>ERZ808246.631-NODE-631-length-28318-cov-9.904893_pt1 | contig 28318 bp, 22 predicted proteins | sample MGYA00521083_ERZ808246 | MGnify/ENA primary metagenome ERZ808246 (study PRJEB31516, sample SAMN03275577) | gut metagenome | biome: mammalia-associated habitat; material: feces | host: Papio cynocephalus | place: Kenya | collected 2012-07-07 ...
CCGATCACCTCGAGTCCGTCAAGGCCACGATCAACAACTACATGATCGACGCCCTCGCCGAGGCGTGAGCCGAACCCTGCGGTAGGGGGCCTGGCATGGCTTGAGGCGAAAGCCGGGTAACATCCAGGCCCCTTCGGGGGCTTGCATAATCAAGATAATCGAGATAACTGAGAACGAAAACCGACCGGTGCTTTACGGAAAATGTGCGATTGATACGGCAAGCGCCGTCGGTTCGAAGGTCATTGGCGCTACGCCTGTGCGTGTAGAGAGGCTAGCTGCGTGCGGGCGGGCGCCGATGCCGATATGAAAAACGATGGCCGCCGGACTTCTGCACGGCTCAGCGGCCATCGCGTAGTACATGGAAACACTGTGGTTGCCATGACGGGTTTCATTGTAGCAGTGAGTGCCGCAACGATTTCTCGCGATGACGCGATTATTGCTTCTTGCATGCCTGTTTCCGGCGTGTGTCGTGATGCGCTCCACATGTATCGCCTGGCGTTTTGCCGGAGGACGAGTGGTTGGCTCCCGCAGTGTTCCGCATGGCCGTGTGCCATGCGCGGTCCGAAGGATCGCATGCCTCAAAGAAGGGAGAAACCAATGAAACATATGCCTAAGGGTGTCGTGTATTTCTTCGGCGCGTTGGGTGGCCTGCTGTTCGGCTACGACACGGGTGTGATTTCCGGAGCTATTCTGTTCATTCAAAAGCAGATGCATCTTGGCGAATGGCAGCAGGGATGGGTCGTCAGCGCGGTGCTGCTCGGCGCGGTGCTCGGCGCGGCGTTCATCGGTCCGCTGTCCGATTCCCTGGGCCGTCGCAAGCTGCTGCTGATCTCGGCCGTCATCTTCGTCGTCGGCGCGCTGGGCTCCGGTTTCGCGCTGGGCTACTGGTCCCTGATCATCTTCCGCATCATCCTCGGCCTGGCCGTCGGCGCTGCGTCCGCACTGATTCCGACCTATCTTGCCGAACTGTCCCAGGCGCATAAGCGCGGCACCGTCTCCGGCTTGTTCCAGCTCATGGTGATGACGGGCATCTTCCTCGCATATGTCACCAACTACACCTTCTCCGGCATGGTCACCGGCTGGCGCTGGATGCTTGGCTGCGCCGCCATCCCGGCCGTCATCCTGTTCCTTGGTGGTCGTTCCTGCCTGAATCCCCGCGTTTCCTGGCCCGCCGTGGCGAGATCGACAAGGCGCACGAGGTGCTGCTGTCCATCTATGACGATGACGACAAGCGTGCCAGCCACGAGCTCGAGGAGATCGAGAAGCAGGCCAAGATCGAGAGCAAGGGTCTTGCCGAACTGTTCGGGCCGACCGTTCGCCCGGCGTTGGTCATCGGCATCGGCCTGGCCATCTTCCAGCAGATCATGGGCTGCAACACCGTGCTGTACTACGCCCCGACCATCTTCACCGAAGTCGGCTTCGGCGTCTCCGCCGCACTGCTCGCGCATATCGGCATCGGCATCTTCAACGTCGTCGTCACCGCCGTGGCCATCGCCATCATGGATAAGGTCGATCGCCGCAAGATGCTGATCGTCGGCGCCATCGGCATGGGCGTCTCGTTGTTCGTGATGAGCATCTGCATGAAGTTCTCCGGCAACAACATGACCGCCGCCATCATCTGCGTGATCGCGCTGACCGTCTACATCGCGTTCTTCTCCGGCACGTGGGGTCCGGTCATGTGGATCATGATCGGCGAGGTGTTCCCGCTGAACATTCGTGGCCTGGGCAACTCCTTCTCCAGTGTGATCAACTGGGCCGCCAACGCCCTGGTCTCCCTGACCTTCCCCTACCTGCTGAACCTGTTCGGCACCGGCAGCCTGTTCATCGGCTACGGCGTGCTGTGCTTCCTGTCCATCTGGTTCGTGCATTCCTACGTGTTCGAGACCCGTGGCCGTTCCCTTGAGGAGATCGAGTCCGAGCTTCGCAAGCGCATGCACAACACGAAGAAGGTGAACGCCTGATAACACACCGGGTGCCTGCCATAGCCATAGGCATGGCACCCGCCTTGAATTCTTTCCCCTGAACTCCTTCCAAACAGCCGGCTGTGGATTCGTCCGCGGTCGGCTTTCCCTATCTGTGAGAGTGTCCGTGGGGACTTATTCGCATTACGTTGTATATGCGAAAACGGGCCGTGCAGCGATCGAATCGTTGCACGGCCCGTTTCCTTTTGGAAGGAAGGGAAGGGGGAAGAGAGATCAGCCGCGGGCCTTGGCATAGGCCTCGTAGACGGCTTCGGTCGGCTCGCCGGTCTCCACGCCGTCGATGGTGAGCTTCCATGCCGGAGGCTCGGTCTCGCCGGACAGGACCCAGGCGGCCTGGCGTGCGGCGCCGATGGCCACGTATTCGTCGGTTGCCGGGCGGGTCACGTCCATGCCGAGGATGCTCGGGGCCAGCGTGCGGATGGCTTCGGACTTCGCGCCGCCGCCGATGAGCAGGATGCGGTTGATCGTGGCGCCCAGGGAACGGATGAGTTCCAGGCAGTCGCGCTGGGAGCACAGCAGGCCTTCGACGAAGGCGCGTGCCAGGTTTTCCTTGGTGGTGTTGGCCAGCGTCAGGCCGGAAAGCGTGGCGGTGGCGTCCGGGCGGTTCGGGGTGCGTTCGCCGTCGAAGTACGGCACCAGGGTGATGCCTTCGGCACCCGGCTTGGAGGCGAAGGCCAGCTTGGCCAGTTCGTCGTAGTCCACGCCGAGGGCCGCGCGGCCGGCGTCGAGGATGCGCGAGCCGTTGATGGTGCAGGCGAGCGGCAGGTAGTGGCCGGTGCAGTCGGCGAAGCCGGACACCGCGCCGGTCAGGTCGTAGGTCGGGTTCTCGGAGATGGCCGCGGCCACGCCGGAGGTGCCCAGGGAGATGGATACGTCACCGACGCCCATGCCCAGACCCAGCGAGGCCATGGCGTTGTCGCCGCCGCCGGGGGCGAGCGTGCAGCCGCCTTCGACGTTCCTGCCGGCGATCGCCGGATCGGCCTTGACCGGTGCCGCGTCGCGCGGGCCCAGCACGGTGGGCAGCACGATCGCGTCGGCGTGCGCCTTGGCGGCATCGGCGCCTTCGGCGGCTTCGAGCACCATGGCGATCAGGTCGCGCCGGTATTCGTTCGACGCGGCGTCGTAGTAGATGGTGCCGGAGGCGTCGGAGCGGTCGGTGAACAGGGCGTCGAGGTGGGCGTCCTCGCCCTCCGCGACCGGACCGTATCCGGCGATGCGCCAGCTCAACCAATCGTGCGGCAGGCAGATCGCCGCGATCTTCTTGGCGTTTTCCGGCTCGTTCTCGGCCACCCACGCCACCTTGGTCAGGGTGTAGGAGGCGACGGGGGAGGAGCCCACGGCCTTCACCCAGCGCTGCTTGCCGCGGGCGATCGGGTCTTCCGGCTCATCGCCCTGTGCGGGCGCCTCGCCCATCTTCTCGATCAGCGCGGCCGCCTGCGGGGCGGAGCTCACGTCGTTCCACAGCATGGCGTCGCGGATCACGTTGCCCTGCTTGTCGAGGATCACCATGCCGTGCTGCTGGCCACCGATGGCCAGTGCGGCCACGTCGTCCAATCCGCCGGCTTGCTGCGCGGCTTCCTGGAACGCGTCCCACCAGTACTTCGGGTCGATGGACGTGCCGTTCGGGTGCTTGGCCTGGCCGAAGCGGACGAGTTCGCCGGTCTCGGCGTCCGTCACGCGTACCTTGCAGGACTGGGTCGAGGTGTCGACGCCAGCCACCAGAGTCTGTGCCATAGTGTGTGCTGCCTCCTTGCATGCCGTCCGCCAATGGCGCACGGTTAATAGTTAGATGAATAAACTATACTATAGTAGTGTAGCATCAGGAATGGCTTCGGAACATCGGTTCGTGGATATTCCTCGGCATACAAACGGACAGGGCAGGAACGGGACGACTATGGCTTCTCTTCGCAGGATCAACCAGGACGATTTGCGCAATCACAATCTTTCCGTGGTGATCGACACGTTGCTGCGAGCCTCGTCGCCGATGAGCCGTGCGGCCCTCGCCAAGGAGACCGGTCTGACCAAGGCGACGATGTCGTTGCTGGTGTCGCTGCTGATCGACGCCGGCATCGTCAAGGAGGGGGAGCCGCAGACCTCGTCCAATTACGGTCGTCCCTCCACGCCGCTGACGATCGGCGGCGGCAAGGTGTGCGGCATCGGCATGCAGGTCAACACCGACGGCTACGGCTGCGTCGCATTGGACATCAACCGTGACACCTTGGGGCATGAGTGGGTCGATGCCGATATGAGCGGGGTGGCCCCGGAAGACGTGTTCGGCAAGCTCAGTACCATGGTCGAATCCATGGAGCGCCGGCTCAAGCGCAAGGGGTGCCTCATCGCCGGTGCCGCCTGCGCGCTGCCGGGCCTGATCACTTCCAAGAAGCAGCTGCTCATGGCCCGCAATCTGGGTTGGGAGAACATCGACCTGACGCGCTTCCCGGTCATGCAGCACTATGACGTAAGCCCGGGCAACGAGGCGAAGATGGCCGCCATCGCGCAGATTCCCGGCTATGCATGCGCCCGTGCCGACTTCCTGGACGCCGTGGACTGCACGGATTCCTTCATCTATCTGTCCTGCGATATCGGCATCGGCGGCGCGATCGTGCGTGATGGCGAGGTCGTGGCCGGCTCTCATGGGTTTGCCGGCGAGATCGGCCACCTGTCGGTTGCGTTGGACGGGCCGCTGTGCAGATGCGGACGCAAGGGGTGCCTTGAGGCGTACGCCGGCCGCCGTTCGTTGGTGGAGGCCTCCGGTGTGGCCAGCGGCGAGGAGGCGTCCACGGCCCAGGCGCTGGACAGGATGCTGGATGCCTGGCATGCCGGCGACGCACAGACCGTGGAAGCGGTCGATCGCGCCGTCGACGCGCTGACCTCGGCCATCGGTTCGGCGGTGAATCTGGTTGATGTCGACACCGTGCTGCTGGGCGGCTGGTGGATCAATTTCGGTCAGCCGTTCTACGAGATGCTTGAGTCCCGTCTCAAGGAGCAGGTGCTGGGCGCTTCCGATATGCAGGTGAGCGTATCCATGCCGCCGGTCGCCGATCATCCGGCACTGTACGGCGCCGCGGAGGTGGGGCTGCGTCGCTTCATCGACAATCCGTTGGGATTCATCGCCGACAAGGCGTGATGTCCCAATGCCGCGGCATCAGTCGTGGGCGTTGACGAAGGTGGGTTCCTCCACGGGGCCGGTCTGGCCATAGCGTTTGAAGGCCCGCAACAGCAGCAGCGACTTCGCGTAGGCCACCCATGCGACGCCGAAGATCAGTGCGAGCACACGGATGAACGGCACGTAGAACGCGATGCCCAGCGCGATGACGTCGATGCAGAGCAGCGCGAGCGTGGCGGGCCAGGCGCGCCAGGGGAAGAGGGCGGCGAGTCTCCATTCGGTGCCGATGGTGTTGACGAAGCGCGCCTGCATGGGGAAGAGGTATTCGGCGATCATCACGACCACCACGGCGGCGATGATGAAGATCACCAGCGGCACGTACGAGACGTTGGAGTCGTATACGGCCCAGAACACGATGCCGAAGACGATGACGGCCGCAAGCGCGGCGAGGATGATCCAGGAGATGACGGCCTGCTTGAATTCGCGCTTGAACCGTTTCAGGTATTCCTTGACGAGGGATATGTCATCGTGCTCGTCGTAGGCGAACATCGTCGAATAGAGCGCGGCGCGGGCGGGGCCGATGGTGATGACGGGGACCATGGTGATCAGGTAGACCAGGTTCAGCCCGGTGAAGCGCAGCAGGGTGTCCATGAAGCGCCAGAACGGTGCGTTGATGTTGAAGTGCATAAATCCTCCCTGATTTACCTTCCGAATACAGCCGATATTATCGTGCCGCAGACACGCGACACACCCTATTTATCATTTTATAAATAAGGATTTTTCCCCACTTAGTTCGTTGGAATAACAATAGTTTGGGGTGATATGCCAACGTTTGTCGGGGGTCGGTTCGTCAATGTGGTTTGACGAAGGTCAATGTTGTTTATAAACTGATAAATAACAGATTTGGAGCTGAGAGAGAAACATCCGATGCGTTTTCCCCGGTTTCAACCAGCAGTTATCTGCATGTTTCAAAGGAGACAAGATGCAGTCCGTAACAACTACGCCGGCTGGCGGTTCGGTTGCCAACGAGGCTGAGGCAGCGGTTGTGGGTTCGCCTGCACCGAGAAGCCGCAAGGATCGTCGCGCAGCCAACAAGGCCAGGAAAATGGCCGGCAATATCGACTACAACAAGAGGCACGGCAAGAGGCTATTCCTGCTGGTCGCCCCCTTGCTGATCATGGTGGTGCTGTTCAGCTATCTGCCGCTGCTCGGCTGGGTGTACGCGTTCTTCGACTATCAGCCGCCGCTGCCGCTGAGCGAATGCGACTTCGTGGGCTTCCACTGGTTCACCTTCCTGGTGTCCAGCCCGGCGCAGCTCAAGACCATCGGCCAGGTGCTCATCAACACCTTCGCCATGTCCGGATTGAACATCCTGACCTCGTTCATCCCGGTGATCTTCGCCATCGCACTCAACGAGATCCGCTGCAAGTGGTTCAAGAACCTCATCCAGACGCTCACCACGCTGCCGAACTTCATCTCCTGGGTGCTGGTCTACTCCATCGCCTTCGCGATGTTCTCCTCCTCCGGCATGATCAACGAGCTGCTGCAGAACCTGCACATCATCAGCGCGCCTATCAAGTTCCTTGATTCCGGCGACCACACGTGGCTCAAGATGCTGCTGTGGAGCATGTGGAAGGGCATCGGCTGGGGCTCGATCATGTACCTGGCCGGCATCGCAGGCATCGATCAGGAGCTCTACGAGGCCGCACAGGTGGACGGCGCCAACCGCTTCCAGCAGATCATCCATGTCACGGTCCCGCAGCTGCTGCCGACCTACTTCGTGCTGCTGATGCTCTCGATCTCCAACTTCCTGAACAACGGCATGGACCAGTACTACGTCTTCCAGAACTCCTTCAACAAGGATTGAATCCAGGTGCTCGACCTGTACGTGTACAACGTCGGCCTCGGCCAGTCCAGCCTGTCGCTCGGTACCGCAATCTCGATTCTGAAGTCTCTGGTCTCTGTGGCCCTGCTCTTCACCGTCAATTGGCTCTCCAAGCGCACCCGTGGTGTGGGCATCGTCTGATCGGCACAAGTCCAAGGAACGTTAAGGATAAATCATGGCAAAGGTAAAGAAGGGCGTTTCTCCCGCGATGCGCCGCACCACGGGCGAGAAAGCATACAACGTCTTCAACATCATCTTCCTGTCTCTGTTCGCGCTGATCTGCGCGTACCCGTTCTATTACCTCATCATCAACTCGTTCTCCGATAACAACGCATCGGCGGCGGGCGACGTGATGTGGTGGTTCAAGGGCTTCCACCTGGAGAACTACAAGAACGTGCTCTCGCTCGACGGCCTGGCCACCGCGGCCTGGATCTCCGTGGCCCGTACCGTCATCGGCACCGTGCTCACCGTGCTGGCCAGCGCCTACCTCGGCTTCATGTTCACGCAGAAGAGCATGTGGCACCGTACCTTCTGGTACCGCTTCGTGATCATCACCATGTACTTCAACGCGGGTCTGATCCCGATGTTCATCACGATGAAGAACCTGCACCTGACCAACAACTTCTGGGTGTATATCCTGCCTGCGGTCGTGCAGCCGTTCAATATCATCCTGGTGAAGACCTTCATCGAGTCCATCCCGCCTTCGCTGCAGGAGGCCGCCGAGATGGATGGCGCCGGCACGCTGACCGTGTTCACCCGCATCATCCTGCCGATGTGCACCCCGATCCTGGCCACTGTGGGCATCTTCTCGGCCGTGAACCAGTGGAACTCCTTCCAGGACACCCTGATCTACATGACCGACTCGAAGCTCTACTCGCTGCAGTACCTGCTGTACACCTACATCAACCAAGCATCCGCGCTGGCCAACTCGGTGAAGGCGAACGCCGCGAACGTAAGCGCCTTGGCTTCGGCCGCGACACCGACATCAATACGAATGACGGTCTCCGTGATCGTGGTCCTGCCGATCATGTTCACCTACCCGTTCTTCCAGCGCTTCTTCGTCAAGGGCATGATGCTGGGAGCGGTAAAGGGCTGAGCCTTAGCGAACAGCCCTGCGGGCTGTTCGCAGGCTCAGCCTGAGCAGGGGCAGCAGCCCCTGCTCAGGCAGCAATGAGCCTCGCGCGCAGCGCGAGTCCTCAATTGCAGTGGGCAGGTTCGTGCAGCCAGGGTGGTCTCACCGCCATCCCTGCAGAAGCAAGGAACAAGTCCATGCCTACAAGTGGGCAGGCCACCCAGCTCCGGGTAGCCTTTGCCCATCCCCTCGGGGCAGATCAGACCACCGGCCTTGCACCTGTCCCAACCGGAAATCACCAACCGGCCCCATACAACCAACAAGGGTCGGCATCCCCGCAAAGGAAGCCGACCCGGAACATACCGATTCTTCCCCCCCCATAACTGAATACAAGCAAAGGAATACAAGGAGGTTTCCACACATGGAACTGAAGAAGATCACCACCCGCGTGCTCGCGGCAGGCGTGGCGGCGGCCACACGGTTCTCCGTCGCGGCTTGCGGTAGCAGCAACAGTGCAGATACCAAGGACGACGGTTCGGAGATGACCGTCGATGTCTTCGATTCGCTGGCCAACAGCCAGGGCGTGCAGAAGGGCTGGTACGCCAAGCTCATCAAGGATAAGTTCAACATCAAGCTGAACATCATCGCGCCGAACGTCTCCGGTGGCGACACCGTGTTCGATACCCGTTCCGCCGCGGGCAACCTGGGCGACATCGTCATCACCAGCACCGGCAACGGTCGTCTGAACAAGCTGGTCAAGGCCAAGCTCATCGAGGACATGACCCCGTACTACTCCAGCATGAAGAATGTGAAGAAGTACGACAACGCGGTCAAGGCCATCACCAAGGAAGCCGGCAAGGACGGCGTGTGGGGCATCCCTCAGGCCACGTCCTCCCAGTCCCCGACCGACCCGAGCGAAGGCATCGAGCCCGGTTCCGCGCCGTACATCCGTTGGGAATACTACAAGGAGGTCGGCTACCCGGAGATCTCGACAGCTTCCTCGACGTGCTCAGGCAGATGCAGGACAAGGCCCGTCAGGAGACCGGCCAGAACGACATCTACGCGTTCTCCCTGTTCAAGGATTGGGATAGCGATGTGATGCAGAACGCCGCCGCCATCTGCAGCTGGTATGGCTACAAGCAGCAGGGCTCCCTGTTCATCGGCCCTGACGGCAAGGACATCCAGCCCGCCACCAAGGAAGGCGGCATCTATCAGAAGGCTCTGGCCTTCCTGAACAAGGCCGAGTCCATGGGCCTGGTCGATCCGGATTCCACCACCCAGGATTGGGATACCATGCAGACCAAGGTCTCCAACGGCAAGACGCTGGTCTCCCTGTGGAGCTGGCTGGGCAAGCCGCGTATGAACTCCAACGAGAACAAGGCCAAGGGCGTGGGCTTCATGCTGGCTCCGCTGGAGGATATGGACGTCTACTCCGACGGCTTCACTCCGGACGGCGACGGCTCCTACATGATCGCCATCGGTTCCAAGGCCAAGAACAAGGCTCGTCTGGCCAAGTTCATCGATTGGCTGTACTCTCCTGAAGGCATCTACGCCTCCGCTTCCAACGCCGGCGGCGCCGCCTGCCCGAAGGATCTTGGCTGCTTCACCACCGATTCCGACGGCAAGAACCCGAAGCTCACCGAGTTCGGCAACACCGCCATGAACGGCGACCACGCCAACCTGAAGGTTCCCGCGAAACTCGGCGGCGGCACCTACGATGACGGCCTGTCCAAGCTGAACTTCAAGGCTGTCCAGCAGAACGATATCGATCCGAACACCGGCGAGGCTTACAACGCCCAGATGTGGAAGTCCGAGCAGGACGATTCCGCCCTGTTCAAGGATTGGTCCGCTCACATGGGCAACGCCAAGAACGACATCGACTACCTGCAGACCAACAACAAGCTGGCTGTCGCGGCCGGCGCCTCCTACACCGCTCCGGAAGAGGATTCCACCATCTCCGCAACCCGTAGCTCCACCAAGAGCGCCACCGTCCAGGCCTCCTGGCAGTCGGTCACCGCCAAGAACGACGCCGCCTTCACCAAGACCCTGAAGGATCTGCGCACCAAGGTCGACGAGCTCGGCTACAAGAGCGTGCTGAAGGTCGATCAGGACAACGCCAAGGCTCTGGTCAAGGCCCGTCAGGCGGTCATCAAGGAAGCCAAGTGATTCGTCACTAGCCTTCTATAAGACCGGGGCGTCGAACGTTGAACCGGGTTCGGCGCCCTGCATCTTCCACGGTTCCTTTTCGGCGAGCGTTTCTTTTTCTTTTTTTCCTTTACGCTCGCCGAAATTCATATTTCGTTCCTCGTCCCCATGCGATCCGGTGAGGTGTGTTCAATGATGAATCTCGAAACCGTCGAGTCGGTCATCGACTCCGGTCCGTACGCCGATGAGTGGTCCTCGCTGTGTCAGGCGCCCGTTCCCGGCTGGTTCGCGGACGCCAAGTTCGGCATCTTCACCCATTGGGGGCTGTACACGGTTCCCGAATACCGCAACGAATGGTATTCGCGCAACATGTATATCAAGGGTTATCCGGAATTCGACCATCATGTCGCCACGTATGGCGCGCAGAAGGATTTCGGATACAAGGATTTCATTCCGCTGTTCACCGCCGAACGCTTCGACGCCGACGAATGGCTTGACCTGTTCCTGGCCTCCGGTGCGCGGTACTACATGCCCGTGTCGGAGCATCATGACGGATTCCAGATGTACCGCAGCGAACTGTCGCGCTGGAACGCCTACGATATGGGCCCGCATCGCGACATTCTGGGGGAGCTGCGCGATTCCACGCAACGGCATGGCATGCATTTCGCCACGTCGAACCATCGCGCCGAGCATTGGTGGTTCATGGGCCACGGGCGCGAATTCGATTCCGATGTGCGCGAGCCGATGCGCCGGGGCGATTTCTACTGGCCGGCCATGCCCGAGCCGAACGAGTTCGATGTGCGCAGCACGCCGGCGCCGACCGACGAGTTCCTGGAGGATTGGCTGCTGCGCGTGTGCGAGATCATCGACGCGTACCGGCCGGAACTGCTGTACTTCGACTGGTGGGTGCAACATGAGGCGTTCAAGCCGTATATGAGGAAGCTTGCCGCGTTCTACTACAATCGCGGCGCCCAGTGGGGCAGACCCGTCTCCATCTGTTACAAGTACGACGGCATGGCGTGGGGCAGCGGCATCGTCGACGTGGAGCGCGGCGGTTTCGCCGATGCGACCCCGTTCGTGTGGCAGACCGATACGGCCATCGCACGCAACTCGTGGTGCCATACGGATTCGCTGGAATACAAGACCGCCGGCGAGCTGGTCGTATCGCTGATCGACGCGGTGTCGAAAAACGGCAATCTGTTGCTGAACGTCGGCCCTCGTGCCGACGGTTCGATCGCCGACCATGACCGTGAGCTGCTGGAGACCATCGGACGCTGGCTGCGGTCCAACGGCGAGGGTATCTACGGGACGCGGCCGTGGCGCATCACGCAGGAAGGCCCGACCAGGCAGGACGACGGCATGTTCGCGGACCAGAAGCCGACCGAATGGACGGCCGGCGACTGGCGCTTCACCACCAAGGACGGCGACATCTACGCGTTCTGCCTCAACCCTGCGGCGGGCGAGCAGGCCGGCGAGCTTCGCCTGGCCACGTTCGCCGCATACCATGACGGCATCAAACCGCCGTTCAACGGCATCGTGGAACGGGTGGAGCAGCTGGGTGGCGGTGTGGTCGCCCACAGGCGCGATGGGAACGGGATGAGCATCGTGCCGTCGCCGCGCGAACCGGCCATGGAGGGGCTGCCGATCGGCTTCAGGATCACCGTCCGATAGGCGTCGGCGCCGATGAGACGGTGCTGACGAGACGGCACAGACGAGACTTCGATCATTAAGGAGAAGAACACATGACTGTAATCACCGAAGCCAACAAGGCCAAGGCCAGGGACCTGACCGCCAAGCTCACGCTGGACGAGAAGATCGCCATCGTGCATGCCGCGGGCCTGTTCCGCAGCGGCGGCGCCGAACGTCTGGGCATCCCGTCGCTCAAGATGGACGATGGTCCGATGGGTGTGCGCGCCGAACTGCACAACGACAACTGGATGCCGCTGTACAACACCCGCGACTACGTGACCTATCTGCCGTCCGGTTCGGCTGTCGCATCCACCTGGAACCGCGACCTTGCCAAAAAGACCGGCGAGGTGCTGGGCGAGGAGGCGCGCGGGCGCGGCAAGGACGTGATCCTCGGACCGTCCATCAACATCAAGCGTAGCCCGCTGTGCGGCCGCAACTTCGAATACATGAGCGAGGACCCGGTGCTTACCGCGGCCCAGGGCGTGGCCTACATCAAGGGCGTGCAGGAAAGCGACGTGGCCGCCTGCGCCAAGCACTACGCGGTCAACAGCCAGGAGACCGACCGTCTCGACGTGGACGAGACCGTCAGCGAACGCGCGCTGCGCGAACTGTACCTGCCGGCGTTCGAGGCCGCGGTGCGCGACGGCGGCGTGCTGTCCGTGATGGGCGCGTACAACCTGGTCAACGGCGAGCAGTGCTGCGAATCCAGGAAGCTGCTCGACGACATCCTGCGCGGCGAATACGGCTTCGACGGCTTCGTCGTCTCCGACTGGAGTGCCGTCAAGCGCACCAAGGAAAGCGCCGAGGTCGGCCTTGATGTCGAGATGTCCGTCACGCCGAATTTCGACGAATACTATTTCGCGCAGCCGCTCAAGAAGGCCGTGGAAGCCGGCGAGGTCAAGGAATCCGACATCGACAGGAAGGTCGTGCGCGTGCTGTCCGTGATGGATGCGCTGCACATGCTCGGCGATGCGAGGAAGACCCGCAAGGCCGGCAGCTACGCGACGCTCGACCACGCGGCCAAGGCGCTGGACGTCGCCCGTGAATCCATCGTGCTGCTCAAGAACGACGGTAATCTGCTGCCGCTCGACGAGCATGCGATGACGCGTCTGCTGGTCGTCGGTGCCAACGCCGACCGCATCCATTCCAACGGCGGCGGTTCGGCGGTCATCAAGGCATTGCACGAGGTGTCGCCGCTGCTGGGCCTCAACGGTGCGCTCGGCGGCAACGTCGAGATCGAATATGTGCTCGGTTACGATGCCAAGCAGGTCAATCAGGACGAAAGCTGGCAGGAGGAGAGCCTGGAGAACTCCAAGGGCTCCGACGCCAAGGATGAGGAGCGTGCCAAGGCGCTGCGCGACGAGGCCGTGGCCAAGGCGCGCGAGTATGCGGCGTCCGGTGACCCGGTGCTTTTCGTCGGCGGTCTCGACCACGAACATGACCTTGAGGGGCGCGACCGCACCGATATGCGTCTGCCCTATGGTCAGGACGAGCTTATCGAGGCTCTGCTTGACGCCGCCCTGAACACGATTCTCACCTTCGTGGCCGGCTCCCCGGTCGAGATGCCGTGGGCGGCCAAGGCCAAGGCCATCGTGTGGAACTGGTATGCGGGTTGCGAGTCCGGTACCGCGCTGGCCGAGGTGCTGCTCGGCCGCGTGAACCCGAGCGGCCACCTGCCCGAGACCTTCCCCGTGGCGCTGGCGGACGAGCCCGCGCACAGGATCGGCACGTTCGGTCTCAAGGGGCATGTTGATTACAAGGAGGACATCTACGTCGGCTACCGCTACTTCGACACGAAGCAGGTTCCGGTGCTCTTCCCGTTCGGCCATGGCCTGAGCTACACCAGCTTCGAGTATTCCGACCTGACCGTACGCCGCGTGGATGACGAGATCCGCGTGTCGCTCACCGTGAGAAACACGGGGAAGCGTGCGGGCAAGACCGTCGCGCAGGTCTATCTGGGTCTTGAAGGCACCGGCGAGGATCGCCCGGCCAAGGAGCTCAAGGGCTTCGCGAAGGTGGCGCTGGAGACCGGCGAAAGCCGTCAGGTCGAGATCGCCATGCCTGTGGCCAAGGCGCTGCGCTACTGGTCCAATGTATCCGGCGCATACGCGCTCGCCCCGCAGGCCAGGGTGTACGTTGGAGAATCCGTGGAAGATATTCGTCTTTCCGGACGTGTCGCGTGATTGTTATCTATAGACTTATAAATAAGTTAATTCACCAAACATACGCCCCGTCGCATCCGGCGGGGCGCCACCCCATGCAAAGGAGCAACGAATGAAGTTTCTGAACGGTGGCTGGCTCGTCAAGGACGGCTTCGACGTCAAGTACGCGGCCAATGTGTACACCGCCAACATCGAACCGAAGAAGCTCACCCTGTTCTGCCCGTTCGGTTCCCCGATCTACAACGCCGGTATGACGCTCGACGGCGGCATCCTGACCATCGAGGTCACCTCGCCGCGCCCCGACATCATCACCACCAGGCTCATCAACTTCAAGAAGGATCGCAGCCACTGCCCGAAGTTCGGTCTGAACGAGACCGATCCGGACGTCGAGATCACCGAGGACGACGACAAGTGGAGCTTCACCTCCGGTCGCCTGACTCTGGAGATCGCCAAGGGCGAGACCATCGACTTCAAGTACCTGTACGACGGCAAGGTCATCGCGCACTCCGGTTGGCGTGCCAAGGGCCTGGTCACCGATCCGGAAGGCAAGCTGCACGTCTCCGAGCAGCTCGACCTCGGCGTGGGCGAGAAGATCTACGGCCTGGGCGAACGCTTCACCAACTTCATCAAGAACGGCCAGACCGTCGACATCTGGAACGAGGACGGCGGCACCGGCACCGAGCAGGCGTACAAGAACATCCCGTTCTACCTGTCCAACCGCAAGTACGGCCTGTTCGTCGACAACCCGGGCAAGGTCAGCTTCGAGATCGGTTCCGAAAAGGTCTCCCGCGTGCAGTTCTCCGTGCCGGGCGAGGAGATGAGCTACTCCGTCATCGGCGGCGCGAGCCTCAAGGACATCCTCAACACCTACACCGACCTGACCGGCAAGCCGCCGCTGGTCCCGGACTGGAGCTACGGCCTGTGGCTGTCCACCTCCTTCACCACCGACTACGACGAGAAGACCGTGCTCGACTTCGTCGACGGCATGGCCAAGCGCAACATCCCGCTGTCCGTGTTCCACTTCGACTGCCGTTGGATGAAGGAACTCGAATGGTGCAACTTCGAGTGGGACAAGTCCAAGTTCCCGGATCCGGAAGGCCTGCTCAAGAAGCTGCACGACCGCGGCCTGAAGATCTGCGTGTGGATCAACTCCTACATCGGTCAGAAGTCCCCGCTGTTCGAGGAAGGCGCCAAGAACGGCTACTTCATCAAGAACGAGGACGGCTCCGTCTGGCAGTGGGACAAGTGGCAGGCCGGCATGGCCATCGTCGACTTCACTAACCCGGAGGCCACCAAGTGGTACCAGGGTTATCTGAAGAAGCTCGTGGCCATGGGCGTCGACTGCTTCAAGACCGACTTCGGCGAGCGTATCCCGACCGAAGGCGTGAAGTATTATGACGGTTCCGACCCGGAGCTGATGCACAACTACTACACCTACCTGTACAACAAGGCCGTCTACGACGTGCTCGTCGAGACCAAGGGTGCCGACCAAGCCATCCTGTTCGCCCGCTCCGCCACCGTCGGCGGCCAGCAGTTCCCGGTCCACTGGGGCGGCGACTGCTCCTCCAACTACCCGTCCATGGCGGAGTCCCTGCGCGCAGGCCTGTCCTTCGGCATGTCCGGCTTCGGCTACTGGAGCCACGACATCGCCGGCTTCGAGGATCAGGCCACCCCGGATCTGTACAAGCGCTGGACCCAGTTCGGTCTGCTCAGCTCCCACTCCCGCTACCATGGCTCCACCGCCTACAAGGTGCCGTGGCTGTACGGTGACGAGGCCGTCGATGTGGCCCGCGAGTTCGTGGACCTCAAGCTGCAGCTCAAGCCGTATCTGCTCAAGATGGCCCAGGAGACCCACGAGACCGGCGTGCCGATGATGCGTGCCATGGTGCTCGAATTCCCGGACGACCCGACCTGCGAGGACATCGACACCCAGTACATGCTGGGCGACGACCTGCTGGTCGCCCCGATCTTCCGTGAGGACGGCGTGGCCCGCTTCTACGTGCCGGACGACGGCAGCGGCCAGCCGTGGACCAACATCATCACCAAGACCGCCTACGAGCCGGGCAAGTGGTACACCGAACAGTACGACTACCACACCCTGCCGGTGCTGGCGCGTCCGGGCACCGATCCGCTGCATGCGTGAGTTGTGCCGGATTGCGTAGTCCGCTAGCTGACTGAACGCTCAATGGAACGGCTCCCGTCAATCGATAGGTTGCGGGAGCCGTTTTTTCGAATATTTGGGAATAAAAGGGATAACAAGGGGCATGTGCACAGCACTCGAATATGTCAAGCAGTTGGGACTCGGCTGGAATCTGGGCAACACTTTCGATCCGATTCCCCTGAACGACGAACGGAACAGGAAGATCACCATCGGGGGAGTGTGGACTCCAGACGATCAGCAGCGGCTATGGTTCAACAAGCCCTTCACCCGCCAATGCGCATGCTACGTCAAACAGGCGGGCTTCGACACCATCCGCATCCCCGTGACATGGAAGGACTGGCAGGACCCGATCACCGGCGACGTGGACGACGTGTGGATGGACGCCGTGCAGCAGGCGGTCGACTGGAGCTACGAGGCCGGTCTGAACGTGATCATCAACGTGCACCATGATGGCGGCAACGGTCCGTTCGGCTGGATTAGAACCGCCGAGAAACACTATTTTGGCGTCAGCTCGCGCTTCTCCGAACTCTGGCGGCAGATCGCCGCACGATTCGCCGACTACGACCACCGGCTCATCTTCGAGGGCGGTAACGAGATCTGCTTCCCAAGCGCATCCCATCAGGACACCGCCTACGAACTGCTCAACCAGCTCAACCAGACCTTCGTGGACGTGGTCCGCGCCAGCGGCTCCAACAACGTGGACCGTTTCCTGCTTATCCCCGGCTACAACACCGACACCGCGCTCACCTGCGACGCACGCTTCCGCCTGCCGAAGGATTCCGCGCACGACAAGCTCATGGTCTCCATCCATTACTACTCGCCGGCGGAATTCGTGCTCGCCGAACACGACAGCACCTGGTGCACGCCGGTCGACCATTGGGGCAGCGGCGACGAGATCGCCGCCGTCGAAGCGGACTTCGCCAAGCAGAAGGCGCGGTTCGTCGACAACGGCGTGCCGGTCATCATCGGCGAATACGGCCTGCTGACCGAACCGATCGACCATAAGGACCACGACAGCAATCTCGCCTGGCTGCGCACCGTCATCCGCTGTGCGCTCGGCAACGGTTCCTGCCCGATCCTGTGGGACACCTCCACCAAGGAGATGCGGTTCCTCGACCGTGAGACCGGGCGCTTCTTCGACCCGCAGATCGAGGAGCTTTTCGCGCAGGCGCGCGCATATTTGAAATCCTGACAACAACAAGGCAAAAGGAGAGACAGCATGAAGCCGACATTCGGCAGCTTCCTGTTCGGCGGCGATTGGAATCCGGAGCAATGGCCCGAAGACACCTGGGAGCATGACATCGAGATGCTCGAGGACGCGCACATCAACGAGGCCACCATCAACGTGTTTTCGTGGGCACTGCTTCAGCCTGCGGAGGACCACTACGATTTCGGCATGCTCGACAAGATCGTCGCGCTGCTGGTCAAGCACCGTTTCAACATCGTGATGGCCACCGGCACCGCGGCCCTGCCTGGCTGGATGGTGCGCGAACACCCCGAAGTGATCCGCACTGAGCAGAACGGTACCCGCCACGTATTCGGCGGCCGTCATAATTTCTGCCCCACCTCACCGTACTTCCGCAAGGCGTCCCGTGCGCTCGCGTCTCATGTGGCCGAACGCTACGCCGGCACCCCGGGGCTGGTCACCTGGCATGTGTGCAACGAGTACGGCGGCGGTGGCGGTCTGTGCTACTGCGAGCAGTGCGCCGAATCCTTCCGCGAATGGCTCAAGGTCAAGTACGGCACCGTGGAGAACCTCAACAAGGCGTGGTGCGCGAACTTCTGGAGCCATACGATCTACGACTGGGCCGACGTGGTGCCGCCCGTCAGCTACGGTGACGGCATCAGCGACGCCAAATGCGTGGTCTCCGGCCTGCAGATGGATTATCGCCGCTTCCAAAGCCAGTCCCAGCTCGAATGCTACAAGAACGAGCGCGACGCGATCCGTGAATACGACGCCGCCACGCCGATCACCACGAACCTCATGGGCACGTTCAAGGATCTTGACTACTTCGAGTGGGCCAAGGAGATGGACGTGGTCAGCTGGGACAACTACCCGGGCATGGACACCCCGCCGAGCTACACCGCCATGTGTCATGATCTGATGCGCGGCATCGGCGGCAACAAGCCGTTCATGCTCATGGAGCAGACCCCGAACCAGCAGAATTGGTTCCCGTTCTGCAAGGTCAAGCGCCCCGGCGAGGTGCGCAAGCTCAGCTGGCAGGCCGTGGCTCACGGCGCCGACACCGTGCAGTTCTTCCAGATGAAGCAGTCCATCGGTGGCTGCGAACGCTTCCACGGCGCGGTCATCGCGCACGATGGCACCGAGGAATCCCGCGTGTTCAAGGAGACCGCGACGCTGGGCGAGGAACTGGACCGTATCGGCAGGCGGATCATGGGTTCGCGCATCGAATCGCGTGTGGCCATCATGTTCGACTGGCAGAGCTACTGGTCGCTTGAAGGCTGCGTGGGACCGACCGCCGGCTTCAACTATCCGAACGAGGTGCATCGCTTCTACCGTGCGCTGTGGCGTCGCAACGTGCCGGTCGACTTCATCGAGAGCACGGCACCGCTCGACGAGCTCAAGAACTACGATCTGGTCATCGCGCCGGCGCTCATCACCGTGCTTCCAGGCGTGGCGGAAACGCTGGAATCCTATGTGGCCGAGGGCGGCAGCTTCATCACCGGCTATATGGCAGGCATCCACGACGAGCACGATCTTGTGGTGCCTGGCGGTTACCCGGGCAAGCTGCGCAGGCTCATGGGCGTGTGGGTCGAGGAGATCGACGCGCTCGCACCGGACGAGACCATCGAGGTGCACGGCGATGTGGTCGATGCCAAGGGCGAGATCGTGGCGAGCATCATCCACCGTGAGGGGGCCGAACGGCTCGCCTCGTATGGCGGCAACGAATTCTATGCCGGCCATTCCGCGCTCACCGTCAACGAGTACGGCAAGGGCAAGGCCTATTTCGTCGGCACCCCGTTGGACGAGACCGGCATGAGCGCCTTCATGGCCCCGATCATCCAGCAGCTCGATCTGAAGCCGCTCGACACCCCGGAGGACGTGAGCCTGTCCATCCGCCATGCCGACGACGGCACGCGGTACGCGTTCCTGATCAACCAGTCCGCCAACGGCAAGCAGCTGTGCCTCGGCGAACTGGACGGTGGCAGGGAACTGCTCGGCGATTCCGTCGTCGACGGCGTGATCTCGCTCAAGCCGTACGGCGTGGACGTGATCGAGCTGCGGTAGGGCAGTACGCGTCGCATATCGTACGAGGATGTTGGGGCGGCGAGGATATGGTTTGTGCATGACTTCGCCGCCCGAATGGGCCGCAACAGGCAGGGAAACGTTTCCGTCCGATTCCTCTGAGGGTCTGCGCATGAGGGGCACGCATAATCTATTGCTTACAAGCAAATGAGTCCCGAATGCGCAGACGCGGGACTTGAACCATTTGATTGATGGAGATAACGATGTCCCAGAACTTCACGTGGAATGCGGGTCCTGTGTCCATGGTCTTCGCATACGATGACGACCAGCCGGTTACCATGGCCAGCCTGAACATAGGCGACACCGCCGTTCGCTTCCCGTATCAGACGCCTCTTGCCGAAGTCATGACCACCGATACCGGCCATATGATTTCCTGCAACAAACTCACCCATACGGTTATCGGCCGTGAACTGCGCTACAGCCGTCACCAGACCGATGTCATCGGGCATCGCAACGAACTGAAGATCGTGCTGGAGGACGAGGATCGCGATCTGGAGGTGACGGTCCGCTACGGTGTCGATGATCGGGCACCGATGGTGCAGACCGACGTGACCGTCACCAACATGGGGCTTGAACCCGTGCTGCTTGATTCCGTCACAAGCTGGAGCAGCACGTTCGGCCTGCCCGCAGACGCCGCGGAAGGCGCTGAACCCAATCTGGGAGATTGGGATCTGCTCGAAGGCCGTTTTGACTGGCTGGCCGAGGGGCGCTGGCATCGCCGTCCGGTGCGTGATCTGATCCCGGCCATCGGGCAGGAGCTTACCGAAGTCGATCCGCGTCAAAGCCACCAGGTGGTGTCCACCGGTACGTGGTCCACGGGCACCAACGTGCCGCTGGCCATTCTCGAATCCGAAAAGCAGCGGCTGGCGTGGCTGTTCCAGATCGAACACAATGGCGCATGGCGCTGGGACGTGCAGGACAACACATCGGACGGGTGCGTGGCGCTGTCCGGCCCGACCAACGAGAACCACTCGTGGTGCGAGGAGCTTCATCTTGGCGAATCCTTCACCACGGTGCCGGCATCCTTCACCATCGCCCATGACTTCGACGGCGTCATTTCCAATGTCACCGACTACCGTCGCAAAGTGCGCTCGCCGCATCGCGACAATGCGGAGCCGAGCGTGGTGTTCAACGATTACATGAACACCATCTATGGCGATCCGACCACCGAGAAGGAACTTCCGCTTATTGAAGCCGCCGGCAAGACCGGCATCGGGATTTTCGTCATCGATTGCGGCTGGTACGACGATACGGGCAATTGGTGGCCGTCCGTCGGCGAGTGGATGCCGTCCAAGACCCGTTTCCCCGGTAAGAAAGGCATCGTGGAGGTCATCGACGCCATCAAGGACGCCGGCATGATTCCGGGCATCTGGATCGAGCCGGAGGTCATCGGAGTGAAGTCCCCGATGGCCGAGAAGCTGCCGGATTCCGCGTTCTTCCAGCGTCATGGCAAGCGCGTGGTGGAACAGGAACGCTATCTGCTTGACTTGCGCGACCCCGCGGCGCGTAAGCACCTTGATTCGGTGATCGACCGTCTGGTAGGCGATTACGGCATCGGATACTTCAAATTCGATTACAACGTTTCCCCGGGCGCCGGCACCGATTATGATGCCGATGCCCCAGGCGTCGGCCTGCTTGGTCATAACCGTGCCTACAGCGATTGGATCGACGGTCTGCGTGAGCGTTACCCCGATGTGATCCTTGAGAACTGCTCTTCCGGCGGTATGCGCGAGGACTTCGCGCAGACCTCCCGTTTCCAGGTGCAGTCCACATCCGACCAGCAGGATTTCCGTCTGTACCCGGTCATCGCCGCGGCCGCGCCGATGATGGTACTGCCGGAACAGGCGGCCAGCTGGGCCTACCCGCAGTCCGACATGGGTGCCGAGGAGACCGCGTTCAACATCAACACCACGTTCCTTGGGCGTTTCTTCCTGTCCGGCTATCTGAACCGTATGAATGCCAAGCAGCTTGCCTGGGTGCAGGAGGGCGTGAACGCGTACAAGAAGCATGTGCAGCCGGTGATCGGCAGATCCACACCGTTCTGGCCGATGGGCCTGCCTGGTTGGACGGACAAGACGCTTGCCCTTGGTCTGGACGCCGGTGACCGTGCTTTGGTCACGGTGTGGAGCCGTGACGGCGAAGGCGGCGAGGTGCGGCTGCATCTCGATCGCTGGCAGGGGCGTGACGGCGAAGCCTCCACGGTGTATCCGGTAAAGGGATACGAACAGTGGCCGGTACGCTGGGACAAGGCCTCAGGCGAACTCGTAGTGACCGTACCATCCGAAGGAGGTTATATATCGCGCACATTCGAAGTTGACTTCAACTGATTATCTAGTTCTTTCCATTTCTTTTTCTTTTTTCCTTCCTTGACGTTTTCGCCCGCATGCGCATCATCGCGTATGCGGGCGAAAGCTGTTGTATATGGCTTTAGACGGATGTCGATTTTCTGACCACCAAGGAGCATCCGATATACGTCGTGCCATGATGGGGGTTGCCTTTGATGGCGTCGAGCAGTTGCCGCGCCGCCCGCCTGCCGATTTCCTGCAGGTTATTGTCGAACGAGGTGATCGGCACGCGGCATTCGGTGGCGGTGATCTGCCAATTGTCGTGCCCGAGGACCGCGATGTCCTCGGGCACTCGCATATTCCGGCTGAGCAGCGTTTCTATGCTTCCCCGCGCAAGTAGGTCGTTCAGGCAGTATATGCCGTCGATATGGGTGTTCTTCTCCAGAAGTAATCGTGTGGCTATGCGTCCCCACGATTCGTGCCAGTTCCCGTAGCAGATCGGTGCTGCCAGCCGTATGCCGGCCTGATGCAGCGCCATGCGGGCGCCGGTGAGCCTGTCCCTGGTGGCCGCATAATGTTCCGGCCCCGATATGATGGCGATATGCCGCCTGCCGCGGGACAGCAGGTGGTTGATGGCCGCCGCCCCGGCCGCGACGTTGTCGCAGGTCACGGAACAATCTTCGGGGGCGTTGGACGGGGAGTAGGCGTATACGATGGGGATCCCCAGCGCGGTATTCGGCTTGAGGGGCGGTCGGGAGTCGGTCTCTCCGCCAAGTATGAGCAGGCCGTCGATTCCCCTTGCCGCCATCTGGTCTATGTGCGCACGTTCGAGTCTGGGATCGCCTCTGGAATTGGTGAGCAGCACGGCGTGATTGGTGCTGCCTAGGGTGTTTTCCGCGCCGATGAGCGCCGGGTTGGAGAATCTGCCTTCGAGGTCGGAGGTCACCAGGCCGATGAGTCCGCTTTTGCAGCGTGTTTCCTGAACGCCACTTGTCTTGCGGTATCCGAGTTTGTCGGCGGTGAGGAGAACAAGTCTTCGCGTGTGCGCAGAAAGCTGCCCAGTATTGTTCAAAGCCTTGGAAACAGTGGCTTTTGATACATGTGCTGCGGCTGCGACATCGTCTAGCGTAATACGTTTTGCCATACGTCGATTTTAGGAAATGTTTCCGTATCCTGCAAATACAGAACAGGGAATGGTGTGCGTTTTATGATGAGTACATCAGCATTAAGCCACTATCTCAAAGTTGAGTTTCAAAGACGAGAGTGGTGCTGGAAGAAAGGAAACATCATGAACACAAGTGTCAAGCGTACCGTCGTCCGTCTTGTGGCAGGCGTCGCCGCGGCTGCAACATTGATGGGCACTGCGGCTTGCGGGTCTTCAAGCAGCTCCTCCGGGGACTCTGAAATGACCTTCTCCTACTGGGACACCTTCCCGGTGCTGAAGGAGTTCGAGAAGGCGAATCCCGACTTCAAGCTCAAGGAAATCAACGTTCCGGGTGATTCGTACAACAACAAGATCAACCAGATGATTCTGGGCAATCAGGCTCCCGACGTCATGCTGCTGCAGGAATCGGATTACGTAAGGTTCGCCAAGAACGGCGTGATCGAGAAGCTCGATCCCAGCGAGTTCGGCGTCGACGAATCCGACTTCCAGCCGGCCGTCTCCGATATCGCCAAGCAGACCGGCGGCACTTACGGGTTCCCGCAGGGCATGGCCACGGAGATCATGTACTACAACAAGGATATGTTCGATGCCGCTGGCCTCGACTATCCGACCGATGACTGGACATGGGACGATTACGCGGATGCCGCCGCCAAACTGACCAAGTCCGACGGATCCCAGTGGGGTTCCGACGCTCCGACGTTCAACGGCGTCTGGTATTCGCTGGCCGGTCAGGGCGGCGACAAGGTCGTGAACAATGGCAAGCTTTCCTTAGGCAAGGGCTTGAAGGCGGCTCTCGAATACCAGAACAAGATGACCAACGAGCTCAAGGCCCAGCCGGCTCCGTCTTCCGGTTCCAAGGTCTCCGACCTGTTCGCCGCAGGCCAGGCGGCGATGACCCTCGGCGGCAGCTGGCTGATCTCCACCACCTACAAGGATGTGGACTTCCATTGGGACATCGCCACGATGCCGGCGGCGCCCAACGGTCAGGACTACAACTCCCTGCACACCTCCTTCTTCGCCATCAACGCAAACTCCAAGCACAAGGATCAGGCCAAGAAGTTCATCAAGTGGATGATGAGCGAAGACGGCCAGATTGCATTGGAGAAGGCGAACGCCAACATCTCCGCTCTCAAGTCCATTGGCGAGAAGGGCAATTGGAAGGTCCAGGGCAAGAATGGCCCGAGCAACTGGGAAGCCTTCGAGAAGGCCGCTGCCGAGGGCAAGTTCGGATACACCACGGTTCCCTCTACGCCGACCTTCGATCTGTATAACCAGATGAACGCCTATGTTCTTGGCCAGACCAGCGAAAGCGACGTTCTCGGCGCCAAGCTCGACAAGGCCAATAAGGATATTGCAGACGCTCAGTAAGGAGGTAGGCCTATAGGCAAATAGTCATTATTCTTTTTTCCGTTCCTGATCGGCGACTCTCATGACTTCCTGTGTGGGGGTCGCCGGTTCTTTCTTCTCTCATGGATACGTATAACAACCACGCGAAGCGTGACACATCATTTCATCGATACAGAGGGGGCAGTCGCATGTCAATCTCCACAACAACCGTGAAAGCCGCGGGTAAACGCCGCTCCGATGCGGCAGCAGGATGGGCCTTCCTCAGCCCCTGGATCATCGGATTCCTGCTGTTCAGCGGTTTCCCCATCCTCTTCAGCTTCTTCCTGAGTCTTACCAAGTGGAACCTGATGGGAACTCCTAAGTTCGTCGGACTGCAGAACTACAAGGATCTCATTACCGGCAACTCCGAGCTTGGCCGCACCCTGCTGGTCACATTCGTGTTCACTATCATTAATGTGGGCATCTCCATCTTCTTCTCGCTGGTTTTGGCCTTGTTGCTGAACCTCAAGGTCAGATTCAAGGGGCTGTTCCAGTTCTTCTACTATGTGCCGACCATCATGCCGTCCGTTGTCATGGCGGGATGCATGGTGCTGATGTTCAACCCGCAGCTGGGCATCGTCAATTACGTGCTCAAGTGCATCGGGGTTTCCAATCCACCGAACTGGACCGGCAGCAGCACCCTGGTATGGGTCGTCGTCGCTTATGCCTCCATCTTCACCTTCCAGACTGGCCAGCAGATGCTGGTGTTCTCCGCGGCGCTGAAGGATGTTCCCCAGGAGCTTTATGAGGCAGCCTCCCTGGACGGTGCGAATGCATGGAAGAAGTTCCTGAACATCACGCTTCCGGGCATCGCCCCGATGATGCTGTTCAATGTGGTGTCCTGCACGGTGAACTCATTCAACGGCGCCTTCACCCTGCTGTACCCGTTGACTGGCGGCGGCCCCGGCGACGCCACCAAGGTCCTGGGTCTGCTGATCTACGACAAGGCGTTCAAGAGTTTCAACATGGGATCCGCCTCCGCGCTGGCGGTGGTGCTGTTCATCATCGTCGCACTCATCGGCGCTCTGCAGTTCAAGCTTATGGATCGTAAGTAAGGAAGGGAGCTAATCATGTACAACACTCCGAAATGGCTCAAGGTGCTGCAGTACACGGTGATGATCATCGTGGCGGCCTTCATGTTCTTCCCGATCTACTGGATTTTCTGCAATTCGTTGAAGACCCTGACCGGAATCTCCGCATTCCCGCCGCAATTGTTCCCCTCTGATCCGCAATGGCAGAACTATCAAGAGGTGCTGTCGAACCCCAAGACGCTGGTGTATCTGCGCAACACGCTTATCCTGTGCATCGGCAATACCGTAGGTACGCTGCTTTCCAGCTCCATCGTCGCCTATCCGTTGGCACGCATGCATTTCCGCGGTAAGGGATTCGTCTTCGCGGTGATTCTGGGAACCATGATGGTACCGACTGCCACCCTGGTGATCCCGCAGTACCTTCTGTTCCGCCAGTTCGGCATGCTGGATTCCTTCTGGCCGCTGATTCTGCCGAGCTTCTTCGCCCAGCCGTACAACGTGTTCCTGTTCCGGCAGTTCTTCGTGTCCATCCCGGAATCCATCGACGAAGCCGCCATGCTGGACGGCTGCAACCGCTGGCAGACCTTCTGGAGGGTGATCGTGCCCCTGGCAAAGCCGATCTATATCACCGTCGGCATCATGTCCGCCAGCTTCTGGTGGAATGAACTCTTCTCCCCGTTGGTGTTCATCAATTCGGACGAGTTCAAGCCCCTGACGGTTGGAGCGCTGACTTCCTTCCAGCTGGCAGGCGGTGGCAACCAGACTGCTTGGAATCTGCAGATGGCCTTCTCCATGCTGATGATCCTGCCCCCCGCACTGCTGTACATCTGCTGCTCGAAGTACATCACCGAGGGTATAAAGACCAGCGGTATGAAGGACTGACGCTTCCTCTTACCAAGTTTTCCATTCAATAACAAAGGAATCGAAAATGACTAACCAAGCCCAGGCTCTGAATGTGAACATCACGTCACGTTTCTGGACCCGATACCTCAATATGACCGTCGAGAACGCACTGCCTTACCAGTGGCGTGCGCTGAACGACGAAGTGCCCGTCGATGTGCCGGAAGGCGCGGCATGGGGCGAGAACGGCAGCCAGTTCAGCCATTCGCTGCGCAACCTGCGTATCGCCGCAGGCCGTGAGGAAGGCGTGTTCTCCGGACAGCCGTTCCAGGACACCGACGTATCGAAGTGGCTTGAGGCCGCCAGCTACGCGCTGCGCCGCAAGAACGCGGGTCTGAACGTTGACGAGCTCGAAGCCCACGTGAACGAGGCCATCGAACTGTTCGAAGGCGCTCAGGACGAAGATGGCTACCTCGACACCAAGTTCGAACTGGATCTGCCGGCCGAGAAGCGTTTCAAGGGCCTGCGTTGGAGCCATGAGCTGTACACCATGGGCCACTTCATCGAAGCGGCCGTGGCCCACTACGAGGTCACCGGCTCCAAGCGTGCCCTGGACATCGCCGAACGCGTGGCGAACTGCATCGACCACAACTTCGGCGATGGCGAGGGACAGGTGCATGGCCCGGACGGGCATCCGGAGATCGAGCTTGCGCTGGCCCGCCTGTACGAGGCGACCGGCGAACGCCGTTGGCTTGACCTGGCCGCATGGTTCATCCGAGTGCGTGGTACCGATCCTGAGTTCTTCGATGAACAGGACAAGGCTGGCGGTCCGCAGTTCTACACCGATCTGCACATGCCGATCAAGTACTTCGTGCAGGACGAGCCGATCCTCGACAAGCAGCATGCCGAAGGCCATGCTGTACGTCTGCTGTATTTGGCCGCCGCGGTCTCCAAGGTCGGCCGCCTGCTGGGCGACCAGAAGATGCTCGACACCGCCGAACGCCTGTGGGCCAACATCGTGGAGCACCGCATGTACATCACCGGCGCGGTCGGCTCCTGCCAGGTAGGCGAATCCTTTAGCTTCGACGATGATCTGCCGAACGACTTGGTATATGGCGAGACCTGCGCCTCCGTCGCCATGCTGTTCTATGGCAAGTCCCTGATGGAGACCAAGCCGCGCGGCTCCGTGGCCGACGTGATGGAGAAGGAGCTGTTCAATGGTGTGCTCTCCGGCGTGCAGCTGGATGGCACCCGCTACTTCTACGTCAACCCGCTGGAAGCCGACCCGGCGGCATCGAAGGGCAACCCGACCAAGGCGCATATCCTCACCCGCCGTGCCGGTTGGTTCGACTGCGCCTGCTGCCCGGCCAACCTGGGTCGTCTGGTCGCATCCCTCGACCAGTACCTCTACACGGTTTCCGGCGATGGCAAGACGGTGTACGCCCACCAGTTCGTGGCCAACAGGACCGAGTTCGACGATGGATTCACCATCGAGCAGACCCAGACCGGCGACGAATACCCGTGGAGCGGCGACATCACCTTCCGTGCATCGAACCCGAACGGTCTGGACAGGAAAGTCGCCGTGCGCATCCCGCAGTGGTCCAAGGACTATACGCTGGAAGTCAACGGCAAGCCGGCCGACCTTCCGGTGGTCGACGGCTTCGTGACGGTGGACGCTTCCGCTGCCGAAACCGAAATCCATCTGGTGCTCGACATGTCCGTGCGTCGCGTGCGTGCCTCCCTGCGCGTGCGCGCCGACATCGGCAAGCTGGCCGTGGCCCGTGGCCCGATCGTGTTCTGCATGGAGCAGGTCGACAACGAAGGCCCGCTGTGGCTGGATGGCATGAAAGCCGATGCTGAGGTGTCCGAAGCCTACGAGCCGGATCTGCTGGACGGCGTCGAGGTGCTCAAGGTCAAGGGCAGCCGTCTCGAATCCCCGACCGACGACCAGTACCGTGCCGTGGATGCGCCGCTTACGGAACGTGAGGAAACCCTCACCATGATCCCGTACTACGCATGGTGCAACCGCGAGGAAGGCCAGATGCAGGTCTGGGTCCGCGAGACCAAGTAACGGACTCCAACAATTAGGAAGCGTGATGCCGACTTTGCGGCATCGCGCTTCCTGCATATCACCAACATCA
>ERZ808246.632-NODE-632-length-28295-cov-3.645326_pt1 | contig 28295 bp, 25 predicted proteins | sample MGYA00521083_ERZ808246 | MGnify/ENA primary metagenome ERZ808246 (study PRJEB31516, sample SAMN03275577) | gut metagenome | biome: mammalia-associated habitat; material: feces | host: Papio cynocephalus | place: Kenya | collected 2012-07-07 ...
TGGAATGCGTTTTCTGCGTGTTTCATAGAACAATGATACAATATTTTGCCTTCATTGTTTTATAATTTATTCATTATGCCTTATTTAATTGTTTCCGATATCCATGGTTCGAAAAAAGGTATGGATAGATTGCTTAAAGCTATTTCTATTTTTAAACCTGATGTAGTTGTTTTATTAGGCGATTTGTTGCATGGCGGATATGATGTTGATGAAAGTTATGTCGCGTCAAAGATAAAAGAAATAAAAGTAAATAAAATAGCTGTTAAGGGTAATTGCGATTTCGAGGAAGACTCTTTTTTATTAGGATTAGATATGCCTTTAAATAGGTCACTAGATATATTCGGACATACAAGTCATATTTCTCATAAACCTTTATCTTTTTGCTCTTTTCCTCCAAACGATTTGTTAATAAACGGGCATACCCATGTTAAATGTCTATATTCAGAAGGTGGAGTGATTCATTTAAACCCTGGTTCTATTGCTATTCCTAGGGATAGCAGTCCTTCTTTTGCTTTGATTAGTAAAAGTATTATTTCTTTAATAAATGCAGATACAATGGAAGAAATAAGCCATTTGGATATATAAACATGAATAAATTTTCATATTAATCTTGCAAATATGAAAAATTGTTCATATACTTATAATCGAAAATATGAAAAATCATTCATATTAGGAGGTCTATCATGCTAGAAATGCCAAATGACAAAATTATAGACAAGATGGAAAGCATGCTTAATATCGCTAGCGATTTTACTCGCTTAAAAATTATGTATGCGATTTCGGAAAAAGAAAAAAATGTATCTGAAATTATTAAAGAAGTGGGGGCTTCCCAATCTTTAATTTCTCACCAACTACACGTATTAAGAAAAGCAAATTTAGTTTCGACTAGAAAAGAGGGGACGTGTGTTTATTATTCATTGGCAGATGAACATGTTATTAAGCTTTTAAACGTTGTTTATGAACATGTTTTGGAGGAGTAAAAAATGGGAGAAGATTCAAAAAAAGAAATAATTAGTTTGTCAATTAGATCTCTTATTACCATTGCTTTGATTCTAATTGGCAAGCTTTATCTTACCGAAGAGTTTTCTTGGTATGCCAATTTAATAGTTATGTTGGCTGCTTATTTTGTGATTGGTTATGACATTTTATTCAAGGCGTTTAAAAGCGTTTTTATCGAACACGAAATTTTTAATGAATGTATGTTGATGCTTCTAGCTTCTGCCGGGGCATTCGCTTTAAGGGCGTACGGTCCGGAACATAATGAATACATGGAAGGGGTCTTAGTTATTCTTCTTTATCAAATTGGGGAAATGTTTGAAGATTTAGCTGAAGAAAAATCTAAAAAAGCCATTACTAAGGCCATTGATTTAAGAGAAGAAAAAGCGAGTGTCGAAGTAGATGGGAAAATAATCCAAAAGCCAAGCGAAAAACTCGAGATAGGCGACATTGTCATGATTGGCAGTGGCATGAAAGTCCTTTGCGATGGAGTTGTTCTTTCAGGAAACGGAGAGACAGATGAGTCTTCCCTTACTGGCGAATTTAATTTAATTTCCAAAAAGGAAGGGGACGAGGTAGTTTCTGGTTCAATTCTTAAATCTGGTTCTTTAAAAGTTAAAGTCAGCAAGCCTTATAGCGAATCTACTATCGCTAAATTACTTGATTTGGTCGAGAACAGTGCCGAAAAGAAGTCTAAGGCAACTAGATTTATCACTAAATTTTCCAAATATTACACACCTGCAGTTACTTTTTTAGCTATTTTAGTCGCTTGTATACCTCCTTTGTTTTTAGGAATTAACGATTCATCGGTTTGGTCTAGCTGGATTTATTCATCCTTGTCGTTTCTAGTTGTTAGTTGTCCCTGCGCGATTGTAATTTCAGTCCCTTTGGCTTATTTTTCTGGGCTTGGGTTAGCATCAAAAAATGGAATTTTAGTTAAGGGGGCTGGCTATTTTGATAAGTTATTGGAATTGAAACATGTGGCTTTTGATAAGACTGGCACTTTAACAAAAGGGGAGTTCGCTATTAAAAAAGTTGAACCCATGGGCATAAAAAAGGAAGAATTCCTCGAATATTTATCCTCCGCCGAATCACTTTCTTCTCATCCTATCGCCAAAGCTATAGTGGCTTATAATCCTATTTTTGATTCAAAGCAAATCAAAGAATATAGCGAAGTTCCAGGGTGCGGCGTTAATTGCATTTATAGAGGACATGTAGTTAAAGTTGGCAAAGCTAGTTATTGTAACTATGACGATAAAGGCGAAGTTGGAATCAAGACATTTATGTCTATTGACGGGAAATGTGTTGGCTATATTGAATTGGAAGACCAAGTTAAGTCGACGTCTAAAGATTGTATTAACGGTTTAAAACAACTTGGCATTTCAACTTATATTGTCTCAGGCGATAAAAAAGAAAATGCCGAAAGAATTGGGGCTAATTTAGGAGTTGACCATGTTGAGGCCGGATTAAAGCCAGAACAGAAGGTTGAATTCCTCCATTCTTTAATCGATAAAGACGAAGGAACACTCGCCTTTGTTGGCGATGGCATTAACGATGCGCCTAGTATTGTCCTTGCCGATGTTGGTATTGCCATGGGCGGGCTAGGGTCTGATGTTGCCGTAGAAAATGCCGATTGCGTTATCATGAATGATGATCCAGATAAAGTCGTTACATTAGTTAAAATTGCTCATAAAACTAGAAATAGGGCAGCGTTTAATATAATTGTTTCTCTTTTTGTTAAATTAGCCGTAATGGTTTGCTCTGTTATTTCTTCCTTTATGGGGACTTGGAATGTGCCTCTATTTGTTTCGGTTTTAGCCGATTCCGGCCTAGCTATGGCCATGATTTTATCATCATTGTTGCTTGGTTATAGTAAAATTGAGAAAAGCTAGATTTTCATTGATTTTTTAATCTTGGCAATGGGGGAAACTCATTGCCTTTTTTAATCTTTATCATGATTAATTTTCTATGAATAACCATGCAATTTTCAATTGCTAAATTAAATAGGCGAAAAATGAAAACCAATATACGTGCAAAATTAAATTGAGTAAATGAATTTTTAGAAAACTTGCTGTTTTTTTGTTTTTAATTTTGCATAGTGAAAATTCCACTTGCATACGTACGTGCACATGTGTATACTTGCAAACGCGTATTGCTACGCGAATGCGTGGGAGGGAGTTATGACGAACTCCCGCATACCACTGCATGCTTAGATTCCATTTAAGGAGGAAATCCATGAGCAAAAAGATCGTCAAAGTCGTCAAGATGGAACTCCCAGGCGGAGAAGCCCATCCTGGCCCGAAGCTAGCTTCTGCTGGCGTCGTTATGAACAAATTCTGCACCGACTTCAATGCAAAGACCGGTGACAGAAGGGGAGAAATCGTCCCAGTCATCATCACTGCTTACGAAGACAAGTCATACGACTTCGTCATCAAAACTAGCCCAGTAGCTGGCTTAATTCTAAAAGCCGCTGGGGTTAAAAAAGGTTCTGGCGCTGCCAAAACCATCGTTGGTCATATTTCTCAAGCCCAACTTGAAGAAATCGCCAAATATAAGCTTCCTGATCTCAATACCGAGGACATTGAAGCCGCTAAGAAAATCGTTGCCGGCAGCTGCAAACAAATGGGCATTGCCGTCGATGCTAAGTAAATTGAGGAGTAGGTGAAATGAAAAAACATAGCAAAAAATATGAAGCCGCCCTCAAAAAGGTCGATGCCAATAAACTTTACTCCCTTGAAGAAGCTGTTAAGTTAGTAAAAGAAACTAGCGTTACTAAATTCGATTCTTCAATCGATGTCAGCTTTAAGTTGAACGTCAATCCAACCCTTGCTGACCAATTAATTCGTGGAACTATTACTCTTCCACATGGAAACGGTAAGACTAAAAAGGTTCTTGTTCTCACCAACACCAAACTTGATGATGCCAAAGAATCCGGTGCCGATTTCTTCGGTGGAAAAGAAATGCTTGATAAGATCCAAAGAGAAAACTGGTTTGGATTCGATATCATCGTTGCTACCCCTGACATGATGGGTGAATTAGGAAAAATGGGTCGTGTCCTTGGTCCAAAAGGCTTAATGCCAAACCCAAAGACCGGAACCGTTACTATGGACGTTAAGACTGCCGTTAGCGAAATCAAAAAAGGTAAGATTGCTTACCGTGTTGATAAAGACGGCAACCTTGCCATGTCGATTGCCAAAGTTTCCTTCTCCGATGCTGATTTACTAGATAACCTTGCAAACGTTTGCGACCATATCGCTAAATCACGTCCATCCACCGTTAAGGGAACATTCATTCTCAGTGCTGCCATCTCAACCACCATGGGACCAGCCGTTGCGATTACCTTTGCCGGACGCAACTAATTAATTTTGGTGAATGGCTTCGTATACCTAAGATAGCCGGGGGCAATTGCCTTAAAAGAATCACCCTGCTGAGGTTGCAAATAAATTCACACTCTCACTAGTTATATTGAAGCTTCACATATATTCGACAAGAAAGGAGGTAGAAACATGAATCAAAAAGCTCTACAAGCCAAGAAGGATGCCGTTAATGAAATCGTTGCTGGTTTTGAAAAGGCCGGATCCTTCACGGTTGTTTCCTACCAAGGATTGACCGTTGCCGAGTTGCAAGAACTCCGTAAGACATTAGAAGGTGCAGGTTCAACTTTCACCGTCTACAAGAACACCATGGTTCGCCGTGCTCTTAAGGAAGCCAATCAACCCGACTTAGGAAATGTTCTTGAAGGACCTAATGGATTTGTCTTCTCCGAAGATATCTCCAAAGGACCAAAAGCTTTAGCCAAGTTCTCTCGTTTCCATGAACACCTAGTTATTAAAGGTGGAATTGCCGAAGGACAAACTCTTGATGCCGCAAAAGTCAAAGAGATTGCTAAGCTTCCAGATAAGAACGGACTTATTTCCATGTTCCTATCGTGCTTGAATGCACCTATCACCAAATTTGCCGCTACAGTTAAAGCTATAGCCGACAAGCAAAACCCAGAGGCCGAAACTCCGGCCGCTAACTGATCATTAGGAGGATCAAAAAATGGCAAAATTAACCAAAGAAGAAATCATCGCTTCATTAAAGGAATATACCGTTCTTGAATTAAGCGATCTCGTCAAAGCCGTCGAAGAAGAATTCGGCGTCACCGCTGCTGTTGCCGCTGGCCCAGCTGCTCCAGCTGAAGAAGAAGGCCCAGTCGCCAAAGGACCAACCGAAGTCTCCCTTATCTTAAAAGGATTGGGAACTGGTTCCAAAGTCGCTATCATCAAAGCTGTCCAAGCCATCACTGGTTTAGGACTTATGGATGCCAAGAAGTTAGTTGACGCTGCTCCATCCCCAGTTAAAGAACACATTTCCCCAGTCGAAGCCGAAGAACACAAGAAAGCTCTTGTTGCCGCCGGTGCCGAAGTCGAAATCAAGTAATTTAATCTAAATTTATTAAGCTAGCCCGCCCTAAGTAAAATTAGGGTGGGTTATTGCGCTATTTAAGGGAGAAAATAATCGTGCCTCAATACTTCGATAATGTCGATACATTGCCACATGATTTGCATACTTACGAGTTTGACTTGTTAGATGAACACTTCTCTCTTCTATCCGATTCTGGGGTTTTCTGCAAAGGTGGCCTCGATGATGGTAGCAGATTGCTGCTTGAAACCATCGCCAAGACCGATCTTGGAAACTCCATTCTCGATATGGGGTGTGGGGTAGGACCTATTGGACTACTACTTGCCCACTTTGATAAGAATAGGCACGTAACACTAGTTGATGTAAATAGAAGAGCTCTCTCTTGCGCTAAAGAAAACGCAAAAAGGCTCAATGTCGAAGATCAAGTAGAAATAAAAGAAAGCGACGTCTATTCCAATGTCACCTCATCATTCTCCAGTATCGTAACTAATCCCCCTATACGCGCGGGTAAAAAGGTTACGTACGCGATGTACGCGGGCGCGATTAGCCATCTTAATGAAGGTGGCCAATTGATCCTAGTCATCAGAAAGCAGCAAGGCGCAGCGTCTTGCCTAGAATATCTTCAAACAATCTACAAAAGCGTAGAGGTTAGGAAGAGCAAAAAAGGATATCGCATCCTCATCGCGAAAAAATAAGGAGTAAAAAATGCCACAAGAAGACAAATTCATTCCAAATACGAATTATAAAGATCCTTCCGGCCATTTATATCCACACGGAGCAAACGGAAGAATCAATTTCTCAAAAATATCGGGACATTTGAATTTACCATATTTGGTTGAAATTCAAACCGATTCCTATAAATGGTTCCTTGAAAAGGGCATCAATGAAGTATTAAAGGAAGTTTTCCCAATCGAAAATTATGCGGGGACTCTTTTCATTGATTATGTTTCCTGCCGTTTGGAACAGCCAAAATATACTCCGCTTGAATGCAAAGCCAACGATTTAACTTATTCAAGCAAGTTAAAGGTTACACTTCGTTTGCGCTTTAAGAATTCCGGAGAAATCAAAGAAGCCGAAGTTTTCATGGGCGATTTGCCATTAATGACTGAATCCGGCACTTTTATTGTCAATGGTGCCGAAAGAGTCATTGTTTCCCAAATCGTTAGATCTCCAGGTGCTTATTTCCAAGATAGCATCGATAAGAGCGGTGTCCATGTTTATAATGGCGAAATCATTCCTACCCGCGGCACTTGGCTTCAATTCGAATCCGATTTAAAGAATGTTCTTTGGGTTAGAATCGATAGGCAAAGAAAGATGCCTGCCACGATTTTATTCAAGGCCTTAGGGCTTGATGATGAATCCGATTTGCTTTCATTATTCGGCGATACCGAACAAATGAATCTAACATTAAAGAAAGATTCTGGTATCAAAGATGGAACCCATGCCTTAATTGATATTTTCCAAAAATTAAAACCAGGCGAACCAGTTACTGCCGATGGCGTTGTAACTTTCTTGGTTCAAAAGTTTTTTGATGATAAAAGATATGACCTTGGTAGGGCTGGACGTTTTAAATACAATGCCAAACTTGGCATTTATGACCGCTTAGTCGATAGAGTCTTAGCCGAAAACCTAGTTTCTGCCGATGGTGAAATCAAATATACAAAGAACCATAAGCTTACAAAAGAAGAAGTGCTTGCCTTAAAGGATGAAGAATTCTTTGAAGCCGGTGCCCATGAAAAGGTTTTAAAAGTCAATACTAAACTTGATGACAATTCTAGAGTCAATATTGTCAAAGTTTATGCAAATGACAAGATAGGAAGTAGAGTCTGCGCCATTATTGGCACCGATTTACATTTGACCTTATCTAGAGTCACCATTTCCGATATGGTCGCTTGCTTCTCTTATTTCTGCAACATCATGGATGGCATTGGCCAAACTGATGATATCGACCATTTAGGCAACAGGCGTGTACGTTGCGTTGGCGAACTTTTGCAAACCCAATTCCGTATTGGCTTAACAAAGATGAGCAAGACCGTTCAACAAAAAATGTCCATTTCCGACATGGAATCGGTTACTCCACAAAGTTTAATCAATATTCGCCCATTGACTTCTTCGGTTAGGGAATTCTTTGCTTCCAGTCAACTTTCTCAGTTCATGGATCAAACAAATCCTCTTGCTGAACTTACAAATAAAAGACGTATTTCCGCTTTAGGTCCTGGTGGCTTGACTCGTGACAGGGCTTCAATGGAAGTTCGTGACGTCCACTATACCCATTATGGCCGTATTTGCCCTATCGAATCTCCAGAAGGACAAAATATCGGTCTTATCAATAACTTATCCACCTATGCCAAAATTAACGAATATGGCTTTATCATGACCCCATATCGTAGCGTTTATAAAAAAGATGGGCACGTTTATGTTTCTGAAACCGAATGCTGCTACCTATCTGCAGATGATGAAAGAGGACATTCAATTGCCGAAGCTAACATCAACTTGTCCGAACCAATTTTAGCTTCATCTGTTGGGCTAAATACCGGCAAAGCCGATGAAATGGTAAAAGAAATCATCGATGATGAAATCATTGTCCGCCATGACGATGACAATTTGATGGTTGCAAAAGAAGATGTTGACTATGTTGACGTTTCTCCAAAGCAAATCGTTTCTATTGCCGCCGCTTGTATTCCTTTCCTTGCCCACGATGATGCTACCCGTGCCCTCATGGGTGCGAACATGCAACGTCAGGCCCTTCCTTTGCTTCGCCCATCCATTCCTTATGTAGGGACAGGCATGGAACAAGTCATTGCCAAAGACTCCGGTTTAGCGGTTGTTGCTTGCAATGATGGTGTTGTTACTAAAGTCGATTCTTCTACTATTGAAGTTAAAGAAGGAAAAGAAAAACGTATTTATACCCTTCAAAAATTCGATCGTTCCAACCAAGGGACTTGCATTAACCAAACCCCAATCGTAAAAGTTGGCGACGAAATAAAGAAAGACCAAATCATTGCCGATGGCCCAGCCATGAGAAATGGCGAATTGGCCTTAGGACAAAACATTCTTGTCGCTTATATGACCTGGAATGGCTATAACTATGAAGACGCCGTTATCATGAGCGAAAGAATGGTAAAGGATGATGTCTTTACTTCCATTCATATCGAAAAATATGAACTTGAATGTCGTGAAACTAAATTAGGTTCAGAAGAAATCACCCGCGATGTTCCAAATGTCGGTGAAGAAGCCAAGGCTTTCCTTGATGAAAGAGGGATTATTGTCCCTGGCGCCGAAGTTAAAGAAGGCGACATCTTAGTTGGGAAACTTCTCATGGCTATTTTTGCCGAGAAGACAAAAGAAGGAAAAGATTCTTCTTTACGTGTTCCTCATGGTGGTGCCGGTATTGTCCATGCCGTCAAGATTTTCTCAAGGAAAAATAAAGATCCGCTTCCTCCGGGAGTTAATGAGGTCGTTCGTGTCTACATCGTTCAAAAGAGAAAGATTTCCGAAGGCGATAAGATGTCTGGGCGTCATGGTAATAAAGGAGTTATTTCCAAGATTTTGCCAGTCGAAGACATGCCATTCTTAGCAGATGGTACCCCAATCGATATTCTTTTATCCCCAATGGGCGTTCCTTCTCGTATGAACATTGGTCAGATTCTAGAAGTCCATTTGGGACTGGCTTGCTCTAAACTCCATATGAGAGTGGCTACCCCGGCTTTCGATGGTGTTTCTAACGATGAACTATTTGACTTAATGAAGAAGGCAGGATTATCTCCGGATGGCAAGACCGTTCTTTATGATGGAAGAACCGGTGAACCGTTTGCCGAAAGAATCTCTGTCGGTATCCAATACATGATTAAACTCGTCCACATGGTCGACGATAAATTACATGCCCGTGCCACTGGACCATATTCTTTGGTTACTCAACAACCTTTGGGTGGTAAAGCTCAAAATGGTGGCCAGAGATTTGGTGAGATGGAAGTCTGGGCTCTTGAAGCTTATGGGGCTGCCCATACCTTACAAGAAATGCTTACCATCAAGTCCGATGATAGGGTTGGGCGCAGAAAGGCCTATGAAGCCATTATCAAAGGCAATGAAATTCCTACCCCAGGTATGCCAGAAGCCTTTAAAGTATTCACCAAAGAACTCAAAGGCTTATCAATGAATGTCACCTTATTTAATAAAGAAGGCGGAATCATTGATATGGATGCTTTGGCCAAACAATCCTTAATTGAAGAAAGAAAGACCAATTCTTCCATTCGTAGTGCCATGGCACCAAAAGAAGAAGAAATAGATGTTACTTCTACTGTTGAAGTAGCTAATGACGCCGCTATGGAAGAAGGGCTCACCATTGGTAGTGGGACCCTTGGCGATAATGACTAAAGGAGGATAGATTTATGTCAGATAGAATTGAAAACGAAAATAAGAAAGAATACTTCGACATTAATGATTTGGCCTCCGTTCAAGTAGGCCTAGCCTCTCCAGAAACCATTCGTTCTTGGAGCCATGGAGAAGTTACACGTGCCGAAACTATCAATTATCGTTCCCAAAAGCCTGAAATGGGTGGCTTATTTTGCGAAAAGATCTTTGGCCCAGCCAAGGATTATGAATGCCATTGCGGAAAATATAAAAAGATCCGTTATCAAGGCATAACTTGCGAAAAGTGCGGAGTTGAAGTAATTTCTAAGGAATTCCGTCGTGAAAGAATGGGACATATAGAATTAGTTTCTCCTTGTTCCCACATTTGGTATTTAAAATCCATTCCTTCCAGAATGGGGTTAGTACTCGATGTCTCTCCAAAACAACTTGAAGATGTCATTTATTTTGCTGCCCATATCGTTTTAGATCCTGGTACTTCCAAAGTTCTTAAATACAAAGATTATTTAAACGAATCTACGGCTAGAGTTGAATTTGTTGATGCCATTAACGACATCAAGACCAGCGGACTTATCGAAGAAGGGTCTGCCGATGCTTTAAAGGCCGATGAATTGATTACCAAAATGCAAAATTCATCCGAAACATTCGACTTCTTTACTGCCTCTGCTTTTATTTCTAAGTATACAAATGCCCAATTTGGCGAAGGTGCAGAAGCCATTAAGCGCCTTCTTCACGAAGTTGATTTGGACAAGGAATTCAATGAAATCTCTGCTGAACTCCATTCTTGCTCCGGGCAAAAAAGGGTAAAACTTGCAAAACGTTTGGAAGTCATTTCTGCTTTCCGCGATTCTAAGCAAAAGCCAGAATGGATGGTTCTAGATGTAATTCCAGTCATTCCACCGGATTTGCGTCCAATGCTTCAACTTGATGGTGGCAGATTTGCCGCGAGTGACTTAAATGATCTATATCGTCGTGTCATCTCTCGTAACTCCCGTTTACGTAGATTGATCGATATGAATGCTCCATACGTCATCTTGATGAATGAAAAGCGTATGCTTCAAGAAGCTGTCGATGCTTTGATTGACAATGGACGTCGTACCAAAGCCGTCACCGGGCCAAATGGTCGCGCCTTAAAGTCTTTATCCGCCGGATTAAAGGGTAAGCCAGGCCGCTTCAGGCAAAACTTACTTGGTAAACGTGTTGACTATTCTGGACGTTCCGTCATTGCCGTTGGACCGGATTTAAAGATGTATCAATGTGGTTTGCCACGCGAAATGGCCGTTCAACTATTGCGTCCTTTCATTGCCGCTATCTTGATTAGGGAAAAATATGTTTCGGCTCATAAGGCTGCCGATAAGATCATAGATAGATATGATCCAATCGTTTTCGATATAGTTGAAAAGATTATCTCCGATCATCCAGTCTTATTAAACCGTGCTCCTACATTGCATAGGCTTTCTATCCAAGCTTTCCAACCAAAGTTAGTCGATGGCCGTGCGATTAGGTTACATCCTCTAGTTTGCCCTGGCTTTAACGCCGACTTCGATGGTGACCAGATGGCTGTACATGTACCATTAGGTAAAGCTGCCCAACAAGAAGCCATTGAATTAATGCTAGCTTCTAATAACATCCTTGGACCAAAAGATGGTAAGGCCATTGTCATTCCTTCCCAGGACATGATTCTTGGCAACTTCCATTTGACAACCGAAGAATCGAAGAAAGATTTCCAAGATCGTATTGATGAGTTGAATAAGAAACTTGAAATCGAAAAATCTACCGGAGTTGCTTTGGATGAACAAAGTGAACTCAAGAAGATGATCGAGGACAACAAAAGATATAAAGAAATGGAAGGGAAAGTATTCCATTCTGTTTCTGAAGTCCAAATGGCTTATTCTACCGGCGCGGTTTCTCTTCATAACCGTATTGCCATACCAGCTTCTGCCATTCATAAAGATGAAGGAAGCGGTATTCCTAGTGGAGTCTTGAATAAATATTTAATTACTTCCGTTGGTAAGATTATCTTTAATGAAGTCTTCCCAGACGACTTTAGATATATCAATGGCGCACCAGATGCTAATGAAGCAACCATGAGAAGCTGGTTTGTTTCTACAGAAGATGTCAAAGAAGCTTTGGGCAAGAAATATGATGAAGTCGAATCTCCAATTGCTTCTTATATTGCTACATTGCCATTAAAGCCTGCTATCGGAAAGAAACAACTTGGACCTCTTATTGACATGATTTTCCGTCAATATGGAACAAGCAAGACTTCTGCTGTCCTTGATAAAATCAAAGACCAAGGTTTTAAGTATTCAATGATTTCTTCCGTCACCGTTTCTATTTCCGACATTAACGATGTCAGCGGTAAGCAAGCTCTTGTTGATAAAGGCAATGCCCAAGTCGATAAGATTGAATCTTTCTACAAAAAAGGTTATTTAACAAAAGTCGAAAGACATAAAAAGATTGTTGAAATCTGGAATGGCATAACTAAGCAAGTTGCCGAATTAGTCAAGCAACAAATGGCTGAGAACAAACGTAATCCACTTGTTATCATGGCCGATTCCGGTTCCCGTGGATCTGTTGATAACTTCAAACAGCTAATCGGTATGAAAGGCTTGGTTGCTAACCCAAAAAACGAAGAAATCGAACTTCCTATCGTTTCTTCTTACCGTGAAGGTATGAAAGTTAGCGAATTCTTTATTAACACCCATGGTGCTAGAAAAGGATCTGCTGATACCGCTTTAAAAACCGCTGACTCTGGTTATTTAACTAGACGTCTAGTCGATGTTAGCCAAGATGTCATCGTCAGAGAAGAAGATTGTCATTGTGACCATGGCTTCAAAGTCAGGGAAATCCGCGATACAAGCCGTGACCAAGTCATTCTTCGCTTAAAAGACCGTCTTGTTGGAAGATTTGCCATGCATGATGTTATCTCTTCTACTGGCGAAGTAATAATTCCTGCGAATACTTTGATTAGCGAAGAGCAAGCAAAACGAGTAGAAGAAGAAGGCATTAAGGAAGTTGAAATCCGTAGCGTCTTTACCTGTCAAACCAAAAATGGCGTTTGCCGTCATTGCTATGGCTTAAATAGAGCTACTGGAAAACTAGTTGAAAAAGGTGAAGCCGTTGGTATTATGGCTGCTCAATCAATTGGTGAACCTGGTACTCAGTTAACAATGAGAGTCTTCCACACCGGTGGTATGGCTGGTACTGATATTACCCAAGGTTTGCCTCGTGTCCAGGAGTTAGTCGAAGCTAGAAATCCAAAAGGTGAAGCCCTTATTTCTGAAATCGATGGCGTTGTTAAGTCTATTAAGCCAATAGGCGATAGACATACCGTTATCATTGCCAATGATTTAGAAGAAAAGGAATATACGACTCCTTATGGAGCTAGACTCCGTGTCAATGAAGGCGATCATATTGAAAATGGTGGTAAGATTACCGATGGTGCCATCAATCCAAAAACCCTTCTTGAAGTCGGCGATGTTGAAAAACTTGAAGTATATCTAATTAAGGAAATACAAAAAGTTTATGCCGCCCAGGGTATTGGAATCGATTGCAAGCATCTTGAAATCATCATTCGTCAAATGCTAAGAAAAGTTGTCATTCTTGATGGTGGGGATACTTCCATGCTTCCTGGTACTAGAGTATCTTTGGATACCTTTACTAGCGAGAACGAAAAGGTTTTAATGGAAGGGAAACGCCCTGCCGCTTGTAAACCATTGGTCTTAGGCATTACTAAAGCCGCTTTGGAAACAGATTCCTTCTTATCGGCTGCATCCTTCCAAGAAACAACCCGTGTTCTTACCGATGCTGCCATAAAAGCTAAGAAGGATAATCTCCATGGCTTAAAAGAAAATGTCATCACTGGTAAGCTAATTCCAGCTGGAACCGGCTTAAGAAGTGAAGAAGAGGAAGAAGAAGCCCTTGACGGATTTACCGTTGCCGGTGCGATGAAAAAAGTCAAAGCCCAATATATTGAAAAGCACGATCGTAATTACGAAGAATAAATTCTTGCTCTTTAATATATGAATAAAAACCCTTAGGTTTTGAACTTAGACCCTCATGTTGGACCAACAACAGGAGGGTCTTTTCTTATGTGAGGTTTACGAAAGAATTCAAATTAGAATGTATTAGAAAGTATAAAGCAGGTGAGTGCATCGACGATCCTAGAGGGTGCAAGCATAAAACTTTTCGGAATAAGATTGTAGAGTGGGTTCGAATCTATGACGCTATGGGCGAGGTCGGCTTAAAGCACAAGAAACCAAAACGGCCATGGCAAGACAAATTAGATATGATAGAACGGGTTTTAGGCGGGGGAATCCGTCAAATCCGTTGCTATTTCTAACGGCATAAAAGGCTGCCTTCTTTTTAAGTGGTGCAAAATATATCAAAAATCTGGTATCGATTGATTAAAATTAGATAGACGAGAGAGGCCTTCTAAAACGATGAAGAAACCTAAAACATCTAATGAAACAGAAACAAAAAAGGACTAGAAAAGAGCTTGAGTATCTTCGCGCGGAGAACGAATACCTAAAAAACTAAATGCCTTAGTTCAAAAAAAGGAAGGGCCGACAACCGAAGAAAAAGCAAAGGTTATCGTTGAATTAAGGCAATCCTACAAACTAAAGGTCCTTCTCAAAGTTTCAGAAGTAAAAAAAGCAACATTCTTCTACACGATTAACAAGGTTAACAAAGACGATAAAAACAAAGAAATCTTTAGGCAAATAAAAGAAATATATCACCGAAACAAAGGAAAGTATGGCTATAGAAGAATATTGCTTGAATTGGCTAATAGAGGATATAAAGCCAACCACAAAAAGATTAAAAGAATAATGTCTTTGCTCAATATCCACGGCATCACGCCTAGAGGAAAATACAAATCTTATAAAGGTGACCGGAACGGAACTTGCAAGAACCTTCTTCTTAATAAAGCTGTCGACGAGGAAAAGCATAAAACAACCTATAAAAGAGATATCTCGACCACAGCGTGTAATCAAAATGGACAACCGACGTTTCTAAGTTTCACATAGCGGCGGGCAAATTATATCTATCTCCAATTCTAGATATGCATAACCGTGAAATCGTAGCGTTTAATATATCCAGAAAACCAAACTTCAATCAAACAACCGATATGTCAAGAAAGGCATTTGCTAAATACGAAAAACTGGAAGGACTAATTTTCCATAGCGATCAGGGATGGCAATATCAAATGAAGTTCTATCACGAAGAGCTTAAAAAGCGTGGCATCGAACAATCAATGCCCAGAAAAGGGAATTGCCTAGACAATTCACCCATGGAAAACTTCTTTGGGATCATGAAAAATGAAATGTTCTATGGACATGAATGTGAATTTAAGTCGCTAGACGAATTGGAAAAAGCAATGAATAAATATATTGAATACTACAATAGCAAAAGAATAATGGAGAAAACAAAAGGGCTGCCCCCATTAACTTATAGACAACAGCCCTTTGCTCAACTATGAAATTAGGAGCAAGTCCAACATTTGGGTCTCACTTCAATTCATCTTAAGGTTTTTTGCTTATAAATTGTTTATTTGTTTATTAAATTTGTTTATTTAATGATTAAATTGTTTACTTCTTAAATTACATTTGCTTCAGACCTTTAAACAATTAAAAGTGAAAAAGTAAAAAATATTTATCGTTGGAGAAATTATCTAAAAAAATTCTAAAGACACTCAAGGTCTATTTATTCTTATAATACGAATTTTAAAACCATAGCTACCGATTGAATGATAAACTTTAACTTTATTAAAATAGACTTTAACTTTATTAAAAAAAGTATTATATTATTGCCATGGAACAAAATTGGATTAAGGTTCTAAACGAAGATGATAAGGAGCTTATACGTCGTTTTGTTTTAGCGTCGGGATCCCTAAAAGACTTAGCTGTTTATTATAACGTTACCTATCCAACTATACGTGGCAGAATAGATCGCTTGATTGAAAAAATTAAATTAAGTGAATCAAATGACGATCCTTATGTTGCGTATGTCAAATCTATGGCTTTAGAGGGCAAGATTACAGTTGAGTCTGCTAAAGAATTGATAGATGTGTTCCGAGAAAATAAGGAGGTTTAATATGGTTTTAAGCGTTGGCCCAAACACTATGGCAACTTTTATTTACCCAATTTTAAGCATACTTTTCGCAATAGTAATGATTATCTTATATCTAAAATGTAATTTTCGTCATATGTTTTTAATTCTTTCTGCTTTTCCAACCGTGGGACTACTTTATGGCATTATTTTTACCTTCGCCCATTGTATTTCTACTTTGACAAGAGGAGCTGTGCAACTAATTCTTATAATACGTTCTTTTGAAGGTTTTTTGCTTGACTTTATTGTTTTGATTGTCTTACTAATTCATTGTAACTTGATTAAAAAGCAAAATGGTAAGAATGCTTTGAAAAAAGATTTAAACGATGAACAAAAAATCGAAATAAAAAATTTATAAATTTTTAAAAGGAATATATATATGAAATTATTATCATTGATAGTTTGCTCTTTTTTTATGCCTTTTTAATGGAAATTCTTTCAATAGTAGCGAGAACAATTATAGCTTTCAAAAGCCTAAGACGGCCCTTAGAGCTTCAAATACTCAAGAAAAAAGCCCTTTTATTTGTTTAAAATCTTTGCCAAATAGAATTACGGTTAAGGATCCAATAGGATACTTTGTTTACGATATGTCAATTTATTGCGCGGATTTTACCGATGCTTCTAAACTATATTTGTGTGAAACTATGGTCGATTTCACTCCTGGTTCGGCCGCTACTAAAAATGAAGATGGTTATGATTGGCATTATGATTTTTGGGCAGCCAATATCAAAATTGGTGTTCCAACTGATTTTTCATCGGCAAAAATCAAAGATTATTGGCCCAAATCTTCGACCATAACGACTACAATTGCATCTAGTTTTAGCAATAATTATTCTTTCTCTTCAGGGGTCGGTGCTGATTTAGGCGGTGGTGCCACTATTTCTGGTTCATCAAGTATGGGGGTTACTATTTCTCATCAAACGTTAAGTACTTCCGAAGAACCAACGATTTCCTCGCAAATTTCTTCGGCAAATTCAACTGAAGTCAATTGGAATATTCAATGCACTGTTCAAAGAGGACTCACATATAATTTTGCTTGTTACTATTTGCTGGAGGTGCCTAATTCCATTCATAAACAATTTTCATATTTTACCAACATAGATATGACATGCATTGCATGGAAGGGCTACCTGTGGGAACAAAGAAAACACGTGGTTACAAATAATTCCTTAAGTTGTTAATTTCGGTTATAAATTGTTCATGTGCCCCATTAAAAAGTGGGGCTTTTTGTAATTTTTTTCATTATTGCTTTTTTCTTTTCCTCTTTTATTAGAAAATATGGAGGTGAAAAAATCTTCTTTATTTTTATTATTTTTACCAATATTTCTTCTTTCTTGTTCTAGTAATGACTTTAAATTGTTTGCCAATAACGGTTTAGTTACCTCTTCTTTTGAAGCAGCTGATTATGAAGGATATAAGAAAATAGGGGAGTTTAATTCTATAAATAGCTTGGATGCAATTTACGATTCTTCTTCTTTTTCTTCTATAGTTTCTTTTAGCAATAATGTTGTTTTGCCTTCGACTGGAGAAGTCCCTTTGCTTGTTATGCCTATTTCTTTTTCTTCTACTATCGAAAATGAAAACGAAAAATTAACAATGATAAAGAAAGCTTTCTTTGGGAGCGAACGCAATAACCAATATGTCTCAGTTAGCCAATATTATTATCAAAGTTCTTGTTCTAGATTGTTTTTAAATGGCAAAGTGGCCCCTTCTTTTTATAAATCCACTTATTCTTTAGAAGAAATTTCCTCTTATAGGGGGAATGCCAAGACAAAAGCTGCACTGACTTCTATTTATAAAGACGCCTTGGATTGGTATAAGCAAACATATAAAGAAGACTATGATTATTTTTATTCCATCTATAAAGAAAAAATACCCATGTATCTAATTTATGATGCCCCATATTCCGGGATGGATGGCGGAAGTAGCGATAGACATTCTATGATGTGGGCTTTTACTATTAATGATCCAGCCCCAATTTGTTGGAGCTCTTATTATATGGGCTATCCTAGCGGAGGAAAAATGGATGCCCATACCTATATTCATGAAGTAGGACATTTATTTGGCCTCCCAGATTATTATGACTCCATTTCTTCTACCCCCAATAAGATTTCTCCTTTAGGCAGAATGGATATGATGGATTGTTCTTTGGGCGACCATAACGCTTTTTCTAAGATGCTACTTAATTGGGCTAGGCCTTTTTATCCTGAGAGGGAATGCGAAATAACTATCCACCAAGGGTCTGGAAATAATGAATGCATATTGCTTTCTTCTTCTTGGAACAAGACCCCGTTCGACCAATATTTGCTTTTAGAGTTTTATACTCCTTCCTATTTAAATTATGCCGATTCCAATAGAAACGATAATAAAACATTATGCCTTTTTACTAAGCCTGGCGTTAAGGCCTATTTAGTGGATTCTAGGCTTGCTATTTATAATGGCGTTAGCAAGCTAGGGTATTTAAATGAAAGCGTTTCTTCTAAAGGCAAGAGGATATATTTTTATAACGATAATTCCTCCTCTTCTTTCTTAATACAATTATTGGATAAGTCTTCTTCTTCGACCGAACTGATGCCTTTTTATTGTGCATCGATTGAAAATAAAATAGTTAACGAAAACAATAACCAGGTCAATCTTAGGGATGCTTTGTTTTATGAAGGCGAAGGAATGGATTCTTCTTTTGCGGGCATTAGCCAATTTGGTTATGGGTTTAAAGTAAAAGAGTTAACTTCTTCCTATGCGAAAATTAGTGTTTTTCCATTGTCTTAACTAGGGATAAACGTTGTTTCTATCTTGAACAAATTTTCTAGAAATTGAAAACTATCTAATTTTTATCTATAATTCAAATGAAAATAGCGGAGGATTTTTCCTTCTTCTACTAGTTGAACTTTTCGCCCCGCAAGATAGTGAGATGAAATCTATAAAGAAATCTCAACTGTATTTGCAAGGGTTTTAATAATGGAAAAAGAAGAAACAAACAAAATGGGCGTGGCTCCTATATGGAGTTTATTGCTAAAAATGGCTTTGCCAATGATTTTTTCAATGGTAATGTCGGCTTTATATAATATAGTGGATTCTATTTTTATCGGGATGATGGAAGCCCCGAAAAATAGTTTGGCCATAACCGCCTTAGGGTATGCTTTCCCACTTCAAATGTTATTGGTAGCCGTTGCAATCGGAACAGGAATCGGGGTCAATGCCGTTTTATCTAAGGCGTTAGGCGAAAAGCAAAAAGAAGTTGTTTCAAAAACTGCCGCGATGGGATATTTATCCATGAGTGTGTTCTATATTGTTTTTTTAATTGTTGGCTTATTGATGTTTTTTTCTTCTTTCTACTTTAAATGGGTGAGTGGCAATGAAGAAGTAGTCTATATGGGTTCTAGATATTTGGGGCTTTGCTTTATTTTTAGTTTTGGGCAATTGCTTCAATTAGTTAGCGAAAGAACTTTATGCGCGACAGGGAAAACCCATTTGGCCATGATAATGCAGCTAAGCGGGGCTATTGCAAATATTGCCTTGGACCCTTTATTTATTTTGGTATGGAAGATGGGCGTGGAAGGAGCTGCCATAGCAACAATAATTGGCCAAATGGTTTCCATGTTTGTTGGCTTTGCTTTAAATATTAGGTGCAATAAGGAAATTTCTTTGTCTTTGTCTTTTAAAACGTTTAAACCGGATTTTAAGATTATTGGTTCTATTTTCAAAGTCGGTTTCCCTGCCATTATTCTTCAAACTTTACAAAGCTTGCAAACGTTGGTTCTCCAAATTGTTTTTGTATCACTTTTTAATTCAAACCCTGAACTAATTGATACCCTTGTTGCCGTTTATGGGATTTATTTTAAATTGCAGAATTTTATATTCATGGCTTTTTACGGTTTGGTAAATTCGATGCTTCCTATTATTGGCTATAACTATGGGACCGGAAATGAAAAAAGATCTAGGCAGGCTGCATTTTATGGCTATATGTATGGCCTTTTTATTGCCTTGTTGGGGGTAATTATCTTCGAATCGATGCCTGAAATCTTGCTTACTTTATTTAATTTGCCATCGGCTTGGCTAAGTATAGGAACCAATTTAACCAGAATCGTAGTTCCTTCTTTTTTCCTAGCTTCCGTTTGCATTGTTTCTTCTGGGGTACTTCAGGGTTTAGGGAATGGCATCCATCCTTTAATAATAGCCTTGCTTCGTCTATTAATAATTCTATTTCCTGCAACTTATTTATTTGGGTATTTTCTAGGTGTTTCTAATTTGTGGTGGGGCAGTTATGCTGCGGAATTTGTTGGTTGTGTTTATTCTCTGGTTTTTGTTTATTTAATATGGAAGAAAAGTTTTAAAAAGGTGGCATGAGAAATTAATGCATTAAAACATATTGAACGGATGCAATACGAGTCTTTCAGTTTTTCGTATTTTAATCATAAATTTACTTTCAGTTTTCCGTATATTCTTAAAATAGCAACTTTCGGTTTTGGAAAGACAATAGAAAGACGGCTTTGCTTGTCGATGGGGCTAGACAAATAGGAAAAACTTTTTCTATTGAAAAATTCATTAATCAAAATTTTGAAAATGTCATTGAAATTAATTTTGCCATACGTAGCGATCTAATTGATTTGTTTTATTCTAATAAAAGCAGCGATGAAATATTAATCAAACTTTCTTCGGTTTTTATCGAAAAATTAATTTCTAACAAGACTGTTATATTTTTTTGACGAAATACAACTTTTGTACCAAAAAAGAGATCTTGAAAAGAAAAATGGAAAACTAGAATTTTCTTCTTTGGATTTAGTTTCTGGAATGAAGCCACTTGTTATAGATGGAAAATATAGATTCATTTTAAGCGGTTCTCTTCTTGGGGTTCCAATAAAAGATATCGTTCTAAATCCTCTTGGATATTTAGATGAAGTTAGAATGTTTCCTTTGGATTTTGAAGAATATTTGTTAAATAAGAATGTCGGCGAGGAATCAATCAATTATTTAAGGAATTGCTTTTATAACAAAAAAGAGGTACCGCCTTCATTGAATGCTTTATTTTTGGATTATTTTAGGGAATATATATTAATGGGCGGGATGCCTGAAGCAATCGAGGAATTTAATAAATCAAAGAATTTGTTTAATGTTTCAAATGTGTAAAACCAAATATTGAATAAGTATTCTTATGATATAACAACATATTTGGATGATGATGGAAAAAAGCTAAGGATTAAAGAAATATACAAATCCATTCCCAGTGAACTTAATAGTAAGAATAAAAGGTTTATTAGCAGCAACGTAATTGATAAAAACTATTTAAACAACAACAATATTGAAGATGAATTTGTTTGGCTTTCCAATGCAGGAATTATTATTCCGGTTTTTAATGTTTCAGAGCCGATATCTCCTCTATCTTTATCTAGCAATAGAAAAACTTTAAAAGCCTTTATGAATGATATTGGGTTTTTAGATGCCGCTTTATATGACACAGATTTAAGAAATAAGCTTTTAAAAAACGAAAAAGAGATTAATTTTGGTGCTCCTTATGAAAACGCCGCAGCGCAAGAACTTTACGCCCATGGATTTAATGAAAAATTATTTTATTACAATTCGAAAAAGCATGGCGAAGTGGATTTTTTATTGGAAGTAAACAGGGAGATACTGCCTATAGAAATAAAATCCGGGAAGCCAAATAATATGAATTACTATAATCATGTTGCCCTTACCAATTTAATAAAAACTTATAATATAAAGGAATCTTATTTGTTTGGGGAATGCAATGTAAAAAAAGAAAATGAGTACATTTATCAATTCCCCATTTACATGATTTCGTTTTTATCTAAATCTTAGCGTGAATTCTTAGACTAAATTCCATCTATCCTGCTGGAGGAACAAATCTTTTATTCACCGAATAATTTAGTATAAGGCTTTAAGCCGAACGATGCGGCAAGTATTTCTTTTGTCGTATGCCCGTCTAGCGAATGCAATGGCATCCCGTTTATGCTCTTAACCACCATGGCGACATGCTTTGCGTATAGCAATTAACCTTTTGCCCCTTGGAAACATCCTTTGAATTGATTCGATTCCTCTTGGTTTGTTTGGCAATTGTTGTTGGATTGCATCTAATTGTTTCGGAAATCTTGCAGCATTTGCTTTCGTGGGCAAGCATTTAACTAACTTATTTTCCTGCCCTTTTCTTTTAAGTGTGACATGTAAAATCTTTTCTGGTCAACAGGACATGAAAAATATACTATTCTCAGACTAAAATCTGGATTTCGAGAAAAAACGGAATTTAGTTTAAGAATTCATGGGCAACAATTCTAGATAAATAAATCGTTGACACCGGTCTTATAAGTAGGTAATATTTCGCCTGGACGTAAATAGAGGCTTTTGCCTTCTTTATTTACCCCGATGTATGACACACCGGGAATTGTGTGTAGAATTAAGAGAGGAAAAAACACAAAATGCCAACGATTAACCAATTAGTTAGGCAAGGCCGCCAAACAGCGGTCAAGAAGTCCAAGACTCCAGCCTTAGGCAAGAGATGGAACTCCCTAACAAAAAGAACCAACAACCAACCTTCCTCACAAAAAAGAGGAGTTTGCACCCGTGTCGGTACAATGACCCCGAAGAAACCAAACTCTGCTTTGAGAAAGTATGCTCGTGTCCGCTTGTCCAATGGATACGAAGTTACCGCTTATATTGGCGGAGAAGGACATAACCTTCAAGAACACTCCACCGTTATGATTCGTGGTGGCCGTGTCAAGGACTTACCAGGTGTTAGATACCATATCGTTCGCGGTTGCTTAGACTGCGCAGGTATAGAAGCTAGACGCCAGGGCCGTTCCCTTTATGGAACAAAAAAGCCAAAGGAATCAAAGTAATTAAAGGAGAAGTACAATGCCAAGAAAAGGTTCAGTTGAGAAACGCGACGTTTTACCAGATCCAGTGTACCAATCCAAATTGGTTACTCGCTTGATCAACCGCGTCATGTACGATGGCAAAAGAGGAACTGCTCAAACCATCATCTACAAAGCTTTTAAGCAAATCGAAGAAAAAACAGGACAAAAGGCTACTGACGTCTTTGCCGCTGCAATCAATAACATCATGCCGGAAGTCGAATTAAAAGTTCGTCGTATCGGTGCTGCCAACTACCAAGTTCCAGTCGAAGTTTCTCCAGAAAGAAAACAAACCCTTGGATTAAGGTGGTTAGTTACATATGCCCGTCTTCGCAACGAGAAAACCATGGAAAATAAACTCGCTGCCGAGATAATTGATGCCGCCAACGGAAGTGGGGCTTCCGTCAAGAAGAAGGAAGATGTCCACAAGATGGCCGAAGCTAACAAAGCTTATGCCCATTATCGTTGGTAATTTGGAGGATAAAAAATGGCTGACGAAAATATGATTACGGAGACCGAAAAATACGATCTCCCTCACACTCGTAACATCGGCATTATGGCTCATATCGATGCTGGTAAGACAACAACGACTGAGCGTATCCTCTATTACACCGGACGTACCCATAAGATTGGTGAAGTCCATGAAGGAACTGCCACCATGGACTGGATGGAAGAAGAGCAAGAAAGAGGCATTACAATTACCTCATCTGCTACCACTTGTTTCTGGAAAGGCAATCGTTTCAACATCATTGACACCCCGGGGCACGTCGACTTCACCGTCGAAGTTGAGCGTTCTCTTCGCGTCCTTGATGGTGCCGTTACTGTCCTAGACTCTAAAAACGGTGTTGAACCACAAACTGAAACAGTTTGGAGACAAGGTACAAAATATGGAGTCCCACGTATCGTCTTCTGCAATAAGATGGATGCCACCGGTGCCGACTTCGATATGTGCGTTGCTTCCCTTGATGAAAGATTAGCCGCCAATGCCGCCGCCATCCAATGCCCGATTGGAAAAGAAAGCAACTTTAAAGGCTGTGTCGATATCATTGAAAGAAAAGCCTATTTATATGGCGATGATAAAAACGATGCCCCTCAAATGATTGATATCCCGGCTGAATTGAAAGACAAAGTCGAAGAATATCGCTCTATCCTTCTTGAAAAATTAGCCGCCTTCAACGACGACCTCATGATGATGGTCCTCGAAGGAGAGGAAGTTCCTGTCGATATGATCAAATCGACAATTCGTAAAGCCGTTTTAACCGGTACCTTCTTCCCAGTTCTTTGCGGTTCTGCTTATAAAAACAAGTGCATCCAGCCTTTACTAGATGCAGTCGTTGATTATTTGCCTTCCCCATTAGATATCCCTGGCGAAAAAGGAACTCTCGATGGGAAAGAATATATCTGCGAAGCTACCGATAATAAACCATTCGTTGGCTTGGCATTCAAGATTGCTACCGACCCATTCATTGGACGTTTGGCTTATGTTAGGGTTTATCAAGGTATCTTAAAGAGTGGATCCTATGTCCTTAATTCCAACCATGGAAGCAAGGAACGTATCGCTCGTTTGGTCTTGATGCATGCTAACCATCGTCAAGAAGTCGAATGCTTACACGCTGGAGAAATCGGAGCCATCGTTGGCTTAAAATCAACAACCACCGGTGACACCTTAACCGATGAAAATGAACCAGTAGTTCTAGAAAACCTCGTTTTCCCAGAACCAGTTCTAGAAGAAGCAGTCGAGCCAAAGACCAAGGCCGACCAAGAAAAAATGTCTATTGCCTTGACTAAGCTTGCCGAAGAAGATCCAACCTTCCGCGTTCATACCGATGCCGATTCTGGCCAAACCATTATTGCTGGTGTTGGCGAACTTCAACTCGATATCCTTGTCGAACGTATGAGACGTGAATTCAAGGTTGACGTCAATGTTGGTGCCCCTCAAGTCAATTATAGGGAAACAATCCGTAAGACAGGCGAGGCCGAAGGACGTTATATCAAGCAAACCGGTGGACATGGTCAATATGGTGATGTTTGGATTAGATTCGAACCAAACCCAGGCAAAGGATTTGAATTCGTTGACGCCATTGTTGGCGGTGCCGTTCCAAAGGAATTCATCAAGCCAACCCAACAAGGTCTAGAAGATGCCTTGACTCGTGGCGTTATTGCCGGATATCCTCTAATCGATGTCAAAGCCACATTGTTTGATGGATCCTATCACGATGTCGACTCTTCCGAAGCTGCTTATAAAATTGCCGCTTCCATGGCTCTTAAAGCTGCCGCTCCTAAATGCGACCCAGTCCTTCTTGAACCAATCATGAAGGTAGAAATAACCGTCCCAGAACAATATTATGGCGACGTTATCGGTGATATTGCTCGCAGAAGAGGCAATATGACCGGGGAAACCCAACGTGGCAACGCCAAGCAAATCGATGCTGAAATACCACTAGCCGAGATGTTTGGTTATGTCACTGACCTCCGTTCCTTAACCCAAGGAAGAGGAAACTTCACGATGAGCTTCGACCACTATGGCGAATGCCCACGCTTCATCCAAGATGCCGTCGTTAAGAAGGCATCAGGCAAATAAAATCAATACTTTGCAGTATTGCTAATAAAATTGCCTTGCTCTATCATATTCAAGCCAAGAAAAAATCTAGAAACCATTTTGGAGGAAATTAACAAATGGCAAAAGAAAAATTCAATCGTGACCGTGTACACATTAACGTTGGTACCATTGGTCACGTCGACCATGGTAAGACAACTCTTACCTCTGCTATCACCCATGTTCTTTCTATGAAGGGTTTAGCCAAAGATATGGCTTATGCCGCTATCGATGCTACCCCAGAAGAAAGAGCTCGTGGTATCACCATCAACTCTGCCCACGTCGAATACGAAACCGAAAAAAGACACTACGCCCACGTTGACTGCCCGGGGCACGCTGACTATGTCAAGAACATGATCACCGGCGCCGCTCAAATGGACGCTGCTATCCTTGTCGTTTCTGCCGCTGATGGCGTTATGCCACAAACCCGTGAACACGTCCTTCTTGCCCGTCAAGTCGGCGTTCCACAAATCCTTGTCTTCCTTAACAAGACCGATATGGTCGATGATCCAGAACTCATTGACTTAGTCGAAATGGACGTTCGCGACCTTCTTAACAAATACGAATTCCCAGGGGATGAAGTTCCTGTTATCAAAGGTTCTGCCAAGGCTGCTTGCGATGCCAAGTCCATCGATGATCCAGCTTGCAAGCCAATCTTAGAATTGCTTGACGCCCTTGACACCTATATCCCAGATCCAGTCCGTGATAATGATAAGCCATTCTTACTACCTATCGAAGACGTTATGACCATCTCTGGTCGTGGCACTGTCGTCACTGGTAGAGTCGAACGTGGTATGATCAAAATCAACGACGAAGCTGAAATCGTTGGTATCAAGCCAACCCAAAAGACTGTCGTCACTGGTCTAGAAATGTTCCGTAAGACCCTTGATTACGCTGAAGGCGGCGACAACATCGGTGCCCTTCTCCGTGGTATTACCCATGACCAAGTCGAACGTGGACAAGTTCTTGCTAAGCCAGGATCCATCGTTCCACACGATAAATTCACTGCTACCACCTATATTCTTACCAAAGAAGAAGGCGGACGTCATACTCACTTCCTTAACGGATATCGTCCACAATTCTTCTTCCGTACCACCGATATCACCGGCACCATCACTCTTCCAGCTGGAACCGATATGGTTATGCCAGGTGACCATGTTACCTTCACTGTCGAATTGATTCACCCAATCGCCATGGAAAAGGGAACCAAGTTCTCCATCCGTGAAGGTGGTCGTACCGTTGGTGCTGGCACCGTTGCCGAAATTCTCCACTGAGAAATTAGACACTAAGCAAATTAGCCTCAAGTTTTCTTGGGGCTTTTTTTCTTATTTTTTACGACTTTTGTTGACTAGTTACTCAACTTGTATAAAGTTATCATTATGCAAAAACAAAAATCATTAGACTCAACCGTACCTGCCTCAATTGGCAAATCCCTCTTCGCCTTTTTAATTGACTTTCTTTGCTCTTTGGGAGTGATGCTAGCTATATATTTTGGCATTGCTAAGCCTTTGATTGGAAGAAGCAATAATATTGACGGAATTTATAACGACTATAATAAATTTCAATCGGATTCTTTTTTAGTAGGAGAGGATTCAAAAGCTTTATCTTTCCCTTCTTACGATAAAAAAAGCAATACCTATGGCTATAAAAAATATGAAGAAGTTGTTTGGAAATACTATACTGTCTTCGTCGCGACTAATCCTAATGCAACTTTTTTTGAAGATGATGAGTTTTTAGGAGATAAAAATAATCCAATAGAAGTTGGAAAATGGGTCTATAACCATATATATAAATTAGAAGAGAATAATGAGAAAGAAGATTCTTTTTATAATAGTCCAACAGAGACAACCGACTATACACTTGCTCCTACTTTAAAACAAAGCTATTTAGATTTATTAGAAGCAGAGAAAAATAATGATAAAACCGAAACCGCCGATAAACTTCTTAATTATTATTATCAAAGCAAAGATAATTCAGTAAGTGGGCTTTATGTCGACTGCGTTAAGCATTTTTCTTCTCAACCATATGCAGAAGAGTTAACTAACAAATATAGTTCTATTTCATATTGGATTTGGCTACCGGGTATTTTAATTTCCCCCTTTATTTTCTTTTTTATCATCCCTTTATGCATTTCCAAAGGAAGAACAGTCGGCAAACTTATTCTTTCTATTGGTCTTGCCAATAAAAACGGGGAAGAGGCAAGCAAAGGTCAAATTGCCATTCATTATGCTATCTTGACATTGCTTTGGTATATCTTGGCTTTGCCAATTAATATGAATTTCTCCTTTATGATAGTAGGAACTGCTCTCCTTATTGATTTTATTGTTTTGCTTTTATCAAAAAACCATCAATCAATCCATGATAAAATCGCCTCAACCGAAGTAGTTGATTTAAAATTATCGACCATTTATCCTTCTTCTTTGTCCAAAGAAGAAAAAATAGAAGAAAAAGAGGAAATTAAAGAAGATAATTATTTTAACAAGCCTCTAAAAAGAGAAGAAAAAGAGGAAGAACCTAGTTTTGAAGTCTTAGATTCTAGGACTATTGGACAAGCAAGAAAACAAGCGGAAAAAATTAAATCATTTGATGAATTCGAAAACAAATAAACAAAAAATTCTCTCTCCCTATTTCCCTTACGTAAATGCAAAGAAAGGAAAGTCTTTTCTAGTTTCTTTTGCCGAATTCTCTTTGACTTTCATTTTGACTTTCATTTTATTTGTTGCAATTGGCTATCCTTCCTTTTTCTCGACTAGTTATGCCCTAGACGCGAATAATGAAATAGCTTCTAAGCAAAAGCAACTAAACGAGATAGTTTTATCTACTGGATTAGGAACATTGGGCAAAGATGGGTCTATAAGTGATGGGAAAGATATGGCAAAAAGCTATATTGAATCCCTAGTTAAGACAAATTGTTTTCTTTTAAATAATAAATATAGAGTCAATTCCAACGATGG
>ERZ808246.633-NODE-633-length-28286-cov-5.910949_pt1 | contig 28286 bp, 23 predicted proteins | sample MGYA00521083_ERZ808246 | MGnify/ENA primary metagenome ERZ808246 (study PRJEB31516, sample SAMN03275577) | gut metagenome | biome: mammalia-associated habitat; material: feces | host: Papio cynocephalus | place: Kenya | collected 2012-07-07 ...
CAATAAAAATAATAAAATGAAAATAGTATTTGCAACTAACAACAAGAATAAGCTCTCTGAGATTAGAGCCATTTTAGGAGACAGTTTTGAGGTTCTCTCCCTCAACGACATCAACTGCCATGTTGACATCCCTGAAACCGGAAAGACTCTTGAGGAGAATGCCGCCATCAAGGCGGAATACGTATATAGAAATTATGGACTGAGCGTCTTTGCCGACGACACCGGACTGGAGGTGGAGGCTCTCGACGGAGCTCCCGGCGTATTCTCTGCGCGCTATGCCGGAGGTGAGGGGCACGACAGCGAAGCTAACATGAAAAAACTGCTGCATGAACTCGATGGGAAAGTCAACAGAAAGGCACAGTTCCGCACCGTCATCGCCTTCATCCATTCAGAAGAAGGGGAGAGCGGCGGCATGCCTGAACCGATACTCTTCGAGGGCGTTTGCAAGGGGGAGATTATTAAGGAAAAAAGAGGTAGCTCCGGGTTTGGATACGATCCCGTTTTCATGCCCGAAGGATACAACGAGACGTTTGCTGAACTGGGCAACGGGATTAAAAACAAGATATCCCACAGGGCAAAGGCTGTGGAAAGCTTTGCAAAATATCTGAAGGAAAATAAAGAGTAGAATACAGGGTATTAAATCCGGAACTTGAATAATATAACTGGCAGTTGACAATAAATATTAAAACTGTCAGTTATATTATATATAAACATATACATTATTTTATGCGCAGAATAATCAGAACTATAATATCTCTAACGGTAGCTTTCGCCGCCAATGCCAATGCCGACACCTTCGACAACTGGAAGGCGTACATGGCTTACGGTAATATCACAGACATTGAGCCGGCTGGGAAAATGGTATACGTGCTTAGCTCTAACTCGCTGTTCTCATACAACAGCAACGACGGGAGCGTTATTGCATACAACAAGGTGTTCCCGCTCAGCGACTGTACCATATCAAAGATAACATGGAACAGCAATGTCAAAAAGCTTGCCATTGCATACGACAACGGAAATATCGACCTGCTCGACAATAACGGAAAGGTGGAGAATGTTGCAGGATATAAAGACAAGACAATGACTGTGGACAAGACCATCAATAATGTTGTCGCCGACGGAAACCTTGCTTATCTTTGTACTGCCTTCGGACTGGTTCAGGTTGACATGAGCGGAGCTTATATCCGGGAAACTTTCAATATGGGGAAGAATGTAACGAACTGCGCCATAAAGGGTAATGACATTTATATCCAAACCGGTGAAGGAATATATAAGGGAAACGTTAACGATAATCTCGTTAACCCGGCAAGCTGGAAGAAAAGCTATGACGATGTTGACTTCAGTCATGCCAACGACATCAGTGTTACCACCGACGACGGATACACCCGGTATTATACGTACGACAAGACGAACAAATGCTACTGGACTAACCAGAAGGACCAGAAGTTGCAGGCGTATACCATAACTGCCGACGGCACAAAGACGGTAATAAAGCAAGACATCATTCCAGATGCTCCGCTCTATAACGTCTTCGGATTCATGACCGTACAGAACAACAAGTTGTATGCCTGCAACGGTGGCGAATGGGACTCGAATATACCTGCCGCAATACAAGTTTACGATCCAAGCAACGAGGCATGGCAATTCTACGACGGCGAAGGAATAGAAGAACATTATAACGTAAAATTCAACGACATCCTGTGTCTCGCCGTAGACCCGCGCGACGACAGTCATGTAATGGCGGGAAACCAATACGGAATACTTGAATTCAAAGACGGTATAGCCATTAACCACTACGACAGAAAGAACAGTCTGATAACTCCTATCGCAAACTTCAGCGACAGGTACCAGATTATAACATCGATGTTCTACGACAGCAATGCAAACCTGTGGATTTCCAACTCTTCTGCTGAGAATAAACGACTCATCGTTTATACAGCCGACAACAAATGGACGGCACCCGAAAAGCAGTTTGATGCCTCGCAGGCGGTAAACTCCAAGATTATGATGGACAGGAGCGGAAGAATATGGATCTCCAGCGGAAGATATGGCGGAAACGGTGTCTTCTGCTATTCGGCAGACCTCAACAACCTCTACTCCTATACCAACTTCACAAACGAAGACGGTTCGGCTATCGGAACGATGGAATTCCTCCGACAGGTGGTGGAAGACAAAGACGGGAACATCTGGGTGGCAACAAGCAACGGACTGCTCACGCTGACTCCAGAATACCAGGCTAATCCGGCTCTCGGATTCTATCAGGTGAAGGTGCCGCGAAACGACGGTACTAACTATGCCGACTATCTGCTCTCGGGAGCCAACATCACAAGCATTGCCGTGGACAATGCCAACCGCAAATGGGTGGGGACATACAATAACGGAGTGTATGTGGTAAGCAGCGACAATATGGTGCAGGAGGCCCATTTCAAGGCAGAAGACTCTTATCTGCTTTCCGACAAAATACAGTATATCACAATAAATCCCGTAAGCGGAAGAGTATATATCGGCACAGACAAGGGATTGTGTTCCGTGGAGAGCAATGCAAGTCAGACTTTCGACAGTATGGACAAAGACAACGTTTGGGCTTACCCGAATCCAGTGAAGCCAGACTATACAGGACTTATCACCGTGGTCGGCCTCTCATACAATGCCGACGTGAAGATTACTACGACAAACGGAGTGCTCGTGGCACAGGGCAGAAGCAACGGCGGATCATTTAAATGGGACGGCAAAGACTTGAAGGGTAAGCGCGTGGCAAGTGGCGTGTATATGGTAAACACCGCTACGGAAAGCGGAGAGAGCGGAACGGTATGCAAAATCGCCGTGATAAACTGACGACACAAGTATTTTGAAGACTAAAGAAGAGAACTGGTGAAAAATATTCATAGAATTATCCTCGTGGCAATTATTGCCGCAATAGTTGCATTCAACTATTACGGCGAATATTGTGCACACTGCGACGGATATGGATGGGACGGATGCTTTACATACAGGGCAATGGTCTTAAACGGATGGGACGAATATGCTTCGGGCTGCATCAGCGATTACCATTCCCACAGAATGCTGCATTTCTTAATAATACATTATATAATAAAAGCCTTGTCGCTGCCGTTCTCTCCACATAATGTGATGCTCACATGCAGCATTGCGAATACCGTTATGCTTGCAGTTGCCGTTTTCTTCTTTTTCAGAATATCTAATAAGGAAGGATGGAAAAGAAGGACGGAAATAATTGTGTTTTCCTTTTTATTCTTTAATTTCCATGTGCTGAAGTTTATGGGCTACTGTCCGGTAATGACCGACATGCCAGCCTTTGCCCTTTGCGTAGCATTGGTATATTATTGTGTTTCGAAAAATAAGGTGGCGGTTGTCGTTACCGGACTGATAAGTGTTGTGGTGTTTCCTATCCTGTCGCTCATGGCTTTCCTTATGCTCTGTCTGCCGGATGAGCCGCTGAGGAGCTTCTCTGACAAGGAAAAAGATAAGGAAGGGTATAACGCAAACAGAATTCTTAATGCCACGATGCGCTGCCTTATAACAGTATGGCTGCCATTAGCCTTCGTGACATACATATTCTTCAGATTATACGTTAAGAACGTTGGCGACTACAAATCGGTATTCATCGCGCGCTATCCTGAGAACATATATATATCTGTAGCGGCAATATTGGCATACGTAATATTCTATTGGTTTGCCACAAGCCCACTGCAAGTAGACTTTCTTGCAATGCTAAAACCTTTTAGGGAACGGCGCCGCATCTTCCTTTCCATTGTTGCCGTTGTAGCATTCGTTGCTATATACACATTGCCCACAGTGTTATGCTATAAGGGAAACTTCTCGCTCGTAAACGAATTCGCACAAATATGTCAGTTCCCTGCCACCGACATTCTTATTTTCCTCGAGACTCCGTTCGTATATCTTGGTTTGGGATTTGTCTTCCTTATGATTAAATGGAAGAGTGTTTGCCGGGAAACGATGGCGCGCGGCACGGGAGTATACGCCATTCTGATACTTGCCGTTGTCTTCCTTGCGGATATCGAGACGAGAAAAATAATATACTTCTATATCTTCCTGTTGCTGATGCTTGCCAAGGTTATTGAGAAACTGAATATAAGCAGGGCGCGGGCTATTACCATTGTTGCAATACAGCTTTTCCTCTCCTTTTTCTGGTTCAGAATAAATGTGGACGGGATAAAAGAAGCGTTTGCAACATACGACAATGAGGTGTATATGCAGATGCCGGCTCAAAGGTATTATATGTTCCAGGGACCATGGCAGTCGCACGAGATGTATCTTACCTTCATGTTCGTCGCACTGATTTTCTTTTTCGCCTACCGCGGCATACTTAAAACTGAAAGCAGCTGCGGAGAAACGGAAGAGAACAATAAGACAGAAAACAATAAACTGAAATAAAAAGATAGCAAAATTGCCACTATATAATAAGGAATAAAGGAAACGGCAAATGAAAACGATAAAACGACTTACTTTAATTTATATAATACTGCTGGCCACCTTCACGGTTCTCATAACGGCAGTGTTCTGCATCCCCACATCGCTCGTAAGAGGGAATGTGGAGAAGTCTGCCATGCAGATAGAAAAAGACGGACTGTGGTATAAGTCGCTCGGAATATATCTTTTCCAGATAGACAACATGACCGACTGCCAGATGCTTCGCATGAATGCTTCGGCAGACTCCAGCAGACCGGTGTGGGCTGCCATGATGGCGGAACAATACGAGAATGTTTCTGACTCACTGCATCCTTACTATGAAGTAGTAGAAAACACGAAATACATTGCTCATACAGGCAGAACCAGTTCTGACCAATATTCCAACTATGCCCGCTACTGGCATGGCTATCAGATTTTTCTGCGCCCTCTGCTGACGGTATTCAGCTATCATACGATTATCGTCATAAACTATATCCTCTTGTCGCAGCTGATACTCTTCGTGATATATGCGTCATACAGGGCAATGAATGGCTTGTTTGCCATAACGTTAGGGGCAAGTCTTATAGCTACAAACATCTTTATCGTGCCACTCGCACTGCAGTTCAGCACCTGCTACTACATAGCTCTGTTGGGAATGGCATTGCTGATGATGAGGCAGGAATATGCGAGCGATAAGACAAAATGCCTGTCGTTGTTTTTTATCATCGGCGGCATAACCTCGTATATGGATTTTCTTACCACTCCTATATTAACGCTTGGAATGCCACTGGTTGTAATGATGGCAATCAGGAAGAGAATGAAGAGGGATGGAAAAGGATTCCTGTCGGACTTTAATACAATTCTTTCCAACAGCGTGGCATGGGGCGCTGGATATTCATTGCTGTGGATTTCGAAATGGATAATAGGAAGTTTGCTTACCGGCTATAACATCTTTGATTCGGCTATGACGAACGCCAAGTTGAGAATTGGCGATACTATAGTATTTGGAGGTAAGGAGATGGCGCTGTCAGACTTCATGAGAATGGTGTTCGACAGGGCTTGTGCTGTGGTTAGCGTGTATGGCATAATTCTGTTTATACTTGCAGTCGTCGCCGTCATAGCGATATATATTTACTGCCACCGCCGGCAGACAAGGCTATACGGATGGTTCCTTGTCATCGCCATTATGCCGATAGTTTGGTTTGCCGTGATGAAGAACCATTCCTTGCAGCATATCTTCTTCACATGGAGGGATTTCCTGCTCACCGTATGGTGTGCAGCATTATATATTTGTCTAACACTTAGAAAACCGAGAGCTATATGAAAACTGCCGTTCTTATTCCTTGTTATAACGAGGCTCTGACAATAGAAAAGGTCGTAGGCGACTTTAAAAAGGCTCTGCCAGAGGCTACCGTATATGTTTATGACAACAACTCTACCGACGATACTGCCGCTATTGCCGAGAATGCCGGTGCCGTGGTGAGGAGGGAGCTGCGCCAAGGCAAGGGCAACGTGGTGAGGAGCATGCTGCAGGATATCGATGCCGACTGCTATCTGCTGGTGGATGGCGACGATACTTATCCGGCAGACAGTGCCCGGGAAATGTGCCGACTGGTAGAACTGGGGGTGGATATGGTGATTGGCGACCGGCTGTCGGCTACGTATTTCACGGAAAACAAACGTCCGTTCCATAACGAAGGAAACCGTCTTGTACGCTTTCTTATAAACAAGATTTTCAAGAGCAACATCCACGACATCATGACGGGCTACCGTGCGCTGAGCCGCAGCTTTGCAAAGAATTTCCCTATCCTCTCGCGCAACTTCGAGATTGAAACGGAGATGACTATTCATGCGCTCGACAAGAATTTCCTGATAAAGGAAGTGAAGATTGACTATCGCGACCGCAAGGAAGGCAGTGAGTCGAAGCTCAACACTTACGTCGACGGCATAAAGGTGGTTGGAACCGTATTCAGAATGTTTCGCGACTATCAGCCGCTGAAGTTCTTCAGCATAATAAGTCTGCTGCTGCTATTGGTATCGCTGCTGCTCTTCGTTCCTGTCTTCATGGAATATATGCAGACGGGACTCGTGCCGCGTTTCCCTACTCTCATCGTGAGCGGCTTTATCGGCATAGCAGCCCTGTTGACGTTCTTCTGTGGCGTGGTGCTCGAGGTGATGACAAAGAAACACAGACAACTCTATGAACTGATGCTGCTGAGGAAGAATTAAAGATTGAAAAAAGGAAAGATTGAAAGATTGAAAAATGAGGCGAAAACAATAAACAGGAAAAGATTATTGACTGAAATAAAGGCGCCAAAAAAACAGAAGATGGAAAATCATACTAAAATAAGGATCAATATGGCAGACTGGGCAAAGGCTGTCGCCATCTATCTCGTCATACTGAGCCATACCGCAGTGGCAAGACCCATTGCCAACTATGCCTTCATGGTAGAAATCCCGCTTTTCTTCTTCATGTCTGGATATCTCTTCAGGTTTGAGAGAAACCCTCAGTTCAAACCCTTCTTTAAGAAGCGTTTCCGTCAGATAATGGTGCCATACTTCTCCATAAATGCCGTAACCTATCTCTTTTGGCTCCTCGTGGGTAGGCATTATGGGGCAGACAGCAGCATCGGCATTCCGACATGGAAACCATTGGTCGGCATATTGACAGGCGACAGTAGTTTGCTTTACCATAATGCCACGATGTATTTCTTCACCACGCTCTTCAACGTAGAAATCCTGTTTTATATTATTTTCAGAGGCAGACGATTCTCTGCAAGAATTGCCGTAACACTCTTGTTTGCCGTTCTTGGCGGCATAGACTATTATTATAATCCCATCGTCATACCATTATCCATAAGCCACACACTCGTGGCAATGGTATTTTATTCCATAGGTCATGAAATGCGCAGTTGTAGGGTTTTCAACAATTTTATCAACAGTCATTCAGTAGCAAACGCAGTAGTAAAGCTATCCATGGCCCTTGTTTTATTCTCCGTTAGCATCATTCTTTTCAAAATAACAGGAGCCGTAAACCTTCAGAAGAGAGAGTTCTCGTTCTATCCATTGTATTTTGCCGAAACGTTTGTCGCTATATCCTTCATCGCTACAGTATGCTCCATACCGTCAGCATTGCCGGTAGTAATAAAAAAGATATCCACAAACACCCTTTGGCTGTGTGGATATCATTTAATGATATTTACCTTTATAAAAGGCTTTCTTGTATTCGTGTTGAGGATGGATATATCTATGCTCGACAACAGTATTCTTCCCAATATATTATTCTCGCTGTCTGCTTTGGCAATATGCCTATGTGGCATTAAAATCCTTCGCAGTATAAGGTTGAAAGGGATATTGAGGAAATGAAAGATTTAAGAAAATATATCGGATTTTACCCTCACACCCTCACCAATAGCCCTGAAAGTCCCTGTTTATCGACGTTTCAAGGTGTGAGGGTAAGTGTGAGGGGTGTGAGGGTAGATGTGAGGGTAATATTACGGTAAAAGCAACATTATCCATTTTGTGCACCTTTTGTCCCTTATTGCTGCACCTTTGGTGCAGATACCTTGCACCAGCAGTAAAGCATATAAACGATATCCACAAGTATGCCGTACGGCTAAAATGATATGTTGCTTTTGTAGATTATAGCATCAGTTTCTTTGCAAATTCCCAAATCACGATGCCTGCCGTTACCGATACGTTCAGCGAGTGTTTAGTGCCAAACTGTGGTATCTCCAGACAGCAGTCGCTCTGGTCTACTACCTCCTGGTGTACCCCCTTCACCTCATTGCCCATAACAACGGCAAAGCCTTTGTATTTATTCGTGTCGGGAGTGTAGCTTTCGAGCATCGTGCTACCTTCACACTGCTCCACGGAGCAAACCTCATACTGCATGCTGTGGAGTTCAGCCACCGCCTCCGTTGCCGTTTTGAAGTATCGCCAGTCCACACTGTCTTCGGCTCCGAGTGCCGTCTTGTGAATCTCCGGCATCGGCGGTTGCGCCGTTATTCCGCATAGCCACACGCCCTTGATGCGGAAGGCGTCGCCGCTGCGGAACACGGAACCCACGTTATGCAGTGAGCGCACATCGTCGAGCACCACGATGAGGGGCATCTTCCGGCTTTCCTTGAAGTCCTCCACCGTCATGCGGTGCATCTCTATCGTCTTCAGCTTTCTCATTCTTCGCTTTTCACTTTAAACGCCAGTGCATACATGCGGATTTGCTTCACCATGGCGAGCAGTCCGTTGGAGCGGGTAGGCGAGAGATGATCCTTCAGTCCGATGCGGTCGATAAAATAGAGGTCGGCATCGAGAATCTCCTGTGGCGTGTGTCCGCTGAGCACGCGGATAAGCAGGGCTATGATACCCTTCACGATGAGGGCGTCGCTCTCGGCAGTGAAGATAATCTTGCCGTCCACATAATCCGCCTGTAGCCACACGCGGCTCTGGCATCCGTCGATAAGGTTGCTCTCGGTTTTGTATTTCTCGTCGAGAGGTTTCTGTTCGTTGCCCAGGTCGATGAGCAACTGGTATTTGTCCATCCAATCGGTGAAATCGGAGAACTCTTCTATTACTTCGTCTTGAAGTTCGTTGATTGTCATAGTTGTTTTTTTATTTTATTTTGGGAGGACTGGGAGAATTGGGAGTCCTGGGAGAACTGTTAGAACTGTAAGCTATAGGACTACTAATTCCTCATTCCTAATTCCTCATTCCTAATTAGTTTAAAGAGTTTGTCGCTCGGACGAACCTTTGCCGGCACAGGCATCGACACGCGCTGCCCCTTGAGAGCCTCGTCGACAGGTTTGAGGTCGTAGCGAATCTCATCGGCAGTCATGTAGACAACACCCGTCGTAGGACCGGTGATGAGCAGTTTGTCGCCCTTCTTGATGTCGGCAGCCTCGATGGCAAACTCAGCCACACCGAGCTTTGAGAAATATTTCACGCCCTTGCCCACGTATACTTTCTTCTCCGTGGCACACGAGCCATAGTTCTTGTTCCATTCGCCGAGCTTCTGTCCCAGATAGTATCCGTCCCAGAAGCCGCGGTTGAACACGGTGGCGAGTTTCTTGTCCCACTCGTCTTTCTTCTCCTCCGTGAAGGTTCCGTCGATTACGCTCTGTATTGCCTCCTTGTAGCATCTCACCACGGTGTACACATACTCCGGTCCGCGAGCCCTGCCTTCAATCTTGAACACTCTCACTCCGCTCTTCATCATACGGTCGATGAAACGCACGGTTTTCAGGTCTTTCGGACTCATCACATACTTGTTGTCAATCTCCAGCTGCGTGCCCGTCTCGTTGTCGGTAACGGTGTATGAGCGGCGGCACAGCTGTATGCATTCGCCGCGGTTGGCAGAGCGGTTGGCATTGTCGAGACTCAAGTAGCACTTGCCGCTGATTGCCATGCACAAGGCTCCGTGGCAGAACATCTCGATGCGCACCGGCTTGCCCGACGGACCGCAGATGTTTTGTTCCTCGGCAAGGCGATGAACCTCTGCCACCTGATTCATGTTAAGTTCGCGGGCGAGCACCACAACATCAGCAAACTGGGCGTAGAACTTCAGAGCTTCAACGTTAGAGATGTTGAGCTGTGTTGAGAGGTGAACCTCCTGTCCCACCTTGTTGCAATAGGTCATCACCGCCACGTCGCTGGCTATCACGGCAGATATGCCGGCCTCTTTTGCGGCATCCACAATCTCGTGCATCAGCGGGATGTCTTCGTTATATATAATGGTGTTCACCGTCAGATAGGTCTTAATGCCGTGCTCATTGCATGTGGCGGCAATCTCGCGAAGGTCGTCGATAGTGAACGTGCTTGCCGAATGGGCGCGCATATTCAGCTTCTCTATGCCGAAGTAGATAGAGTCGGCACCTGCCTGAATGGCTGCTGCAAGGCTTTCGCGGGAGCCCACGGGCGCCATTATCTCAAAGTCGTTTATGTTATAATCCATATATATGTTTATATCTTCGTTATCGAATGTGCAAAATTACATAATTTCTTGATATTATTTGCATTATATTATTCAAAGGTATTAATAAAAGGCAAAAATAAACCGTATTACACATCTGCTTAATGTGTAATACGGTCTATTATGAAAGAAAATATTCTTATCTCTGCTTCTTTATTTCACTTCCCAAGTGTCGTTCGTCTCGAGAAGTTCCATAAAGTTATGATATTTCTTCTTGCCCTTAACGTCTTCAATCTGCTCTGCCACGGCAGTCTCGTAGGTAGGAGCTTCCACGTCGCGGATAATGCCGAGAGCAACAGGGAAGCCATGCTCGTTGTCCATCATGGCAAGCTTCAGCTGCAGGGTGTTGTCCTCGCAGTGGGCATCATGAACAAGGATATCCTTCTCCGTTATGCCGTTCTCGCCAATCTTCACAACCTTCAAGCCGAAGCCCTCCTGAACGAGACCATACTCGTTGTTCTCGCCGAAGATGAGCGGCTCGCCGTGCTTCACGTAGATGGCATTCTTCTTTCTGCCCTCACTCTTGTAGATGGAGTCGTAGGCTCCGTTGTTGAAGATTACGCAGTTTTGCAGAATCTCGCATACCGAAGCACCCTTGTGTTGCTTTGCTGCCTTCAGAATCTCCACTGTGCCGGCAGCATCGGTTGCCACGGCACGGGCAAAGAATCTTCCTCTCGCCCCGAAGCATAGCTCTGCCGGGCGGAACGGGTCCTCAACGGTGCCGTAAGGTGATGACTTGCTGACGAAGCCGCGCGGACTGGTAGGCGAATACTGTCCCTTGGTGAGTCCGTAGATACGGTTGTTCAGAAGAATCATGTTGAGGTCGATGTTTCGGCGCATGGCATGGATGAAGTGGTTGCCGCCGATGGCGAGACCGTCGCCGTCGCCGCTAATCTGCCAGATGGTAAGATTAGGGTTTGCCACCTTTGCACCGGTGGCGATGGCTGCCGCACGACCGTGAATGGTCTGCATGGCGTATGTATTGACGTAATAAGGCAGACGGCTTGAGCAGCCGATACCCGAAATTACTGCTGTTTCATACGGTGGAACGCCTAATTCCGCCATCGCCTTATGGAGCGAAGCCAGAAAGAAATGGTCACCGCAACCCGGACACCAACGTGGCTGTCCTTTTTTGTAGTCTTGTACAGTATACATTATCATTAAAATTAGACGTTATTACTTGTTTATTATCTCCTCGAAAGCTTTTGTTAATTCTGCAACAACAAACGGCTGGCCTTTAACTTGGTTGAATTGATATATTTTTTCACCTTCTACCTTACTGCGCAGGTATGCAGCAAGCTGACCGAGGTTCTGCTCGGCAACTACCACCTTCTTGTATTTCGTCAGCACCTCTGCCGTGTTCTTTGGCAGCGGGTTGATATACTTGAACTGTGTTGAAGCAACCTTGTAGCCCTTCTTGCGGAGTTCTTCCATTGCCGTAAACAGATGGCCGTAAGTTCCGCCGAAGCCAACGATAAGCAAGTCGGCATCATCCTTGTCGCCAAGCACCTCAAGGTCGGGCACCGGAATACGCTCCACCTTGCCCGCTCTCAGTCGGCACATCTTGTCGTGGTTCTCCGGATCGGTAGAGATGGCTCCCGTGTCGCCGTCCTTCTCCAGTCCGCCGAGGATATGAGTGTATCCCTCCTGTCCGGGAATTGCCCAGTAGCGCACGAGCGACTCCTCGTCGCGCTTGTAAGGAGTATAGTTGCCCTTCATCTCCGCCGTGGCGTAGTGAGGGTGAATCTCCGGCAGTTCGTCGATATTAGGCAGTTTCCATGCAGCCGAACCGTTTGCCACGTATGCATCGGTGAGCAGGATAACCGGAGTCATGTGCTCAAGGGCAATCTTTGCAGCCATGTATGCGGCATCGAAGCAGTCGGTTGGACTTGTTGCGGCTATTACAGGCATCGGAGACTCTCCGTTTCGTCCGTAGAGAGCCTGCAAGAGGTCTGTCTGCTCGCTCTTCGTAGGCAGTCCGGTAGAAGGACCGCCGCGCTGCACGTCAACGATAACCAGCGGCAGCTCGTCGATAACGGCGAGGTTCATTGCTTCCGACTTGAGGCAGACGCCAGGACCTGATGTAGATGTTACGGCAAGAGCTCCGGCAAACGATGCACCGATGGCACTCGCACAGCCCGAAATCTCATCCTCACACTGCACGGTAGTAACGCCGAGCGACTTGTGCTTGGCAAGTTCGTGAAGAATGTCGGTCGCCGGGGTGATAGGGTAGGAGCCAAGGAACAGTTTCAGTCCTGCCTTCTCAGCGGCAGCGATGAGTCCGTATGCCGTAGCCTTGTTTCCGGTGATGTCCATATAGCGACCCTTTACCTTGTTTTTCGACTCTATGCGGTAAGTGGCAGGCACACCGGCATGAACATTATGTCCATAGTCGTATCCGGCATTCACTACCTTTATATTATTTTCTGCAATCTGCGGTTTCTTGGCAAATTTCTCTCTTAGGAAGTTCTCTACCAGCGACACGTCGCGGTTGAAAAGCCAGCAGACGATACCGAGTGCAAACATGTTGCGGCACTTCAGGATTGCCTTGTTGTCCATGCCAGAGTCGGCAAGACAGTCTTTCACCATCTTTGTGATAGGACAAGCCACTACTCTATCCTCGTCGATGCCCATTTCTGCAAGATAGTTGTCGGTTTTAAACTCAGCCTTCTGCAAGTCTTTCGGTCCGAAGCTGTCGGTGTCGATGATGACAGTAGCCTGTGGCTTGGCATACTTTAGCTGGGTCTTCAACGCTGCGGCATTCATTGCTACCAATACATCGCACTTGTCGCCAGGGGTATATACCTTTCCCTCGCCGATATGCACCTGGAATCCAGATACACCGGTCAGCGAACCTTGCGGGGCACGGATGTCTGCCGGATAGTCCGGGAACGTTGATATACCGTTGCCAATGGTGGCTGAGACCGTGGAGAAGATGTTGCCGGCGAGCTGCATACCGTCGCCGGAGTCGCCGGAGAAGCGTACTACAACCTGCTCCAACTCTTTTACTTCCAAATTTTCTGCCATAAAATTCAGTATTAATTATTTTACTATTTAGGATAGTCGATAAAAGTGTTTTCCATTTCGCCTGCCGTTCTTGGAACGGACAACAGTGTAACGGATAATGCAAAGTTCGGAAACTTTAATGAAAGCGCAAAACTTTTTGATACAAAACTTTGCTTGTAGACCGAAGTTTTGTATAAAAATACTTTCATTATGACAATAGGTGTACATATACATACACCTATTGCCATGTTGTTATATCAATTTTTTATAAATATCCAATACTTGTTGTGCCACGTCGTTTCCTTCAAATCTTGTAACATACTGCTGGCTTTTCTCTATTCTCTCCTCTCTGCCTTCGGCTCCTACAAGCACTTGCTGTATGGCATCTGCCATACCCTGCACGTCGTCGGGACTGACATACAGCGAGTATCTTCCGCCTGATTCTTCCAAGCAGCTTCCCGTACATGCCACTACGGGCAGTCCGCTCTGTATTGCCTCTATGATAGGCAGTCCGAAGCCCTCGTATCTCGACGGGTACACGCATGCCTCTGCCATCTGGTAGATTGAGGGGAGGTCGTCAAATGGCACGCCGTGGAGGAACTTCACCCTTTTCTCCAGAGCATGTTCCGCTATATATTTCTTAACCTTGTCGGTATATGGAGTAGGTCTGCCGACAACAACAAGACTTATCTCTTCGGGCAACAGCTGCATTGCCTTTACTGCAAGTAGGATGTTCTTCCTCTCCTCTATAGTGCCTACGTTCACGATGTAGCGCTCCGGCAGCAGATAGTCAGAGTGTACCTGCTGCAGTTTTTTCTCACTTTCGCGAGCCTTGAATTCCGTTCCGCAGCTTTGGTATATCACGTCTATTTTCTCTGCATCAACACCTCCCAACTCTATTATGTCGCGCTTCGTACATTCGCTGATGGCGATGATGCGGTCTGCTTCCCGACATGTCTGCCTGAATTTCCATCCGTAAATTTTTGTGTCAATCCAGTTGTAGTATTCCGGATGGCGCATAAAGATAAGGTCGTGGATAGTAACAACGGTCTTTATCCCACTCTTCTTTATCCCAAAAGGCAGTTCGCCTGTCAGACCATGATACAGTTCCACGCCGTCCCTCTTCAGATCGTCCACGATGCCGTGTATTCTCCAGAGGTCTCTCGAGAGTTTCATCCTGTGTCCTTCGGGATAAACGAACTTCACGTTCTCCCTTTCTCTCACCTGTTCCCTCAGCCGTTCATTTCCTTTGTCTGGAGCATAGAGCCGCAGCAGAGTGTCTTGCGGAACAATCTCTGCAAGTCCGTTGACGAGAGTTCTGGAGTAATTCCCCAGTCCTGTAAAATTTCTTACGATGCGTTTGGCATCAAATCCTATAGTTAGCATAATATTTTTCAATTTATATTATTAATTTGCCAAGTATTATTTCTTTTCTCTATAGATTGTATAGGAAAACTCGCTAAGCATGACCTTTCCGCTGCCGTCAGTCTGTCACACATTCCGCCGTTCAAGGCTGCACCTCCTGCTGCCGATGCCATATCGGTAAAGAAAGCGTGCTCGAAGTGGCCGCCACGGATTCCTTCCATAGCCCCTTTCGAAACTGAATGGGCGGCAATCTTGAAATATACATTCCAAAGATTGTCTATCTCTGGGCTTGCAAAAATGCTTGTATTATTGAAAAATTTTATTGTCTGCATAAATCATCATTGTTGATAGAACAAATAAAATAGCATACTCTTACCTTTTTACTGATACCGTGAAAATATATTATAAACCCTCTCCTCTAATATTAGACTTAAGTGTTATTAGTACTTCACAATCTATAATATTTTGTGGAACAATATCATTTTCTGGAATTTTGTTTCTTTCCAAAAATATTTCTGAAGGTATCAAGGATATTTCCTCTTGACAACTTATCTTATCTACAACAAGACCATATTTACCCAATATTAAATTCAAGTCCTCTCTTAAAGATGTAGAGTTTAGTATCGAAGCAATATTTGAATGGATGCATTGCAAATTCTTACCTTTGTCAAAATTCAACTTATTCATCACTTCTACCGATATATGTCCTAAATATGATAATCGAGTTATTATAAATTTTGCTTCACTTATTTTAAAAAAATGTGATGCACGTTCTAAACATAAGCTGAATTCTTCCTTTGTGCGTTTATAAGATATTGGTAAAAGTTTTTTGCATCTATTTTTTATTTTTCCGCCTGTTGCTGTCGTATCCAAAACAGAGTTATGATTTATTACATCAAAATACTTATATTTATCACTTTGCCAAACATCAATATAGATTTTTTCATTATACCCTTTATGAATGATAAATGACAGTGAAGAAGTATCGCAGCCATTTACACAGAAATATTCGAATTCTGATTTATTAATCCTTACAGCTTTTACGTTAGAATTTGTAGAAAAAATATTTTTGCTGCTATTTTGACATGCAAAACATGCAAAGAGAAAAAGATGAATTATGATTTTACTTGCCATATTTCCAATATTCAGTTTTTATATTACCATGTTTCCCGTCCAAATTCCAAAAATAAGAATATGCAGAGCCACCTGATTTTTCGTTGCAAAAAATATCAATATGCCCTGTAACTCCTATAAAAAGACTTTGAAAAACAATACCATTTTTCATAATATTGGGACGTGATAAAAATTTCACCAGTCAAGAAAACTCCAGTAAAGGCATTTTTTGCAGTCTATATAAGACCTGTACCATTTGTCCTGTAAAATACATTTATCATAATATTATATACTACTTATCTATTCATTTTTGAAATATAAATAACCATTGGAATATTTACCAATTTTACAACTCCACTGTGATGAAATATCTTTTCTTTTATTTGATACTCATTTGAATAAATCATTGCTAATCCATCACATTTTGCAAAGTTACATCTTAGTCTAAATTTTTTCAACAATTTATTCAAATCATCGATGAAAGAAGTTTTATATAGAGCATACTTAACTTGTTCGTCAGTATACCAATTATTGTTTTGATAGTTTTTTTCTTTGGATAGATAATCTGTAAAAGCTATGGATTTTTCTTGTAAATCTGCCGTTGAAAAATATATTTTATTCAAAGACTCAATACTATAATAATTATTATTTATATAATCTAAGCAGAGAGATAACTGTCTAAGAAAATTATCATAATCACATAAAGTATATCTGCGACGTGAATCAATTAAAGAACAGCATGAAGTATCCTTTTTATTTAAATACATATTATATCTTTTGTATGACGTATTGGAATCAATAAATAATGATATGTTATTTATTTTCTTTGAGAAGATAAATGAATATGCAGAAATTCCATCTTTATTTTTGACAAATAACTCATGCGCAAAATGTCCACTATAATCAGAAGTTTTTTTTACAACCACTTTTTCTGAATAATCTGATTTTGTTCTACAAACACATGAAATAACAAAAAAGATTGCAACAAATATTAATATATTTTTCTTCATTATCTATTTCCTCCATATTTCCAAATTAAAGTATGTGCACCTTCATTATAATAATATACAGCCCCATGTTCTCCACCGGCAGCCTTTCCATTATATACAACATCAACATGTCCGGATGCATTTGTAAAGCCACTTTGTCCTGTTATGCCATTCCTTAAGGCTACATATTTGTTATTGCACACAATACCTTCGCCCCATATCTTGGTAAAATATTTTATCATGTCTGATGCCAAAGTAAAATAATTTCTTCCAAATTTATCTTTTAAGGTAATTCCCTTTATGTAAGGAATCTTTAAACCATTTTTATTCATAGCATAACTCAATCTTGCAGCACATGCATTTTCCCAATTTCCTTCTTCTGCTTTTTGAGCGATTTCGCCACCTAATGATTGATAAAAATCTTTCGGTGATAATTCACTTATACTTTCAGTCTCTGTATTATAAATTTTTTCTATCTGTTTATAAGTTGGTCCAAGATGTTTCAGTTCATTAAACATCATCACATATGCCGCAGTCATTGCTCCGCTTGCAAACTTTCCCCCGCCAAGTTCAGATACAATTCCGCCCAGTACTGCGTTGACGGCAATTCTTTCTGCCGCCGACAATCTATCGCACATTCCACCATTCAAGGCTGCGCCGCCAGCTGCCGATGCCATACCGACAAAGAAGCCGTGCTCGAAGTGGCCGCCACGGATACCCTCCATAGCTCCTTCCGATACAGAATGGGCAGCAATCTTCATGTACACGTTTTCAAGGTTTCCTATCTCGAAATTAGCTAAGCCGCTTACGCCGCCCCAAAAACCTCCGGTAAAGGTGTTCTTCGCCGTCTGCATCAGGTTGGCTCCGTTAATAAGAGAGTTTACCAAAGCCGAGGATGCACCGCCAGCCATACCGCCTATTACGGCACCATAGACTCCGTATGCCAAACCACCTGTTTCCAATCCTACGGCTATTCCGACGATTGCAGAAAATGTATCTCCTATCCAGCTATATCCTGTCGGGTCTGTAAGCGACAGCGGATTGTTCATGCAGTAGGCATAGCGGTTAAGGCTCTGTGTGTATTCCGGCATCTGCACGATGGGGTCTGGTGACATGAACCTGCCCGTCAGCGGGTCATACATTCTGCCGTCCATGTTGACCAAATCAAACATGTCAATATGGTCATGCCCCGTAAAGCCCGCATCATGTTCAGAAATGCTGTCGTTTGACAAGGTGAAATAGTCCCAGGTGTCAGTCTTTCGTCTTCTTCCCCACGCATCATAGCTCAACTCCTCGCAAAGGATTCCATCCTCATTGCTGTATGCCATTACGGAACCGAGGTTGTCATGATGTATGTATAAAGTCTTCCCGTCCGTGCCGTCGGTCACTTCATATATTGCCACAGGCTTGCCGTCGGCATAGATATAGTTAACGTTTTTTTCCGTTCCTTTCGCTATTTCTTCATTATACAGTTCATTTACATATATTCTTGTCTTTACATCACGGTAATGGCTGTCGAAGTTCTGACCACACCCGCCCATAAAATAGCTTGTTGTCTCCGTCTTCTTTTCCTTGTCCACACCATAATCTATGGACAGGTCATAATAATGTAGCGGATTTTCCGACGTGTTGCGTCTCAAGCTGCATATCTTGTTGAAAGACGTGTACACGACATTGTCAAATGCAGGAAGGGCGAACGTCTCTCCCTTAACGGAGCCTATTCTGTTAGTACCCGTAACATACGAAACACTTCCGAGTCCCGTCTTGTATGTCAAGTTTCCGGCATTGTCATATTTCATCGTTTGGTTGTGCCCGACATTGTCGCTGACGGAAATGAGTCTGTCAAGAGCATCATAGCCGAAACACTCTGTCATGGAACGAAGTCCGTCGGAACGACAGGCGAGGTTGCCGTTAAAATCATAGACATACGATTTTGAAAACAAGCCGTCAGATTGAACATTACTCAAACGTCCAAACATATCATAGGTGTTTTTTACAGTCACGCCGTTGCCAAACGTGTCAGCAAGAGTTTTTCCCATGGCATTTCTTTCTCCAGCAGTCCAGAATGTCTTTCCGTCATCTTCGGAGCTGACTGAAACAAGATACCCGTTGTCCGTATAGCTGTTGCGAACTCTGATACCTGACGGATATTCAATACTTACAAGGTGGTTCAAGCCATCATACGTATTTCTTGTAACATAGTCCTTGTCGCATACAGTTTCCGTTACCGAAGAAATTCTGCCGTACTGGTCGTAACAGGTCTTGCGCCTAATGCCGTTTGAGCATTCCGACTCGGACAAAGCCCCCTTCCAGTCGGTGTCATATATATATGTGTACGTGAAATCCTGCCGTTTTTCTTTCGTAACACGTCCCAACTTGTCATACTCGTATGATGTTGTCCCTTCGAGGTCTCTCTGTGTTGCCAGTTCGCCGTATGGAGTATAAGTGTATTCTATCGTTCCCAGATCCGGGTCAACCAGCTTTGTCCTGTTGCCATATTTGTCGTATTCTATTTTGGTAACGGTTCTCGGTCCTGATACTTCTATACATGTTCCGCACGTATTGTATTTATAGCTGACGCTGCCGCCCATAGCATCCGTACTTCTGACGAGGTTTCCGTCCATATCGTATTCCTTTTCCGATGTATTGCCGTTGGCATCGGTAACGGAACATACGAGTCCGCTGTAGCCCATACTGACCGTTCCGCCATCAGGCTTTATTGTTTTAACTTTCCTGCCGACAGCGTCATATTCATAATGCGTCCATACCGGAACTTCATTTTGGAAATACGGCTCGGAAGAAGCCACGAGCCTGCCCTTGCCGTCATACACGGCATCCGTATACACCATTCTTCCGTCTACTCCTTCAGACACCTTGCGCAACGTCCTTCCCAAGCAGTCGTAAAATTCCATAACGGCAGGATATCCGGTCTTATCCGTTTTTGTAAAGTATACAGAGTTCTGCGGGGCATGTATGTTGCCGTCACTCCATTCAGTTGTCATCTTTACATGTTCTATTGGAGTATAGGCATTTGTTGTCGTACCGAAAGAATCATGCGTATAGTTCGTTACAAATCCGTTGGAATCAACGGATTTTGTTTCTACACCAAGTTTCGGGTCTGTTTCTGATGTATCTGTGAATGACATTTCATTTTTCCTTGACGCTACGAACCGCCCCTGTGCATCATACGCAGTTTCCGTTGAGCGGCTGTCATACCTGCCGTCGTTGGGGACAGTCACGTCTGAAACAATATTGCCGAAAGTGTCATAAGTATAGCGTTTTCTGTATCCGTCAGCATCATCGGGTTCAAATGCCTCCTCTGTAAGCAGACCGCTCTCTTCGTCATACTTGAATTCAGACTTCAACGTGATAGTCTCGTTTTTTCCTGATTTAGTAACCGAGGACTTAGCCAGTCGTCCCAATATCCAACGACCCTCGTCATTTTTGTATTCGTTTTCCGTCACTACACTGTTCTCGCCGCTCGTTACTGTCGTTTTCAGACAGTTTCCGAAACTGTCGTATTCATATGAAGTCAGCTTATGGGAGACAATTTCTCCGGTATTGTATTCGTAAGACTTCTCCTCTACACATTCGGGGAAACTCGTGTAAGACACCTCAGCCTGTCCGTTTCTGTACTGATAGTTTATTACATTCTTATAGTATGTCTCATTCAGCAACACACCGTCAAGTAATTTACGTGTATATTGCAAAGCCGGCAATGCCTCGTCCTTTATTGTTTCATAACCTTTTTCCGTTACTGTTCCTGTGGAAAAATCGGTTGCCGCAACTTTCTCAAATCCAAGGATTCCGCGCCCTCTTCTATGAAGGAGCAGATTGTAATATTTGTAACCTACAGTATATCTTCCCCCGATACCGTCGGGAGTTGATACGCTTTTTACAACAGGCCATTGGCAACATGCCGATACAATAGGATATGAACTTGTATTGCCTCTTTCATGTACAGATTTGTCGGTCAACTGCGAGAATGCAATTTCCGTAGTGTTGCCGATGCCGTCCGTTATCCGGCTGAGCATATTGTCACCGCGACAACCGGACAGATGCAGGTCTATGGGCAATGAGGCATTCTTGCTGTTAGGATAACATACGAAATCCGCCTTGCCGTCGCCGTTGAAGTCTGCAATACGGAAGTTTCTTTTGTCTGTACCTAAGGTTGATGAACCGGTATAATGCGTAAAAGCCTTTCCTGTTCTGTCGTTTATGTAAATATCCGTAGCAACAGCCTTTCCACTGCTTGTCTTTTTGCTTATCGCATAGATGTCGTCATATCCGTCACCGTTAATGTCGGCAACGTATATCTGTTTTTCTTTGGGATTGAAGAGGGCTATTATCGGTTCATATACAAAAGACGTTACGTTTTCTCCGACAAGACCTGTGGAGAAATTCATTTCCCAATTCACGGAAGGGTCTTTGTCTGTACCCATCGTTATTACATCAGTCTTGCCATCGGCATTGAAATCGCCCATGCAGAAATAGCCTGTTCCGAAAGTGAATTTTTTTTTAGGATTAAGTTTGCCGTTCGGCTCTATTTCATACATGATACAGTAGTTATCTTTACACATATTTAACATCTCTACAGTACCGTCGCCGTCAAGATCTACAAGATACACGTTGTTCCAGGTATTGCTGCCGGGCAGCGTTTCCCTGTCACTCTGTCTTACAAGCGGCTTTATTCCATTTTCTGAAGACTCAGATATGAGCATGCAGTAGTCGGAAGAAGTATAACCACCACGTACTATTAAATCTGCCGCCCCGTCGCAGTTGATGTCAGTTGCATACATAACATGCTTAGAATTAAGAGACCTGACAATTGTAGTTTCGTATGACAGGCTATAGTTACCATTGCCATCAACATTTGACAGATACAGATCTATAAGATAGAATGGATGATTTCCTCTTTCCACAACTATATCATCATATCCGTCACCATTGAAGTCGCCACTTACCACATTCTCTATATACTTCCCTGTCTTCCCTTCTTTCTCCACAATGCTGAAACTGCTGTCGCAAGCTTTCACAAAAGAGTTCCCGTTACTGAGATAAACCTGATATTCGAGGCGGTCGGAATAAATGGGTCTTACCAATATGTCTGTTTTACCATCACCATTGAAGTCGCCGGTAATGACATTTGCCTGTGTTGCCCCACTATAGGTCAACGTTCCTGCATAAACCGTACCGCCAGGTATATTGTCGTTCCAATTGAAAATTGTAAGTCTTTTACTGTCCCTGTCTGTCGATTCAGTTATGCTCTTGATTTTAAGAATGTTGTTTGTATTGAAATATTCTATATCATATTTTCTGACTGTACTTTCTCCATATTTGCAGATTATGCTTTTTATGGCATGCGACCGTCTTGTCTTTATGCCGCTTATATATGAAACCGAAGAATTTGATGTAGTATATGAAAAAGACACGGAAGCAAACGGCGCAAGTCCCGCTCCTTCATTTCCCGTGTAGTCTATTCTCAATGGCCAAAACTCGTTGTATTCTGGGTCTGAGCCATAGGATATAGTATAATAGTTACCTTTGGTATCGCTGACTTTTGTCTCAAGCCAATAAAGAGAATTTCCGGAAATGCCGTTTAATGTTTTGGCATTTGTAAACTCCCTTGTTATGCCGTCCTTTGTGTGCACGATAAACCTTGAAGGATTGTTCTTGTCGCCTTCCGCCGCTATTCTTGCAAAGGTATTGTTCTCCGTCCTGTACTCACGCTGTGATGCCGTTGTACTTACAAGCGTAAGCCTCATTCCGTCAAGCATAAAGCGGTCGTTTCCGTCAAAGCGTATCACATCCGCCTTGCCGTCCCTATACAGGTTACGGGGGGCACGACTTATCAATGATATGCCCGAAAAATCAAAGCCGTAGCCAAGGAGTCCGTCGCCTTTGGAACTGTCATAAACGATTGACAGATGTGGCGACATGCCGCCGGTTCCCGAAGCGACAGACACCGGCATCTCATAGTGAAACTGTCCGTTTGGAGTAACATCATAACTGTCGGAAATCTTGCCTACAACAATACCTGCCGCAGAGTTCTGTACAAAATATGTGAGGAAAAGGAATATGGTCAGTAGCTTTTCTTTCATTAAGATGTCAGTCCTTTATTATTTTTCTTGTACCGTTCTTGTCATCAACAGTTACATTGAATATGTAAACGCCCGACGGGCAGTCATTCATGTCAACAGTAAATGTCTGTGTGGAAAACTCGCCCGACTTCACGACAACGGGTGACAAGTCGCTTACTTGAAACTTGGCTGTGGAATTGTAGTCTTTTCTCAGGTCGATTGTGAATTTGTTGTCCTTGCCTATTATAGAGATGTCTCCGGATATGTCTATCTTTTCATTGCCGCCTATAGGCTTTGAAGGTAGCGGCGTTCCCTTGCGGCTCGTAATATTGCCGTTCAAATCATACGAGAACAAAACTGTTCTGTTGACAGCTATGGTTTGGGCGGAAACAGAATATGGTAAGGTTACAAGAAACATACTTATTATTTTTAAAGGCTTATTGGTCATATTTGTAAGAAATAAAGTTATTATGTGAATGTTTCATATTGTTTTAGCATTCTGCCTGTCTCCTTACATACTCCTCATGCGTCCTTTTCCATCTGTCGTGGCTCCACAGATAGAAGCGAGGGTCGCGGCGTACGGTCTGTTCGAGCATCTGGAAGAAACGTTTTGTTATTTCGTTGTCTGGCAAAGTGGCAGGGGCGTCGCTGATGAGCTTGAAGGTGCAGATGTATTTGCCGCGGCGCGGACGCTCCATGTCAACATAAAATACGGCGTCGTTCATCTTTCTCATTATGCGCTCGCCACCGGTGAAGACGGGAGTGTCGTGGTTAAGGAACGGCAGCCACAAGTGGATATTGCTCCACTTTGGCGACTGGTCGGAGATGTATCCGAAGAGCCACATGCGTTTTTCCCTTCTGTATGTTACGAGATAGCGCAGAATATCCTGCTTCGGGATGCACACGCCGCCCTTGGCATGGCGCAAAGAGCGGAACAGTTCGTCGAAAACCTTGCTGCGCAGCGGATGGTAGATAAGTCCGCAGACGGCATCCTTATGTCTAGTGAACGAGAGACCCGTAGCCGAGAGCATCTCCCAGTTGCAGTAATGCCCGAGGATGGCGGCACAAGTCTGTCCCTTGTCGAAATGCTGTTCCAGCTGCTCCACGTTGCGGAATTCGATATGCTTCAAGAGTGTACGGTCGCTAACCGACAGCAGTTTCAGCGACTCCACGCCATAGTCGCAGAGCCAGCGGTAGAATCCGTGCTCAATTGCCATCAGCTCTTTCGCACTCTTTTCTGGAAAAGCCGAACTGATATTTTTCCTTACCACTTTCTTTCTGTATCCCACTATATAATATATAATAAGGTAGAAGAAGTCGGCTATGCAATACAAGGCCCGGTAGGGCAGGAGAGATATTGCATAGAAGATGCCGTAGACTATTCTGTATGCCATGGTCTTGAAGTTTTACTTTTATTTAGAAACAGCCGCAACAGGTTTACGACTGCATGTCATGAAGTTTCTTGTAGTATCCGTCCTTTCGTATAAGTTCCTCGTGAGTACCGCGTTCCACGATATGTCCCTCATGAAGCACGCAAATCTCGTCGGCATTCTTGATAGTAGAAAGGCGATGGGCGATAGCCACCGTAGTGCGCGTCTTCATCAGTCGCTCCAGAGCGTCCTGCACCAGCCGTTCGCTCTCCGTGTCGAGAGCCGAAGTAGCCTCGTCAAGAATAAGGATAGGCGGATTCTTGAGAATGGCGCGCGCAATGCTCACACGCTGACGCTGCCCGCCGGAAAGCCTTCCGCCGCGGTCTCCGATATTCGTATTGTATCCGTCTTCCGAAGCCTTGATAAACTCGTCGGCATTGGCGATGCGCGCCGCTTCCTCCACTTGCTCCAGTGTGGCGTTGTCCACACCGAAGGAGATGTTGTTGAAGAAGGTGTCGTTGAAGAGGATAGCCTCCTGATTCACGTTACCGATAAGCTGCCGGAGATCGTGAATGTCAAGATCCTTCACGTTTATGCCGTCGATAAGCACCTCGCCCTCCTGCACGTCGTAGTAGCGGGGGATAAGGTCGACGAGAGTAGACTTTCCGCCGCCGCTCTGACCTACGAGAGCCACGGTCTTTCCCTTCTCAATCGTCAGGTTGATGTCTCTGAGCACCCACTGTTCGCCATATCTGAACGACACGTGGCGGAACTCTATAGTATGGTTGAAACTGCTGATGTGCTCAGGACTTGTTTTTTGCTTGATGTCGTTTTCGGCAAGCAGAATCTTGTCTACACGTTCCATCGAGGCGAGCCCCTTAGGGATATTGTAGCCAGCCTTTGAGAAATCCTTCAGAGGATTGATGATGCTGTATAGGATAACGAGATAGTAGATGAACGTAGGACCGGAGAGCACCTGCTGGTTGAGCACCAGTATGCCGCCGAACCACAACACTATGATAATCATCACCGTACCGAGGAATTCGCTCATCGGATGCGCCATCTGCTGACGGGTGTTTACTTTCAATATTTGGTTTCTGTAGCCCGAGTTAATCTTGTCAAACCGCCTGTTCATCTTCTCCTCAGCACAGAAAGCCTTGATGATGCGCAGTCCGCCGAGCGTCTCCTCTACCTGACTCATCGTGTCGCTCCACAGAGCCTGAGCCTCCTTTGATTTGCGCTTCAGCTTTCTGCCCACCTTTCCCATAATCCATCCCATAACGGGGACGAAGAGCAGGGTGAAGAGCGTGAGCTGCCAGCTGATGAAGAGCAGCGTGGCGAAATAGGCAATAATAAGAATAGGATTCTTGAAGAGCATGTCGAGCGAACTCATAATGGAGTTCTCTATCTCCTGCACGTCGCCGCTCATGCGGGCAATGATGTCGCCCTTGCGCTCCTCCGAGAAGAAGCCCAGCGGCAGCGAAGTAATCTTCTGGTAGAGCTGGTTGCGGATGTCGCGCACGATACCCGTACGAATAGGGATTACCGTGGCAGAAGAGAAGAAATACGCCCCCGTCTTCAAGAAAGTCATAACGGTGAGGAAGAGCCCCAAGACGAGCAGCGTCGTAGTAGGACCGATATCGCCGATGAGCCAGTTCACGTAGTAGTTCATGTTGTTAGAGGCAACCTCCTTCATATTGTCCCAGTCCCACGGCATCAGTCGGGTCACGGCCACAGCCTTCTCCGTCTTGAAGATAATCTGCAAGATAGGTATAATTGCCGCAAAGGAGAATATGTTGAGCACAGCCGACAGGATGTTGAACACGACAGTCAGCACGAGGTACCGTTTGTATGGCGGCACGAAGCGGCGCAGTATCTGGAAAAATTCTTTCATCTTTCTTTAAGCCTGATTTACTTTCGTTCCGTTGTTGAACAAATATTCAGGTGCAATATCAGCACCGTTAGCCCAAAAAATAGTACCGTCAAGTCCAAACTGTTCAAATTTGTTTTTATCTTTTAGTTCTACGAATGCGGGGTATTCAAGAAGAGGTGACAGGTCAATCTTACGAGTTTCACCATTGTTAAACTTACATAGGAGAGTGTATTCCCCAAGATAAGTTACGTTTGTTACATTCAGTATCATACAATAGCCTCCTTTTATTATCTTGTTATTTTCTCTATTTTTTCACCCTTTTGGGCTTTGTTCCATATATCCATAATTTCATCTACATTATTGTCTATGAAATCATTTACTATTTTAATGGTTTTTACTTTAGCTTTTCCCTCTATAATCCTTTCCTTTATTGTAATGGTGAATTCTCCGTCACCACTCTTTACATGTAGATGAGGTGGATTATGGTCGAAGGCATATATATACAACATTATGCCTTGGAAAACATAGATAGCTCCCATTATTTATCTCTTTATTCTATAGCTTCCCCAAACAATGTGGCACTTGTCGAGCCTGTAATCTTCACTCTCACGGTTTCGCCTATGTGATGGTTTCCCTTGTCGAACACCACAGCCTTGTTCTGCTCCGTGCGCCCCATGAGCTGCTGGCGACTGCGCTTGCTGAAGCCCTCCACGAGAACGTCGAACTCCTTGCCCTCGTCCTTCTTGTTCTGTTCGGCACTCACCTCCGTCTGTAGTTTTATCAGCTCGTTAAGACGCTGAATCTTAACCTCCTCCGAAACATTGTCGGGCAGATGCTTGGCAGCGTAAGTGCCCGGTCGCTCAGAGTATTTGAACATGAAGGCAGAGTCGAAGCCCACCTCCCTGACGAGCGACAGCGTCTGCTGCTGGTCCTCCTCCGTCTCGTCGTGGTAGCCCACGAAGATATCGGTAGTTATTCCGCATCCCGGAATGATACGGCGAATGGCGTCCACCTTCTCGAGATACTGCTCGCGGGTGTATTTGCGGTTCATGAGTTTCAGGATCTTGTTGCTTCCGCTCTGAGCCGGGAAATGGATGTGTCGACAGATGTTAGGTTCGTCGGCAATGGCATGAAGGATATCCTCCGTCATGTCCTCCGGGTTTGATGTAGTGAAGCGCACGCGCATCCCGGGAGCCTCGTGAGCCACCATGCGCAGCAGTTCGGCGAAGCTCACTCCGCCCTCGATGCGCTTTCCGGCAGGCGTCAGTCCGTAGCTGTTCACGTTCTGTCCCAGGAGCGTAACCTCCTTGAATCCGCGGTCGCGCAGGTCTCTAACCTCCTTCAGTATGCTCTCCACATCGCGCGAGCGCTCCCTTCCGCGGGTATACGGCACGATGCAGTAATGGCAGAAGTTGTTGCATCCGCGCATGATGCTGACGAATCCGCTCACCTTGCTTCCGCCGATGCGCTGCGGCACGATGTCGCGGTAAGTCTCCGTAGTAGATAGTTCGATGTTCATGGCGTTGCCGCCGTTCTCGCATTGAGCGATGAGGTCAGGCAGAGTGAGATAGCCGTCAGGTCCGCACACCAAATTTGCATGGTGGTTTCCGATAAGGTCGTCCTTTACCCTCTCCGCCATGCATCCGAGCACGCCGAGGATAAGCCTGCGTCCCTTCTTCTGTTCGGCATGAAGCGTCTCAAGCCTGTTGTAAATCTTGTTTTCGGCATTCTCCCTGATACTGCATGTATTGAGCAGAATAGCATCTGCCTCGTTCTCGTTCTCGCAAAGCTCGTAGCCTGCCATTTGCATAACCGAGGCAACCACCTCGCTGTCTGCCACGTTCATCTGGCAGCCGTAAGTCTCTATGAAGAGTTTTTTCATTATTCTTATTTAAATATGTATAGTTTGGCTGCGAAATTACGAAAATAAAGTGGGATATGCAAAAATAGAGCTGTTTTTCGGAGAATATGCGGATTCTGATGAATGTATTCTCTGTACTCTAAAAAAAAACGCCCCGGCATTTCACCTTGCATGGAGCTGTCCTATACTGAATAACTTGACAGTTCAAAAACTTTAAAAAATGGAAAAAGAAC
>ERZ808246.635-NODE-635-length-28236-cov-3.264150_pt1 | contig 28236 bp, 23 predicted proteins | sample MGYA00521083_ERZ808246 | MGnify/ENA primary metagenome ERZ808246 (study PRJEB31516, sample SAMN03275577) | gut metagenome | biome: mammalia-associated habitat; material: feces | host: Papio cynocephalus | place: Kenya | collected 2012-07-07 ...
GTGGTAACTGCCAAGTTCGGCAAAACCGCCGTTGCAACGGCAAAAGGCGAAAGCGGAGAGAACATAAGCCTGAGCATACCAAACGCAAAACTCTGGAGTCCCGACCAGCCCAACCTTTACAGCCTCGACATAAAAGTTGTCTCTGGCGGCAAGACGGTTGACGCCGTTAGCAGCTACGCCGCAATGCGCAAGATTTCGCAGGGAAAGAGCAAGAGCGGACACTTGGTGATGATGCTCAACAACAAGCCCCTGTTCCAAATGGGCCCGCTCGACCAAGGATACTGGCCGGACGGCATCTACACCGCGCCAACCTACGAGGCGATGGTTTACGACATCGACAAAACCAAGGAGTGGGGGTTCAACATGATCCGCAAGCACATGAAGGTGGAGCCGGACCTATGGTACGAATACTGCGACAAGGCGGGAATGCTGGTTTGGCAGGACATGCCGAGCGGACAGATTAACTACGAACACAACAAATGGGACATGACCCACTGGTTCGCAAGCGACGAGATGACGCGCAACGCCGAAAGCGAGAGCGACTTCCGCGCCGAGTGGAAAGACATCATAGACAATTTCAAGAACCACCCCTGCATCGTGGTTTGGACACCGTTCAACGAGGGCTGGGGGCAGTTCAAGACCGCCGACATCACAGACTACACCAGGCAGCTCGACCCCACGCGCCTCATTAACTCAGCTTCGGGCGGCAACCACTTCAAGGGCGTGGGCGACATACTCGACCTTCACAAATACCCCGCTCCCGAAATGTACCTCACCGACCCCGACCGCGTGGAGGTCATGGGCGAGTTCGGCGGTCTCGGACTTCCGCTCAAGGGACACGTATGGCAGGACAGCGACAACTGGGGCTACGTGCAGTACAAGAACGAAAAGGAAGTAACCGACCGCTACGTGGAGATAGCCGACGGACTTCTCGAAATGGTCAAGAAAGGTGTCGCTGCCGGCGTTTACACCCAGACCACCGACTGCGAGATTGAGGTCAACGGCCTCATGACATACGACCGCAAGGTCATTAAGATTGAGGAGAAGCGCGTGCGCGAGGCAAACCTCAAGCTCTGCCGCTCGTTAGACAACGAATAATTCCCTCGCCAATCCAGCAAATGCGAATTCCACGGCGTTAAAACTGCCGTGGAATTTGTATTGTTTTCACCGCATCAAAAAGATTGACTGTACTACTGCCTTTATATAAATATAATTAGCAAAACAATAACATAATAGACAGCTTATTCGAACTAAAAAAGATAAAAACATAACAGCCAGCATCTTTAATCTTTCCGAAGAATGGAAAAAATGTGCTCTTATCTGCCATTTCACACTCCGTTTCGTTTTTAATTGAACAAATATCACTATATTTACAGACAAAATAAAAGTTACATGGAAAATCCCAATAGACTAAAAATTATTCTGCTTGAAAAAAGGAAAGACCTACAAATGGCTTTTCGAACATTTGAACATCAACCCTATGAGTGTATTTGTTGGCGTACAAGCACCTCAAAATAAAATTTAGGAACATTGGGAAATATTTCAAGAATATTAGACGTTAGTACCCCTGATGCCTATAAAAGACATAAAATGAAAGCATATAACACCAATAATAGCATCTCTGTTGTTTCAGATTATGGCGTATTCGGTCAACCGTTCATGATAAGAGGAAGTGAAGCACTAAAAATACTTGGCTTTTCGCGTCATAACTTAGAAAGGTGTGTAGAAAAAGGTTATATAAAGAAGGTGGAAGCTAATGACGTTGCCTTATATAACGAGGCAGATATTCAAGATTTCATGAATACCAAGACATACCATGAAATGTTGAACGGCGTAATTGATAAACGAAATAAACTAAATGATTTGACAGGAAAGGAGTGGATACCAGAAACAAAAAGTTATATGTTTCAAAAAGGATTGGGCGCTTCCCATCCTCATGCACAAATAGAAAAACAGCATCCAGCACCTTTCTCCTTTCAAGATATTGAAAGCCTTGTGAAATTTTTCACAAAAGCAGGAATGTCCGTTTTAGACCCATTTGGCGGAGTCGGTTCAACTGCAAAAGCGTGTGAACTATTAGGTCGGACATGTACGAGCATTGAGTTGTCAGAGAAATACCACGAACTTTCAATAGAGCGTCTTGAAAGCGAAATAGGCAAAGGAGCAAGTAAACGCCACAGGTTCATTAATGGAAATTCATGTAGCATCCTACCACAACTGGCAAACAATAGTATGGATTTTATCGTCACTAGTCCACCATATTGGGGGATATTACATAAACAAGATCAGAAAGTAAAACAGAATCGTGTACTATACAATCTCGACACGCAATACTCTAATAATGCAAATGATTTGGGGAATATTGAGAATTATGAATATTTTCTCACGATATTGTGCGAAAAGATATTTTTACAATGTGGTAGAATCTTGAGAAAAGGCAAGTATATGGCTATAATTGTTTCTGACTTCAGAGACAAAGGGGATTTTATTAGTTTTCATACGGACTTAATTCTTCGATTGAATAAAGCTGTACTTCCAGAAGGAGGCACACTTTCACTGCAAGGAACAAAAGTGCTTATACAAAATCACAAGTCACTTCATCCTTATGGCTACCCATTTTCTTATGTTGAAAACATCCACCACCAATATGTTTTGATATTCAGAAAGAAATAATGACCTTGGAAATGTATAAAGGGATCATAAATTGTGATTGCGACACTATCTTACAAAAAATGGTTGAAGATGGGGTTAAATATGATTTAATCCTTACAGATCCACCGTATAATGTCGGAAAAAACTTCGGAAACACAAGCGACAAGTTACCTCTCAATGTGTTTCTCGAAAGTATGTTTAACAGGATTGATTTACTCAAGCAATTACTATCTGATACAGGCAGTATTATATGGTTTGGGATACACAATTACATTTGCTACATACATGTTTATATGTATCAAGTGGGATTGTATTATAGGAGGATGAATATATGGCACTATGAAAATGGATTTTCCAGAAGTACCAAAGAACCCGCCACTCACTATGAGCCTTTTTTATGGTTTTCAAAAGATTCTAAAATATGGACATACAATACAGACCAAGTGCGTGTTCCTTATAAAAGTACAAAACGGCTCAAGTCTGCCATAAAATACAAAGACAAGGATGGAAACGAAAAAATTTGGACACCTTCTGAAAAAGGAGCAATGAGGGGAGACGTCTGGGACTTTCCCACCTTGTCAGGAAAAGCCTTTTCAAAAGAACGCACCGAGCACCCCTCACAAAAGCCAGAGGCACTTATAACGGAAATAATAAAAGCATTTTGCCCTATGAATGGTAATATTTTTTCCGGAAGTATACTTGACCCTTTTAGTGGGGCAGGAACCCTTGGCGTGTGCTGCGAAAAATTAAACAAGACTGGTCACAATATACAATGGACTTGTATTGAGATAGAAAAAAAATGGTGCGATATTGCAAATAAACGTTTAGCGGAAATATAAATTATGATAGGTCAAGATTATTTGAAGTTGCAAAACCAGGGCAACATAATTTCCAATATTCGTCTACTCCATGAAATGGAAATGGCAAAAGATTATGCGGATTCGCAAGGGTATTACACCAAAAAGAGTGTGGCCGAAATAGGTGTAAATGCTCTTATTATAACAAGTGGGAACAGCGTAGGTGAAGAAGCGCACAAGATTATCAATGCTAAAGGCGATGAAAGTAGAAACTCACCCTTGCAGAATGCCAAGGCAAGAATGCAAATCCTTAGAGTATTAGGTCTTGTTTCAGCAGACTACGGTTCAGAAGTTTATGCTATTACCCGACTAGGGAAATTGGTCATAAGTCAAGTATTAAACAATGAACCCAATTATGGTATTTTAAGAGAGCTATTCGTAAATATCACAACAGCTACAGAAACATATGAACATAATTGTGCTATTGATTTTAATTGCTACCTGGGCTTTGGCATTTGCTATGCACTTTCACAATTAGATTATCGTCTTTCTTCTGACGAAATGCCATTGTTGACAACTTACGACATTAAGGACATTAATCAATTCATCGTAGATGCACGTATTAATAGACGAGAAAGGAAAGTTTTTGGAGAAAAACATCCACATTATCCTAAAACCCAAAGGAATCAGCCTATCAGGCAGGTAAGTAATCTGACGAGAAGTGTTAACCAAATCTTACGTGTCTGCGGTATTATAGAGCCAAAACAAAAAAGAATAAACGACATCAACTATTATGTATGTACCGAATACGGTCGAAAATATGTAGATACTATCAAGCATAGATATTCAACTTCTCAATTTTGGACTGCTTATCAATTTCGTAAAATCAACAACATTGCTGAACAAAAGGAGATGTGTGTTGCAACTTATAATGCTATTCTTTTCAGGAGTGGTATTGATAATTCGTTGTCTGATAGCAACAAGTTGTTCTCTCCATATCAAATGCTTCCTGAAACCAATGTTGAATGGTTTATGGGAAGTAACATTGAGGATATAAGAAAGCATCCTGATAAAGAATACGACAGGCTCAAAGTTATAAATAGCCAAATATCTATAAGGGATTTGCGGCTGAAAGCTATCTATAAGAAAGCACAAACTCAATTCGTTCAAGAGTCGCAGATGATGAAACCCGTGCGCGAATACATTTCCAATATGGCTATTAGTCATATTGACAAGGAAAGCATTGCTTTACATCTTTGTGAAAAGTACCGATACACAGACAAGAGAGATTTTTACCCTTTTGTACATGCGCTACTTAATATTATAGGCCTTGAATGTAAAGGAGAGATAAGCAGATACGATGCGTATTGTATTTATAAAGGACATACCATACCTGTCGAAATCAAATCCTATAATGAAACCCATGCATACAATGCCAAAGGTGTCAGACAAGCAATAGAGAACAAGATTTTGGCTTTTGAAGAAAGCAAGCCTAATGACATAAAATATGCCTCTTTGCTCATCGGATATGAACATCCTGATAATGATACAGAAGTTAGATGCTTAATTGACCAGGCGTATGACAAATTTCAAATAAGGGTGATTGCTTGTGATTTGCTTAGTTTGTCCCAAATGGCAACTCACAGTGTGCTGGAACAAAAGGCCATTGATTTTGAGCATATTTTGACAAAACATGGAATCTTAACAGACTAAGGATGAAAATAACTATATCAGATATAAAAGTGTGTGCCAAATGCACAACAAAAAAATGTTCATTTATAAACCTTGCCAGTATAGAACGAACGTTTTTCAACCTTTCATCAGAAACCACTATCTGCCCTACAGGTGCTATCGGCGGAAGCGGTCCATCGGAAAAAAGCTTTGATAAACGTTTTATCATAGCAGAAAAGGGAACATACTGTGTTGAATGCGGATTATGCGTCAAACATTGTACTCACCATAATTTGTCTATTGAAGATTATAACACAAATACTTCTGCATTTGGGAATCTTACGAATTTGCAAATAAAAGCCGTTACGAGCCTATACCTTCACGACTTGTTTGGTTTTGCAGCCAACACCAACAGAAACAACTCATTGGCATTTGACGGATATGTGTATTCTGAAAAAGGGGAAGAAGCTTTTGTGGAGATTGACTACAAAAACGATTCTTTGGAATGTGTCAGAAGATTGTTGGGGGATATAATCCGACACTCTGATACGCGTGAGATAAAAAACGGCATCATTGTATTATCGGAATTGCCACAAATAGGAAGTAGAGACGTATATAATCTATTGGAAAAAATGAGAAAATTCCCAACCACAAAGGAGCTTTGTATTTACTTGACCACCTTATCGCATCTTAGAACAATGTATTTACACTTGAATACAAACACATTGTATTCTTTCGAGGATGTCTTTTATAACCCTATTAAGGAAAATATTTGTGTGTACCAAAAGAAAGTGAAGGGGCTATTCACAGACATATCGCTTCCATTATTCGATTAAATATGGATTTACAATAAAAAAATTATAACAATATGGCTATACAAACAAAATATTCAATGAAATTACGTTGTGCCACATGTGGTAGTGATGACAAATTTGAATTTAATGACGACTGGTCGTATGTCAAATGTACGTTCTGCAATAGAGAGTATTTTGGTGGTATTGAAGAATTAAAAGAATTCAACATTGAAGCCTTTGATGAAATTAAAAAGCAAATAGAGAAAGATGTCGTTATGCATATTCATAACGGACTTAAAAAAGGCTTTTCGAGGAAATAAATTTATAGAAATCAGAAGCAGATGGATACCATTTTATCTTTCCTAAAAAACTGGGCGGATATTTTCCTATCGGCATTGGTTGCATTGGGAGGCTTTTGGGCTTATATGAGACATGATAAAAAATTGAAACAACAAGAGATTAAACTCAACGAATTGCAAATTAAACAATATGAGAAAGAAGAAGCCAAAGAAAAAATGGCAGAAATGAAAGCAAATGTCATTCGAGACTACAGAGGAAATGTCAGAATTCGATTCTTTAATGCAGGGAAGGCTAATGCTAAAAACGTTAGGATAGAAATACAGTCCCCTAAAGAAAAAATGTCGCGAATAAATCACCCTAAATTTGGTCCATACGATGTCATAAATCCTCAATCACACCGAGAGGAGCAACTCGTATTATATACAGGACATCCTAAAACAATCGACTTTAAAATCACTTGGGATGATGAGAGTCATAATAATCGTTCTGTTTCACTATCCGTTCCATTATAAGCCATGGCAATATCAGCTTTGTTGGTTTTATACTTTTATATTATTGACACCTTTCAAAAGCAAAAACAATAATCATTCCCTCAGAAATGCAAATCCCACGGTGGCTCTCCTGCCGTGGGATTTGCATTATTGCTGCCGTGCCAAAGGACTTGATTGCATCACTGCCCTATCGGGGCTATCCCGCGATTGGCCTTGTCCTGCGACCACTGCACCTGCCACGTGCGCCCGTCGGTTGTGTCGAGCAGGATGAAAGTCCAGAAGTTCTGCGTCGGGCAGAGCGTGAACCTCCCTGCCTTTCCCTTTTCGGCAAGCGGCGTGCCGTTCAGAACAGCCTCCCCACGGTTGTTTTCCTTAACGTCATACTGCACCTGCCACATCTTTCCGCTCCGCGTGTCGAGCTTGATGAACGTCCAAAGGTTCTGTGTGGGGAACAGCTTGTACACCTCGGCGTTTGCCGAAATTGCCGCAACAATCGCGGCGTCCCTCTTTTCCGCCTCCTTATTGCCGCACGCCACAAGCATCGGGAGCAGCAAAGCAATCAACATGCACTTCTTCATGGTTTTATTGTTTTAGTTATAGGTCGTCGCTTGCGCTTTCCTTTTCCACCAAGTTGTTCTTTTTGTCATTATATACCAACATAACACTGCAAAAATGCTCATAATCTGCCTTAGCATGAACAATTTTCAAAGTTATAGTACCCTCATCGGTTTCGAAATCAGTTCCGTAATCGCATTTGTCTTGCTCTACATAGAACATTTTCATCATGTCATCCTTTGGTTGGTATGTATCATTGAATTCTTCCACGCAATAGCTTGGCTTCCCATATTTTTTAGTCAGCATCTGCTTTAATGAGAAATATTTTAAAGCCAAGAATTCCCATGTCTTGTCCGGCTCAAAAAACACCCCGACACGATATACCAAATCCTTTTCTGTTGCTCTAAGAATGTGCAAATCACAATTTTTATATCCCGCAAACGTGCCTTTCATCATAGCCGTCTGTCCGTCATTTGTTAATGTCGTAAACCCTTTCTGCTTCATTTTTTGCACGAATGAATTTACCGTTCCGTCGATTGGCACTCCCTTGAACAGGAGATGCCCTGATTTTTCCTGCGCATAGCCGCACAATGTTGCGAACGCGCAAAACACTGTAATGATAATCTGCTTCATGATTTTTTGTTTTTGGTTTTTGTTGTTCCGAAACAAGAAAGGCGTGCAACCATCCGTATGCTTGTCTCTACTTTAGGTTACCGCCAAGCGACCTGCTACACAACAAGCGACGGACGGTTCACGCCGTGAAGCGTGAACCCCGAGTCTGCATGTTTCCGTGTAGCGAATATTGGCGGTATTCAAAGTAAAGGAAACACGAGCCGAAAGCCCATATATCTTATCCTACAGAATGGACAGCCCCTCTCCTAACGACTGTCTTGGGATGCGCGGCAGCCGTTGCCACCTCTCCCCTGCGATTTTTGTGTCTGTTTCTTGATTATTATTTTGTTAAACATTTTGATTGCGACCTCAAAGTTAACAATTATTTTTCATTGCGCCGGCAAAAAGCGCACACATTGCAAATTCCGGAGAATGCGCATACAATGTAAGGAACTTGCTATGGGAAAACCAGAAGCCCTCCCCGAGACGGACTTTTTCAAAGATTTCGCCCAACGGGCTGTCTGCCAATTATTTATCGCACAAAACCATTATCCGCATAAGTTGTTGTTTTTCAAACGCTTGAAACAGGCGAAAAAAGGTCTGATGTAGTTTGAATTATATCAGACATAATTTTTTCTATGTCCTATGTAGTTTTTCCCACGTCTCATGTAGTTTTCAGGGTGTTGGGGAAAGAGTGATTATTTTCTGTTTTGCGCGAAATGTAGGGGCGTATGGCATACGCCCTTTACCCCACCGCATGAGCCGCACCGCAAATCGCCGCAACAATCCTCCAACGTCTGCAAACCGCAGTTTGTAAATTCCCCACCACCTGCAACCGGCATTTGTTTCCCTTTATAGAACACTGCATTTTAGGCGGTTTGCACGCTAAGAAAAAGTTTTTGTTGAAATTTATTTTCACAAAAAGTGGGGACAAGTGGGGCAAAGTGGTGAAAAGTTGCTAACTTTGGCGAATTAAAGTAGGACTATTGTAAACATACAGTATCTTAACAATTGGAATACAATGCGTTTCACAGGCACCATAGAAGCTAAGGCCGACACCAAAGGAAGGGTGTTTTTCCCCGCCGCATTCCGCAAGGTTCTTGCGGCAGAGGGAGAGGAGCAGCTCGTGCTTTCGCACGACGCCTTCCAGCCGTGCCTTGTGCTCTACCCCCGGAGCGTGTGGAACGAGCAGCTCGACACCCTGCGTGCCGGGCTGAGCCGCTGGAACGCGCGCCAGCAGATGATAATGCGCGAATTTGTGTGCGGCGTGGAAACCGTAACGCTTGACGGAGGGGGGAGGTTTCTCATCCCAAAACGCTACGCCGCAAAGGCGGAAATAAGGCAGGACGTGGTTTTCCTCGGCATGGACGACACAGTGGAGATATGGTCGCCCCAACTTCTGGAACAACAGCGCATTCCAGCCGAAGACTTCGCGAAAGAACTCGAAACACTAATGGCAGCACGGCAATGAACGAGGACAGTCCAATATACCATATACCCGTGATGCTCGCGCAGAGCGTTGACGCGATGAACATAGGCGGCGGCAACTACGTTGACGTTACCTTTGGCGGCGGCGGACACTCGCGTGAGATACTGAGGCGCATGAAGCCCGGAGCCCGCCTGTTCGGCTTCGACCAGGACAGCGACGCCATTGCCAACGCGCCCCGCGACAACAGGTTCACGTTCATTCTTTCAAACTTCAGGTATCTGGAGAACTGGATGAACTACTACGGCATTGTGAAGCTCGACGGCATAATTGCAGACCTCGGAGTTTCGAGCCACCACTTCGACACCGCAGAAAGAGGGTTCACGTTCCGCGCCGACGCGCCGCTCGACATGAGGATGAACAGGCGCGCCAAGCTCACGGCTGCGCAATTCCTCAACACCGCCGAAGAGGAGCGAATCGCCTCTGTGCTGTACAATTACGGCGATCTGCGCAACTCACGCCGCATAGCCGCAGCCATAGTGAAAGCCCGGGCGGCAAAACCCATAGAGACAACTGCGGAATTTGTGAAGGCCCTCGAGCCGTTCATGGGCAGGGACAAGGAGAAAAAGGACCTTGCGTGCGCCTTTCAGGCTTTGCGCATAGAGATAAACGACGAAATGGCGGCACTGCGCGAAATGCTCGAATCGGCAATATCGCTCCTTGCAAAAGGCGGAAGGCTCGTTGTGCTCACATACCACTCGCTTGAGGACCGCATGGTGAAAAATTTCATGAAAAGCGGAAACGCGGAGGGAAAGGTGGAGCAGGACTTCTATGGCAACCGCATAGTGCCGCTGCGCACCGTGAACAACAAGGTGATTGTCCCCACCGCCGGAGAAATAGCCGAAAACCCGCGCAGCCGCAGCGCGAAACTGCGTGTGGCAGAAAAACTGTAACGACCCATGTCCGGCAAGTCTGATAAAACTGTAAAGCAGAACGCACCGCAAGGCGCGGACACCCGCCCCGGGGACAAAACTTCCGGGACAAAGGGAGATGCACGCACAAAAAAGCGGCGCGAACGGACATTCACGAGCTTTATGTTCGGGAACTTCCTCACTGCCGAAATCCTGAGGAAAAACATAGGCTTCATATCCCTTGTGGCCTTCTGCATGCTTTTGTACATAGGCAACGGATATTCGAGCCAGCAGGAACTGCTGGAGCTGAACAAGCTCAAGGGCGAAGTTGAGGACATAAAATACAACGCGCTCATACGCTCGGGCGAGCTTCTCGAAAAAAGCCGCCAGAGCCACATTGAGGAACATCTGAAATCTATCGGCGACACAACGCTCCAGACAGCCACAACATCGCCATACATAATAAAAGTGGACACGACAGAATGAAAAGCAAATTCCCGGAAAAAAAGGTGATGACGCGGTATTTCTGCGTGGCGGCGGTGCTGGTGCTTTCAGGGCTTGCCATACTTGGCATGACCGCGAAACTGATGTTCGTGGAACGCAGCTACTGGGAAGAGGTGGGCAAGCGTTTCGTAAAGCGCAATGTAGAGATTGAGCCTGTGCGCGGAACGATTTATTCCTCGGACGGGGAAGTTCTCGCCTCTTCGCTCCCGGAGTTCAAGCTGCTTATGGACTATGTGGTGGTGGAAAAGGACAGTCTGCGCCGCATAAAGGAACAGCACCGCAGGGATTCCGTGTTCCATGAAAAGTTGGACAGCGTGTGCGACGGTCTGCACAAGATATTCCCCGATATGTCGGCGAGAGAATTTCGCAAAAACCTCATAAAAGGCTGGGAAAACCAAAGGCACAACTGGCCGATATACCCCAAGCGGGTATCCTACGCCAAATACAAGGAAGTGCGCAAGCTGCCCATCTTCAACCAGCCGTCTTACCGTGGCGGCTTTTACACCAACAAGTTCGAGCAGCGCACAAACCCGTTCGGCTCGCTGGCATGCCGCACCATAGGCGCACTGTACGCCCGCAAGGACTCGGCACGCTACGGACTGGAGCTTGCATTCGACTCCGTGCTTCGCGGAAAGCCGGGGGTGAGCCACCGTCAAAAGGTGCTCAACAAGTACATAAACATCATCGACCGCCCGCAGGAGGATGGCTGCGACATTGTGTCAACAATAGACGTGAGGATGCAGGATCTTGCAGAAAAGTCGCTCGTTGACCAGCTTAAAAGCATTGACGCGCCTATCGGCATGGCGGTGCTGATGGAAGTAAAGACCGGTGATGTTAAGGCCATCGTCAATATGGAACGCTGCAAGGACGGCAACTACCGCGAAACGAAAAACTATGCCGTGAGCAATCTTCTGGAACCCGGCTCGGTGTTTAAGACGGCATCTTTCATGGTGGCTTTTGACGACGGCTACATCCAACCCGATGACATGGTGAACACAGGGTGCGGAAGAGTGAATATGCACGGACGCGAAATGAGGGACGCTTCGTGGAACACAAAGGGCGGCTATGGGGTAATCAGCGCGGCGGAGTGCATAAAGCATTCCTCCAACGTGGGCGTAAGCGAACTTATTGACAAATACTATTTCAACCAGCCCGAAAAGTTTGTCAACGGCCTTTACCGCATAGGCATCGCCGACCCCTACCCCATTGACATTCCCGGGTGGGCGAAGCCGAACATACGCCGCCCCAAGAAAGACCGCAGCAACTGGTCAAAAACAGCCCTGGCGTGGATGAGCATAGGCTACGAGACGCAAATTCCGCCAATACGCACACTCGCCTTCTACAACGGCATAGCCAACGGCGGGAAAATGCTGCGTCCGCGATTTGTGAAAGCCAAGAAGCGCAACGGCGAACTTATAAAGGAATACCCTGTCGAGGTGGTGCGCGAGCGCATGTGCTCGGCAGCCGCACTGAAAGACATTCAATATTGCCTCAGCCTTGTAACACAGCCGAAAGGCTCGGGACACAAAGCCTCGTCAAAGTTCTTCCCAGTGTCGGGGAAAACCGGCACGGCGCAAATATGGACAAAAAGCGGAAGAACGTCAAACTATCTCGTGAGCTTTGTGGGGTATTTTCCTGCAAACGCCCCCAAATACAGCTGCATTGTCTGCATTCAGAAACCCTACCCCGCTTCAGGCGGCGGACATTGCGGGCCTGTGTTCCGCAGGATTGCGGAAGGCGTAATGGCGCGGGAAAGAAACACCGACTTGTCGTCCGCCCGCGACGCGCTCCATTCGCCCCTGCCTTTCGTGCACAACGGCGACATGACTGCGGCAAAAAACGTGCTGAGCGAACTCCATGTGCCGTATTCTTCAAACAATCTCGGCAACAAGACATGGGGAGTCGTGCGTCCCGACACAAACGAAATAATCCTTTCGGGCAGCAGAATGGACAAAAGCGTTGTTCCCGACGTGAAAAACATGGGGCTGCGCGACGCGCTTTTCCTGCTCGAAAGCCTCGGAATGAAAGTTTCGGTTGAAGGCAAGGGCAAGGTGGCGGAACAAAGTCTGCCCGCCGGCACACGCATCAGAAAAGGGATGCGCATACACATATCACTCAAACACGGCGACGAAACTCGTGAAAAGGCGGCAACACTGCCGCAAACCGAGATTCCGCAACCCGAAAACGCGGGCGACAGCGGCAAGCTGCCCAAGCCCGCCGCCACCGAAACCACAAAGGAAAACAGCAAAAAGAATTAGGATATGAAACTACAGGATGTATTGCAAAAGGTAGAGCCTAAGGAAATAAAAGGCACTTGCGACATTGAAATTTCTGACGTTCAGACAGACTCGCGCCAAATAACCAAAGGCAGCCTGTTCATAGCTGAGCGCGGCACGCAGGTTGACGGACACAAATTCATTCCCGCCGCAATAGAAAACGGTGCTGCTGCCGTGGTGTGCGAAGAGTTTCCCGCCGAATGCCCGGAAGGAGTAACCTTTGTAAAGGTTGAAAGTTCCGAAGATGCGGCAGGGCCAATCTGCACCCAATTCTACGGCGACCCAACCAGACACCTGAAGCTTGTAGGAGTTACCGGCACAAACGGCAAGACCACCATAGCAACCCTGCTCTACAATATGTTCAGGGAAATGGGCTACAAGTGCGGACTGTGTTCCACCGTGTGCAACTATATCGAGGGTGAGGCCATTCCCGCCCACCAGACAACCCCCGACCCTGTTACGCTCAACAGGCTTCTTTCGCAAATGGTGGAGCGCGGCTGCCAATACGCCTTTATGGAATGCAGCAGCCACAGCATAGCACAAAAGCGAATAGGCGGACTTACATTTGCGGGCGGCATTTTCACAAACCTCACACGCGACCATTTGGACTACCACAAGACTTTCGAGAACTACCGCAACGCGAAGAAAGCCTTTTTCGACAGTCTGCCCAAGAAAGCCTTTGCCATTACCAACGCCGATGACAAAAACGGCATGGTAATGGTGCAGAACACCGCCGCCACGATAAAGACTTACTCCGTGCGCAGCATGGCCGACTTCCGCGCAAAGATTATGGAAATGTCGTTCGAGGGCATGCTGCTCGAAATTGACGGACACGAAATAAGCGTCTCGTTTGTCGGCAAATTCAACGTCTCAAACTTGCTTGCCGTTTACGGGGCGGCAAGAATGCTTGGGCGGCATCCCATGGAAATACTCACCGTCCTGAGCAAGCTCCACAGCGTTGCCGGGAGGTTTGAAACTTTCCGTTCCCCTCGCGGATATACGGCAATAGTTGACTACGCCCATACGCCTGACGCGCTGATAAATGTATTGGCGGCAATCCACGAAGTGCTGAAAGAAAGCCACAGCACCGCAAGCAAGGTAATCACTGTTTGCGGCGCAGGCGGAAACCGCGACAAAGGCAAACGCCCCATAATGGCGTGCGAGGCGGCAAACCGCAGCGACCGCGTGGTGATAACGAGCGACAATCCGCGCTTTGAAGACCCGCAAGAGATAATCAACGATATGCTTGCCGGACTTTCGCCCTCCCAAAAGGGCAAGGTACTGACCGTTGCCGACAGGCACGAGGCCATAAAGGCAGCCTGCATGATTGCCGAAAAGGGCGATGTAATCCTTATCGCCGGCAAGGGGCACGAGGATTATCAGGAGATAAAAGGCGTGAAACACCATTTTGATGACCGCGAGGAGGTCAGAAAAGTGTTTGAGACCGAAAAATAACCCGTGCGGCAAAAGTTTCCATAACCCCCAAGTAACGAAATATGCTATACTATCTGTTCAGATTTCTGTCGGAATTCGGCGTCCCCGGCTCGGGAATGTGGTCATACATTTCCTTCCGCTCTCTGCTGGCATTTATAATAGCCTTGCTTGTTTCCGCATGGTTCGGGCAGCACTTCATAAGCTATATGCGCCGCAAGAACATAAGCGAAACCCAGCGCGATGCAAGCATCGACCCGTTCGGGGTGCAGAAGCAGGGCGTGCCGTCAATGGGCGGGATAATCATAATAGTTTCCATTCTCGTGCCGTGCCTGCTTCTCGGAAGACTAAGAAACATATATATGCTTCTGATGCTCCTCACAACGGTTTGGTTTGGCGTTCTCGGCTTTGCCGATGACTACATAAAGATATTCAAGCACAACAAAGACGGACTTCACGCCAAGGCCAAGATACTCGGGCAGGTGGTTCTGGGGCTTGCTGTGGGACTTACGCTCTACCTCAGCCCCGATGCCGTAATCCGCGAGAACATCACCACGCAGCGCAGTGCCAATAACACGGAAGTCATTGTGCACAAAAGCGAGCCGGTGAAGTCAACCATAACCACCATACCGTTTTTCAAGAACAACAACCTAAGCTACACAAACCTCATGTCGTTCTGCGGGAAATACAAGGGCGCGGCAGGGTGGATTCTCTTCGTCATCGTAACCGTGCTTGTGATAACGGCGGTGTCGAACGGCGCAAACCTCAATGACGGCATGGACGGAATGGCGGCGGGCAATTCCGCCATAATAGGTGTAGCCCTCGGACTGCTGGCATACGTCTCGAGCCACATACAGTTTGCCTCGTATCTTAACATAATGTACGTGCCCGGGTCGCAGGAACTCGTTATTTTCGCATCGGCATTTGTCGGCGCGCTTATAGGCTTCCTTTGGTACAACGCCTACCCCGCCCAGATTTTCATGGGCGACACCGGCAGCCTCACCATAGGCGGGATTATCGGCGTGTTCGCAATAATAATCCACAAGGAGCTGCTGCTCCCCATTCTCTGCGGAGTCTTTCTCGTTGAGAGCCTTAGCGTGATACTGCAAGTGGAATATTTCAAATTGGGCAAGCGGCGCGGCGTAAAGCAGCGTCTGTTCAAGCGCACACCCATTCACGACAACTTCCGCGTGCTGCCCTCGCAGCTCGACTCCTCATGCAGCTACCTGCTGAAAGGCTGGCCCAAGGCCCCGAGCCACGAAAGCAAAATAACGGTGAGGTTCTGGATTGCAACGCTGCTCCTCGCCGCGCTGACAATCATCACTCTCAAAATAAGATAAAACGACTTATAACAAACAAATATATGGCTGCTAAAAAACTTATGTCCGTGTTGGGTGCCGGCGAAAGCGGCGTGGGTGCCGCCGTGCTGGCGCAGGAAAAGGGTTACGATGTCTATGTTTCCGACTCCGGGACAATAAAGCCCAAATACAAGGAAATGCTCAAACACTACGGATTGAGATACGATGAGGGCAAACACAACGAGGAGCTTATACTTTCCTCTGCAGAAGTTGTGAAAAGTCCGGGAATACCCAAAGAAGCCCCCATTGTAAGGAAAATCGAAGCCAAGGGCATAAACATAATCTCCGAAATAGAGCTTGCAGGGCGCTACACCAACGCCAAGATGATTTGCATCACAGGCAGCAACGGCAAAACCACCACCACGTCGCTTGTTTACCACATACTCAAGTCGGCGGGCTACAACGTGGGGCTTGCCGGCAACATAGGGCGCAGCCTCGCGCTCCAGGTGGCTGAGGAAAACTTCGAGTATTACGTCATAGAGCTCTCATCGTTCCAGCTTGACAATATGTATGACTTCCGCGCCAACGTTGCGGTGCTGCTCAACATCACTCCCGACCACCTCGACCGCTACGGCTTCAATTTCCAAAACTACGCCGACGCCAAGATGCGCGTGATACAGAACCAGACCGAAGACGATGCCTTTGTATATTGGATGGACTCTCCCGTGATTGCCGGGGAACTGAAGAAATACGACATCAAGAGCCGCCTGTGCCCATTCTCCGCCATAAAGAAAGACGGAGCGATAGCATACGCCGAAAAGGGCGAATACGTGATCGAGCAGCCCACGCCGTTCAACATGGAGCTTGAGTCGCTGTCGCTCACAGGCACGCACAATCTCTACAACTCCCTTGCGGCGGGCATCACCGCCAAACTCGCGGGGGTTAGCAACGATGACCTGCGCAAGAGCCTGTCAGACTTCCCCGGCGTGGAACACCGCTTGGAAAAGGTTGCCAAGGTGCGCGGCGTACAATATATAAATGACTCCAAGGCCACCAACGTGGATGCCTGCTGGTACGCGCTCGAAAGCATGACAACGCCCGTGGTGCTAATACTCGGCGGCAAGGACAAGGGCAACGACTACACCCCCATAAAGGATATGGTCAGGAAAAAGTGCCGTGCGCTCGTGTATCTCGGAGCTGACAACGCCAAGCTCCACAACGAGTTCGACGTTCTCGGCGTGCCTGTTGTCGACACCCACGACATGAACACCTGCGTTAGCGAATGCTACAGGCTGGCACAGCCCGGCGACACTGTGTTGCTAAGTCCATGCTGCGCAAGCTTCGACCTTTTCCACAACATGGAGGAGCGCGGCGAACTCTTCAAGAAAGCCGTCAGGGCGCTCTGAAACAAATAACCACACAAGGGGGGACAACATTACAATGAAGAAACTTTCAGGACTGTTTTTGGGCGACCGCGTTATATGGTTCGTGTTTTTCGCGCTCAGCATAATATCCGTGGTCGAGGTGTTCAGCGCACTCAGCCGCCTCACCTATGAAAGCGGCAGCTTTATCGGCCCCATTGCCCACCACGCCGCATTCCTGCTCATGGGGCTGGTGGTGGTGCTTATAGTCCACCGCCTGCCATGCAGGGCTTTCAGGATAGTGCTGCCGTTTGCCGCGCTGTTCTCCATTGTGCTGCTCGTCCTGCTGCTCATGGGCTTCGGCATAACGCTCAACGGCGCCTCAAGGTGGTTCAACTTCTTCGGAATACCCCTGCAACCCTCCGAGATAGCCAAGGGCACGATGATTATCTACACAGCCCTCGTCCTGTCGTGGAACCAGACCGAAAAGGGCGCGGCCCCGGGAACTTTCAAGCTCATTTTCGTCCCCACAGTGGTGGTCTGCGGCCTGATTGCACCCGAAAACCTCTCAACAGCCATCCTGCTGTTTATTATCATAACACTCATGATGTTCATAGGGCGCATATCCGTCATCACCATGGGCAAAATGTTCGGCGTGCTGGCGATAACAGCCTCCATACTCATAGGCTCGCTGCTTGCCATAAGCAAGGAACAGGCCGCAGGCATCGCAAAGGTGAAATTCGGGAAGCGCGTGCCTACATGGAAAAACCGCATTGAAAGCGTTATAGACGGAAAGACGAAAAAACTGTCGCCCAAGGATTTCGACATAGACACCGATGCACAGAAAGGCCACTCCAACATAGCCATAGCCACAAGCAACATCATAGGCAAAGGGCCGGGCAACTCGGTGCAGCGCGACTTCATCCCCCATGCCTACAGCGACTTCATATACGCCATAATAGTCGAGGAGCTCGGCTTTGTGGGGGCTGCGGGCGTTGTGCTGCTTTATATGCTGCTGCTGCTGCGCGTGGGCTACATCGCCCGCAGCTTCAGGGAAAGCAGCTTCCCGCCATTTCTCGCAATGGGGCTTGCGCTGCTCATCGTGGTGCAGGCGTTGGCAAACATGTTCGTTGCCACAGGGCCGTTTGTAACCGGGCAGCCGCTTCCGCTGATTTCAAGCGGCGGCACGTCAACCCTCGTCAACTGCGCCTACATAGGCATGATACTCAGCGTCAGCCGCCTTGCCAAAAAGCAGGAACGCAAGCACAAGGCAGCCGCGCCCGAATACATACCGCCCGCAGAACTCACGGCAAGGGAAATCGCATCCGCCAACTTCGGCAGCGACACCAACGACAGGCAGGAATAAGCCCGTTTAAGCGGATTACATTACCCCAGCCCGCACTGCAAAAACGGTCGCACCATCCGACTGTTTTTGCAGTGGCACGAGAGACTTGATAATTAAACCTTGTTTGCAAATGCGGTTCAGCGATGGTACTTCGGGCGTATTGCATACGTCCGAAGTACGCAGAAAGGACAATGCCTCTCTCCTGCTTGTTGCCGAAGAGGGTATGTGATGCATTTCTTACTTTGAAAACTCTTCCAAACTCTTTACCAAGCGTCCAAGTTCGGAGTAGGTGTATTCCCTGCCGCTAATTTGCTTCTCTTCCATAGAGTGATTGGCATTACGGATAGCAGTATCAAGTTTCCCTCCTTTTTTCTCGAAATAAGCGTGTAAACCCTTGCTTTTGCGGAAGAATTCAATTGTCTTTTCATATCCGCATTGTTTGTTTAGGTCAAGCAGAAGTTCTGGCTGGCCATTGTACACACGTGCGGTGTAGCGGAAATAGTATAAGAAGAACAACTCCGTACAACGGTGCGTTTCAAAGAAATGCACTTCACAATGGATACCTTTTTTGGGGTTGTTGACCGGTTTGGCATATTTCTTTTTCAGGCGGGCATATTGGGTGCGCTCTGGTTTCTTGTCTTTGGTGTCCATATCGATGGCACAGAAAATACGGTCATAGCCATCAGCAATGCCATCCTCTATTTTCTTCCCCAGTTCCTTCATACTTGTATGCTTGGGATAATCAGGCTTTATGGCAAATCCCTTGACAACATCACGCAAAGAGTTGAAATAATAATACTCTGTCGGTCCTTCGCCCAATATAAGGACAGAATGTTTCAGTTTTCTCATAATGCTACTCGCCTAAGTCAATGAAAATACTGCCCAATTCTGGTTTTGCTCCCAAGCGCCCAATCCGATAAGAATTGTAAAGCGACAGATTCTTGTGCAATCCGAAAGAGTCCCCACGTGAATACTCGGAAGAAGCCGTATCGTGGTTCTTCTCAACGAGCCAAACCATTCCTCTGTTCTCGTTTATTAAGTCTTGTGAAAGAAGCGTTGTTTCTTGACTTGTGATAATCAACTGCGATTTATCAGAATTGAAGATAAAAACATTTAGATAGTAAAACAGTAGATCATAGTGCAGGTCTTCACCCAATTCATCCAAGTAATATATATGGCTACTGGTTATCATATCGTATAGAGCATCCAGTATGCGGATATATTTCTGCGTACCCTTAGATTGTAATTCCATCGGAATCTCAAAATTTCCATTATCAGAATGGTTTAAGAAAGAAATGGTATCATAGGTCGGTTTAAGCAGCATTTCTTTCATGCGATCAGGTATATTCTCTTTTGATATACGTTCCCGATACTCTTGTGGAATAACGCGGTCTTCGATAACAGGGCGATAGTCCATGATGTTCAAGTCTGCCTTTTGAAGCATCTGTGTGAAAAATTTACGTTTTCTGTTGTCTTTATAGGCATCCGTAAGAACATCCACAATACCTTTTTCCATATCCATATCCCCATCCACATCATGGTAATTACTCATTACGTAACTATATAATGTAGTAAATGGTTCTATGTCCTCTTTCAGAGCCGCCTTTCTACAAACGGACAGAACGCTGTGGTTATTCAACGTATTCTCGCGAATACTATCCTGTGTCTTGACAAGCAATTTTAGGCTTGGACCAAACTTGATGTCCGCTTGGAGGTTGTCGCCCACAAAAGAACGTTCATAGAATAAAGCCTTAGAGCCATTAGGGTAATAATTCAAGACCTCACTTATTATAAAACTACCATTAAACTTTACATCATAGTCATACCTTATGCCGTTGGCATAGAAAGACACGTGCATTTCAGTCGGTTCGTTCTTTGACAGAGCAAAAGGGAGGAAACCTTTAATCTTTTGTTTTGCATCAGATTTTGGCAATACCAAGATGCGGAAAATCTCGTTTATAGCAATGAGCATATTGGATTTACCTGACGCATTGGAACCATAAAGGATTCCCAACTTATACAAGAACACACCCTTTGAAATCTCTGCCACCAATTCAGAAGCAGGACCCTTGGCTATGAAGCAAAGCTCCTGCCTTTCTCGTATGGAGAGATAATTCTTTACCCCAAAATCCCTTATCATACAAACCGCATTTACATTGTTTTCGTAATTCTATCGCAAAATTACAAACTATTTTGCTTTACCCACAGAATATCATCAACGTATTTTGTAACAAAATACGTTTTAGTCTCTTTTTAACATTACATCCAATTGAAAAAACGGTAAGGGCATAGCGGTTCAACCGTGGCGGGCAGGGCGCACTTCCTGATGCAGCCGTGCGGCACGGCAATTGCCGGCGCGTGAGTTCCAACGCATCTGGCATAAAAAATGTTAAGATTTCTCTGTCCGCAGTCGTTCTTTGCGCGTTTTGGCGGCTTGCATATTTTCGGGAAATATGCGCATAAAACACAGACACACGCCCTTGCCACACTTTTTCCCTACAACGAGGAAATGCTTTGCAAGCATCTGCCACACAGCACATTACGCCTGTTTTTACAAATTCGCGTAAGTTTTTGGTTTACAAAAGGTTGCATATAGGCGAAAAAAGGTCTGATGTAGTTTGGATTATGTCTGATATAATTTTTCCTGCATAGGACATAGTTTTTCCTGCATCTGAAACTTTTTCCCCGACATTCCGGAAACCATTGCATAAACCATGAATATTCCAAACGGAATATGCAGTGGGGAAACACCGAAAAACAGCTTTTTTGGCACAAGCATATTACAGAAAAAAGCAAGCTTGCAGAAAATCACAATGATAAAAATGTTTTCATATTCAAAATGTTTTATATATTTGCCACATGATATAGAAAAAACTAAACCATGGGAGCGAATCGGATAACGGTGATGATCACAACCTACAACTCATCCCCCTTTATCAGGGAGACCATAGAGAGTGTGCTCAACCAGACGTTCTCCGATTTTGAATTGCTGGTCGGCGATGACTGCTCAACCGACGACACGTGCGAAATCGTGGAAAGATACAAAGATTCCCGCATAAGGCTCATAAGGTGTGAACACAACTTCATCGAGACCGAAAACCGGCTGCTCTACGAGGCAAAGGGGAAATACATCGCCCGCTTGGATCATGACGACCGTATGCTCCCCGACCGCCTGAAAATACAATACGACTATATGGAGGCGCACCCCGAAATCGACGCATTGGGCGGCGGGGCTGTGTGCTTCGGGGCGGCAACAGGAAAATTCACTGTGGAGGCGAACAGGAAGTTCACCGTGAACGATTTCCTCAAAGCCAACCTCATCGTGAACCCATCGGTGATGCTGCGCCGTGAGACCATTGTGAGGCACAACCTTAGATACAAGCAACGCTACCTGTATTCCGACGATTACGGCTTCTGGGCGGATATGCTGAAACTGGGGCTTCACATAGAAAACATACCCGACATTCTTATAGAATACCGCATCTCCCCCACACAGGCAAGCTCCGCCCACGCCGACATACAGGCAGAGTCGGCAAACAATGTGGCGTTGGATTTGCAAAATTGGTTGGCAAAGAAATTTTGTCCGCCATACGCAATTCCTGTAATAAAAAACACAGAGAAAAGGCTTACAGTCATAATTCCATTCCTAAACGAGGGCGAGGAAATTGTGAACACCGTTAAAAGTGTCCGCGAGACTGTGGGCGATGCAGTGGATATTATTACTATCAACGACCTTTCCACAGACGGCTATCCTTATATGGAGGAGCTGAAAAAATACAATGTCTATTATGTCTTTAACATGGAAAGAAAGGGAGTTGCCGCTTCACGAGACTTAGGCATTGAATTGTGCCAAACTCCTTATTTCCTTTTGTTGGACGGACACATGAGGTTTTATGCGAAAGATTGGGAGGAGATATTGACCACGCTGTTGAAAAACGATGACAGGTGCATTCTTTGCTGCCAAGGTCATGCTTTGCAAAAGGAAAATGGCGTGGTGTCGGATTTCCCTATGGAATCCACCAACTATGGGGCTTTTTTCCCATTCTTAAAAGGAATTTGTTTAGTTGACATACGCTGGAATACGCATGAATACTCAAACAACCCACAAACAGACCCTATAGCAGCTATTTTGGGAGCCGGTTATGCTGCAAGCAAACGGTATTGGCAGTATCTTAAAGGGTTAGAAGGGCTTGTGTCGTATGGGAGCGACGAACCGTATATAAGCTTGAAAGCATGGCTTGAAGGCGGAAAATGTCTGTTGGTGAAAAACGTGGTGATTGGACACATATACCGCAGAACTTCGCCTTTCAGACGTTATAAGGCCGTGGAGGTTTACAACCAGCTCTTAATCTCCCACCTTTTGTACCCGCAATCGTGGCACGCAATGAATTTGGCGTATTTCTATCTAAGCGAAAGATATAATTATAAGTACGCCATAAAAAGACTTAAGAAAGAGCAGCACAAATGGATTGACAGGAAAGCATATTACAAGAAAATAAGCAACCGGGATTTCTCTTTTCTGGTGAAGTTGCAGCAAAGAATACTGCACAATGAGAATTATGAACTCATCCGCTATTCGGATCGTCTGCCGCATATATTGGATTATCTGTTAAATAATATCCCCGAAAAAGACGGTTTGTGCGAGGGGAAACTGGGAGTGCTTATATGGCTTTGCCACTATGCGGAAATCAACTGGCAGGACTGCATTGGTACTGCGGTGGAAAAGTTATGGGGCTAAATTTCAGCAGACATAAAAAAAGAATGTCTCCCACTAAATTTCCGTCATGGCTTGGCTGGCATTGGTTGGGGACTTATATATGCAAAAGAGAACGAACTTATAGAAGACGAAATAGAGTACTTGCTTAAAATGATAGACAAGCAATTGTCTTATATAAATTTGAGAGGAGTGCCAAACACCGTATCGGATGAAGACTTCGGACTTGGCATTGGCGGATACATTGCTTACTATGCAGCAAGACTTCGCTATTCGTATAGGAACGGAAACACAAATGTGTTTGACGAGACGAAGCTTGCAGAGATAAAAGACGCTGCACAAAGAATTATAAACGACAGCCATTCGTTTACGGCAATCTCCTACGCCTTCCGTATATTGCTGTTGACAGAACATGGGTATGAAGAAAATGATATGCCTTTGAACATTCGCGAATGGCTTGAATGTAGTTCCTTTATACCTAAAAACAGCAAATATTGGAGCAAAGCTCTTGCAGACATGACTATGAACACCTCGCTGGCAGTCATGAAATCACTAAAAATACAAAAACTGAAACAAGAAAAATTTGTACCATGAAATACAGCAAATATAATTCTTTGATCCCCAAAGACGACCGCACCATTCTGTACAATATTGCAACGGACGGCATACTGATGCTTAATCCCGAGATAGCCGACATTGTAAAAACCAATATGGAGGATGTTTCCAAAATAAAGGAAATCCACCCGGAATTGTATGACGCTATGTCAAAACTATCCATGGTTGTAAACGATACTGACAATGAAGAGCAAAATGTAACCAACCTGTGGAAAATGGAGGATTGCGACCAAACTTCTTTTTATTTGACAGTCTATCCGACAATAGACTGCAATCTGCATTGTTGGTATTGCTATGAGCAGCACAAGGCACACGCGGATATGTCGCAAGAAGTCCTTGAACGGGTTTTCAAATTGATTGTGAATGTTGTCCGTAAGCCGCTTAAAAATTTTTCATTGAGCTTTTTTGGCGGAGAACCGCTTATGCAATTCAAGAGCGTTGTTTTGCCTTTAATGGAATTCACAAAAGATATATGCAAACAAAACAACGTGGACTTGCATATAGACATGACCACGAACGGCGTGCTTTTGACGGACGAGGTACGAAAAGAAATACTGTCGCTCAATTTGCAGAGCAAACCTGTTTTTCAAATAACCATAGACGGTAATCGTACTGAACACAACATATCCCGCAGCACAAAAGACGGAAATGATACTTTCGACATAATAATAAAAAACATAAAAGATACTCTGCGTGCCGGAATGTATGTAAACAACCGTTTTAACTACACCAAAAACAGCGTGGACAGCTTCATTGATGTTCTTGATGAATTTGAAGATTTGTCCGAAGAAGAAAGAAAACTTTTGTTCTTCGATTTCCAACAAGTGTGGCAGGAAGAAGCGTATAGGGAAATACGTGAAAAAGCCATGAATATGGCTTCGTTCTATAACACTCAATCGTGCCAGGTAAGAATCGAAAAACGCTTTAACAAGGAACGCTGCAAAAATGATGCGGAAAACCAAGCCACCATTAATTATGACGGGTTGGTGTATAAGTGTACTGCCATTTGTTTTAACCCGGGGAATGCAGAAGGAATTCTAAATGACGAGGGGCAGATAGAATGGAATGAACGGTATAAGAAACGAATGGCATTGAAATACGGAAATCCTGTATGCCAAAAATGCAAGGTATTCCCAATTTGTCATGGTGGTTGCTCCCAGGCAAAATTGTCCAGTGGTGTCCACGGATGCATATTGGGCTATTCCCAAAAAGAAAAAGACGATATAATCAAAGGGCGTTTGGATTATATATTGAGAACTGGCAAGAACAACTAAAAAAATCCCTTTTACAAGGGCATGTTTAACCAATTTAATTATTCTCATATGAGAGCGAACAAGAAAAAGGCTTTGATCGCCTTGGAGCAGGAAATACCTGCTATCCAGAAAAATCTTGAAGGACAACTGCGAGGTGGCTTTGTTGCTTTAACACCATCTGCGAACCCAGCTTCGGGTGCCGGTTTCCAACTTATCTGTGTAAAAAACACAGGTTGCAACGTATCTTGCACCACAACCACCACTACGGTGCCAGGACCGGTTATACCGCCCTCCCCAACCACAACAACGCTTCCAACCACTACGACAACAACGTACATTGGAGGTATCTGGTATGCAAGTGCAGGAACTTCACTGCTGTTTTAAGTGAAACCGTTTCGCAGGATGCTTAGGCATCCTGCGAAACTAAATGCTCTAAAATTATGATACGAAAATTCACGATAACATCCATTATATTTTTGTTGTTTGCTGCGACACATATAATGGCGCAAGACGACAACGAAAAAATCATCGTAGTTGCAGGTGTGGTCAACAAGATTACGTATCGCCCTGTTGTAAACGCAGATGCATATCTTATGACAGCAGACAGCGTTGTAGTTGATAGCATGAAAACTTTTGAATCGGATTCTGACGGTTCTAAAATAGGAACTGTATTCTTTAGACGCACAAAAGAAGGGGAAAAATATATTATATGCGTAAAACATCCCAAGTACGAAACACTTTACATCCCCTTTGTGGCAAAATTGAAGAAAACGGAACAGTTTATGATTATTGGCTCGAAATTCCTTATGAAATTAAAACCTATGGAACACAAACTTGGCGAGGCTGTAGTAAAAGCCACCAAGGTTAAATTCTACTTGAAAGGAGACACAGTGGTATATAATGCCGACGCATTCCAATTGGAACACGGCAGTATGCTCGACGCCATATTGCGGCAGATGCCCGGCGTGCAGCTTAAAGACAATGGAGAGATTATCGTGAACGGGCGCAGGGTTGAGGAACTGCTTTTGAACGGCAAGGAGTTTTTCAACCACGACAGGCAGATTATGCTCGACAACCTACCCGCATATATGGTTAAGGACATAAAGGTTTATGAAAAGGAGAGTGAGAAAAGCAAATTCTTCGGCGAGAACTTAGACGGCAAGAAGCCGTATGTTATGGACGTGAACCTAAAACGCCAGTACTCGATAGGCTACATGGGCAACGCCGAAGTTGCCGGCGGCACAGAGAACCGCTACTTGGCGCGTATGTTCGCAATGAGATTCACCCCGCAGTCGCGCCTTTCGCTCTACGCCCTGATGAACAACGTCAACGACAGCCGCCGCCCGGGCGAGAACGGCGACTGGAGTCCCGCCGAGGTGGGTGGCGGATTAGTGGCAACCCGCAAGGGCGCACTCGACTATAATGTGGAGGACAAGAAAAACGTTTTCCGCGCAAAAGGCGGTGCAGAAATGAAATACCAAAACATGGACAACCGCACGTTCTCAAACAGCACGAACTTCTTGAGTGGCGGCGACACATACGGGCTTTCGCGAAACTCGTCAAAGAACTACAACACCTCGTTTTACACGGAAAACTCTTTCAGATACCAAAAAAAAGTGTTTACGGGTTTTTCATCCGTGTTCTCGTACAGCAACACCCGCAACCGCAGCGTTGCGCTTGCATCCGCACTCACGGAGAATATTTACAAGAACGGCAGCGCGCTGCTCGACAGCATATTCATGCCGGCAAGCAGCGACGACATAAAAAGGATGCTTATAAACCGCAGTAGGATAATGGGGCTTAATCGCGCCCACCAATACGGTATCTCGGCTTCTGCATCAACAACATTCGATGTTCCATGGCTTTCATCAAATATTTCGATTTCCACATCGGGATCCTACAGCAACGGTAAGAGCCGTGCCTACAATTTACAGAAAATTGTATTTCCGAAAACCGAGGCGGAGGACATTTTCAAAAACCAATACAGCCTTCTCCCCAGCGAAGCGTACAGTTTCAGAGCGGACATAAGCAACTGGATGAAGCTTACAAGATACGTGAAACTCACGCCAAGCTATTCATATTCACAAAACTATTCCTCGGCAAACCGCGACCTGTTCAGTTTCGACCGACTTGGCGATGAAACGCTGCTGCCGTTCGGTTCGCTGCCCTCCACAAGCGACTCGATGATGCTTGCAAAAAGCGTGAGGGACTCCTACAATTCCATGCGAATGAACAACAAACATCACGCGGAGCTGTATTTCCGCTATGAGAGGTATGACATAAAAAACCAACATCTGGAAATTGATTTCAATGTGCCGACTACTTTCACTCGCGACAACATACGCTATTTCCGCGACGGCAAGCGTGCAAACACCAGCCGCCACTACGCAATCTTCGAGCCGAGCCTCCGCATAGAGTGCCGCAAATATAAGCGGGACAGCGTTGGTTCACAATGCCGCACATACGACATACGCATAAACAGCACGCAGTCTGCTCCCGATGTGCTTTACTTTGTACCATGGTACAAGGACGACACAGACCCGATGAACATATACGTTGGAAACACCGGGCTTAAAGACTCCCGCACCTACAACTTGAGCTTCCAGCGATTGTTCTACGATACGGGAAAGGGCGTAAACTGGCATTGGGACATAAACTACACCATAACGCAGAACGCCCTCGCAATCGGACGCAGCTACGACCGCAACACAGGCATAAGCACCATGAAGCCCGACAACGTGAACGGCAACTGGAAAATTTTCGGGGGATATTACTACTACACCCCGCTCGACAAGAAACGCCGCTGGGACATAAGCACGTTCACCATTGCCAACTACACCAACAGCGTTGACCTGTCGGGGGACGCAAACGCCTCTTCCTTGCGCAGCGACGTTCACAACATAAGGCTTGCGGAATATATAAACGCCGGGGTGAACTTGGGTACAATAGGCAAAGTAGGCAAGATGCGCATAGGTGCGGTGGCGAGTGTGGACTGGTATAATGCCACAAGCCACCGCAAGGGCTTCAGAACCGTGAACGTGGAGAACCTGAAATACGGGTTCACGTATAACTGGAACTTACCGCAAGACATCGACTTCTCCACCGACCTGATGATGTACAGCCGCTACGGCTACGAGGACAAGGGCATGAACACAAACGACTTTGTGTGGAACGCACGCCTGTCGAAAGGCTTCATGAAAAGCACGCTCATCCTTACGCTGGAGGGCTTC
>ERZ808246.636-NODE-636-length-28209-cov-60.316225_pt1 | contig 28209 bp, 19 predicted proteins | sample MGYA00521083_ERZ808246 | MGnify/ENA primary metagenome ERZ808246 (study PRJEB31516, sample SAMN03275577) | gut metagenome | biome: mammalia-associated habitat; material: feces | host: Papio cynocephalus | place: Kenya | collected 2012-07-07 ...
CGATCTTCGCGAAGATCCCGCCGGAGGCCGTCGAGGAGGAGCTCGCCCGCTTCGACGCCGAGCTGAAGGCCCGCAAGGAGGCTGAAGCCGCACGTCTCGCCGCCGAAAAGGCGAAGCTGGAAGGCTGATCCGAGCCGTTCTGGCCATTCATTTGGGTCATTTACCCACGCGAAGGCACCTGTCCGTATCATCGGGCGGGCGCCTTCGCCGTATTCTCCTTCTTCTTTGTGGCGCGACGGATGGTTCATGTCGGGCCGGTCGGCCGCGGAATTCCTGACATGCGGCGCGCCGCCGTTTACAATGGAACGGCGAGAGCATGCAAGGCTGCAGGAAGGGACGCTCCATGCTGGATATCAAACGCGTATTGAAGGCCGCTCCGACGAAAATGCGATCCCGGGAGCCGCTACGGCAGCTATGGACGCCGTGGGGCGAACGGATCGAATGCGAATGGCTGTCCGCGCGCGCCGGCAACAAGGCGTTCACCCCGGCCGAAGAAGGTGAGCGCAAGCTGGCCGAAGGCCGCACGCCGATTCTCGACGAGCATCCGAGACCAGACATGGTGCGCGGCAACCACACCATGCTCAACGGCCTGTGGGATTACGCGATCGTGTCCATCCCGGAAGACGAGAACGCTTCGAAACGGCGCAAAACCGCGGCGATGCTCACCCGCGACGAAGCGGTGCGGGCGGTGAGGGAGGCCGCCATCCCGCAAACCTTCGACGGCAAGATCCTCGTGCCGTTCTCGCCGGAATCCGTGCTTTCCGGAGTGCATCAGACCATCTATCCGGACAATCTCATGTGGTACCGCACCATCGTGCATCCCGTCACGCTCGGTGACGAGGAGGCGGTCCGACAGATTGGCGACGCGAATCGCCTGATCCTGCATTTCGAGGCGGTCGACTATATCTGCGCCTGCTACATCAACGGCCAGCTCGCCGGCACGCATGTCGGCGGCTATCTGCCGTTCGACGTCGACATCTCCGCGTTCATCGATTCCGACGACGCGTTCGAAATCGCATTATGCGTGTACGACCCCAACGATTCCGGCACGCAGCCGCGCGGCAAGCAGAAAATCGAACGCGAAGGCATCTGGTACACCGCGCAAAGCGGCATCTGGCAGAGCGTCTGGATGGAGATCGTGCCGGACGCCTATCTGCGCACGCTCACGTTGAAGGGTGCCGCCGACGGCAAACTGTTCATCCGAGCGGAAATCGGCGGCGACAAGCCGAATGCGAAGCTGCGCATCGTCGTGACCGATTCCACGGACGGCACGGTGGTGGCGGATGAAACGCTGCCTGCCGGAACCCGCAAACTCCGTACGGAAATCCGGACGTCGGCGGAGCATCTGTGGTCGCCGTCCGACCCGTATCTGTACGACGTGACCGCGACGCTGCTGGCGGGCCCGGCCGTGAAGCCGACCGTGAAATCGGCTGTGAAACCATCCGTGAAACAACCTTCGGAACCGACGCGGACCCCACCGGACGCCGACGAAACCCTTGTGAAACCGCCGTTCGCGGACGTCGTGAAATCCTACTGCGCCTTCCGGTCCGTCGAAGTGAAGCCCGACTTGAAAGGCGTCGCCCGCTTCCATCTCAATGGCAGCCCGCTATTCGTCAAAGGCGTGCTCGACCAGGGCTACTGGCCCGACGGGCTGATGACCGCGCCTGACGACGAGGCGCTGATCCGCGACATCGAAGCCATGAAAAAGGCCGGCTTCAACATGCTGCGCAAGCACATCAAGATCGAGTCGTCGCGCTGGTACTACCATTGCGACCGGCTCGGCATGCTCGTATGGCAGGACGCGGTGTCCGGCGGCGGCGTGGATGGCGAATACAACGCGTGGGCCACGAATCGCAAGCCGACGCTGATCCGCTCCACCTGGAACAAGTTCCGCGACGACACGGCCGAGCATTTCGCTGCGCTCGGTGCGGACGATCCGATCTACCGGCGCGACTGGTCACGCATGTGCGACGCGATGGTGCACATGCTCGGAGGGCACCCCTCGATCGTGACGTGGACGCTGTTCAACGAAGGATGGGGCCAATTCGACGCATGCGACGCGGCCGAACGCATCCATGCCCTCGACCCGACGCGGCCGATCGACGCGACCAGCGGCTGGTACGACCAGCGTTGCGGCGATTTCCACAGCGTGCACAACTACTTCCGTCCGCTGGAGATCTATCCGGACAAGGCGCCGTTGCGCGGATACGTGGCGGAATTCGAAAAGCGGCACCGCCGCAACCGCAGGGCCGCGAATTACACGGTGCTGCCGGTGGCCCGGCATGGTGCGCGCGCATTCGTGATTTCGGAATTCGGCGGATTGGCGCAACTCGTACCGGAGCATGCGGAGGTTTCCCGCGCCTACGGTTACGGCGAATACGATTCGATCGACGATTGGCGTGCCGCGGTGCGTTCCGCGCTCGCCTCCGCGGCGGCGTTGGAGGTCCGCGGGCTGGCGGGATACGTGTACACGCAGGTTTCCGACGTGGAGGAGGAGCTCAACGGGCTGCTCACATACGACCGGCGGGTCAACAAATTCGTCGGATAAGGAGCGGATGCGTGGTTTTCGTGCCGTCGTGACATTTCCGTCACGTGATTTTCAGGGAATTGACAGGAACACGCATCATTCCTCCAAGGGTTGGGCGGTTATATAGAACATGTCAACGGTTACGGCTGTTGGCGAGGTTCCATCCGGAATCCCATAACTGAACCCTTCTTCTCTCTTCTCTCTCAGCCGGCGGCCTTCTCTCCGCCGGCTTTCTTTTTTCGTGGACGATTTGCCTTATGGACAGTTTGCTTCATGGATGGTCCGGCCCGTTTCCGGATTCTCCATTGCAGGTCCTCTATTGTTGAAATATTGCCGGTAAACGTTTTCTGAAAATCGGAGTGTCGTATGCTGTCATAACCTACACTGAAATGAAATACACGCAGCATGCAAGCGCGGCAGGGTTGCTACTCAATACGAGGCAAGACCTGGAATGACGTCACTATACGTCGTTCCAGGTCTTTTTGTTTGCTGCGGCTGCTGCATCTCATATCGATGAGGATCGATGGGAATGGAAGGTGGAATCATGACTGCGGTGCAGACGTCCAATCCGGTGTACGACGCCGAGGATGCGGTGGAAGCCGGCATCCATGAGGTCGGCGCGACGATCGACGCCGTCGAACAGGAAGTGGGGAGCGGCATCTCCACACGCTTCCCGCTCAACAGCGCGTTCATCTTCACGTTCGGTGCGCTGGGAGGCATGCTGTTCGGTTTTGATACCGGCATCATCTCCGGGGCCTCGCCGTTGATCGAATCCGATTTCGGCCTGTCCGTGGCCCAGACCGGCTTCATCACGTCATCCGTGCTGATCGGTTCCTGTGCGGGCGCCCTGTCCATCGGCGCGCTGTCCGACCGTTTCGGACGCAAGAGGCTGCTGATTTTGGCGGCGATCCTGTTCCTGCTCGGCTCGGGCATGTGCGCGAGCTCCACGGGATTCCTGATGATGATCGTGGCCCGCATCATCCTTGGCCTTGCCGTCGGCGCGGCCTCCTCGCTGACCCCGGCGTATCTCGCCGAACTCGCGCCGAAGGAACGCCGCGGCTCGCTGTCCACGCTGTTCCAGCTGATGATCACCTTCGGCATCCTGCTGGCGTACGCCTCCAATCTCGGCTTCCTCGGCCACAACATCGCCGGCATCCGCGACTGGCGGTGGATGCTGGGATCGGCGCTCGTACCGGCGGCCCTGCTGCTTGTCGGCGGCCTGCTGCTGCCGGAATCGCCCCGATATCTGGTGAGCCGCGGCAAGGAGCGCGAGGCATTCAAGGTACTCACCCTCATCCGCAAGGACATCGACCAGGCCCAAGTGCAGCTTGAGCTCGACGACATCAAGGCCGTCGCCGCGCAGAACACCAAGGGCGGTGTCCGCGAACTGTTCCGCATCGCCCGTCCGGCGCTTGTCGCCGCAATCGGCATCATGCTGTTCCAGCAGCTCGTCGGCATCAATTCCGTGATCTATTTTCTGCCGCAGGTGTTCATCAAGGGCTTCGGATTCCCCGAAAACGACGCCATCTGGGTGTCTGTCGGCATCGGCCTGGTCAATTTCTTGGCCACCATCGCCGCCACTTTCATCATGGACAGGTTCCCTCGCAAGAAGCTGCTGATCCTCGGATCGGTGACGATGACCATCGCCCTCGCGGTGCTGGCCGTGCTCAACTTCACCGGCGATGTGGCCACGCTGGCCGTGCCGACCATGGTGCTGATCGCCTGCTACATCCTCGGCTTCGCGCTGTCGTGGGGTCCGATCGCATGGGTGCTCATCGGCGAGATCTTCCCGCTGAGCGTGCGCGGTATCGGCAGCTCCTTCGGCTCCGCGGCCAACTGGCTGGGCAACTTCGTGGTCTCCCAGTTCTTCCTCATGCTGCTGGCCCTGTTCGGCAACAACGTCGGCGGCCCGTTTGCCATTTTCGGCGTGTTCTCCGCGCTGTCCATTCCATTCGTCATGCATTTCGTGCCCGAAACCAAGGGCAAGTCACTCGAACAGATCGAGGAGGAAATGGTCCGCCGCTGACACGGCGTTGGTGGTATCCGCAATATTCGCGGCATGGGATGGGGTGGATGCTCTGAGACGCATCCACCCCATTCGCGTTGTTCAGCAGCGGTCGTACGAGAACGCGCGCAGACGGTCGAGGCATTCCCGGCTCTCGTCGAGCCATGGCATGCCGATCATATATACGTGGCCCAGCGTCTCATGACGACGCGGGTGCGGGTCGAACAGTTCGAAATCGGCGCCCTGACGGGCCAAAGCGGCGGCCAACGCCAGATTGTCCGCCTCGAGGAAATCATCACCGCAGGTGGCGATGAACAGCGGCGGCAGATCCACGTTGAACGCCAGTCCCTCCGCGGTGAGGAACTTCGGATCCGCGGCCTCGAGCCCGTCGAAGAAGCCGACGCCCAGCATCTGCTCCAATCCGATGCGCCGGTTCGGATCATACCCGACCGTCAGCCTGCGTCCCATGGTCTCCAGCGACGCCGAGCTGTACGCCCCGCACATCGGCGCCGCGCCCGAAAAGCCGATGCCGGACGGCTCGTCGATGCCGAACGCGGCCGCGGCCTCCGCGTTGTTCTCGATCGCCAGCGTCAGCAACGTCAACGCGCCGCCCGCGGAATCGCCGGTCAAAAACACCGCGTGCGGATCGACCGGATAATCGGCCAGATGCGCCTTGATCCAACGCAACGCGGCCTGCACGTCCGCAAGCTGGCCACGCAGATCGGTCTGCGGCGCCGGACGGTAGCTCAGCGAGAACACCGCGAAACCCTTCTCCGCTAGATGCACGTTGAAATTACGGTTCAATTCCTTGTATCCGTAAGTGAAACCGCCGCCGTGGATGTCGATGTACACCGGCAGCGTGCGCCCGCCGCGCAGCACCGCGTCATGCGGCAGATACAGGTCGAGCAGATGCCCCCTGCATTCGCCGGCCGCCTTGTCGTAGCCGCCGTCCGGCAGATATGCGAGGTCGTTGATCTCGTCGATGCCTTCCGGCGTATGCCACAATTCGGAACGAGGCGTATCGGCGGCGATCGACCCGAACCGCATGCCCAACATGCCCGGCAGCAGCTCCTCCGGCACTCCTTCGAGATCGCCGGTGGTTTCCGTCCACCGCTCTGCGTTCCTCAGCATGTCCTCCGTAAGCCCGTGTTCCTTGGCGAACTTCGCACGGATGCTCTCCAGGTCCGTCATCCTTGCCGTCCTTTCCTTGACGCTTGTCTCCGCCCTGCATCGGCGGTCCGATTCCATTATCGTGCGGTGCCTCGATTCCGGCGAACCGGCTTCCGGCGTGCGTTTCAACACTTGCTCGAAGCGGTGATATGTAACGGTATATATGTTGATTTTACTATGATTGCGACACGCCGAACGTGCACCTGTTGCATCAGCGTACGGTTCGTTTAGAATAAGTCGAGTTTGCGAATCCGAACAGGGGTTTCGGCCGGCGGCGGCATGCCGGTGACGGGACGCTCGACACACGACGGACGTGAATCGTGGCGGCCGCGAATGGCCGCAGGCACCACAACCCAACAACAACCCAATCAAAGCCCAAGCAAACAATCCGAAGGAACGCTACGTATGTACGTCGATCCGAAACGTAACCAGCAGGCGGGCAACCTCAAATGGATTCTGCCGTACTGCAAACCCGATCTGCCGCGTGTGGCCGGCGCGGTCGTGCTGTTCTGCGTGAACAACACCATGGCCCTCATCATCCCGCTATTGTCCGGACTGATCGTGGACCGCGTCATCACTCAAGGCCATGTGGACGAACTGACCCGACTGTGCGTCATGATGATCGTCTTCACCGTCGTGCGCGTGGCCTCGCGCTACGGCTACCAGATGTGGATGGAACGCTTCGGACAGAACTCCGTGTTCCGCCTGGTGAGCGACGAGTACGAAAAGCTGCACGAACTCGACTTCACCTACTTCAACCACACCCGCACCGGCGACATCATGAGCCGCATGACCTCCGACACGGACGCCATCCGCCACGCGCTGAGCTGGGTCAGCTACCAGGTGCTCGACTGCGTGGTCATGTTCATCGGCGCGCTCGCCATGATGTTCTCAATCGACTGGCGGCTCGCGCTCGCGCTCGCCTGCGTCACGCCGCCGCTGTTCATCCTGACACGAGGACTGTCGAAGCATGCGAAGCCGCTATTCTTCGCCATCCGTAATTCCCTGGCGGAAATGAACTCGATGGTCGAGGAGAACATCGAAGGCAACCGCGTGGTCAAGGCGTTCGTCCGTGAGCCATACGAGACCAAGAAGTTCGACGAACGCAACGACGACTACATGCAACGCAACATGGACCAGGCCTACAACAGCCGCAAATACATGCCATGGCTTGACGGCCTCGGCTTCTCCCTGCAGCTCATCACCCTGGGCCTCGGCGGCTTCCTGGTCATCACGGGGCACATGACCCTCGGCAATCTGGTCGCGTTCAACTCCTACCTGTGGATGATCGACGGACCCGTGCGCCAATCCGGCTGGCTGATCAACGACTGGCAGCGCTTCAACGCGTCCTGCATCAAGATCCGCAAGCTGCTCACCTCGCAGTCGCGCATCCAGGAGAAGCCGGGCGCCGAGGAAAGCGTCAAGCAGGCGGTCGCCATCATCAGCCAGGTCAACGGCGGAAACGACGGCGGCCATGAGTCCGACGGCGTCACCACGCCATCCGCAAACTGCCCCGCGCGCATCGCGGGCGACGTCGAATTCCAGCACGTCAGCTTCGCCTTCCCCGACGATCCGGAAACCCCGATCCTCAAAGACATCGACTTCCATATCCCCGCAGGCTCGAAGCTCGGCATCCTCGGCGAAACGGGCGCCGGCAAATCCACGCTCGTCAATCTGATCTCGCGATTCTACGACCCGACCGCGGGCCGCGTGCTCATCGACGGCATCGACGCTCGCGACTGGCCGCTCGCCACCCTGCGCTCGCAGGTGTGCATCGTCGCGCAGGACACGTTCCTGTTCTCCGACACCATCGGCGGCAACATCGGCTTCGGCGCCGGCGAGCAACGCGAATACGACGAGAAGTACATCCGCCGTATGGCCACCATCGCCGGAGCGGACGGCTTCATCCGCAGCATGCCGGAAGGCTACGATACCGTCGTCGGCGAACGCGGCGTCGGCCTGTCGGGCGGGCAGAAGCAGCGACTGAGCCTGGCCCGCGCGCTCGCCGACAATCCGTCGATCCTCATCATGGACGATACGACCAGCGCCGTCGACATGGAGACGGAGGCGGAGATCCAACAGCATCTGCGCGAATTGGACGAAAAGAAGACGATCGTGACGATCGCGCATCGCATCTCGTCGATCAAGGATTCCGACCTGATACTCGTGCTCGAGCATGGCCGCGTGGTCGAACGCGGCACCCATGACGACCTGGTGGCCGCGCATGGACGGTATTGGGAGATCTACCACAAGCAGCTGGGTCTCGAGGCCGGTCGCGCGCAGGGCTTTGACGAGTAGGAAGGAGGACCATCATGGCACAACGCAATACATTCCGCGAGGATGAGGAGCTCGAGGAGCAGATCAACCTGCATGACATCCTCCGCATCGGCGTCTATCTCAAACCGTATATGGCCCGCGTGGTCCGCATCCTCGCGGTCGTGGTGATGATGAGCTGCATTTCGGTCGTGGTGCCGTATCTGACGAAGGTCATGATCGACAGCGCGATTCCGGCGAAGAACCTCACGTTGCTGGGCGAATTGACCGCCCTGCTCGCGGTGCTGATCGTGGTCTTCGAGTTGGGACTGCGCTACCGTACCGTGGAGATCACGCGCGTCGGCCAGCTCATGCTCAAGGACATGCGCCGCGACATCTTCACGCATATCCAGACGTTGCCGTTCAGCTACTTCGATTCGCGTCCGCACGGCAAGATCCTCATCCGCGTGGTCAATTATGTGAACACGCTGTCGGACACGCTGAGCTCCGGTCTGATCAACGTGATCTCCGACGTGTTCACCTTCCTCATCACGCTGGTGGTGATGTTCGTCATCGACTGGCGGCTTGCGCTGTTCAGCCTCGCGCTGTTCCCGTTCCTCATCGCATGGGTGCTGGTGCTGCAGCATTTCCAGCGCCGCGCCTACCAGGTGCTGTCCAACAAGCAGAGCAACCTCAACGCGTACATCCACGAGTCGATCGCCGGCGTGAAGACCACGCAGACCTTCGCCCAGGAAGCGGCGCAGTTCAAGACGTTCCAGGAACAGCAGAACGATGTGCGCACCTCGTGGATGAAGGCCGTGCACATCCAGTTCCTCATGTGGCCGGGCATCCAGACGATCTCCGTCATGACCATCGCGTTCATCTACTTCGTCGGCGTCACCGGCTTCGGCGGAGTGGGGGTGAGCACGGGCGTGCTCATCGCGTTCGTCGGCTATGCGAACAACTTCTGGAACCCGGTGATCAGCATCGGCAATTTCTACAACCAGCTGATCACTTGCTCCGCATACCTCGAACGCATATTCGAGACGCTTGACGTGCAGCCGGAGATCCGCAACGCGCCCGACGCCGTCGAGCTGCCGCCGATCAAAGGACGGGTCGACTTCAACAATGTCGTCTTCCGCTACGAGCCGGACGGCCGCAACATCCTCAACCTGGTCGACCTGCACGTCGATCCGGGCAAGACGATCGCGCTGGTCGGCCCCACGGGCGCCGGCAAAACTACGATCATCAACCTGCTGTCGCGTTTCTACGACGTCGCCGAAGGATCGGTGACGATCGACGGCCACGACGTACGTTCCGTGACGCTGGAAAGCCTTCGCCGGCAAATGGGCGTCATGCTGCAGGACACGTTCATCTTTTCCGGCAACGTACGCGAGAACATCCGTTACGGCAAGCTGGACGCCACTGACGAGGAGATCGAAGCAGCGACCAAGGCCGTGCATGCGCACGAGTTCATCATGGACCTGCCCGACGGCTACGACACCGTGGTGGAGGAGCGTGGATCGACCCTGTCCGCGGGCCAGCGCCAGCTCATCGCGTTCGCGCGCGTGCTGCTCGCCGATCCGCGCATCCTGATCCTCGACGAAGCCACGTCGAACATCGACACGCGTACCGAAGAGGCGCTGCAGGCCGGCCTGAACCATCTGCTCAAGGGGCGCACGAGCTTCATCATCGCGCACCGCCTGTCCACCATCGAGAACGCGGACGAGATCTGCTACATCGACCATGGGCAGATCGTGGAGCAGGGCAGCCATGCCGAGCTGCTCGCACGTCATGGCGCGTACTACCGGCTCTACGAATCGCAGTACGCGATGATCAAGGTCTAAGTGGGCTGGAGTCTGAGCGGGCTGAACGGGCTGAACGGGCGGCAGACGGGTACCAGTTGACCGCCCGTTGGGCACCACGCGGGATATGTGCCGCTGGAATGCGCGGAATAATGGATTGTGAGCGTTAACAACATCATGATGCACCAAGGAGCGTTGCACCCATGACCACCATCCCCACCCGCACCAGCCATCCCATCGCGCTGCAGGACGCCACCGTCACCGACCCGTTCTGGGCGTCGCGGCAGGAACTCGTGCGCACCTAAGTGATCCCCTACCAGTGGAACGCGTTGAACGACAACGTCCCCGGAGCCGCGCCCAGCTACTGCATGCACAACTTCAAGGCCGCCGCCGCGCAGAGCGCCGAACATCGCGCGCATCGTAGAGGACGTGCAGCAGTACGCCTACACGATCGGCGACGATGCGGCCACCCTGTACGTGCACCTGTACATGGGCGGCAGCGTTCATGCCAGGCTTTCCGGTACCGATGTGCGCCTTGACGTCGCGTCCGATATGCCATGGTCCGGAAAGGGGCCCGTCACGGTGGGCCTCGGCGCCGATGATTCGGCTTCCGGCGGCGAATCCGGCGAACGTGGCGAAGCCGGCGAATGCAGCGAATCCGGCGAAGCGTCCTTCACGATTGCCCTCCGTCTGCCCGCCTGGGCCGGCGGTGAGACCGCTTCCACCGTGATCGCCGTGCGCGGCCGTTCCGACGGCACCCGTTCCGACATCGCCCGCACCGTCAAAGACGGCTACCTGTATCTGACCGGCGCATGGCATGACGGCGACGTCATCGATTTCGATTTCCCGATGCCCGTTCACATGGCCGCCGCGAATCCGCTCGTGCGCGAGGACGCCGGCAAGGTGGCGTTCGTGCGCGGACCGTTGGCCTATTGCGCCGAAGGCGTCGACAACGGCGAAAACCTGCATCTGCTACACGCCGACACCGTGCGGATTGTGGCCGACCCGTCCTGTGTGAAGGTCGACCGCATCGGCTTCCATGCAGGTGCCGAAGCCCAGGACGAGCGGGGTCTTGGCGAAGTTGACGCCGTCGATCTGCCGATGACCACGCTGACGATTCCCGCCTGGCGCGAAATGGGGGAGAATGCGCGGAACTCCGCGTTGTATCATGATTGGCGTCCCGTCGAGCGCGAGGATGCAAAGGCCACGCTGATTCCGTACTTCGCATGGGCCAACCGTGGCGAGAACGAAATGACGGTGTTTCTGCGCGGATAGCGGATAACGACGCGTGGGGCGTGCATGGATGGACGTGTGGACGGGCATGAAGATCGACGGAGGCGGAAACCTATGACCGACAAGCATCGCAGCGACGATTTCGCGCTATCCGACGACCAGAAAGCGGCGGTCGCCGGACTGGCCGAAACCAACGTCTATGCGAGGCAATCGAAATTCAAAACGTTCCGCGAACTGCCGATGAACGAGAAATGGTCGTATTTCAAGGAGAATTTCCTGACCTACACCATCGTCGTGGTCCTCGTCGTCGGCGTCGCCGCGGTGTTCGGCGTCTCGTACCTCACCAAGGCGCCGGATCCTGTCCTGGCCTTCGAAGGCATCAACATGAGCGAGTATTCGGACCAGCTGGATTCGCTTGGCGCCGATTTCGCCAAGTCGGAGGGCATCAAGGACGGCCGTCTGGTCAGCATGGACACGTCCGTCTCCCTGGCCGGCACGGCGGGTGGAAGCGGACAGGATGGATCCACCAAGCTGCTCGCCATGGTGTCCGCGGGGCAGGTCAACGTAATCGCGGCCGATGCCAAGACCTTCGCCGCGGTCAACCACCGCGAAGAAATCACCAAGCCCTCTGAAGTCATGGACGCGGCCTCGCTCGAACGCATCAAGGATTCCTTGGTCGACGCCAAGGGAAAGCCGGTGTCGGACATCGACAAGGCCGTCGGCTTCGACCTGTCGAAGTCGGCCACATGGACCTCGACGAAGGGCCTGCCCGACAAAGGCATCATCCTCGGCTTCAGCAATATCACCAAAGACAAGGACGTGCCGATCAAGTTCATCGACTACCTGCGTTTCGAATAAGCGTGCGCACGCGTGTTCTTTTGATTTTGGGATCGAAAGAACGGGGAATTCGCATGACGGGTCGAAAGCGGGCGCAAGAGAGCGGCGGACGCGAGGGAGTCGATGGGAATCGACATGAATCGCGCGATGCCGAGGCGGTTGTATGCGCGACGCCGTGATTGCCGCGTGCGATGTGTCACGATTTCGATTTTCGGGGAAAATTTCGAATCGTGCGACAAACATGGAAAAATATATGCCCCCGAACTGGTTATTTCCGGCGAAAAATGCGCGGAAAAACACAGCTCGGGGGTGTGTGTATGGCGTGCGATGTGTCACGATTCCGAATTTCGGGGGAAATTTTGAATCGTGACACATTGCAGGGGGTATTACCGGCTTTATTGCGCGTGCGCGGTCCGTTCCGTACGCGCACGCACGTCGGTCACAGGGCGAAGGCGGCTTCGACCGCGTCGTATTCGGCGGCCGTGATCGGCAGGATCGCGCCGTGGCGCTTCTTCAACGTGCCGAAATCGATGTCGTCGGCAGGCTGCCAATCGGCCGGCTCATGCGAGGCGAGTGAGGCGGAACGGAACGACAGATAGCCCTTGGATTCCGCGTACTGGTCGCACATGAGGCCGAACGGCATGCGCCTGCCGTTGACCTCCTTCACGTCCGCATCGTTGTAGCGGAACAATTCCGGACCCTCCAGATAGTGCATGGAATACCGGCCGTCGCCGAAGATGTCGGTGAGCGTGCCCACGTACGACCATTCGTCCGAATCGTCGGTGCGCAACACCTCGTAGGTCACGGCGTACGGGTTGCGGGTGCGCTCGATGGTGATCTCCGAATCCTTCGAAGCGCGGTACCACCATCCGTCATCGTCGCGCAGCATGGTCGAATCGATGATCACGTTCTTGCGGTCGATCCACTTGACCGGATCGGAGAACGTCCTGAAATCGACAGTCGTCGCGTAATACACGTTCGTCGGGTCGCCCAGCTCGTTGGCCAGCGGGTCCGTGGAACCTTCGGCGTTGCTCTTCGTGGACCAGAACACGATCCACTGCTTGCGGTCCGGATCCCAATTCGCCTCCGGCGCCCAGGCCATACCCGCGCCCGGAATCCTCGACGCCACATCCACGAGACGCGGCTCGCTCCAATGGGCCAGGTCGGGGGAGTCCCAGATCACCAGACCGGTCGAGCCGTTCGTCGTGGCGCCGTCGTTCGGACCCCAGCCGCCGCGGTAATGAATGCTCAAATCGGCGGCCACGATGTGGAATCCGCCGCGCGGGTCGCGCACGATATGCGGGTCGCGCACGCCCTTCTCGCCGCCCAGCCACGTCAATGCGGGACTGCCGGCCGGACGCAGGTCCCTCCAATGCACGCCGTCGCGGCTCAGCGCGAAGTACAGCTGCTCGTCGGTGGGACTGCGCTCCTCGCCGATGAAATGCACGAACAGATAGGCCTGGGTGTCGATGCTCATGATGCTCCTATGGTTTTGTGGGCTTTGCGATGAACGGTGATGGACGGTGATGGTCGATTGCGGTTGCGCCGGGAATTGCGGTTGCGCCGAATTGTTCCGATGGTTGCGATTGCCGTCCGCGCCGCACGTCCGCTCAGACGGCGGTGGATTCTCGTTCCGCCAGCTGGTAGCCGATGATGGCGCGCCTGGGCGGCAGCGTTTCGCCGCCGTCCTCGTTATTGCCGTTGCCGTGTTCGATGCGCTCCGACAGCATGTCGACCGAGAACTTCGCCAGTTGCGTGAAATCGACTTGGATGGTGCTCAGCGTCGGCGTCGTGTACGAGCCGGAGGTCACGCCGTCGAAGCCGATCACCTTCACGTCCTGCGGCACGCGCAATCCACGGTCCGCAAGCCCGCGTATCACGCCGAAAGCCGCGAAATCGTTGGCGCAGCACGCGCCGTCGAACGCGGTGCCGCCCTGTCCGCCGCGCGCGGCGAGAATGCGTTCCGCGATCGCATGGCCGGCGATGATGCCGTTGGCCACATCCCCGGCTTCGAACACCGTGGACTCTTCGTAGGGCAGTCCGGCGTCGGACAGCGCCCCGTACGCGCCGCGCAACCGTAGCGCGAACGCGTTCTGCGCGTGCGCCAGGTCGGCGCGTGGCGCGAACCGGTGCCCGACGATCGCGATATTGCGGCATCCGCGGTCGATCAGATGCTGCGCCGCCGCGCGTTCGGCCTCCTCGTTGGGGAAGTTCACGGCGTCCACGGTCGGCGTCTCCTCGCAGGCGTCCAGCAGTACGAAAGGCCTGCCGCCGTTGAGCTTGGCCAACGGCACGTTCGTGCCCAGACCCGTGGCGTGCAGGATCTCGCCGTCGAACAGCTGTCCGGAGAACGGGTTGCTGCTCAGCGCATGCTCGGCGGCGTCCGGCGAATACTGCGTCTGCTCGATGAACGGGATGAGCCCGCGGGACACGATCTCGTTGCTCAGCGCCTGAGTGAGCTTCGAATAGAACGGCGAATCGAATTCGTTGACGATGATGTGGATGATGTTGCTGCGGCCCGATTTGAGCATGCTGGCCGTCAGATTGATGCGGTAGTCGAGTTTTTTCGCGGCGGCGAGCACTTTGACGCGGGTTGATTCCCTGACGCCCGGTTTGCCGTGCAGCGCGTTCGACGCGGTCATGGGGGAGACGCCGGCTTCCGCTGCCACGTCACGTAGCGTCGGTGTGCTGCTGGTCATATGCCGCTCCTTAAAAAATGCGATTGATATGTAACGATATTACATTTCTGCGATTCTGCAAAATCGTTGGAAAAACAAAGACTCACCGACATATTTTGTCGATTGCGGCATATTTGATTTGCGTTAGAATATGTAACGATACATATACGGTTACATGGTTCGAATGGTGGCGTCCGGCATTCATTCCGGACGTGCCGCGACAGCCCCGAACGAAGAGAGGTTCAATGACGATCCCGACCACCGTTTCCACTGGCCGATCAGCGGATCTAGCCGCGTCGGTCAAAGCCTGGCGCCCGCCGATGGGCTGGAACAGCTGGGATTCCTACGGCACCACCATCACCGAAGAGGAGGTCCTGGCCAACGCACGCTTCATGGCCGACCATCTCAAGTCCGCCGGCTGGGACACTCTGGTCATCGACGCCGGCTCGTCCAACAACCGCGAAATCGTCCGGGAACGGCTGTTTGCCGAATGGAACGTGGAGGAATCCTTCATCGGCGAGCTCATCGTATGGATCGCCGACGCGGACGACTGGGCCGACGGCACCACATCGGCCCACCCGCACGGCTGCCTCTGGTTCGCGCTCGACTGAGATCCGCCGTCCGACGGCCAATCGCAACGGACAGCGGCAAGCCGCACATACTCCGACACGTCCTCCGATACGTCAGCCAACAACACAACCAACAGAAACCATCCACAAAGGAAACACCATGACAGACAAACTCATCGCAACGCTCGACAAGGCGGGCGTGCGCGCCATCAGCACCGACCTGTGGGGCATCTTCTTCGAAGACATCAGCTATTCCGGCGACGGCGGCCTCAACGCCGACCTCGTGCAGAACGGCGCCTTCGAATACAACCGCACCGACTCCGCCGATTGGAGCAACTACAGTTTCTGGCGCAAAATCGTGCCGGACGGCTCGTTTGCCGCGTTCTGCATCCACGACAACGACCCGGTCGCCGTCGAAAACCCGCATTACGCGACGGTGGAGGTCGGCCGCGCCCCGGCCGCATTGGACAACACCGGCTGGGACGGCATGGTCTTCCGCGCCGGGGAAACCTACGATTTCACCGCATGGATGCGCGTACGATCCGGCAAGGACATGCCGGTGACGGTCTCGCTGTGCGGCGACGACGGCACCGTCATCGCCGAAACCACCATCACCGTCGCGGCCTCGGCATGGACGGCATACCAGGCGTCGCTGACCGTTCCGGAAAGCGGCAAAGAAGATGGCAAAAACGGTGCGAACGTGGCCACGCAGGGCGCGCTGCGCCTGACCTTCGCCGGCGAAGGCGTCATCGACCTCGACTTCGTCACCTTGGAGCCGCACACCACCTACCGCGGTCTCAAGCACTTCCGTCCGGACCTGGTCGGGGCGCTCGCCGAGCTCAAGCCGCGATTCATGCGATTCCCCGGCGGCTGCATCACCCACGGCCTCGGCATGGACAACATGTACCACTGGGACCGCACCATCGGACCGGTCGAACACCGTCCGCACAACTTCAACCTGTGGGGCTACCACCAGTCGTTCCGCATCGGCTACTACGAATACCTGTGCCTGTGCGAAACCATCGGCGCCAAGCCGCTGCCGGTGCTGCCCGCCGGCGTGAGCTGCCAGAACACCAGCCAAGGCCCGGTGCCCGTGGCGCAGGAGGACATGCCCGCCTACATCGACGAAGTGCTCCACCTCATCGAATTCTGCAACGGCGGCACCGACACCGAATGGGGCGCCAAGCGCGCCGCCATGGGCCATCCTGAACCGTTCGGCCTCGAATACCTCGGCATCGGCAACGAAGACCTCATCGACGACGTGTTCAAAAACCGCTTCCAGCAGATCTACGACGCCGTCAAAGCCGCCTACCCGGACATCGTCGTCATCGGCACCGTCGGACCCGCCCCCAGCGGACAGGACTACGAGGAAGGCTGGAAATACGCACGGGAAGCGGGCCTACCGATCGTCGACGAACACTCCTACCAGTCATCCAGCTGGTGGTTCCACAACCTCGACCACTACGACCACACGGACCGCAAGGGACCGAAGGTCTACCTCGGCGAATACGGCTCCTGGAACACCCAACTGATCAACGGCCTGTCCGAAGCGGCCTTCATGGGGCGTATGGAACTCAACGGCGACGTGGTGGCCATGGCCTCCTACGCCCCGCTGTTCGCCAAAAACGGCCACCACAGCTGGAACCCGGACCTCATCTACTTCGACAACGAACGCGCCTACCACCCCTACAGCTACTGGGTGCAGCAGATGTACGCCACCACCACGGCCGACACCGCCTGGCCCGTCGCCGTCGAAGGACCATCCACACTACGCCGCACCCTGCCCGACACCGTGAGACTGCGCATCGTCGGCAACGCCAAAGCCGACCTCAACAACCTCACCATCACCACCGCATCCGGAGAAACAATCGACCTCGGCGACGTGGCCTACGACGGCAGAACCATCGACACCACGCTCGACCTGCACGCGGACGCCTACAGCATCGACGCCACTGTCGTCTACTACGAAGGCAAATGGGGCCTGGACCTCATCTGCGGCGACATCGACGGCAAAAACCACAACATCGTCTCGCTCGGCCGAGGCCACAGCGTGCGCGTGGTCCGCGACGGCACCGCCTACGCGCTCGCCGGCACCGAAATGTCCATGAACGAAGTGCTGCCGGGCACTACTTGGCAGGCGCACGCCGACATCGCCGACCGCGGTCAGGTCATGAAGCTGTACATCGACGGCACTCTGGTCGCGGACGGCACGGAAGTCAAGGACGAGCCGAGACGCACCGTCACCGTATCGCGCAACGCCACTGCCGGAGAGACCTACGTGCGCGTGGTCAACGCCATGGCCGAGCCGGTGGACGTCGACCTGCGCCAGGTCCTCGCCGCGCTTGACGTCTCCGCACAATCCGCGGCATCGGCCACAGCCACCATCCTGGCCGGCGATGACCCGTATGCCGGACAAGTCGGCGAGGAATCCCCGACCAAGCCGGTCGACACCCCGCTCGATCTGACGGACGGCACCTATACGGCGCCGGCATGGTCGTTCGCCACCATCACGCTCAAATAACGGAAGCCGTATAGGAAGGAAGCACCGCGGGGCTAGGCTGGAAACCATGAGCAAACACCATCGCAACCGCAACTGGGCCCCGGCCCCGCAGCCACTTCCCGAAGACGCGCACGTCATCGACGACCATACCCATGTGGCGTCCGTCGTACCGTTCTCCCACGCCATGAGCCATGAGGCCGTGGAAAAAGGCCAGGACGAAGTGCCGGTCTACAGCGTCGACGAACTGCTGGAACAGGCGCGGAACGTCGGCGTCGAAGGCGTGATCGACTGCGGTTGCGAATTGCCGAACCTCATGACCGCCATCGACATGGCCCGAGAACATCCGGGCGTGGTGCACGCGGCGATCGCCATCCATCCCAACGAAGCCGTGCTGCACGGCCACCGCGGCGTGCCCGGCCCGGACGGCCTGCCCCTCAAATACCAGCCATGGCACGATATTCCCTTCGATGACGCCATGGCCGAAGTGCACCGCCTCGCCACCACCTACCCGGACCAGGTCGTGGCCATCGGCGAGACCGGCATGGACCTGTTCCGCACCGGCGAAGGCGCCAAGGAACTGCAACGCGATGCCTTCCGCGCCCACATCGCGCTCGCCAAGGAACTCAACCTACCCATGCAGATCCACGACCGCGATTCGCACAAGGAAGTCATCGAAACACTGCTCGCCGACGGGGCGCCCGAACGCACCGTGTTCCACAGCTACTCGGGAGACGCCGAAATGGGCGAGATCGCCCGCGAGAACGGCTGGTATCTCAGCCTTTCCGGCACATCCAGCTACAAAGGCAACGACGGCATCCGCGAATCGGCCAAGCTGGTCGGGCTCAGCCACGTCATGGTCGAAACCGATGCCCCTTATTTAAGTCCGATGCCGTATCGTGGCCGTCCCAACGCGCCATACATGATCCCCTACACCCTGCAGGCGCTCGCCGATTATCTGGATAAGCCGTTGGCGAACATCGCCAAGGCCACGCGTGAGACCACACGTGAAGTGTACGGTGTCTGAAGCATTTCATAAATCAGGCAAAATAAATAATCCAGTTTATTGGACTCACTGTCAAAACATGCCAGAATTTGTGTGAAGATTTGACAATTGTTTGTCAGGCTCCTAGTGTCGCACCTTGCGTTTTATTGTGGGGGAGCGGGTTGGAAGGCCCGCCGCTTGGAGGAAGCGTTATGGCGAACGAGCCTGACGAAGAGGAACGGCCGCTGCTGCATGCGGCGACATACACGCAGGCGCCGAAGGTCTCGCACAAAGTCCTGACCAAAGAAGAGCGCCAAGTGCTCATCAAGGAGCATGAGGAACAGCAGCAGGAAGCCGCGAAACTCGACGAGGCCGCCAGCAAGGGCCGTCTCGGCCGCTGGTGGAGCCGGCTGCAGTCCGGGCCGGACAAGATCACCCCGGCCATGGCCGTAGTGGCGCTCGGCGTGGTATACGGAGACATCGGCACCTCGCCGCTGTACACCATGCAGACGTTCCTCAACGGCCAGGGCGGTCTGGCCAACACCGACCGTGCCGCCGTGCTCGGCATCCTATCGCTGGTGTTCTGGTCGATCACGCTGATCACCACCGTCAAATATGTGCTCATCGCCATGCGTATCGACAACAACGGCGAAGGCGGCATCTTCGCGCTGTATTCGCTGATCCGCAAATACGGGGCATGGCTGGCGATTCCCGCCATGCTCGGCGGCGCCGCGTTCCTCGCCGACTCCGTGCTCACGCCGGCCGTGTCGATCAGCTCCGCGGTCGAAGGTCTGGAGACGCTGCCGCTGCTGGAACCGATCATGAGCGAGAACAAGGAGCTGACGCTGATGATCACCGTGGTGATCATCATCGGACTGTTCGCCGTCCAGTCGCGTGGCACCGAACGCATCGGACGCACTTTCGGCACCGTAGTCATGGTCTGGTTCTCGTTCCTCGCCGTGGTCGGCCTCGTGAACCTGAGCTCCGATTGGAGCGTGTTCGAAGCGCTGAACCCCGTGTACGGCGTGAAATTCCTCTTCAGCCACCACAACGCGGCGGGCCTCGCCGTCATGGGCACCGTGTTCCTGTCCACCACCGGCGCCGAAGCCCTGTACTCCGATATGGGCCATGTCGGCCGCGGCAACATCTACTTCACCTGGCCGTTCATCAAGATCTCGCTGGTGCTGTGCTACTTCGGCCAGGGCGCGTGGATGCTCAACCATTGGGACGATTCGGCGTACCGCCGTATGCATGGCCTGAACCCGTTCTTCGAGATGATGACCCCGTCCGTGCGTTACGTGGCCGTGCTGCTGTCGGTGTTCGCCGGCATCATCGCATCCCAGGCCCTGATCACCGGCGCCTACACCATGGTCTCCGAAGCCACGAGGCTCAACTGGATGCCGCATCTGCAGGTCCGTTACCCGGCCCGCACCCGCGGCCAGCTGTACATTCCGGTGGTCAATGGCGTGCTGTGCGTCTCCACGCTGCTGGTGCTGGCGCTGTTCCGGGATTCGGAGCACATCTCCGCCGCGTACGGCCTCGCGTTGACCATCACGATGATCACCACCACGATTCTGCTGGCGGTCTACATATGGCATGACGGTAAACGCGTCGGTGCTGTGGTGTTCACCGTGGTGTTCCTGGCCATCCAGTTCCTGTTCTTCTTCGCTTCGATGGCGAAGTTCCTGCACGGCGGCTGGTTCACCATGCTGCTGACTTTGGCGATTCTGCTGATCATGTACACGTGGAACGAGGGCACGAAGCTGGAGCGCGCGCAACGCCGCCACATGCAGCCCGCCGACTGCCTGCCGGTGCTGCAACAGCTGCATGACGACGATTCGATCCCGTATTTCGCAGACAACATCGTCTACCTGACGTCCGATCCGGAGATGAAGCGCGTCGACACCGACATCTTCTTCTCGATCTTCGCCGACCATCCGAAGCGCGCCCGCGCCTGGTGGGCCGTGTCGGTGGAGACTTCCGACAATCCGTTCACACGAGAGTATTCGGTGGAGAACTTCGGCACGGACTTCCTGTTCCGCGTGCGCATCCGCCTGGGATTCAAGGTCTCCCAAGCGCTGCCCGCCTACATCCATCAGATCATGAACGATCTGTCGAAGTCCGGCGACCTGCCGAAGCAGACCACACGGTATCCGAAGCTGGACGCCGATCCGAACATCGGACCGATTCGCTACGTGCTGATCCACAAGGCGCTGATGCCCGAATCGAAGGTCTCGCAGAAGGGCGCGATCTCCCTGCAAATCAAGTACGCCATCCGCCATCTGGCCGGTTCTCCGATCAAATGGTTCGGCCTCGCGCCTTACAATCCGCTGGTCGAGATCCAGCCGCTGTTCCTCGCCACGGAGCGTCCGCCGCGCCTGAAGCGCGTGTGAGGTTTCGCGCAAAAGCCCGGAATGTTCTGTTTTCGACCGTAGGCTTGGCCGAACGGCCTTGAGCGTGTCGAGAACAGAACATTCCGGGCTTCTTTCAATCAAAGTGGCCCGCAGAAGGGCCGGCATATCCTATTACCGACACGCTTCGGGCCGCTCAGGCCAAGTCTTTACAGTCCGCAACAGGATATGCCGGTCCTTCTGCTCGTTTTTGGCGATTTGCGGCACGTCGCGAGCGTGTGAATCGCGGGCTATAAGCAACTCCGATAACGGCGTACGCGCGTCGAAACCTGCCGCCGGTAGAGTAAACAACCATGTGCAGATTACTTGGATTCGCGACGGCAGGCAGCAACACCACACTCAACGGTGTGCTCGGCATGCAGACCGTCCGTGATTTCCGTAATCTCAGCGAGATCCATAACGACGGATGGGGCGCCGCGCTGATCACGGTTCCGGAGGAATCGCCATACCGCCGCGACGGCGGCGCGCCGACTCCGGAAACCGGCACCGCCATCTACAAGAACACGGTCGCGGCCCGTCACGACCACATCTTCGACGAGCTCGCCAACACCCCGGCGCGCGGTGGCCTGTGGCACCTGCGTCTGGCCAGCTCCAACCTGCCGCTGATCCTGGAGAACCAGCAGCCGTTCTTCGCCAACGGCCTGAGCTTCATCCACAACGGCGACATCTCCGACGACCAGGGCCGCAACATCATCACCAACCGTTCGTTCCCGGTCGACCCGAGCCTGGTGCAGTCCACCGGCGGCCGTTCCGATTCCGCCATCTTCTTCGCGGTCATCCTGCAGTACATCGGTTTCGGCTTCGCACTCGACGAGGCGGTGGCCCAGGCCGTGCGCGAACTGCGCAAAAGCTATCCGAAGTCCAGCTACAACTGCATGATCCAAAGCCAGGACCAGTTCATCGCCCTGTGCGCGGCCGGCCGTGAGGTCACCTCCAAGCGCATCGTCGAAATCTACGACCAGTACGGCCGCGGAGAGCAGGCCCACGACTACCGCGTGCTCCGCTACCGTGCGCTCGGCGATTCCGAAGCCGATCGCGCCGCCGGCCAGCCCAAGGGCGTGGTCGTGGCCAGCTCCGGCTTCGACCAGCGTGCCGAGGACGGCTGGACCCAGCTGCACAACGACCAGATGATCGTGGCCTCCAACCGCACCGGCGAATTCCGCGTCCGTTCCATCTGACGTTTCTCCGGCAGCTCACCCGAAACGCGCCTAATATGGGGCGTATGACGAACGAATCGAACGAACCGACCACATCGACGGCCACGCCGAACGAATCGGCGCAGTCGAAAACCGGATATATTCCCACACTCGCGCAAGTGGACGAGCTGCACCGCAAAATCGCCCAATCGCAAGCCGCATACGACCTCATCCATGGCCACTGCGTGGTTGTGGCGGACATCGCCCGACGCATGGCCCGTCGCCAGAACGCGCTGTTCGCCCGCCGTTGCACCCTGCCTACGGACGCGCCAGAAAAAACCGGCGACTTCGGGCTGGAACTCGGTTCGGACGATTCCGGTTCCGAATCGCTTGGCATGCTGCGCGTGCCCGCGGTGGCGCCGACGGAAGGACTGACCGGCGGTACGGTTCCGCCGCGACTCATCGATGAGCATCTGGTGGTGATCGGCGGTCTGCTGCACGACATCGGCACGTACTTCCTGCTCAAGCAAGATGGTTCCGACGGCGGTCCGCTCAAATTCGACGGCCCGCGCTACGTGCAGCACGGGTTGAAAGGCTACGAATACCTGCTGGAACAGGGCGTCGACGAATCCATCGCGCAGTTCGCGCGCAACCATACGGGCGTGGGACTTACCAAGGAGGCGGTGGAATCGCAGGGACTGCCGTTGCCTCCGGCCGACTACGTGCCGGTGAATCTCGAACAGGAGGTCGTCATGGTGGCGGACAAATACAACAGCAAGTCGATTCCGCCGAAGTTCCTCACCGCCGAGGCCTACACGCGCAAGGCCGCCCGTTTCGGCGAAGACAACAAGCGTGAATGGCTGCGGCTTCTCGAACGTTACGGCATCCTCGACGTCAAACCGCTTGCCGAGCAGTATCACATGCGCGTCGCCGAATAATTCGTACGGAATCCGTGTGGAGCCCATACCGGGATTCGCGCACGGGCAACCTTGTCTTTCGATTGCGTAAGCGACGGGAAGCAAGTTGCCGAAACAATGGAAAAGCCTTGTCCTACATCGCAAACCACGATGCCGGACAAGGCTTTTTCGGATTGTCTTTTTCGGATTATGAAAGGACGAAGTCAGTCGAGTTCCGCGCAATGCTCCATCTGATCGGCCACCTCAGAATCGGAGGTCACCACGATGATCGCGCGCTTGCGGTCCTCGTCGCGCTTCGCCTTCTTCAGCAAGCCAAGCACCACAGCGGCATCGTCACGGTCCAGTCCTGCGGTCGGCTCGTCGGCGATGATCACCTCGGCCTCGCAGCTCAACGCCCGGGCGATTGCCACACGACGCCGATCCAGCTCGCTCAGCTTGCCGACCGGCATGCCGGACGTCACCCCTTCGAAGCCCACGCGCTTGAGCAGCTCGCGCGCGATCACCGGCTTCGGCTGAAGGAAGTTACGGTTCGACGCGTCCATCGCATACAGCACGTTGCCTTCCGCGTCGAGATCCCCACGCACCGCGAACCGCTGCGGAATGAAACCGATGCGGTGCCCGAGCACGTCCACCGGCTCCACATCCGCGATATTCGCGCTCTTGTGCATCACGTTGCCACTGGTCGTCCGCATCATGCCGACCATGGTGGCCAGCAACGCCTGATGCTGCTCGGCATCCTCGGCGTCCACCAGCACCGCGTGGGTCGCGCCGGCATGGAACGCCAGGGAGACGTCGTCAAGCACGTTGCGGCCGGTCTTGCGGTCGTTCACCGTCACATGGTCGAGCGCGAACGTCGGATTCGCCTTGAAGAAGAACGCGTCCTTCTTGCGGTGATGCTTGATCTCCCGATCGATCTGGGACGAGACGCTCGTCGCGGAATCCGCCTTCACGCTTTCGCGGCCGGCAAGCGGTGTTTGATCGTCGTCCGCGCCCAGCGCGAGCGTCTCGTTCACACGGTTCGCGTTGTCGCTGGCCACGCTGTCTTCTGTGGCGATGCCTTCCGCATCCGCCTCGTCCGCTATGGCTTCCTGCGATTCCGCGATGCCGGACGCTGCATGGTCCGCCGTATCACCGGCATCGTCCGCATCGTCGTACACCACCGCGAAATCGACAGATTCGATCGAATCGACCGACACGGAAGCGTCGTTTCCGTCAACGCCGTCAACCGGCGTCAACGCTTCGTTTTCGGTATCCTTCACGTCCTTGTCGCTCATGCGTCCACCTCCGTACGGTTCGTCGTTTCGGCCGCATCCGTTCCGGTCGTATCAACCGGCTTGTCGGAACGGCTCGCGAACAATTGGCTCAAATCGAAGAATCCCACGCGCATGAACGCGACGATGCCCAATACCAGGCACACGCCCAGCCCGTACCAGATCACGTTCCAAACGGACGCGGACGTGATGGCCACGGCCTGTCCTCCGGCCCACGCGGTGCCGATCGGCTTGGCCAGCAGCGCGCCGGCGACCAGACCGATGATCCAACCCGGAACGGTCATCATGAACGTCTCCAGCATGAACTGCCATCCCAGGCGGCCCTTGGTGACGCCCGAAATCATCGCCATGCCGATTTCGTCACGGCGGCCGGCGATCGCGGCCCACAGCACCAGCGCCAGCAGCGCGAGACCGCCGACGATCACGGACGCCAGCAGAATCACGCGTGCCGAGGCGGCGGCGGAATCCAACGGCGCGATACGCTTCTTGTACGCGTCGAGCGACGGCGAGGAAATCGTGTACTTCGACGTGTCCAGCTTGGCTTTCTTCACCAAGCGCACGAACTTGTTGTACGTGGCCGGATTGGTCAGCGTGAAGATGATGTTGAGGTCGGGAATGCCCCAGCCCTTGGCGTCGGTCGTGTCCAATCCATCCTTCGCGAAATTGATGTACGTCGTGTACACCACGTTCTCGCGGTTGTCCTTCGCGTACTTCGCATCGGAACCATATCCGGCGGGTGCATCGCCCGTATATTCGTAGATGCCGCGCACGGTGGCCTTATAGGTCGTGGAGGCCTTTGTCGGATTGCCGAGGGTCACCTTACTTCCCACTTTGAGGTTGTTCTTCTTGGCCAGCGCCTGCGAGACCAGCACCCCGTCGTTTTCCGTCTTGTAATTCAGGTTCTTGCCCTTGACCACCTTGAACGTGCCGTAGTCGTTGACTTTCACGGCCTCGGCCGTATAGAAGGCCTGCAGCGTCAGATCGCCGCCTGTTTTGTCCTCGCTGGTGTCGCTTTTCGCGGCGATCGCCTGCAGCGATTTGCTGGCGCGCACCGGCAACGACGTGGCCAGGGTGTATTCGAACGTCACATTGTTCTTCTGCACGGCTTCCGCGTACTTGCTGTACAGTTCCCACGTCATGTAATTCGCGGTGTAGCTGGAGTCCGCGCCATCACGTTTCGCCGTGGTCTTCGCGCTTGGCCGGATCATCGCCGACGCCTTCTGCGATTGGTATGTTTCGTTATTCGCGGTATCGTCTGCCCTCAGGACCGCCAGATCCACGGCGGCCGAGAACGACACCAGCAGTGCGAGCAAGGCCGTCAACGCGGTGCGCCATTTGACGCGACCGAGCGCGGCCCATGCGTTCTTGAGAACGAACATGCGGTACTTCTCCAGTTCTCTGTAGTTATGCGACGGCGCATGCCGACGCCAGCGTTGGCCGGGGCGCACCGTCAAGCAACGACAGCGAGGTACGCTTACAGCGCAATGCGCCCCGTGCAATCATCCTGCCCATCCAACGTGATTGTTTTCTTGCGCAACACTGTTATACCTCTGTGTGAAGTCTGAATACTTCCTGAAAATCGAAGGCTGGATACGACCCTTATCGTGGCTGGAATGGCGGTTTCGGCTACGATGGATTGCGATGAAGCAACACAGCACGAAGCAGTACGACAGGAAACGGTACGACGCGGAGCAGGCGCGGCACGGCGCGGATATGCCGATTTTCAACGCGGCCGGGGAAACGGCCAGCGCGGGCAAAAACGATTCCGTCATCGCCGAAAATCCCAACGATTCCAACGTTTCCGGCATTTCCCGTCTGCCGCGCATCGCACGGCTCGTCTGCTCCGTCATCGGCGTCGCGATCGCCGCCGCGATCGTATGGGTCTGGTTTCCGCACGGTGCCGCCGCTTGGACGAATCCGTTGCATGAGATCGACGCGCCCGCGCACTACTACTTCATTCGCAAGATCCTCGACGAGGGCATCGGCGCCGCCACCCATCTGTGGCCGAACGACGAATACTATCCGCCGTTGTTCCATCTGCTTGCGGCCGGACTGATCAAACTTGCCGGTTTGTTCGGCGTCAACCTGTCGATCTATGCGGCGTTCAATACGGTTTGGCTGGCCACTTCCGGTCTGATATGGCCGATTTCGATCCAGCTGTACGCCTCCTACTTCACGAGGCATCTGTCGGATTCGGACGATACCGTGCGATTCGCACATTCCGCATCCGCACGCCGGTCTGCGTCATCGCAATATTCCTCTCATTCCCCGCATTCTAACGTTTCCGCCCGTGCGATCGCAACGTCGCTGCTTCCCGCCGTACTCGCGCTCATCATCCCCTCCCTGGCCGTCGCGTCCGCCTGCCATCCCTTCCAAATGCTGGCTTCCGGCCCGTTGATCGCTTTCGGTCTGGCCACCACGCTTCTGCCGTTCTGGCTGTATGCAACGCTTCGGCTGCTTGACGCGATCGCCGCTCATGAGCACCTTGTCAAATGGAGTCTGCTGTTTCTTGCCACAGCCGGCATCTGCATGTTCGCCCATCCACGCATCGTCTTCACGTGGCTGCTGCTTATGGCCCCCTTCATATTGACCCGCTTGCCATGGAAAGCCATCGCAGGCCTTGCGGTCGTGGTGGCGCTCGGCGCGGGCGCTTTCCTCGCGTACATGATGTCCAGCTATCAGTCGGACCGCTATTTCAACCCCGCCAGCTGGTTCCACACATTCGTGCCGAATCGCACGGTCCCCGAGGCGTTGCGTGTCTATTTCACCGACAATATCGCCGGTGCGCAGGGCTGGTTCATTGCGGCGATCGTCCTGATCTCGCTGGCCGTTACCATTGCCGCGATCATCCGTCCGCAAATATTCGTTTCCGCCGATTCCGCGCACGCCCGTACATCCGATGTCGCGGCGAAGCAATCGCAACGGCAACCCGTCGTTTCCGAAACGGTTTCCGACGACGTTCCGGTTGATGGCGCTGCCGACGTTTCCGTCGAATCTGAAAATCGTCGGGTTTCCGCAGTCCGCCATACCCCACGTTCCGAGGCGTCCCGTCTTCGCCGCGACGCGATTGCCATCGCACTGGTCTTCTTTCTGGTCGGCCTGGTCTATGTCTGCTCGACCGCCTTGACCGGGTGGTTCCCCAATATCGTTGCCGCCGCCTGGTACCGAGCCGAAACCCGACCGCTCACCATGATTCCGTTCGGCGTGGCGTCGCTGATCATCTTCGCCGCGGCCGTCCTGTTGCGCGCCGGCCGTTTGCCGGATGTGACGAAAATCGCCGCGGTCGTCGTGCTTACGGCGCTCATCGTTTCCTGCCAATTCGGCAATACCGTCCGTTCCGGCCTGTCCGATGCCGTTTATTCGAATATGACGATTGACGATTCGCAGCCGGATGAGCAGCTCACTTCCACGAAGGAACGGATTCTCAAAAAGATGGTGGGTGAGACCGGCACCGATTCGGTCGTGGTCTCCGATCCGCTGAACGGCTCCATGTATGCCACTGCGATGTATGGCGCGGATATGCTGTTCCCCATCTACAATCCGAAGGCCGAGAAGAATGGCGCGATTTACGGGCAGACGGAACGCGCGTTCGCTTCGGGCGACGGCAGGGAATTGACGAACACCGTATGCCCGTTGAGCGAAGATGGCGATGCGTACTTCCTGAGCATGGGCGCCCAGGCGCCGAGTCTGCAGATGTTCACGTTCAAGCAGCAGTACGACACGTTCCACGACCAGCAGCTGATCGACAAGTATGCGGGCGACGGCACGATGACGAAGATTCAGGATTATTCGGGTATGTCTTCCGACGCGAAAGGCTGGGCGCTGTATCGGTTCAACTGCCGATGAATGCGGGAAGCCACGGTTTTGCGATTTCGACACGCCGTGTGTTGTTGTTTTCGTGTTCACGCCGGCGTT
>ERZ808246.637-NODE-637-length-28181-cov-25.631338_pt1 | contig 28181 bp, 19 predicted proteins | sample MGYA00521083_ERZ808246 | MGnify/ENA primary metagenome ERZ808246 (study PRJEB31516, sample SAMN03275577) | gut metagenome | biome: mammalia-associated habitat; material: feces | host: Papio cynocephalus | place: Kenya | collected 2012-07-07 ...
GCTCGCCCTCCATTCCACCTGGAGCGGCCTGTCCCGGGTGTCTCATGACAGGGTACACTTTTCGGAAATAAATATTTGCAAATTGCTACTTGACTATCGATATAAAAATAGGTATACTATATGCCAATTTTTACGTCTGAGAAGGTCTTGGACGAACGAGGTTAAAGAAAATGAAGAAGTCTGGCAATCAAACGAAGGTCAAAGACGCGGCCCCCGCGCCTGCGGCCACCGACGCAGCCGTGAGCGCGGATGCGAAAGAATTCGCTGAAACTCTGGAGAAAGTGCGCGCGGCGCAGAAAAAGTTCTCCACCTACACGCAGGAGCAGGTCGACAAGATCTTCCGTGCGGCGGCGCTCGCGGCGAACAGCCAACGCATTCCGCTCGCCAAGGACGCCGTGCAGGAGACGGGCATGGGCATTGTCGAGGACAAGGTCATCAAGAACCACTTCGCGGCCGAATACATCTTCAATTGCTACAAGAACATGAAGACGTGCGGCGTCATCGAAGAGGATCAGAGCTTTGGCGTGCGCAAGATCGCCGAGCCGGTTGGCGTCATCGGCGCGGTCATCCCGACCACGAACCCGACCTCGACGGCGATTTTCAAGACTCTCATCGCGCTCAAGACCCGCAACGGCATCATCATCAGCCCGCATCCGCGCGCGAAGAAGTGCACGTACGACGCGGCGATGGTCGTGTTGAACGCGGCGGTCAAGGCGGGCGCGCCCGAGGACATCATCGCGTGCATGAAGGAGCCTTCCATCGAGAAGACCCAGCTCCTCATGAAGAATGCGGACGTCATTCTCGCGACGGGCGGTCCGGCGATGGTGAAGGCGGCCTACAGCTCGGGCAAGCCGGCTCTCGGCGTCGGTCCCGGCAACACGCCGGCGATTATCGACGACTCGGCGGACATCAAGCTCGCGGTCAGCTCGATTATCCATTCCAAGTCGTTCGACAACGGCATGATCTGTGCATCCGAACAGTCCGTCATCGTGCTCGACAAGGTCTACGACGCGGTGAAGAAGGAGTTCGCCTACCGTGGCTGCTACTTCCTCAAGCCGGCCGAACTGGACAAGGTCCGCAAGATCATCCTCAACGAGAACGGCACGGTCAACGCGAAGATCGTCGGCCAGAAGCCGGTGACGATCGCCAAGCTCGCGGGCGTGGACATCCCGGCGGCGACGAAGGTCATGATCGGCGAGGTCACGAGCGTGGACAAGTCCGAGCCGTTCGCGCACGAGAAGCTCAGCCCGGTGCTGGCGATGTACCGCGCGAAGGATTTCGACCAGGCCGTCGACATGGCGGAGAAGCTCGTGGAAGACGGCGGCTACGGCCACACCTCCTCGATCTACCTCAACAAGCGCGACAACGAGGACAAGCTCGCCAAATTCCAGGCGCGCATGAAAACCTGCCGCATTCTCGTCAACACGCCTTCGTCGCAGGGCGGCATCGGCGACCTGTACAACTTCAAGCTCGCGCCGTCGCTGACGCTCGGCTGCGGCAGCTGGGGCGGCAACTCGGTGTCGACCAACGTGGGTGCGATGCACTTGCTCAACGTCAAAACAGTCGCGATCAGGAGAGAAAACATGTTGTGGTTCCGTGCACCTGAAAAGGTCTATATCAAGAAGGGCTGCCTGCCGGTGGCGTTGCGCGAAGTCAGCGAAGTCTGGCACCGCAAGCGCGCGTTCATCGTGACGGACTACTTCCTCTACGCGAACGGCTACACGAAGCCAATCGAGCGCAGCCTGGAAGAGCAGGGGTGCGCCGTGGCGACGTTCTCCAACGTGGCGCCGGATCCGACGATCGCGTGCGCGATGGACGGGGCGCGCTTGATGGCGGAGTTCAAGCCGGACGTGATCATCGCCGTCGGCGGCGGCAGCGCCATGGACGCCGGCAAGATCATGTGGGTGCTCTACGAACATCCCGAGTGCGACTTCCTCGACATGGCGATGCGCTTCATGGACATCCGCAAACGCGCGTACACCTTCCCGAAGATGGGCGAGAAGGCGAAGTTCATCGCGATCCCGACCTCGGCGGGCACGGGTTCCGAAGTGACGCCGTTCGCGGTCATCACCGACCAGGAGACGGGCACGAAGTACCCGCTCGCGGACTACGAGCTCATGCCGAACATGGCGATCGTCGATGCGGACATGATGATGTTCGCGCCTCCGGGGCTGACGAGCGCGTCGGGCATCGACGCGGTTTCGCACGCGCTCGAGGCGTATGCGTCGATGATGGCGACGGAGTTCACAGACGGTCTGGCGTTGCAGTCGCTCAAGACGACCTTCAAGTATCTGCCGGCGTGCTACGAGGCGGCTTGCGCGAAGAAGGCCGACTTCTATGCGCGCGAGCGCATGGCTCACTCGGCGACGATGGCGGGCATGGCGTTCGCGAACGCCTTCCTGGGCGTCATGCACTCGATGGCGCACAAGCTGGGCGCGTTCCACCACATCCCGCACGGCATCGCCAACGCGCTCATGATGGTGCAGGTTCTGCGCTTCAACGCGAACGAGAAGCCGCCGAAGATGGGCACCTTCCCGCAGTACGACCACCCGAAGACGCTTCACCGCTATGCGGAGTGCGCGGACGCGCTCGGACTCGGCGGCAAGACGGACGAGGAAAAGCTCGAGAACCTCATCAAGGCCATCCGCCAGTTGCAGAAGACGATCGGCATCAAGCCGACGATCCGCGACTACGTGCCGAACGAGAAGGACTTCCTCGACCGCCTCGACGCGATGACCGAGCAGGCCTTCGACGATCAGTGCACCGGCGCCAACCCGCGCTATCCTCTGATGAGCGAAATCAAGCAGATGTTCCTCAACGCCTACTACGGCAAGGACGAGGCCGTCTGAGCCTTGGTCTGGAGCAGAACGGATGAAGTCGGTTGTCATCCGTGGGATTAAAGCCCGAATCGCGTGCACGTTCTTCGAGCGTGCACGCGGTTTGATCGGGACGCGCGATTTGCCGCGTGGAGAGGGGCTTCTGATCCCGCGCTGCAACGTGGTGCACACCTTCTTTATGCGTTATCCGATAGATGTGACATTCCTTGACGGGGCGGGAGACGTCCTCAAGGTTGTCCGGAACGTCCGTCCCTGGACGTTCTGCGTCTGGGGCGGATGGCGCGCGCGGCAGGTTCTGGAGACGCGCGCTTCGGAGCGCTAGAGTTCAAGTCTGAGCGAAGAAGGACTCGTCGAGGCGCGCGGCTTGAAGAGGACCTGGTGTTCGACGTCGATGCACATGTCGTAGACGTCGCGCCAGTTCGAGAGGCGCTCCGAGCGCTCTTTGACGAGCATGGCCTCCAACAGCTGGCAGAAGCCAAGCGAGAGGGGGATCCCGTATCGCCGCGGATCCTGCGCCTGCCTGGCGTTGTCGCAGTGGGCGCGGAGCATGTCTTCGCTGGAAAGCTTGGGGAACAGCATGCGCCCGCACGACAGGTGGTAGAGCGAAGCGGCGAGCGAGTATATGTCGGCGCGGCAGTCGATTTCCACATCGCCGAAGATTTGTTCGGGCGAGATGTACGCAGGCGTTCCGAGCACCTGGTCGGAGACCGGGATTTCTTCGCCGTTGCGCAGGTGGAACGTGTGGCAGAGCCCGAGATCCGTCAATTTCACCACACCCTCGGAGTTGATCATGATGTTCTCGGGCTTGATGTCGCAGTGCACGACGCCAAAGTCGCGCCAGGCGTAGTCCAGGGCGATCGCGACAGATTCGCAGATCAGCAGGCAGTCGGATTCGGGCAAGTGGCACTTGCGGTTCAGGAGCGAGGCGAACGAGTAGCCGTCCACGTACTCCATGAGATAGTACCATAGAGAACCGTGTTGATTGAGACCGTAGCAGCGCACGATGCCCGGATGGTTGAGCTCGCTCATGGCGCGCGCTTCTTCCACGAAGTGGGCGCGGTCTTCGGGATTGTCGGCGGGATCCTGTTTCAGGATTTTGACGGCAAGGAGGTTTTCGGTCGCCGCATCGCGTGCCTTCCAGACGCACGCCATTCCGCCTTCTCCGATCTTTTCCTCGAGCACGAGCCCCGGCAATTGGGGAATGTCGTTTGGCAGGTGTTCTTTCATTTCGTTCCGGCTCCTTGGCACGCGTTGCAAATCTGCGCCCGTGTTCCGCGGCAGGCGGTGCAGCGGATGGCGTTCGCGCCCTTGCAGGCCGGGCAGGGGGTGACGTGAAGTTGTCCGGCGCGGCCGCTTGTGCGGATCTCTTCGACGACCCAGCCGTCTTCGCACGCCTTGTTCGGGCATCTCCCAAGTCCCTTGCCCTTGCATGTTTTGCAGGCGACGACGCCGGACCACCGGCACCGCGAGCAAGGCTTCCCATACGCTTGCGCCACGCGCCGGAGGTCCTTTCGGGACAGTTTCCCGGCGAGAGACCGCGGCACATAGGCTTCGCCTGCGGCGATATCGCCTTGCGCCAGATGCCGCGCTTCAAAGTCTTCGCGCGCCTGGCGGATGGTCGCGTAGAGCTCGTCCAGCGCGCCATAGGACGCGAGGCGTCCTTTACCGCCGCAGACGGGGCAGTCTATCTGTCGCGTTTTGGGCTTTTTTACGCCGATCCGTCCGTCGTTCTGCCCGTGGTCGGGCTCGGTCAGGACGAGTCGCCGCGCCCCTTCGCAACGCGGACAGGGCAAGCGCCGTGTCAGAGGGGGCAGGCGGGGGAGTGCGGCGGAAGCCGCCGCGGCCGCATTCGTCTCGACCGTGCGGCACGCCAGGGCGTTTCGCGCCTCGAAGTAGTCCGCGAACGTGAGGGCGGACGCCAAAAGAAGGAATGTTCCAATCATGAGATCCCCCATTCGTGCAGGCGGCGGTGGAGGGTGCGGCGTGAAATGCCGAGTTGGAGGGCCGCCTTGGATTTATTGCCGCGGCAGGCTTCGATTGCCGCGAGAATCTGTTCCTTTTCGGTGTCGGCGAGGGAGTGGTCCGGGACGGGGGGCGTTTCCGTCGGGGTGGTCTGGGGAGGGGCGGACAACGGGGATACGCCGCCGGATGCGGCGGTCCCGGTCTGGATTTCGGCGGGCACATCCGCGACCGCAAGGCGTCCGCCTTCGGACAAAACGACCATTTTCTCGACGACATTGCGCAATTGGCGCACATTTCCCGGCCAGGCGTAGTTTTCGAGCAGTTTCATCGCCGCCGGTTCGATTCCCGTGACAAGTCCGCCGTTTTCCCTCGAAAATTCCTTCAAAAAGTGCGTCACCAGCAGGGGAATATCCCCCGGACGCTCGCGCAGGGCGGGCATATGGATGTCGATGACGTTCAGACGGTAATACAAATCCTCGCGAAAACGCCCCGCCGCGACTTCGGCGACAAGATTCCGGTTTGTGGCCGCCACGATGCGGATGTCGGTCTTGACGTCCTCGGACCCGCCAACCCGCTGGAACGTGCGCGTTTCGAGCACGCGCAGGAGTTTGACCTGGGTAGCGAGGTCGATTTCGGCGATTTCGTCCAGAAAGAGCGTGCCGCCGTTGGCCGCCTCGAAACGGCCGATTTTGCGCTCCCGGGCGTCCGTGAAGGCGCCTTTTTCGTGTCCGAAAAGTTCGGATTCGAGCAAAGTCGGGGAAAGCGCCGCGCATTCCACGGCGACAAAAGGTCCTTTGGCGCGGCTGGAAAGATCGTGCAGGGCCCGGGCCACGAGTTCCTTTCCGGTTCCGGAAGGACCCTCGATGAGCACGTTCGCGTTGGACCGCGCCGCCAGGCGGATGAGTTTGTACACTTCCTGCATGGCCGGCGAATTGCCGGTGAACGCCTCCAGTCCGTATTTCGGATTGAGTTGGGACTTGAGTTCTTTTACTTCCTGCTCGAGCGAATGCGTCTTTATCGCGTTGGAAATACGCAGTTCGAGCTGATTCAGGTCGGTAATGGGCTTTGTGAGGAAGTCGTCCGCGCCTTCTTTCATCGCCTTTACGGCCAAATCGACGCTTCCGTACGCCGTCAGCAGGATGCAGGCGAGGTGCGGGGCGAGTTCTTTGGCCTTTTTGACCAGCGAGACGCCATCCACGCCCGGCATGCGCACATCGCTGATCATGAGCGCGAGGTCGGGATTCGCCCGGATCGCGGCGAGGGCCAGATCTCCATCCGGGGCGGTCAAGCATTCAAAACGGGAACTTAGCGCGCGCGCCATGACGTCCCGTGTGGGTTTTTCGTCGTCTACGATCAAAATCTTCGGTTTGGCCATGGGACGTCAACTTTCCAATTGGCGTACGCGCCGCTCCAATCGCGGCAGTTTGACGGTAAAGGTCGTGCCTTCGTTCTTCACGCTTTCGGCGCTGATGGACCCCCCGTGATCATGCACAATGCGCGAGCAAATCATGAGTCCGAGTCCATGTCCATGCGTTTTTGTGGAGCGATAAGGCTCGAAGAGGTGGGCGACCTGCTCTTTGTCCATTCCGCACCCCGAATCGTGGATGCATACCGATACGCTCGTATCGTCCGCCTGGGCCGTCAAGGTCAGATGCCCGCCTTCTTTCATGGCTTCCAGGGCGTTTTTGAGGAGGTTGAAGAAGACCTGTTCCATCTGGTTCTTGTCCAATGCGACCATCGGCAAACTCTGCGGAAATTCGGTCTGGACGGTTATTTTGCGCTCTTTCAGCTCGTTTTTGAGCGTCAGGAGGCAATTTTGGAGCGGTTCCACGAGCGAACCGGCCGTCAGCGCCAGTTTTGTGGGACGCAGCGCCTGCAGGAAATCGCGGACGATGCCGTCCAGCCGCAAGACCTGTCGGCGGCATTCGGCGATAGACTCGTTATCCGGGTAGTCCCGCGCCAGGAGTTGCAGATTCAGCGAAATCGCGTTGAGCGGATTGCCGATTTCGTGCGCGACGCCGCGCGCCAGGTCATGGATCGCATGGGAGGCCCCCGCACGCAGTTCGGCGTCCGTCTGCGCTTTTTCCGCCGTGATGTCGCGCAAAAGCACGAGCGTGGGGCCGTGCATTGGCTGGGTTTGCACTTCGAGCGTGCGTTTGTCGGGGTAGGTCAGCGTGATTTCGCTTTTGGACGCCCGCCCGACAGGCAGATTCAGAAACTTGAGCGCGTCGGTCGGATCCATCCCCAGAAGCGTCTGCGCCGCGGGATTGGCGCGGACAATCTTCCCCTGTTCGTCCAGCACGAGGATGCCTTGCGCGATCGTCGAGATGAGGGTATCCAGAAAGACGACCTCTTCCAGCGCGCGGGCATACTGTCCCCGCAACTGGTTGATGTCCAGCCGGTCGATATGTTTACGGACGCTTTTGAAGAAGTTGTCCATCTTATTTTCTTCCGGTCAAGTGGTCCAAGACGGACAGGAAACGGGCGTTCTGTTGGGGTGTGCCGATCGTGATGCGCAGGCGGTCCCCCGTCTTTTCGCCGGGGAAATAGCGCACAAACACATTGTTTTCGCGCAATTTTGCGAACAGATCGTCCGCTTTGAAGGGGGCGGGCGGGCGGGCGAAGAGGAAGTTCGCGTGGCTTTCGGGGACGTCCCAGCCCCGCGCTCGCAGTTCCGCCGTCAATTTGCCGCGGGACGCGACGACTTTCGCGACGGTGGAGGCGAAATGCGCCCGGTCCTTCACCGCGGCAAGCGCCACGGCTTGGGCGAGGGCGTCCACGTTGTAGGAGTCCTTTATCTTGTAGAGCGCGTCTATAAGTTCCACCGGCCCCACGCAGTACCCGACGCGCAGACCGGCGAGCGAATAGCTCTTGGAAAAGGTCCGCATCACCAGGACGTTCGTATTGTCCGCCGCGGTCGCCAGGCTCATGCAGTTCACCGGCGCGAAGTCTGCATACGCCTCGTCCACCAGCAAAACGCCGCGGAAAACGCGCGCAAACGCGGCGATTTCATCGATTTCTTTCAATATTCCAGTCGGTGCGTTGGGGTTGGTGATGAGCGCGAGGGCGACTTTCGGACCGGGTTTCGCCGTGTGCAGGTCGGGCCCCACGGGTACCCAGGCGACATCCCGGATGGCGGCGAGGGTCTTGTAGAGGGAGTAGCTCGGATCCAGCGAGACGATTTGCTCGTCGTTTTCCACGAAGGCTTTGGCGGCCAGCGAAAGAACTTCGTCCGAACCGTTGCCGATGAAGATGCGTTCCGGCACGGTGCCGTTGAGTTCGGCGAGCGCGGCGCGCAATTCCTGGAACACCGGGTCGGGGTACCGGCGCAACTTGTCCAAATCGAAATCCTTCAATACCGCGGCGCATTCCGGCGAAGGCGGATAGGGATTTTCATTCGTGTTGAGCTTGACGACATCCTTTGCCTTGGGCTGTTCGCCCGGCACGTAAGCTTCGAGTTTCTGGACGGATTTCGCGATTTTCATGGCATTTCAGGGTCTCAATTCCACGCTCGTATACAAGGTATGGCGCTTCAGGAAGATGATTAGGTACGACTCGTCGGCCGAATAGCTGACAAGATCGCGGTAGCGCGTGCGGCCGGTCTTCGCCATTTCGGCTTCCAGCATCCGCATGTTGTTGTCGAGCGTCGTCGTCTGGCGTCCGAAGACGCAGCCGAAGCCGTTTGGATTCTCCGGATTGCCCGAGGCCAGCGGGATGATGTTGAAGAGATACCAGCCCGAATTCTCTATCGCCACCATTTCGCGTCCGCCCACATTGGACGTCCGGACGCTGGCGCATCCGCCGCAGAGGAGCGCGGCAAAGAGCAGTGCGGAAAGAAGACGTGTTTTCATTGGAGCACCCCCGAGAGCTGGATTTCGCGGTACGTTATGAAATAGGGCAGCGGAAAGGAAATCGTGGAGCCGGGGATGGTGAACAGAACCTGATCGTTCGTATGGTAGGTCATGTCGCGCGGCGCCAGGCGCTCCTTTCTGGCGTAGTCCATGAACCGGCTCTGCGTCTTGTCGAGCGTCACATCGTCGCGGAAGAATGCGAAAGGCGAAAGACGTCCCGCGGCGATATTGCCGCAGACGAGCGGGAACTTCCCGAACAAATACCAACCGTAGTTGGAGACGAGCACATGCCGGTCGTGCGTCACGCGATTCGTCGCCACGTCAATGGAAAAGCATCCGGCCAACGCAACCCACGCCCCAAATGCCAAGAGAGGCAAGAAACAGCGCAATTTCATGTATATTCAACTCCTTTCTGCGAGAAAACTCCTAGACTGCCGCACAGGGAACATTATACCAAATTCTGAACTGAAAAACTACCTTTTTCACAAAATCCAGCCGCGTCGCACCCCGAACCGCATGAGGATGAGGTGTTTTGGGGCCAAAAAGGGTGATTTGGGGGCAGAAAGGGGTTGAAAACGCCGCGGGAAACGCCGCGTTCGTCCGTCGTCTGTCGGCGTGGATCGCAGGGTAAATCGCGGCGCGTTCCGGCGAGATCGCGGCCCGGTTTCGCGGCGTTTGCCCTCCCCGTTCCGGGCGCATCTGGCGGCTGAAACGGGGTGGTCTCCCGGCTGGCTCCAGGTTTATTGGGGATATCTGCATGTTTAGAGCTTGATTTAGATTGAAAAGATAAACTAACGGGCGAATTCACGCCTGCAAGCGTCCCGTTCTCGTGCCCATGAGAATTTTTTCTCATCGGCACGAGAATTCTTTCTCATGGGCACGAGAATTCCGTCTGTTCGTGGCGCCGAGCAGCCATCTGACGGGTCGGGAAGAGAGAGGGACGCCGGTCGTCCGGATCCACCCCTCCATCGTCCTTCCGGCTTTCCATGGTCCCCTTTCCCTTCTCCTTATATAATAGAGCAAATTTCAGGGGCTTCACTAGAGCCGCCGATGCCTCGCGGAGTGCAACCCGTCTTCTCGCGGAGGGTGGGGCAGCCGGGACGGGGCGGCCGGCCCGTTGTATCCCGGTGCGTCGCGCGGCGTTCCGGCGCAACGGCATCACCGTTCCGGCGCAACGGCATCGCCGTTCCGGCGCAACGACATCACCGTTCCGGCGCAACGACATCACCGTTCCGGCGCAACGGGCGGCCCAAGCAGGCGGACGGCGTCCGTTGTGTGCGGGATGGTGGGCGGATTCCGCCGCGAGAAGATGAGAACCGAACGGAAAATATCCGAGAAAGTGTCCAACGGCGTCCGAAAATATGGTATAATATGCATACAAGTCCGAAAAGGAGAAAAAGATGATTTTATTGCTTGGTTCAGAGGCTTATTCGCCGTTCAGGATGGACGCATTGAAGGACGCCATCGCGAAGCTGGATCCGAAGTTGGGTCCGGTCGCGATAGACGCCCGGTGGGTGTACGCCCTGGAGCTGACGGCGGAGGCGTTCGACGCCGAAGAACTCAAGCGCGCGGCGATTCTGCTGAACGCCGAAGGGGACTGTCCGGGAGCCGACTTCTACGTGACGCCGCGCAAGGGCACGATTTCGCCCTGGAGCTCGAAGGCGACGGACATCTTCCGGAACTGCGGCCTGAAGAGCATCCTGCGCGTGGAGCGCGGCATCCGGTTCAACGTGAAGTATCTCGCCCCGCAGCCCTGGCACGAACCGAAGGATCTGCGCCTCTCGCCGGGCGCCGCGGTGCTTTACGACAAGATGACCGAGGGCGTCTACACGGATCTTTCGGACCTTTTCGCGGAAGGCGAGCCGCAGCCCGGGCGCACGTATGACGTGCTGGCGAAGGGCGTGGAGGCGATCCGCGCGGCGAACGAGGAGCTGGGGCTGGCGATTTCCGAGCCGGAGATGGCGTATCTCGCCAAGAGTTTCGCCGCGGCGGGGCGGAATCCGACGGATACGGAGCTTGTCATGTTCGGGCAGGTCAACTCGGAGCACTGCCGCCACAAGATTTTCGGTGCGGAATTCATCATCGACGGCAAGAAGCAGAAGCATTCGCTCTTCGAGATGATCAAGAACACGCACAAGAAGCGTCCGCAGGATACGCTCTCGGCCTACTCGGACAATTCGGCGGTGGTGAAGGGCTTCCCGACGGACGTTTTCGCGACGAATCCCAAGACGCACGCCTACGCGTTCCGCAAGGACGAGGTCGACCAGCTCATGAAGGTCGAGACGCACAACCACCCGACGGCGATTTCGCCGTATCCGGGCGCGGCGACGGGCGTCGGCGGCGAGATCCGCGACGAGGCGGCGACGGGCACGGGTTCGCGCACGGTGGCGGGCATCTGCGGATTCATGGTCTCCGACCTGCGCATACCGGGGTATCCGCAGCCGTGGGAGCGGGTGTACGCGGACTTCCCGAAGCGGCTGGCCACGCCGCTGCAGATCATGACGGAAGGTCCCCTGGGCGGCGCGGCGTTCGGCAACGAATTCGGGCGTCCGCAGCTGTGCGGGTTCTTCCGCACGTACGAGGGCGAGGTCGCGGGCGAACTGCGCGGCTACCACAAACCGATCATGCTCGCCGGCGGCATGGGGGTCATCCGCCGCTCGCAGGTCCTGAAGCAGGACGTGAAGGTCGGGGCGCTGATCGTGCAGATCGGCGGGCCGGCGATGCGCATCGGCCTGGGAGGCGGCGCGGCGTCCTCCATGATGACCGGCACGAATTCGGAAGCGCTCGACTTCAATTCCGTGCAGCGCGGCAACGCCGAAATGCAGCGGCGGTGCCAGGGCGTCATCGACACGTGCGCGGCGCTCGGGCGGGCCAACCCGATTTTCTCGATCCACGACATCGGCGCGGGCGGACTCTCGAACGGGTGCCCCGAGCTCGTGGAAAAGACGGGGGGCAAGTTCGAATTGCGCGCGGTGCACAACGAAGAGAAGTCCATGAGCCCGATGGAGATTTGGTGCTGCGAGGCGCAGGAGCGGTACGTGCTCGCGCTGAAGCCGTCCGCCCGGGCCTTTTTCGAGGAATTGTGCGCGCGCGAGCGGTGTCCGGTCGCGTTCATCGGCGTGGCGACGGGCGACGGACGCCTGGTGCTCGAGGATGCCTACTTCCACAACAACCCGATCGACATGGACATCCAGGTGTTGCTGGGCAAACCGCCGCGGATGGTGCGGGACGTCAAACACGTCAAGGCGCGCCGGGAGCCGACGAACTTCGCGGACGTGAAGCCGATGGAGGCGCTCGGGCGCATCCTGCACCTGCCGGCGGTGGCGGACAAGACGTTCCTCGTCACCATCACGGACCGTTCGGTCACGGGCCGCGTGGCGCGCGACCAGATGGTGGGCAAGTACCAGCTTCCCGCGGCGGATTGCGCGGTGACGACGATGGGGTACAAGACGTACGAGGGGCAGGCGATGTCCACGGGCGAACGCACGCCGGTCGCGCTTCTGGACGGTCCGGCGTCGGGGCGGCTCGCGATCGCGGAAGCGCTGACGAACCTGGCCGCGGCGGACGTCGGGTCCATCGGGCAGGTTCGCCTGTCGGCGAACTGGATGGCGCCGTGCGGCGACCCGGGCGAGGACGCGATCCTCTACGATACGGTGAAGGCGGTCGGCCTGGAGTTCTGCCCCAAGCTCGGCGTGTCGATCCCGGTCGGCAAGGATTCGTGCTCGATGCACACGACCTGGACGGACGCGGCGGGCGAACAGAAAAAGCAGGTGGCGCCGCTGTCGCTTGTCGTGTCGGCGTTCGCGCCGGTGAACGACGTGCGGCTCACGCTGACGCCCGATCTGAAGACGGATCCGGAAGGCGAGTCGTCCTTCCTTATATATGTGGACCTTTCCAACGGGGAATATCCGCTCGGGGCGACGGCGCTCGCGCAGGTCTACGACCAGCTGGGCGATTCCGCCGCGGATGCGGACGCCACGCTTTTGAAGCGCTTCTTCAACGCGATGCAGGAGATCGTGAGGAACAAACTCGCGCTCGCCTACCACGACCGCAGCGACGGCGGTCTCGCGGTCACGCTCGCCGAGATGGCGATCACGGGCGGACGGGGCCTTGTGGCGAAACTGCCGGACGGCGACGTGCTGGAGCAGCTCTTCAACGAGCAGCCGGGCGCGGTTCTGCAGGTCGGCGAGAAGAACGTGGACGCCGTCCTCGGCATCTTCCGCAAGGCGCGCGTACCCGCTTCGCTCGTGGGCGGCGTGTCGCGGGCGTTGCGGACGTTCGACGTGTTCGTCGGTTCGCGGCAGGCGATCAAGACGGACATCACCTGGCTGCGGCGCGCCTGGAGCGAGACGACCTACCGCATGCAGGCCCTGCGCGACAATCCGGTCACGGCGCGGGAGGAATACGACAACGGACTGGACGAGACGGACCCGGGCTTGACCTTCCACCTGACGTACGATCCGGACGTGAAGGTCGCCGCGCCCAAGGGGGCCGGAAAGCCGCGCGTCGCGGTTCTGCGCGAACAGGGCGTGAACGGGCACATCGAGATGGCGGCGGCGTTCGCGCTCGCCGGGTTTGACGCGGTCGACGTGCACATGTCGGATCTGATCGCCGGCCGGGCCGACCTCGCGGACTTCCAGGGGCTCGTCGCGTGCGGCGGGTTCAGCTACGGCGACGTGCTGGGGGCCGGTTCGGGCTGGGCACGTTCCATCCTCTTCAACGACAGGCTGAAGACGATGTTCAAGACCTTCTTCGCGCGGCCGGACACCTTCTCGCTGGGCGTCTGCAACGGTTGCCAGATGCTTTCCCAGCTGAAGGACATCATCCCCGGCGCCGAGAATTGGCCCAAGTTCGTGCGCAACATCTCCGAGCAGTTCGAGGCGCGGTACGCGACGATCGAGATCGAGCCGTCGCCTTCCATCTTCTTCAAGGGCATGGAGGGCTCGCGCCTGCCGATCGCCGTGGCGCATGGCGAAGGGCGCGTGTGGACGGACGGGACGGTGCCGTCGATCTGCGCGGCGCACTATGTGGACGGGCGGGGGCTGGCCACGACGCGCTACCCCTACAACCCGAACGGCTCCATGGGCGGGCAGACGGCGTTCACGACGGCGGACGGACGCGCCACGATCATGATGCCGCATCCGGAACGCGGTTTCCGCGCCTGCCAGCTGAGCTACAACCCGGGCGTTTTCAAGGTCGACGGACCGTGGATGCGGATGTTCCGCAACGCCTACGCCTTCGCGAAGGCGCAGATGATGTAAAACCAGAAAGGGCAAAAAGATGAACGAGATTCCCTACAAGACCTATTTGGGCGAGAACGAATTGCCGACCGCCTGGTACAACATGCGGGCGGACATGAAGCAGAAGCCGGCGCCGATGTTGGATCCGGCGACGCACGCGCCCGTGACGGCGGAGCAGCTCGAGAAGATCTTCTGCAAAGAGTGCGTGCGGCAGGAGCTGGACGACAAGACGGCCTACTTCCAGATTCCGGAAGAAGTGCTCAAGTTCTACAAGATGTACCGTCCCTCGCCGCTGATCCGCGCCTACTTCCTCGAGAAGGCGCTCGGGACGCCCGCGCACATCTACTACAAATTCGAAGGGAACAACACGTCGGGCTCGCACAAGCTCAACAGCGCCATCGCGCAGGCGTACTACGCCAAGGCGCAGGGCATCACGGACGTGACGACCGAGACGGGCGCCGGGCAGTGGGGGACGGCCCTTTCGATGGCGAGCGCATTCTTCGGGCTGAGGTGTCACGTCTACATGGTGAAGTGCTCGTACGAGCAGAAGCCGTTCCGCCGCGAAGTCATGCGCACCTACGGGGCGGACGTCACGCCGTCGCCTTCGATGAAAACGGCGATCGGGCGCAAAATCAACGCCGAGCATCCGGGAACGACCGGGTCGCTGGGGTGCGCCATCTCGGAGGCGGTCGAGGCGGCCGTCACCCTGCCGAATGCGCGCTACCTGCTGGGCAGCGTCCTCAACCAGGTCTGCCTGCACCAGTCCATCATAGGGCTCGAGACGAAGACGGCGCTGGACAAGTTCGGCGTGAAGCCGGACGTGATCATCGGGTGCGCGGGCGGCGGATCGAATCTCGCCGGGCTCATCGCGCCGTTCATGCGCGAGAAGCTCCGCGGCGAGTCCGACTGCCGGATTGTCGCGGTCGAACCGGCGAGCTGCCCGTCCTTCACGCGCGGACGCTTCGCGTACGACTACTGCGACACGGGGCGGGTCTGTCCGCTCCAGAAGATGTACACGCTCGGCAGCGGGTTCATCCCGTCCGCGAACCACGCGGGCGGCCTGCGCTACCATGGCATGAGCGCGACGCTGTCGGAGCTCTACCACCAGAAGATGCTGGAGGCGGTCAGCTACGAGCAGACGAAGGTCTTCGAGGCGGCGACGTATTTCGCGCGCGTCGAGGGCACGTTGCCGGCGCCTGAATCGTCCCACGCCATCCGCGCGGCGATCGACGAGGCCCTGCGGTGCAAGGAAACGGGGCGCGCGGAGACGATCGTGTTCGGGCTGACGGGCACGGGCTACTTCGACATGTACGCGTACGCCGCGTACAACGACGGCACGATGACGGACTATGTCCCGACGGACGCCGATCTCGAGAAAGGGTTCGCGGGGCTGCCGCGCATCTGACGGGGGCAGGCGGAGGGCTCGCTTCAGGATGGACGGAGGCGCTTGAAGATATTGTATCTATTCATCGACGGCGTGGGAATGCGCCCGGCGGCGACCGACAATCCCGTGAACGTGGAGGTCTGCCCGACCCTGTGTCGGCTTGTCGCGCGCCACGGCAAGCCGATAGACGCCTGTTTGGGCGTGGAGGGCCTCCCGCAGTCCGCGACGGGGCAGGCGACGATGTTCACGGGCGTGAATTGCCCGCAGGCGATGGGACGGCATTGCGAGGGGTTCCCCGGGCCTTCTCTGCGCGCGATCATCCAGACGGACAACATTTTCCTGGAACTCGCGAAGCGCGGCAAGAAGGTCAAGTTCGCCGACGGGTTCCTCGTGGAGAGCTCCGCGGAAATCGCCGCGCGGCGTTTCAAGAGCGTCACGACCGTCATGGCGCTTACGGTGCCGGAGACGATTTCGACTTTGGCGGACGTCCAGAACGACCGCGCGCTGATGCAGGATTTGACGCGCGAAACGATTCAGGATCGCTATCCGGACATTCCCGTCATCACGCCCCAGCGCGCCGCGGTCCAGCTGTACAGGCTCGCGGCGCAGAACGATTTCACGCTCTACGAGTTCTTCCAGACGGACGTGTCGGGCCATTCGATGGACTATGCGCGCGCATGCGCGGTTCTGCGCACCTACGACACGTTCCTGATGACGCTTGTGCGGTTTACGGAGGCGGCCGGCATAACGCTCGTCATGACGGCCGACCACGGAAATATCGAGAACATGAGCGAGCGGGGCCACACCCGCAACCCGGTTCCTTTCATCGTCTACGGCCCGGGAGAGCGGGCGATACGCGCGCGCGTCGCTTCCCTTGCCGACGTCACGCCGGCGCTTCTCGCGGCGTATGACGGGAAACCGGGAGCCGCTGCGAATTGAAAGTAGGAGAGTAAAGATGACGCGAAAGACAATCAAGAGACCGGAGTTCCAGGCGCCGATGAGCGCCCTGTTCGAGATTTACGAAGGCATTGCGGGGAAGCCGGATGTCGTCTCCATCGCCTGGGAACGCGAGGGAGGCAAGATCTACCGCTATGATTTGCCGATTCCAAGGCGTCTCGATCCTGTTGCCCTCCGCGCCGTCGCGCACGTCGTAGAGCGTATCGCGAAGTTCATCGTCTGGGCGGCGGGCGGCTGGAAGCTTTACCTGTCGGGTCCGGACGAAATCGTGCGGCCTATTGCGCGGGCCTACACGCCCAGGGGTGCGCGTGCGTTCGACTGGGATTTCTTCACGTCCATTTACGGGCGTCCCGTGGAAGCGGTCGTCGTGCCGCATTCGAAGATGCCGGAAATGTCGGAGAAGCCGCAACGCGTGAAGACGGTGGCGGACGGATGCCGCATCGGGTTCGACCTCGGCGCGTCGGATTTCAAGATTTCGGCGCTCAAGGACGGCGAGGTGGTGTTCTCCAAGGAGTTCCCGTGGGATCCGCGCAATGCACCCGACCCGGCCTACCATTACGCGAAGATAACGGAAGGCTTGAAGGAAGCCGCGGCGGCGTTGCCGCGCGTGGACGCGATCGGCGGTTCCACGGCCGGAACGCTCGTCGGGCAGAAGATGGGCATCGCCTCGCTCTTTCGCGCGGTCAAGGAGCAGAATCCGGACAAGTTTCCCGAGGCGCAGAACCTCTTCTTCCGCCTCGAGAAGGATTGGGGCGTACCGTTCGCGATCTACAACGACGGCGACGTCACGGCGCTCGCGGGCATGATCACGATGGGACGCAAGGGCATCCTCGGCGTGGCGATGGGGTCGTCCGAGGCCGTCGGCTATGTCGATCCGAAGGGTGCGATGACGGGACGGATCAGCGAACTTGCGTTCGCGCCGGTCGATTTCAATCCGAAAGCGCCGCGCGACGAATGGAGCGGCGACGCGGGCGTCGGCGCGATGGCGTTCTCGCAGCAGGCCGTCAACTGGCTCGCGGAGGCCGAGGGTTTCGCGTTCCCGGAGAAAATGGCGCTGCCGGAGCGTCTGAAAACCGTGCAAGCGGCCGTCGAGAAGGGCGATGCGCGCGCCGTGCGGGTTTTTGTCGAAATCGGACGCTTCCTTGCGCACGCGATTCCCTGGTACCACGAGTTCTACGATTATTCCAACATGATGGTTCTGGGCCGCGTGACCTCGGGCCTGGGCGGAGAACTCATCCTGGAGACGGCGCGTACGCTCCTGAAAGATGTCTACCCCGAATGGGCGGAAAAAATTGATGTCTTCATGCCGGACGAGACGGCTCGCCGCTTGGGGCAGTCGGTCGCCGCGGCGCAGATTCCGCAAATCAGGAAGGGCAAACGCTGATATGGACGGCTGTACTTGTTCCGCCGAAGAATTGGCGCGGGAGGCGCGCGCGCTCGGGATCGCTGACGCGACGGACATCTCGCGCTACGGCGCGGGCCACATCAACGACACATACAAGGTCGAGACGGCGCACGGTGCGCGCTACATCCTGCAACGCGTGAACACGGCGATCTTCGACCCGGTCAAGCTGAAGCGCACGATTTTGCGCGTCACGGAATTCCTCAAATCGAAAGGCGTGCCCTCGCTGGAGGTCGTCGCCTACGAGAATCCGTGGCGGATCTTCAAGTTTCTGGAGGGATACACCTCGCATGAAGTCGTAAGCGAGCCTTCGCAGGCGTATGTCGTCGGGCGCGCGTTCGCGAAGTTCCAGAATGATTTGGCGGACATGCCCGGACCGCGGCTGGACGAGATCATCCCGAAATTCCACGATACGCCGGACCGATTGCGCCAGCTGGACGAAGCCAGGCGGGCGGACGTCATGGGACGTGCGGCATCCGTCGCGGAGGAATTGGCGTTTGTGGACGCGCGCCGCGCGCAGGCCGGACGGATCGTGTCGCTCATGGCGTCCGGCGAAATCCCCGAGCGGGTGACGCACAACGACACGAAGATCAACAACGTGCTGACGGCCCCCGACGGAACGGCGGTCGTCGTCGATCTGGATACGGTCATGCCCGGGTCCGCGCTGTACGACTTCGGCGACATGGTGCGCACGGCGACGGCCTCCGCGGCGGAAGACGAAAAGGATCTGTCGAAGGTGGGTTCCAAGAAGGCGTACTTCGAAGCATTGGCGCAGGGTTATCTGGAAGGCGCCCGGTTCCTCAACGAAGCGGAGCGCGCGAACCTCGTTTTCGCCGGACAATTGTCGACTTTCGAGGTCGGCGTGCGTTTTCTGACGGACTATCTCGCCGGCGACACCTATTTCCACACCGACTATCCGGAACACAATCTTGTGCGCGCGCGCAACCAGTTCCGGATGGCCGAGTCGTTGGAGTCGCAAGCCCCGGCGTACGAGGCAATCATTAAAAGCATACTAAAAGGAAAATAAGTGCAAATGAAAAACAAGAAATTGTTTTTGGTGGCTGCGACCGTGATGGGCGCGGCGGGTGTTTTTGCGGAAGCCGCAAGCGGCGGCTCTGCGGGCGCGGCGGTCTTCCGGCCGGAAGAACTTTCGCTTGCGCACAAGATGACGCTTTTGGCGCTGCAGGTCGGGCTTATCCTGTTCGCGGCGAAAATCGGCGGCGTCCTGGCGTCGCTGTTGAAACTTCCTTCCGTTCTGGGCGAGCTTGCGGCGGGCATTTTGATCGGCCCCTGGTGCTTGGGCGGGATCGGCTTTGGGGATGGGCTCTTCAAGTATGGACTCTTTCGCGGAGCCGAGCTCCAGATGATCGCGGACGCGACGGGCAACACGCCGTTTGCCGTGACGCCCGAACTGTACGGCATCTGCACGATAGCGAGCGTCGTTCTCTTGTTCCTCTCGGGCATCGAGACGAATCTCAAGATGTTCCTCAAGTTCGCGTTCGCGGGGTCGCTCGTGGGCATCGGCGGCGTCGTGGCGAGCTTCCTCTTCGGCGACCTGTGCGCCGTCTATTTCCTGCCCAAGTTCCTGCCCGACACGTTCGGCTACATCGCGAACGACGTGGCGACGAAGGGTCTTCTGCACGCGGTCATGGATCCCGCGCCGATGTTCATGGGCATCATGAGCACGGCGACGTCGGTCGGCATCACCGCCCGCATCCTTTCTGAGCGCCGCAAGATGGACAGCGCGGAAGGCGTGACGATCATGGCGGGCGCCGTAATCGACGATGTGCTGGGAATCATCGTCCTCGCAATCGGAATGGGCATCATCGCGGCGCAAGCGAAGGCGACGAGCGCCGGCGGGCAGGGCGTCCAGTGGGCCGCCATCGGCATGGTGGCCTTGAAGGCGTTCGGCATTTGGCTGGGCGGCACGATCGTCGGCATTGTCCTGGCGCGGCGCATTTCCTGGCTTCTGAAACTCTTCAAGAGCCCGCTTTCCATCGCGACGTTGGCGTTCGGTCTTTCCCTCATCATTGCCGGCGCGTTCGAGGCCATGGGGCTCACGCTTATCATCGGCGCGTATGTGATGGGCCTTGCCTTGAGCCGCACGGACATCAAATATCTGGTCCAGGAGAACCTGCAGCCCGTCTACTCCTTCCTTGTGCCGGTTTTCTTCTGCGTGATGGGCATGATGGTCGACTGCCGCGCGCTTTGTTCGCGTCCGGTTCTGGAGTTCGGCGCGATATACACCGCACTGGCCATTTTGGCGAAAGTGATTGGATGCGCCATCCCTTCCCTGTTCTGCGGATTCAACGTCCGTGGCGCGGTGCGCGTCGGCGCAGGCATGATTCCGCGCGGTGAAGTGGCTTTGATCATTGCGGGAATCGGCGTGTCGACGCTGGTGAACGGCAAGCCCATTCTGAGTCCCGAGGTGTTCGGCATCGGCATTTTGATGACGCTCGTCACGACGCTCGTCGCGCCGCCGGCATTGGTGGGTTTGTTCGTCTCGCACAAGAGCGGCGTGCGCCATCCGAAGGAATCGACGGCGGGCTCGCGCGAAATCTGCCTGGAGATGAGTTCGCCGGAAGTCGCGGACTACATGCTGGAGAAGCTTGTCGCCGAATTCCGTTCGGAAGGCTTCTTCACCTGCCTGCTTTCGCAGGAAGGCGCCATCTGGGAAATCACCATGGACGGCATAGAGATCGCGCTCCGCCGCGAGGACAACCGCATTTGCGTGCAGTGCACGCCCGCCGAGGAGGCCATGGTCATGACGGCCTGGATGGAGGTCGCCAGCCGCATGAACGACCTCGCGCGCGAAATCGCCAAGCCCATCCGCAAGGAAGACATGGGCAAAATGCTCGAGTCCATGAATGCGGCCGAGAAAGGACATGAAGGCGTGCGCGGATACTTGCGCCGCTTCGTTATGATCCCCGATTTTTCCGCCTCTACGAAGGAGGAGGCCATTGGCAAGCTGGTGGCCGAGATTGCCCATGCCTGCCCGGAGCAGGTCCCGGACGCCGCGGCCGCGGTGAAGGCGGTCCTGCGGCGCGAAGCGTCCATGCCGACCGGATTGGATCATGGCATCGCCGTGCCCCATGGGCGGGATCCTTCCGTGAAGGGCATCGTCGGCGCCGTGGCGATCGTCTCGCCGAACGCCTCGATCGCCGACTACGAGACGATAGACAACAGCGCCGTGCGCATCCTCGTGCTGACCCTGGCGAACGATGGCGGGCAGACGCCTTACCTTAAATTGATGAGCTACATCTCCCGCGCACTCCGGGCGAACGGCGGCGTGGAGCGCCTGGCCGCGTGCCGGACGGTGGATGAAATGCGCCGATTCTTCAAGCATACGAAATGAACGAAGCGGATACGTTTGCCGCGATCGCGACGCCGCCCGGCCAAGGAGGTGTCGCAATCGTGCGCGTGACGGGGCCCCGTGCGTGGGCGATCGGCAAGGCCCTCACCGGCAAGGAAATGGAGCCGCGCGTCGCGCAATTCGCGCACTTCAAGTCCGCCGGCGGGGCGCTTCTGGACAATGGTCTCGTTTTGCCCTTCAAGGCTCCCCATTCCTATACGGGCGAGGATGTCGTGGAGTTCCACTGCCATGGCGGCCGCATCGCGCCGCAACGCGTTCTCGAGGCGTGCTATGCCGCGGGGGCTCGTCCGGCGCGGCGGGGCGAGTTCACCTATGCTGCCTTCATGAGCGGGAAGATATCCTACGAACAGGCGCAAGGCGTGTTGGATCTCATCAATGCGCGCACGGTGCGCGCGGCGGATGCGGCGCTCGCGACCATGGCCGGATATTCGTCGGTGAAACTGCAGGTGCTTTACGCGGCCCTTGTCGAGCTGGCCGCGCGCGTGGAGTTTACGCTGGATGTGGACGAGAACGCGCTGCCGGAGGGCTTCTGGGCGAAATTGGGCAGGGATTGCGAGAAATGCGCGGAGCGGTGCGCGGAGGACGTCGTCTTTCTCCGTCGTCGGCGGATTTTGCGCGAAGGGGCGCTCGTCGTCCTGGTGGGTCCGCCCAACGCCGGAAAGAGTTCCCTCATGAACGCATTGCTCGGGGAGGCGCGCGCCATCGTGAGCGACACGCCCGGCACGACGCGCGACACGATAGAGGAAGGCCTCGACGTCGACGGGTGGCCGATTCGCCTCGTGGATACGGCGGGCTTGCGAGAAACGACGGACCTCGTCGAGGCCGAAGGGGTCCGTCGTACGCGGGATCTCGCGCAGAAGGCTGAGATTTTGCTGAATCTCGATCCCGATCCGCAGGGTCCCTGCGCGCCGAACGAGATACGCCTGCACGCCAAGTGCGACCTCGGGCGCGGGACGGGCTTGAACGTTTCCGCCAAGACGGGAGAGGGGCTGGACGGCCTGCGCCGCGCCATGGCGGAAAAACTCGTCTCCCGGATGCCCGTGCCGGACGAATTCCCTCCGGATGAGACCGGGCAGGCCCAGGCGTCCCTGTTGGCGGCCCAATCCGCCGTCCTGTCCGCCCGGAAGCATGCGGACGCGCATGACGCCGTTTTGGCGGGGAACGCTCTCCGGGAGGCGTGCGGGCACATCGGCGGCCGCATCGGCAGGCTCTATTCGTCCGATATGCTGGATCGGTTGTTTTCCCGGTTTTGCGTCGGGAAATAGCCGTTTCGGCTTGGGCGCGATGCCAAATATTAAGTAAGGGATGGTACATATGAGAATGAAAACGATCTGCCTTTTCGCGGCGTTTGGCTGGGCGCTCGCCACCTGGGCGGGCGCGGGCGAACCCTGCCCCAAATACGTCTTCCTGTTCATAGGGGACGGCATGTCCGTCCCTCAGCGGATGCTCGCGGAAGAGTTTTCGCGCAAGGCGGGCCGCGGCCCCCTCGCGATGAACGCGCTTCCCGTGCAGGGCACCACGCGCACCTGTTCGTCGAGCTCCCTGGTGACGGATTCCGCCGCGGCGGCCACGGCGATAGCGTGCGGCGTGAAGACGTGGAACGGCGCCGTCGGCGTCGATACGAACGGGGCGCCCGTCCCGTCCTGCGCCGTCGCGGCGCGGGCGGCCGGCCGCAAGGTCGGCATCCTGACGACGGTTACGCTGACCCATGCGACCCCCGCCGGATTCTACGCCCACCGGGCCCACCGGGGTGACACGGACGGCATCGCCAAGGATCTGGCGGACTCGGGCTTCGACTTCTTCGCGGGCGGCGGTCTTTCGGTCCGTACGGATGCGCCGTACGTCTACGCGGCGGAAAAGGGCTACCATATCATATCGAACCGCACGGATTTCCTGGCGTTGAAGCCCGGTTGCGGCAAGATCCTGACGCGGTTCACGAACGGCCCGCTGGCCTATGCGATCGACCGCGGCGATGCGTGCGCGGAGCCCACGCTCGCGGAACTGACGCGTACGGCCATCCATGTTCTTTCGGGCGAGGCCGGGTTTTTCATGATGATAGAGGGCGGGCGTATCGATTGGGCCGGCCACGCGAACGACGCGGCGTCCAATCTGCGGGACGTCCTCGCGCTGGACGACGCCGTGAAAGTGGCGCTGGACTTTCTCGCGCAGCATCCGCGCGAGACGCTTGTCGTCGTGACGGGCGACCACGAAACGGGCGGCCTTTCCATGGGCTTCGCCGGCACGGGCTACGCGCTCTACATGGAGCGCCTCGCGCACCAGGCAATGAGCGCGGCTGCGTTCGATACGCATGTGCGCGCGCTTCTCAAGGCCCGCCCGAACGCGACTTTTGCCGATGTGCAAGACTTGATTTCATCGTCCTTCGGCCTGCGGTTCGCCGCGCCGGACGGCCAGGCTTCCGCTCCCTTGCTGTTGACGGAGAAGGAGCGGGCCGAGCTCGAACAGGCCTTTGCGCACGATCGACGCCTGTACGCCGCGCAGACGGGCGAGAACGCGGCGTACGATGGCGAAAAGCGCTATCGCCTCGGCGGCGCCTGCCGTCTGGTTCTCGCGCACAAGGCGGGCGTCGGCTGGAGCTCGGGCGCCCATACGGCCATGCCGGTGCTCACGACGGCGGCGGGCGTAGGGGCCGAAAAGTTTTCGGGTTTCTATGAGAATACGGAAATTGCGCATATTCTCAAGGCGTTCTGCGTGCCTGCCCGGTAGCGCGCGGCGGTTTGTCGCGCTCGTCGCCCTCCTTCTCGCCACCGCGGCGCTTTGGCGCATGCCCGGTGCGCGGCCGCTCGTGGACGACGCCAACCGGGCGCGCGTCGCGCGGGTATTGTCGGTGGACAACGCCGATTTGGACGTGCATGGGCTTCTGGAATTCGGCACGCAACATTTGACGGTCTCGGTCGACGGCGTCGTCTACCGGGCGGAAAACGAGATGCGTGCCCAAATGGAACTCGACAAGAAGTTCGCGCCCGGCGACAAGGTGCTCGTCGTTTTCCCTCCCCGTGCCGGAAAGGACGCGTTGCTTGTGGCGCGCGACCATTGGCGGCTCGGCTGGGGCGTCGTGTTCCTGTCCGCGTTCGCGCTGTTCTTGTGCGCCTTTGGCGGTTGGGTCGGCGTCAAGGCGTTGTTCAGCTTCCTGTTCGGCTGTCTCGTCCTCTGGAAGCTCCTCGTGCCCCTCGTCCTGGCGGGGTGGCCCGCGTCGCCGCTCGCCTTTGCCGTCACCGCCTTCCTGACGGCGGTCATCATGTATCTTGTCGCCGGTTGCACCCGAAAGGGACTCGCGGCATTCCTGGGAGCCATGTTGGGCGTGGCGGCCTCCCTCGCCCTCGCGCACGTGTTCGGACGGCTCATGCAGGTGAATGGCGCGACCATGCCGTTCGCCGGACAACTCCTCTATTCGGGTTATGCCAACCTCGATTTGCGCGACATCTTCATCGGCGCGATCGTCCTGGCGTCCTCCGGTGCGGTCATGGACCTGGCCATGGATATCGCCTCGGGCGTCTGCGAAGTAAAACGGCACAATGCCGCGCTGGGCTTCGCCCCGCTCCTGCGCGCCGGCGTGCGCATCGGCCGCAGTGTGACGGGGACGATGACGACCACGCTTCTGCTGGCGTACTCCGGCGGCTACTTGACGCTCCTCATGGTCTTTGCCGCGCAGGGGACGCATCCCGTGGACTTCCTCAATTCGACGCTTGTCTCCGCGGAACTCGTCAAAACGCTCGTGGGCAGTTTCGGCTTGGTCCTCGTGGCGCCCTTTACGGCCCTCGTGTCGGCATGGCTGTACGGCCGTCGCGCGGCGTCCTGAACGCGCAGCGTCGCAAGGCGGTCCGCGCCTGAGGCAGCCGCGTCTAGACGAAAAGGGGGTCTCCCGCCGTGCGGCGGGGGATTCTTCTTTTTTGTCCTCTCGCGGGTTCCCCGCCGGATCTTCCGGGACGGACGCATCTCTTGCGCCTGCCATCTGCCGGAAACCGCGGTCTTTTCTCCTTCTCTTGCCGATACCCGGCGTCGGGCCGGGTCGACGACCGTGTTTCGGACAGGGTGGATCGGTCTTCGCGAAGGTCGACCCCCCGACTTCGCGAAGGTCGACCCCCCAACTTCGCGAAGGTCGACCCCCCTATCTTCGCGAAGGTCGACCCCCTATCTTCGCGAGGCCTCCGGGATTTGCTCTATATATAAGGAGAAGGGAAAGGGTGTTCGGGGCAATTGGAAGGATGATGGAGGGGGCGGGGGCGGACGACGTCCCTCTGACCGACCGAACCGTTGGACGGTCGCGTGGCGCCACGAACAGACGGAATTCCCGTGCCCATGAGAAAAGATTCTCGTGCCGATGAGAAAAAATTCCCCTGGGCACGAGAACGGTGCGGTCGCAGGCGGGAAATCGTCCGTTAGTTTGCGTTTTCGTTTGAAATACATCATGAAACAGTCAGATATCCCCTAAGAATCCAGGGCGACCCGTGCGACCGCCCTCGTTTTGCCCGCCCGGCACGCTCCAGACGGTGCCCAATTGCCTTGAAACGGTGATGGCGTTGCGCCGGAACGGTGATGGCGTTGCGCCGGAACGGGGTAGCCGTCTAGCCGATGGAGTAAACTCCGAGGGGCGGCAAAAGGCTGCACTAACGTTCCGCCCAAGGCTTCGCGCGCCCGGCCCCAACTTTTGCCGGGAGGGGAACTATCATGTTCAACCGTGCAGAAAATGTAGAGAATGCAGAATGGGGGATGGGGGCCTATCGATATCAGCCGTGGAGATCGGGAGAACGGGAAGAAGGGGCTTTAGACAGGATTTACAGGATGGGCAGGATTGGGAGACGGCGCTACCCTCCCTACGGTAGGGGCGGTAGTCCCCTGCCGCCCGCACGGTAATTGGCCGTGTAAATTGTAGAGGGGGCGCGTCCCAGTTGTCCTACTCGTCCCACCTGTCCCAGTTGTCCTACCCGTCCTGCCAGTCTCTTGCCGCCCCTTGGAGTTTGCCAACCGTTGGAAACCGGCACACATTATCAGGGCAAATCGCGCCGCTTTCCGCTTGGGTCACATGTCAAAGTAAATGCCACTATTTTGTGGGTTTGGGGCGACTAGTGGCATTTACTATTACCGATTGGGCATTTACTTTTACCGAAAACGGCCAAGCGGACGTCCATTTGACCTGAAAATGGGCGTCAAAGGGGCTTTTCGGCAATGCATCCCCCGGGCATGGGCAAATGTTTGTTTTTCGGAACAAGTAAATGCCCATACTCCGATTGGCTCCCATCCGTCTCCCGTCCGCGGATGGGCTATGCAGGGTGGAGGCTTACCTTGTCGTGACGGTATTCCTCCCCGGATCGGTTTCAATACTCACCCACGGCCGGACTTTCTGCTCCAGACCGAGGAGTTTCGGCTTGAGGACGATTTCGTTTGCCGGGATCTTCCGGATGTTGAAGAGGTCGGCGACTTCCGGACCGAACTTCCTCGTGAACAGGTCGTACGGCGTCTTGTCTTCGAGGACGGGCCGGACATAGCTGTTCACGTGCGACATCACCTTGTCGACGTCCGTCTGCGCAAGGCCGTCGAACGACGTCGGCAGCAGATAGTGGTTCCCTTTCGGGAGAATGAGCCGGATGCCTTCGTGGTTGCGCTCGGCATGCGCCTTCTGGTAGGCGGCTCCCGGGTCGCAGTAGAAGACGGGGGCGATGCGGTTTCCGTCGCAGTCGCTTTCGATCGCGGACGGATTGCTGAACTCGGTGCCGTTGTCCGTCAGGATCACGGAGAACATCTCGCTCATGACGGAAAGGCCCTCGTCTTTCCCGAACCTGCCCACGAGCCTGTCGCGCACGAGCCGGAAGGCCGCCGTCACGTTTGCGGAGGTCTTCGAGTCGAGAAGAAAGGCCAGCATGAACGAATAGGGCATGAACAGGGGCGTGAGCAGGACTTTCCCGCCTTTCGTCCCTTCGACCGTGTCCATTTCCGTCACCGGGAGCCCGGGGTTGGCGGCGATGAACGCGTGGTAGTCCGTCATTGTGCGGCCGATGCGGCAGCGCGTGTCCACCTTGTGTTCAACGCCCTTCGACTTGCGCGGCGCGAGTTTGCATTTGCGCGGCAGATCTCCGTTCTTCGTCTTCATGAGCCCGGCGTCGATGTAGCGGTAGAGGGTCTTCTCGCTCACGGGAATCACGTCGGGATTGTTGACCACGGCGGCGTGGACGGACTGTCCGTTGGCGGTCAGCGCGTGGACGAGCCTGTCCATGGCGGACAGCTCTTCCTCTGTGATGTTCACGCCTTCGCGCGCCTTTGCGAGGATCGTCTTGTAGTTTTTCTGGGCTTCGTCGGCGACATAGAACCTCTTCCGGAGCGGGCACTTGTTCGTGTCCCGGCAGCCGTTGCAGACGAAGGGCGAGGAGGCAAGCCTCTCGCAATGCTGCTCGATGAAATCCGGACAGTGCGCGTTGCATTGGCGGCAGAAACGGCAAAGCATGCTGCGCCGCGTGTGCAGGCACGTTCTGCAGACGGAGTTCCGCTTCGGACAGTCGTAGCGGTGCACGCAGCGGTTGTTGGGGCGACCGGAGACGCCCTTGGTCGACTCTTTTGCGCGCTGGTCGATTTCGCGCAGGATCGTCTTCGGCGGACGTCCGAGCGTCCGGGCGATCCTGTAGGGCGTGCAACCGTCGTCGAGCAGGTTCTCGATGCGCAGGCGTTCGCCCGGCGTCAGCCGGGGCTTGGTTTTGCCGTTCTTTTCTTTGGACGGCGGCAGAGGCGTTTGCATAGGCTTGTTCCTTTCTTTTCTTTCCGGACGGAATGCCCGGACGCTTTGGAGGATACCATTTTTTCGTGAATTGTCAAAGTAAATGTCACTAGTCCGCCCCCCATGGGGGGCGGGGAGGGGGGGGGCTCCCTTCCGTCTTTGAGGAGAACATCCATTGTCAGCCGGGCACCTCGTCGATGACAACGCGCCCACGAAAGCTCCCTTCCGTCTTTGAGGAGAACATCCATTGTCAGAGTAGATGCCACTAGTGCCTTATCCTATGTTTGTCAGAGTAAATGCCAATACACTATGGGCATTTACTTTGACAATTCACAAACTTGCATTATTTCGCATTTTCCATTGCTTTTTATGCGGTTATATGATATAATACTCACAAGCTTCATCGAGGACGAGATTGGCGAACTTGACGAGAACCAGCGCCTGTTCGTCC
>ERZ808246.639-NODE-639-length-28077-cov-4.671615_pt1 | contig 28077 bp, 40 predicted proteins | sample MGYA00521083_ERZ808246 | MGnify/ENA primary metagenome ERZ808246 (study PRJEB31516, sample SAMN03275577) | gut metagenome | biome: mammalia-associated habitat; material: feces | host: Papio cynocephalus | place: Kenya | collected 2012-07-07 ...
GGCGGCACTGGCCGCGCAGAACGTCAGCAGGGCCGGAGTGCGGGCGCTTGTTCTCGCGGTCGGACGCCGTCTGCAAATGCTTCTGCGCAGTGTCCATGCGCTCAAGGTCGTTAGCGTTCAGCGCGGAGAAACTGAATTCCTGTCCACAAATAAGCATTGTGTCCTCCTATAAAATGCGCCCCTGCCAGAGGTGACAGGGGCGGTATTGGATTGTTGTTAGGCCTTGACGGACTTGCCCGCCTCGGCAGTCTGGGTCGCGCCCTCGGTCAGGTAGTCAAAGTCTTTCGGGGTGCCGACGGCCTTGACGTCCACTGCGAAGGTGGCGGAAGCGTTTGCTGCGCCACCCACGTCACTGGTGACGACCAAAACGGCGTTGCCCACCTCGCCCTTACCAGTGCGAATGCTGAAGTAGATGTACGGTACAATGACATCACTGCCGGTGCCGTACTTGATCTTGTGAGACAGCACAAAATCCTGAAAAGCATCACCCACACAGCGGTTGCCGTTGACGGACAGTGTGCGCTGGGTGCCAGTTTTGCTGGTGACGGTGCCGGTGCGGATGAATGCCTCGTCATTGGTAGTGGCGTTCAGAGCACCGGAGTGTTCCTTCACATGATCCGCGCAGACGATCCAGTCGGACTTCTTCGTCTGTTTGGAGGCGTCGGTCTGGAAGGCAAGGATGAAGTCATCCGTGTCCTCCGTGCCTTTATAGGTGGCGCTGGGCTCGATGTCCTTCTCAGACTTGAGCGCGGCCAGAGTTTCAGCAACAGTCATAGGTTATCTCCCTTTCTGGTAATACTGAAGTTGAAGTTGAATCTGAAAACGGCAGCTATTTTCGTCCTGGCTCATAATGTAGCCAGGAGACAGGCAGACAACTTTTTCAGCCGTCTTGCCGTCAGACAGCTGCGGTAGGTGGCGTTTCGCGGATTGAGTCTCCACCCATGCAGCGAACTCGTCCCAGAAGGCGCTGTTCGCGGCCTGCTGGACGGCCTCGGGGGAGTACTCCATCCGGGACGCCAGAACGTAGTTCTTTGCCCGGATGCTGCCGAGGAAGAACTGCTCCAGTATCGTTGCCGTAGGTGTAGCTTCCAGCGAGAACTGCCGCTGCTCGGTGTCCGCGCCCAGGTACTCGATAGAGAGCACCACGTCTCCGTTGTTCAGTGCGCGCACCAGCGGACAAGAGGCCAGCCAGTCCAGCATAGCTTTGATGTCTGCGGTCTGGCTCATTTGTTGACCTCCTTGGCACGGGTTTTGACGAACTGAATGAAGTCCTCCTTGTGGTCGTCCACGCAGCGCTCGCCCCAGTGGGGGCCTGCGCCGTCCTCGCGGACGCCTTTGCCCTTGGGCAGGCGGTAATACTGGGACGCCGCGTAGGGGGTGGTGTGCCGGATCAGGCCGCTGCCCAGCACTGTGCTGGTTTTGGCGCTGGCTCTCAGCGCACCAGTGCGCACTGGGACGTAGGGGGTCACCAGCCGGATGAACTCACCGTCCGCTTCCTTCTGCAGGCGCTGAAAGCCTGCCTCGGTGCGTGGCTTGAAGTTCGGGTCCCACTTGATGCCGAGATTGATTGGGCTGCTCATCATGCCACCTCCACACACCAGTGAGGACAGCGCCCGTCACGGTTGTCCTGTACGCTGGTGACGGTGCCGATGCGTCCGCTGGGCAATGTTACCTTGTCCTCCGGGGCCAGCGTCCAATGACAGGCCCTTGCGGGCTCGTCTGCGGCCTTGAATGCTGCCGGGTCGAGAAAGGTGCTTGCCGCGTCCAGCATTGATTCTGCTGTGCTCTGCGGGGCTGCTGCGGAGTGTCCCACAAAAATGCAGATTTCGGAGCTGCTGCCGGGGTTGAACCCGGGGCCTCCGGCTTTTGCGCCGGATACTTCGCGGCAGCTCACGCCGGACAGCACCGTGGTGTAGCTGGTGCTGCCAGTGCCCGCCCGAATGCAGTGTACGAGCGTGACACTCTTTGTTGCGAGAAGAGGTTTGCGCATGGCGGGCCTCCTCTCAGCGTCTGCGGGGCGGACGGTAGCAGGCACTCCGGCAAAGCATCCAGCGTGTGGATGGGGCAGAGAGCACTTCGTTCACGATTTGCTGCTGCCGCTTGCCCAGATACGCCTGCTTGTCCATTCCGCTGGCATAGCTTTCAGTGTATCCGTGATTGCTCACGCTGGACACCCCGTCCCAGTCGGCATCCAACCCCGCAGCTAACTGCACCAGCCGGGCTTGGCAGTTTCGGAGCAGATTGATCTGTTCTTCGGTGTCTGCCAGAGTGGCAGTCCACCGGGTCGCCCCCAGAATGAACAGCGCCGCGTCACCCGCCAGCGTCGGAAACTCGGCCTCGGTCAGCGGAGTGCTGGGAAACCGTGAGACGTACTCGGGGTAGGTGAGCCAGTTGTCCATAGCTTACTCCTCAGTGAAGTTTGCCTTGGGAATGGTGATCTTGCCCATGCGGACGTTCTTGTGATCGAACTTCAGCGCCCAGTTGGCGCTGTTGGTGAACTCGGCATCCGTGGGAGTGGGCTTGTTGATCTTGTCACCGTCGAAGGAGACACCATTCGGGTGCAGGATAAAGCTGCGATTGTTGTACAGGATATCCGTGCCGCCCGCCTTGGCTGCGTTATACTCGGTGTAGTCCGGGGTGATGACCTTCGGGTCGGCGGTCAGAACAGAGCCCTGCCCCAGCAGGAAGCTGTTGTAGTTGGTGCCGTCGTCGGTGCCGCGGTCGTTCTCAACCACGACCAGACCGTTGATGGTGGGCAGGCTGACTTCCTTCTGCAGCACATTGGTGATGACGTACTTGTTGTAGTTCAGCAGGCCCAGCTTCTTGTACTCGGCCAGAATCTTGGAGTGCACCACCAGCAGGCCGAACTTGCCGGAGAAGTCGCCCAGAGCGCTCTGCTGAACGTCGATCAGCTGGTTTGCGGTCACGCCGCCGCTCTTGACGGTCAGGGTGTGGCTTGCCAGACCGGACAGACCCAGAACGGAATCGACCAGCTTGACCAGCAGGCTCTGCTTGTACATGCGCCAGTAGCGGCCGGTGTTGCGGGCCACTGCTGCCATAGGGTCGGCAGCGGTCAGCTCACGGGTCAGCTCAGTGGCCTTCCAGGCCTTCATGCGGTCAATGCGGATCCAGGACTGCTTGCCGCCGGAGATTTCGGTGGGCACGTTGTCATTAGTGCCGTCGCGAACCAGGGGAGCGTCGGTGTCGGGGTCCAGCGGATTATAGAAGCGGATGGCGCCCATCGTGCCGCCGTTGTCCAGCGAAGTTGCCAGGCTCTGGTCGCTTGCCAGAATGCCGGAGGCGAGGATGGAATCGGAGAAGGTGGCTTCCTGATCTACGAAGCCCTGATAGACCTCGGGGTCAAACGGAAAACCGCCAAAAGTGCCGGGAATAGGCATAGTTCAGTTACCTCGTTAGTGTCGTGCAGCCCTTACCAAAGCGGAGAGCTGCTGAAAGAGTGCCGGGTTGCGAGTGCGCAGGGCCATGCGTTCCGCACCGGTCATCTGCAGAAACTCCTGCAGGGTGGGCTGTGCGCTGCCACCCTGGCTGCGGGGCTTCGGGACGATGATCGGGTTGGTGGGCTCCTGCGGCTCGGCGTTCGGCTGCGGGCCTGCGCCGTCCTGCGGGGCGGGAGTGCCCTGCTGGAACAGGTACGGCTTGTGGGATTTGAGGTCAGCGAATGCCTGCTTGACATCTTCGGCCTGGTTCTTGCTCTCGCGCAGTGTAGCTCTGTTCGGCAGTAATGCAATAGCATCGTTCTCGTCCAGAGCGCCTGCCTCATGGGCAGCAGCACGCAGCACACCGGTAAAGGCAAACTCTGCGGCCTGCTGGTTCAGCTGGTTGGTCAGGTTGGAGATCTGACTGCGCAGATCGTTGACGTCCACGCCCTCAAAGGCAGCCAGACCCTGCTGTGCGGTGGTCAGCTGCGCCTGCAGGCCCTGTACAGTGGCCTGATGGGCGGTTTCATCCAGACCGTGCAGGCGCATCACTGCGTTGATCTGCTCTTCGGTCAGGCCCTCGATGGCTTTCAAATCCTCACGTTTCATGGTTTTTACCTCCCGTTGGGCCTACAGCATTGTTGTCGCGCTGCCGTGCGCGGGCCCCTGCACCTCTCTGACACCGGGTGCGCAGTGTAATCTGGGATTATCGTATCACATCTCGGGAAATAAAAACGTTACGAGTTGACCCGACCGCCCATTGACTACTTGTAACTAAGCATACAGAAATTCCTATAAACCCTACGCGTGCGGGCATCAAGCGCGTTCTCGCGCGTATATACTCTTCTTTTCTTCTGTTCAGGGTCAGGATAAGAGCTTGAGTATGTTGTGTATGTTTTGACCCGAAAACCCGCATGAACACTCACTTTTTCGTGACTACAAAGTTTGTATGTCACTGAATGTTGCAATCAACTGTAATTTTGTTGCCGTGAATGGGCGAAAGAAACGCCCCGCGCCGGGAGGTTTGCCCTCTTTGGCGCGGGGCGTTTTGCCGTGTAGCGGTCATTCTTCGTCAGGTGCGATGATGAGCTGGGAGCCGTCCGGGAGGATGAACGCCAGCTTTGCACCGCAGATTGCGGCGGCTCTGGCGAGGTCTTTTGCTGACCAGCTGTCCCGGCGCATCTTGTTCGCCATGGCCTGCGGGGTGGTCATGCCGAATGCTGCGGCGAAGCTGCCCTGGTCGGTTTCGGTCAGTTCCAGCAGGGCTTTTACTCTGGACGATGTTGTCATTTGGATTCACTCCTTCCCGCCACAAGGATATGACAGCTTTAAGCAAAAGTCAACAACAAAAAGAAATTAAAAATTAAATCAAAAACAACTTGACATTGTTCTTGCGCAGAGGTAACATACAGCCACCGGAAGGAAAATGGCAAAAAACAACGGAGGTAAACGAAAAATGAAAAAGAAAGAATTGCGCGGGCATCTGGGTACTCTGGCGTTCAATATGGATTCTCAGTGGTGCGTCATGCACCGGGAGGACCTGCCGGAACTGACCCGGCTGTACGCCGAGGGCCAGTACCAGGGAATGATCTTTACCCTCTGCACCCTGGGCGGCGACTGGTGGAGGGACGCGAACGGCAAGCACCGGGTGTTCCTGATGGGCGAGTCCAGCCGGGACACCGACGAGTATGTCAACAAGGAGGACTGAATCATGGCAGATCGTGCATTGACCTACGCGGAGCTGATAGAACTGGCCCGCGAGAACTACGACAAGGGCGGCGATGGTTACGCTGAGTGCTGGGACGAGCGCACCTTCGCGTACTTCGTGAAGGAGTTCGGGCCCATCACCAAAGCCCGGGCGCTGGAGATGTTCGCTGCGGCGTTCGACGAGGAGAAGGAAGAACGGGCAATCGCCCAGGCGGCTATGAAGGGAGAGTGGTAATCGTGAAAACGCTGAACATTACTTACGACACCATGGAAATCGAGAATGGGGAGAATATCGTCGGTGAGACTTGCTACCCCGTCAAGGTGCAGAACGATTTGGCGTGGCAGCTGCTTCGTGATCCGGGCTCCTGCAGGGCTGTCGATATCGCACGCCTCGAGTTCTTGCTGCAGAGTGTAGAGATCCTGCAGGGCCGGAGATTCGTGGACGGAAGCATCAAACATTGCGAGCTGGTAAAGGAGGGCTGAATTATGAAAACAAGTGCGTTCAACCGCATTTATGCGGAAGCCCAGCGCGTCAACATCCAGAGCAGCGAGTGGTTCAATTTTGCCGGGTTCTTCTGGATGCAGTGTACTGAGCACCAGTTACAGAAGATGCGGGGGCTGCTCCGGGCGCAGGGCTGCAAAACCGTCCAGAAGGATGACGGCGAGTGGTTCGCGCTGGACAAGGGCATTCTGATTAAGGCAAACTGAGGAGGGCTGAATCATGAAGAAGGTCAATGTGAAGGCGTATGGTGAGGCGCTGGTGGCGCTGCAAGAGCAGTTCGCTGAGTGGGACGGCATCCGGATTTTCAACCGCAATTCTTGCTGGCCGGACACTCCGGTAAGCATGGGTGTCCAGTGGGCGTCCTTCGGAACCAAGCGCCCGGCGGAAGCGGCCGAGTACGCAAACCGGATTCTGGATGCTGCCATGGCAGCGGAGAACTTCGTGTACAACGGCTATGTGGTGGATTTCGACGGAGGCGATCAGTGATGCGTGGATTCCGGGCAGAGATGGGTGGTCAGTTCTGGCACGAGGGCCAGACCGAGAAGAACGGGCATGTGTTCCGGTGGGAGGTTAAGGTCTACCCGGAGGATAGTGAGTTTGGTATTGATGGCGGTAAGGTATCGAAGCTCTGGATCTCCGAGCTGCCTCCCGGTGAGATCCGGTACTGGCAGGAAGCGGCCTATTACGATCGCGGATGGTGTACGCTGCCGTCTACGCAGGAGGCTATGGACTTCGTGGACGAGTTGCTGGCGCACTTCAACTGAATTACCCGACAAGAAAAGCCCTGAAGGTGCGTTCCTTCAGGGCTTTTGCTTTGTTCATTTCTTCGCCTGTGCTGCTGCGCTGGCTGCTTCGCTGCGGCCGAAGCCCGGCACGCTCTCCCGCAGCTGGTATTGCTGCAGCCCGGTCTGGTGCAGAAAGTCCTTCAGCTTTGCACGAGAGGCCGCCAGCTTCGCCGCTGCGGCCTTTTCCGCATCCTTCTGGCCGCTTTCCTTTGCCACCAGAAATGCCCGCTTGTCGGCTCGTATCTGCCGCTCCTGGGCGCGCTGCATCTGAGTGGCTTTGTACCGTCCGATGTCCTTGCCGTTGTAGGTCACAGTAGCAGCATTGATCGCAGCCAGTCGTTCAGGCGTGTAGCTGCGTACACTCGCGCCCTCCCAGTACATGCTCCAGTTGTGGGCACAGTTGGCACCCATGAACCCGCGCACATCACCGTAGCCGATGTCGTCCAGTGAGAGGTAACCGTGTTTGCCGCTGCGGCTGACGAGCTGGCCCTGCCACCAGCTGTGGTTGGTCAGGTTTTGCCCGCCATCGCCGGTACGCGCACCGACATGGGCGTCCAGCTCCATCAGGTCGCACCCGAGGGAGTCTGCACTATAACGGGTGATCTCTCCGGCGGTCTGGTTGATGCCGGTGCGGGTGGCCCGCAGCACCACCACGTCCAGTGTGTCCACGTGCCCGCTGGGGTAGGTGATAGCGCCCACACCTTTTGCTGCCAGAGCATTCAGCGCTCGGCGGGCTGCGTCGTCAGAGCTGAATGCTCCACTGGCGGCGTCCATGTGGGCCATGTCCAGATAATAGGCCAGCTGCCGCTGAGTGGTCTCTACCATGTTCTGGTTGCCCATCACAGCGCGGGTCTGGGTCAGGTTGTACAGGGTGTTCATGGTGCGCCGGTAGCCACTGTTGATTAGCTGCTGCGCTTCCTCACTCTCGCCCAGCGCGGGCAGAGAGCGGCCTGCTGCGGCTGCGTCCAGCGCATCCTTGGTGTATGCCTGCTTCATTGCCTGGGCAAACACGGCGGCTTCCTGGGGGCTGAGCTCCTGCACGATGGCCTGCATTTGCTGCAGCAGGTATGCCCGGCTTGCGCCCAGTGCCTGCGCCCGGAAGCTCTGCCACTCGGCGGTGGATGTGATCTTGTCTGCCTTGATGATCCGACGCACCATATCCCGCAGGATGCGCTCACTCAGTTCGTCCCACGGTGCTGCCATGAGCCCTGCGTAGCCGTTGACCTCGTCCGGCGTCAGCATGGCGTTACCTTGTGGTGACCGTTTTCCAATGCAGGCTCAAAGCCCAGCAGACGGACGATACGCAGTGCTTCGTAGTACTTCTCCCACAGTGCAGGGCTGCGCAGGATGCGTGCGTTCGCCATCAGCCAATCCAGCCGCTCTGCAGTCTGCTGCTGCCGGGCAGCTTTTTCTTTAGCCGTCGCCATTGTCGATCACTCCCTTCAGGATATCATTGGCGCCGTTCTCCTGCTGAATGGCCTGCACTGCCCGTGTAGCGGTCTCTTCGTCCTCGCCGAAGAAATGCATCCGGTACTCGGTCTTGCTGCGCAGGCCCATGCTGACCTCCTGCTGCCACTGGGCCATCTCGGACAGCCGGTCGAGGATGATGCTGTCGTCCCACTTGAAGGAGATGTTCAGCTTACCCTTACCGGGCGCACCCTGGATGTGGTCGGCCCAGTAGTCCAGTGCGTCAATCAGCCCGCGCAGGGCGTCCTCGAGGGCTGCCTGCAGATCGGAAACGGTGGAGTACAGTTTCTGCTTGCTGCTCACGATCTCGGTGGCGGTCTTTTCCACGTCGGCCACCTGAGACAGCACACCGAAGCTCAGCCCGGCATGGCTCTCCACATTGCGCAGGTACTGGTTCAGACCGGAGAGGTAGTTGCCGTCGCGCAGGGAGGGGGCAAACACCTGGTAGAACGGTGTGCCGTCCGTGATGCCGGTGTTGACGTCGATACCGTGGAACAGCCGCTCCCGGTGGTGGGGTGCGGTGGTGTCGATAGCTTCCGGCGGCACACCGTATTGGCGCAGGGCTTCAGCCTTGGACAGCTGCTGCCCGGCGGCGGTGGGTTTGAGAAACCTCTCGTCGGTGTCAACGGCCAGCTCGCCGCCCTCGTACTCCCAGTCCAGGCGGGTGTACTGTTCGTCGGCGTCGATGATCTGCTTGCGGGCAGGCTCGAACATGGCGGCACCCAGCTCACTGTCCGGCTCGACGCTGTTGACGATGGGCGTCACAAAGTAGCCGACCGGCAGCTTTTCCAGCCCGGTGAGGTAGGCCACCGGCTCGATCTCATCCCACTCGGGACGGATGCCCAGATCCTCGGGGCTGCCGAGGCTGTCCTGCGTAGAGCTGCGGAAGGCTAGATTGACCACCTTGATGCAGGGGAATTGGGTCGGCGCTGCGAGATCGTAGTCATCGAGCTGCGCCAGTTCCTCGTCGCGCAGATCAGCGCGGCTTTCCAGAACGTGCATCCACTCCATGCGGTGGTAGTAGTTGTCGTCATCCTGAATCGTATCAATAAACACGCCCTCGGTCAGACTGCCCTCCACGTCATGGGCAACGGGAAAATACCGGGATGCGTTGCAGAAAGAAATGCCCAGCTTTTTGCCGCTCTGGTAGGGCTTCCAGATGCCGCTGCCCAGTGCCAGGGCCACTGTGAAGATGCGCCGTCTGCGGGGCGAGAGCACTCGCTGCAGCTGGGTGTTGATCCAGTCAGCACGGCTGCTTCCTTCTACCGTGGCTTCCAGCTCCAGCGTGGTCAGCCGAGACAGCTCTGCGCAGATCAGCGCGGGCAGGTCAAGGGTGAGGGTCTCAGGGTTCTTGTCCAGCGGCAGGCCGTCAATAGCGGCGTCATACCACTCCTCGATGGCTTGCTGCATCCGGTCGGTGACAAGGGTCTTGCAGCCGATGATGTTCTCAATGTCGGCGTGGTTTATCATGCGTTCTGTACACCTCTCTTTTGCCAGACGTCCTCAAGAGCGTATCTGGTCATGTCGATACTGTGGTTTGCCGCATCGACAAAACCTGGCATTACTTCGCCGGTCTTTTTGTCGAGGGCGTACTCGTACTCGGAAAACTCCCGGGCCGTCCAGGGGCAGCGCTGGGGGTCAATGACGATCTTTGCACGGCTCTGCAGCCACTTCATGCCGTCGGTCACGCTGGTGCCTCCGTGGGCGGCGTACTTCCGGCAGCCGCGCAGGCGGCTGAAGCCCAGATCGCGCAGTGTAGCGATCGAACGATTGGCCGCGCTGTCCGCGATGATCTCATCGTGCAGGTGCCGTTTGAGCACCTCTGCCAGCTGGGCGTCGGTCTCTTTCTGGGCCCGGTGCTCCTCGTAGATGTAGATGGTTTGACGGGCGTGGTCGTAGCTCATGCCGCCGAAGTGGTTCGGGTCGGGGTACCAGCCGAAGTCCAGACCATAGTAGCGCCGGTCGAACCCGGCAATCTCCTCACTGGTGATGGGGCGCAGTTCCAGATTCTCAAAGACGGCGGTGCCGCAGCCCACCACTTCGCCCAGATACTCGTGGGCGTAGGCCACCGGATCCCGCTGCTTGAGGGTCTCAGCGTCGTCGAAGAAACGCGGGCCCAGCCATTCGGGCGGGGTGGTCAGGTAGGTGGTGTGGTGCCGGAACTGCTTCGGCTTGACCTCCCGCTTATACCGGTTGACCCAGTGCCGGGCCATGGCCGGGCTGTTGAAGGTCTTGAAGGAAAAGCTGAACGGGCCGCCGCGGAACACCGACTGCTCGACGTTTCGCACTTCCTCGGGGCCGTCGTACTGGTCGAATTCCTCAAAGTGCATGACACCGAAATAGCCGAAGGGCACGGCGATGGATTTCAGCTTGCCGGGGTCATCCAGACCGTAGAACTGGATGGTCTGCCCGGTGGGAATGTACGTCAGGGTATAGGGCTTTTTGGTCTGCTTCCACAGGTGCCGGATGCCCATGCGGTCGATGACGCGGTTGTACTCCGGCCAGACGCTGGTGGCGAGGGTGTTGCCCACTTTGCGCAGAACGACCGCGTGGATGTTCGGCACCCGCATCACCAGCAGCACCACCTCGGTGGCGGCAAAGGTGGACTTCAGGCTGCCGCGCCCGCCGTCGCCCAGATATTCGTTGTACTCGCCCGACCAGATGGCAGTGTGGGCAGCGTAATACTCAGGGATGATCAGGCTGCTTAGTTTCAGCTGCTGTTTCAGCAGGTTTGGGGGCTGCCGTCTTTGGTATGTCATCCACAAACACCACCTTTCCGTCGTAACCTCTCAGCTCCGGGTGCTCGCTCCAATGCTCCGGGTCTCGGTTTTTCAAAAAGAAACACATTGCGCCCAGGTCGCCGCTCTGGGCTTTCTTGAACAGGGCGTTCTCCACGCTGGCCAGCGCCGCCTCCGCGCCTACGCTGATGGCCTGCTTGATGCGCGGGTCCTCGGTGCACCAGCGCCGGAAGGTGCGCACCGGCACGCCGATCTGTTCGCAGATCTCTGCCTGCGTCAGACCGTGCATTGCTAGCCGCTGCAAGCGCAGCAGTCCGCTGGGGCTGTTCCATTTGCTGATTTGGGATACTCGTGCCAAGGTTTCACCTCCGTATGAGAAAACGGCGCACACTGGTTCCACTCTGGAGGAACCCTGCGGGCGGAGGATGACCCGAGTGTACGCCGTTTTGGCTTAAATATAAAGCCGGGGTGGGAAAGGAGTAGAAAACCCACCCCGGCGGGGAATGGTTATTTCAGGCGGACTGCCTTTTCGCCAGTGAAGTCCTCCCAGCGCTTGACGATCACGTCCACATAGCGGGGGTCGTACTCCATGGTGTAGCACTTCCGGCTCAGCTGCTCGCAGGCGATCAGCGTAGAGCCGCTGCCGCCGAACAGGTCCAGCACGGTTTGCCCGGGCAGGGAGCTGTTCTTGATCAGCCTGCCGCACAGCACCACCGGCTTCATGGTGGGGTGCTCGGCGTTGCGTGGCGGCTTATCGCAGCGGATCACGCTGCTGGGCTTCTCGGTCAGCAGCGCCTGCGCCTTGATGGCCCAGTCCAGCAGCTCGTCCTTCTTCATGTGCCGCAGGTCGTCCGGCTTGGCGTCGTCAATGACGGTGGTCTGGCTGCGGTCGTTGATGAAGTAGTGGTTTGCGCCGGGCTTCCAGCCGTACAGGCAGGGCTCGTGCTGCCACTGGTAGTCGCTGTGCCCAAGCACAAGGCTGTTCTTGACCCAGACCAGGCACCCGTGCAAGCCCCAGCCTGCCTCACGGAACATGGCCCGGAATGCTTCGCCCTCGGTGTCAGCGTGGAAGATGTACGCGCTGGCACCGGTGCGGCAGGCGTCGAAAGCCCGGCTGTATGCCTGAAGCAGGAACTGCCGGAACTGGCTTTCGGCCATGTTGTCGTTCTCGATCTTCTTGCCGTTGCTGCCCTGATAGTTCACGTTGTAGGGCGGGTCGGTGAGCAGCAGATCGGCCAGTTGGCCGTCCATGAGCTGCTCCACGTCCTGCGGGCTGGTGCTGTCGCCGCACATCACGCGATGGTCACCCAGCAGCCAGATATCGCCGCGCTGGGTGATGGGCTGCTCAGGCGGCTCTGCGTTGAAGTCGTCCTCTTTGACCTCCTCATCAATCTTGATCTGGAGGTTCAGGCCAAAGTCTGCCATGTCGTAGTCAATGCCGGTCAGCTCCTGCACCAGCAGCTGCAAGTCCCATTGGGCAACTTCGCCGGTGGAGTTGTCGGCAATGCGCAGGGCCTTGACCTTTTCCGGGTCAAGCTCTGCCGCTACGATCACCGGCACTTCCTGCAGCTTCAGCCTCCGGGCGGCCTTGTACCGGGTGTGACCGGCGATGATGACACCGTCCCTGTCCACGATGATGGGGGACTGGAAGCCGAACTCTTTGATGCTGTTGGCAACGGCCTTTGCGGCCTCGTCGTTGCGCCGGGGGTTGTTGTCGTAGGGGCGGATCTCGTCCAGCCGTTTGTACTCGATTTGGTGTTTCGTTCCGTCCATACAATCCCTCCGGGCAATAAAATAGGCTCTCTGGCAATTGTACCAGAGAGCCGGGGGTAAAAACGTTATGACTTACTTTTTGGCTTTCGTCTTGGTGGTCTTGGGCTTGGCTTTGGACGCCTTGTCCAGTTTGGCATAGGGGTCTTTGAAGCCCGGGTAGGGCTTCGGCCACTCGCCAGTGTGGATGCGCCAGCAGTCTACCGCATACTTGCGGGCGTCTCTGCCGTGCTTTTGACCCTCTGGGCTGTTTTCAACTTGGGAAATCAGAGATTCGTTCCATGCTGCCATACTCTTTACTCCTTACCAATTCGGGGTGTACCCGTCTGCATTTGTGATCGTTTTGCTGCTCATGGTGAGTGTGCTACGGTCGAGGGTTACGACGTACTGCCCCCGAGAGCGTTTCGTGTTTCTCGTGGGGCTGAGTCCGACATTCAGAATGACATTCTTCCCTCTGGCTGCTGCCAGCACAGGGTACATGGTTTCGGCGTCACCGCCGTAGTCCCCACGCTTTGCATTCCGCAACGCTGCAAACAGCTTCGGCTTTTTACGGCGGAGCTGCGCGTAATCTTGCCGAAGCTCCCAAGTGGTTATTGGTTTGGCCTTGCTGTTGAGAAACGCCTTGACCTGGTACTTGCCGTACCCGCCAGAGTTTCCTGCGTCGTTGTTCACCCAATATGTACCTGCACCATGGACGCCCTCGGAAGCATACATCTGGTTTCCAGTCATGAGCTGCTGGTTGAACTGCTTGCCCATTTTCGCGTTGGTAGCCTTATCAGCATGGTACATGGAATCCTCGCCCGCCTGTTTTCTGGCCCGCTCGTACGCGGCGTCTGCAAGAACTTCAGGCTTTCGGGTGTCCCACCCGATGAGATTTATGTACCGCTGGACAAAGCAGTCACGCTGCGTGCCGTCCGTTGCGATGGGTAGTTTTTCGATTGCTGCTACGGTGTCCGCTGCATCCTGATCGCTCATCTGCATCAGCGCTGCGGGGTTGCCCTTGATCTGGGCCAGCAGCTGCTGTTCACGGGTCTGGGGTGCGGCTGGCGCTGCTGCTTTTGCGGCACCGCTGCCCACGCCATGGCTGCCGCCATAGCTCGCGCCTCCCTGTGACATCTAATTCCTCCCTTGGCCGTGAATTTCTCGGTCAAGGGTAACACATCCCCGAGCGCAAAAACGTTATGAATTACTTTTTCTTGGGCTTCGCCTTGGCGGATTTCTTCTTGCTGGCGGGCTTCTTCACGTACTTGCGGTACTCCGGGGCCAGCCGGGAGATGGGGCCGATCCAGTTGCCCTTGCTGTCAGTAAGCACGGTGCCGTCCGGGTCGGTCATATTGGCCGCGAAATGGATCGGGCCCTCGGAAACCGGCGGGGTGTCACGCTGAATCCAGCCGCCGATGATGGTGTCGTCTGCTGCGGAACTTTTCGACTTAGCCATAGTAAAAATACCTCCAGATTGATTTTACCACACTTCGATTTCCAGCTCAAGAACCTTCTTGCCGCTGAGGTATGTGTGGGATGGGCCGAGCCGGGTGCTGCGCACGCCGGTGATCTTGTGGTGGGTGCCCACCGCCAGAACAGCTTCGGACTGGCTGGGCTGGATGAAAGCGGCGCGGGTGCTTTTGGCTGTGTGGTATCGGATCAGAATTTCGCGGTTTCCGGAGCGGATACCACCCTGACCGTGGGTGCCGGTGCCGCGTCCGCTCTGCTGCGGCCAGAACGGATTGTTCCGGCTGTCGTAGGCCGTGGATTCAAGGCTGGAATTCTGCCACGTCTTGCCCACCAGCAGTTTGCGCAGCTGGTTGTCGCTCATGCTGCTGTAATTCTTTGGCAGGTTGCAGTGGCGCTCCAAGAAATCCGAATGGTCGGCGCGGTAGAGGGTCGTCTCCGTGCCGATGGGCTTCGCCAGCTTGTCCACGGCGTTGAGCATCCGCTGCTGTTGTGCGTTCAGCGGCTGGCCGGTAGCGGCCGCCCAGTTGGCATTCTGGCTCAGCGCTTTGCCGTTGCTCTGCATCACGGGGTTGATGTAGTCGGTTACGCCTGCCGCAAGCTTGGGGTCGCGCAGCATTTGCTGCTGTGCGGCGTTCTCCATTGCGGAGACCTGCTGCTGCGTCAGGTGCGGGAATCCGTTTGCACCGGTGGGCGGGCCTGCCTGCTGCATTGCCGGTGCTGTCTGAACCGCAGGCGCTACGGCCTGAACTGCTGCTGCGGCACCGGCTGCCTTTGCACCCGTTACGCCTTGGGAACCGCCGTAGCTTGCTCCGCCTTGGGACATTGCACGTCTCCTTCCATTTCGCTGTCTGAATTCAAAAATGCTGCACCGCGCAGACGCTCTGCCATCCGGTGCGGGAATGCCTGCCACTGAATGCCCCGTTCCCGAAGCAGTGCGGCGGTATCGGGCGGCACCTTGCCGTAGAACAAGATCTCCTCCGGCTCACAGGCGTCCAGCATGGCGGCAAAGCCTTGCCGGAAAGCGTCCTTGGTGCTGCTGTGTACTCCGGTACCCAGCGAGCTGATCGCAACGGCCCCGCCTTTGCTAAGGCCATCAAAGCACCAGTCATAGCTGTCCGGGCCTGCCCATCCGGGGGCTTGAACGCAGCAGACACCGTTGGCCTGAAGCCACGCTGCCAGAAACTGGTTGCGGTAGTGATTCCAGCGCTGGATCGGGGCCGGAAAATCGGTGTAAAGGGAGAAAGTCGGGCCGATCACCAGCGGGTATTTCGCCAGCGCACTGAGATACCTCTGCGGCTGCCGCCAGAAGCGCTCGAACTGGTAGTCGTCAAGGAAGAAGTGCACGCCTGCGCTCTCCGGGTGCCTGCAGGTCAGCAGCTCGTTGAAGCCGATCAGGTGGTCTACGCCGAAGGGCAGCGGCAGGGCCTTGGTGACGGGGTTGCCTGCCGGGGTCAGCTCTATGCCGTCCAGCAGGAACCAGTTCACCAGCTGGCCCGTCCTCATCCGCTCGTTAGAAAAACCCATGCTCTGCCCTCCTGTGTGTTATCCAGAAAAGCATAGCATGGGTTTTGACTCAAAAACGTTACGACTTACTTGCAGCGCTGCAGCTCCTTCCAGACCCAGACGCGCAGGGTCTCGGGGGAAATGCCGCCGCCGTAAAGCATGGCGGCTTTGTTCCAGCTGACCTTGCCCGGGCCCAGAAATACGATCTCGAAGACCCGGCGGGTCAGTGGGTCTTCGACGGTGTTGATAAAGCCGCGGCGCTCTGCGCGAGAAAGCCTGCGGAATGCTCGGATGCTCACTTGCTGTCTCCTCTCTGTGCTGCCTGAATGTGGGTCTTGACGGCCTGCATCAGGGCGTTCTGGCTGCTGTCTTTGCGGCTGAGCGCTTTCACCACCATTTCGTCCGCACCACCCTTGACGATCAGCCGGTGGACGATGACGCTCTGGGTCTGGCCCTGGCGGTAGAGCCGTGCTTCGCCCTGGGCGTACAGCTCCAGACTCCACGGCAGGCTGTACCAGATCAGGTGATGCCCGCCCTGCTGAAGGTTCAGACCGTAGGCGCAGCTGGCTGGGTGCGCCAGCAAAACGTCCAGCTCTCCGGCGTTCCATGCTGCCACATCGTGCTCATTGTCCAACACGGCGAATCTGAGGCCCCTGTGGCGGGTTTTCAGGGTTTCGGTGAGCTGTTCCTCGTCGAAGCGAAAACCGTAAAACACGAGGGCTCTTTGGCCGTCCAGCGCGTCAATCAGTTCATCGAAGGCATCCAGCTTGCACCGGTGGATCGGGTGCACTGTGTCGCTCTCGTCGTAGATGCTGCCGTTGCACAGCTGGAGCAGCTTCCCGGTCAGGGTTGCTGCCTGCTGGGCGGTGATGGTCTCGCCGTCCACGTCCAGCAGGTAGTCCTTCTCGAGCTTCTTGTAGGCCGCTTTGGCGGGCTTGTCCAGCACCACCGGGATGTCGTCGATGATCTTCTCCGGCAGGGTCAGGTGGTCAGCGGCTTTGAAACTCAGAACGATATCCTTGATGCGGCTCTCCACCGCTTCGGCCGCGCCGTCCTTCGGCTCGTAGCTGTACTCGGTGGGCCAGAAGTAGGCTTTGCGGTAGTGAGTGATGTATCGCCCCAGCCGCTCGCCCTGATCCAGCAGATAGATCTGGGCCCAGAGGTCGAGCAGGCTGTTGGGCCGGGGTGTGCCGGTCAGCTCGACGACCTTATGCACTCTGGGCCGCACGGCCTTGAGCGCTTTGAACCGCTGAGCAGCGTGGTTCTTGAAGCTGGATGCCTCGTCCAGAACCACCATGTCAAAATCCCATTGCCGGCCCAGCGTGTGCACCAGCCAGGCGACGTTCTCGCGGTTGATGATGTAAATATCCGCCTGGGCTGCCAAAGCGGCTTTACGCTGCTGCTCGGTGCCCAGCACGGTGGAAATGCGCAGGTGCTGCAAGTGCTCCCATTTGGCGGCTTCGTCCTGCCAGGTTGCTTCTGCTACCTTCTTTGGCGCAACGATCAGCACGCGGCTGATTTCCAGCCGGTCGTAGATCAGCTGATCGATGGCGGTCAGGGTGACCACCGTTTTACCCAGGCCCATCTCCATCCAGAGCGCTACGCCGGGCTTTTCCAGAATCGCGTCGATGCCTGCCTGCTGATACGGGTGCGGGTGAAATTGCTGCATTGCCTTGACCTCCGTTTCTTTTAGGGCAGCGTGTCAGTCGTCGCTGTCTTCCCTGCAGGGTGCCCGCATCTCCCAATCACTGGCGTCCCTCAATTTCTTCGCCAGCGCCCGGGCTTCGTCTGCGGTGCTGATCTCGTAGCAGGGAAAGCCAAACTCCCATAGCCGCTGCCGCCACCACTCCTGCAAGCCGCCCGCCTTGACCTTTGCCCCGGGGCGCTTGAGCTCCACAAAGGCAATGATCTTTGCGGGAAAGAGGATCATCCGGTCTGGCACACCCCTGTGCCCGGGGCATGTCCATTTCAGGCACACACCGCCCTCGGCTTCCACGGCCTGCCGGAGAACGTTCTCGATGCTCTTTTCCAGAGGTTGGTTTGTACTCATTAGTTTCTCCTTTCGTTTTGGGCCGAACATACAAACATACAAAACATACCCAAATCCCTATAATTCCTCACGCGAAGCGTATAAGACTCTCGCGTGTATGCGCCCGCGCCTTATTTCCTTCACTTATTCTTCTTCTAGGGAAAAAGATTGTATGTTGAGTATGTTTTGGGCAAAAAGCCCGCATGAACACTCACTTTTTCGTGCATACAAACTTTTTGCGCTCTGTATGTTGCTTGTATGTTCTGTATGTTTGCACCTGTTTTTCGGCTCTTGATTTCTTCGGTTCTCTTAATGTTTGCCGAAAACTCTGTATGTTTGTTACGCCGACCTGCTCTGTATGTTGAGTATGTTTGTCAAAGTGGTTTCGGTTCATTGGAATTACTCTGTTTTTCGGCGCCAGATACGCTGCACTCCGTAGCAGCCGCACCGCTGTGGGTACTTGCCCGGAGCCCAATCCGGCAGGCCGTTCAGCACCGCGGCAATGCGCTTGGACTGTTGCCGGTCGGGGGCCTTTCCGGTGCTGTCCAGGCACTCGCGCCACAGCTCATTGACGCAAATCGTGGTGCGCTGCTGGGTGGCCGCGCCCTCGTCCGGGACGTTTTCCCACCAGGCGACGCGCTCATCCACGGTGCGTTTTGCCCAGTCCAGGGGCACCGGACGATCCAGAAATTCGAGGATGTCGCCCTCCCAGGGGTCGCGTTCGGTGTGTGCCTGCTGCTCGGCCAGAGCGGCCTTTTGCAGCTCGTCGCGGAGAATTAACTCCTCCCCAGCATTGAACCGGGCCACGGCTTCCGCCCACACCTGATCGACCTCTGCAGGTGTCAGATCGTCGTGGACGACCTTTGTACGGCGCTCAAAACTGCAATCTATGGGCCAGTAACGGCGGTTTCCGGTGGTGTCGCGGAGAAAATCGGAGCCGTTGGAGGTGCCGAAGAACACGCACCGGCGCGGGTACTGCACCGTTCTGCGGCCATAAGCGGCCCGGTAGCGATCCTCTGTCTGACTCAGGAACTGCTTTGCCGCCTCGCTCTCCGAGCGGCTGAAGGCCGTCATTTCGCCCAGCTCGACGATCCACACACCACGCAGGTTCTCGCGGGCCTCTTTGCCATCGAAGCTGGTGATGCTGTCGTTGAACCAGTCCTTGCCCATGCGGGAAAGCAGCAGGCTTTTGCCGATGCCCTGCCTGCCGCTCAGAATGCAGATTTGGTCGAACTTGCAGCCGGGCCGGAAGCACCGGGTCACCGCAGCGACGAACATCTTCCGGGTCACCGCGCGGGTGTAACTGCTGTCCTCTGCGCCCAGGTAATCGATGAACATCCTGTCCAATCGTTCGGTGCCGTCCCAGACGAGGCCCTGCAGGTACTCCCGCACCGGGTCTTTGGCGTGGTGCCCGCCGGTCAGGGCCACCGCATCAGCGGCCTTGTTGACTCCGTTGAAGTGGTAGACTGTCTCGAGGTACCACCGCACGCCTGCGTCGTCCTCGTCGCTCCAGTCGCGCTCCTGCGTCTTGTCGCTCCACGGGAAGGGACCCTTGCACCGCAGCCGCTCCGAGAAGGTGTCGTTCCAGATGCGGCCTTTGAGAGCTGGATCGTGTTCGAGGATGACCCAGGCGTTCTGGATGGTGCAGGCCAGCGCGCCCTTCTGGGTGCGGTCGAGCTTCTCCTGCCATTTGTCCGGGTCGGTGTTCTCCTCGGGCAACGGCTCGAAGCCCTCTTTCGCGTGGTCTACGGCTTCCTGCCGCAGCAGCGCCGCCGTGGGGCCGTCATTCTCGGCCAGTGCCCGCATCTGCTGCCAGCTGGGCAGGGAAGCGGTGGGCGTGCCGGGGGCGGTGTTTGCGTCCAGATCGCCGAACTTGTGGATGCGCACCAGATCCCAGGCGTTCAGCAGCTTGCCGCCTGCGGGGTCGGTGCTGTGGTGGCTATATAAAAAGGTGTCGTTGTCGTAGAGCACTGCACCGGCGGTGGTGCTGCCTGCGGCGTAGGTCAGACGGCCCGCGCCTGCATCGACGTACACGCCGGGCAGGAACTTCTCAATCGCTGCGGGGATGTCGTAAGTCCGGCAGAAAGCGCCCACGACGCCCTGCTTGGCGGTGGGGTCGGCCTGTTTGCCGCCGGGCAGCTTGACTGTTTCAGCGGGGCACGCGGGCCATTGACGCACGTCGTGCCAGTCAGTGTAGAGCCAGAGCAGGTCGTCCACGTTGATGCGGCTGCCATCTTCGGTGGCCTCGCAGACCCACGCGCTGTCGGCACTGCGGCTGGGCCAGTACATCAGGCGCTCGGTCTCGAAGGTGGTGGGGTCAAATACCTTCATGGTGGGGTCGAGCATCTGCGCCAGCATCCGGGCACAGGGCTGGTACTCCTCTGGCTGCATCACACGGTCGGTGGGGAGGATGGCCCGCAGACGCGGGTGCTCTGGGTCGTGTTTGCGGGTGGAGTAGACCGCTGCGGTACCCATGTCCTTGACGGTCTGTACCCACTTGGCGGTGCTGCCGGGCTCGCAGTTGTCCATATCCAGCGTGATGAGGCTGCGCCCGGTGCAGCAGCCGCGCTTGCGGCTCCCGTTCCGCAGGCTGCCGCCCACGAAGCCGCCCACGTCCTTCAGGTCAGCCTGCTTGCCCTTGGGCAGGGCCATGTACTCGGCGTGGGTCTCGGTGCCGCAGTTGGTTTGCATCTCGTTCTGCAGGGTGCCGGTGAGGTCGGCCCAGCTCAGCACTTCCAGCTCCCATTCAGTCGCGGTTCGGGAGCCTGCCGTGCTGATCTCGATTGGCGTAGCGTTCATTTGTCGTTTCCTCCTTCAGCGGGCCATACTTGTACAGCCGCGCGTTCCATTTGGACTTTGCTCCGATCTGCGTATGATCTCGTTCACCGACCCTGCCGCAGCGAGTGCAGACCACCGACCAGCCGCCGTCCCAGGCGTACTTGCTGCTTTTGCGGTAGCGGGCTAGCCCGACTTTGCCGTGCGGGCGTTTCTCCGGGTCGTATGGCGCCGCCCCGCAGGTGCAGGCGAACAACTCCGAGGCGCCGGGGGCGGGTTCTGCTTTCTTCATTGTCTGGTCTCCCTCCATTCGGTCTGCGGGATCACATGCACGTCCAGCCGCCGCACGATCTGCATCGCCAGATGCACGCCGTGGGCATCCCCGAAGCGCTTCTGCGCGACCAGCGCGTTGTACTCTACTTCCAGTCGGCGCAGCGCGGTGTCCTGTGAAACGGCGTAGACGGCCGCTTTTTCAAATGTCGTTGCGCTCATCATCGTCAGTCCTTTGTAAAGAAATCGCCATGCCAGCCCGCGGCGTTCAGGGGCAGACCTTCTGCCCAGGGCGGCACCTGGCTCATGATGCGTACCACGTCCTGCAGCGCGTCGTCCGCGTCCTGTGTGTCCGGCAGCTCGATGATGACCTCGTCGTGGACGTGGAACACCACCCGGTAGCCCGCCCTGCGCAGGTTCTCCAGTGCAAAGGCCAGACAGTCGCGGCCCACGGCCTGCGTGAGATTCTCGGTCAGCTTGCCGCCATAGGTCTCGGACTCTCGCCAGCCGCCTTTGTCCCACTCCTTGTAAGTGACGCGGTCGTCCGGCGTAGTGCCAGGGTCAGCGTAGAACAGCTTGCGCCCGCTGGGCAGCTGCATCGTCAAAAACGGGAATGGGAAGCCGTGGGCCAGCTCTTTGCGGAAGATCACGCCCGCTCTGGGCTGGGTGGTCTTGCCGGTACGAATGGTGTGCACGGCGGCGTCCTGCATCCTGCGCCAGAGCTTGCAGATGCGGGGGTTCTGCCTGCGCCAGCGGTTCACGATGTCCTGCAGCCCCTCGTCGTCCAGACCCAGCTGATCGCCGCCCATGCGCTTCATAGCGCCCACACCGCCCTGGTAGCCCAGAGCCAGCGTTGCTACCTTGCCGCGCTGGCGGTACTTGTAGTTGGGGTTGCCCTTGACGATGCTGTCAAAAGGCACGCCGAAGATGCGGGCGGCGGTGGCTTCGTAAATTTTGCCGGTGGTGCGGAAAACGTCCAGCACCCAGTCCTCACCGGCCAGCCAGGCGATCAGCCGGGCTTCGATGGCCGAGAAGTCGGCATCCACAAAGGTGTATCCTTCGCCGGGCACCAGCGCTGTGCGGATCAGCTGGCTCAGGGTGTCGCTGATGTTATCGGTCAGCAAAGCCAGCGCTTCAGGATCGTGTAACTTCACGATGTCCCGCCACTCCTCCTGATGGTCGAGGTACGTGCGGGGCAGGTTCTGGCTTTGCAGCAGCCGTCCGGCCCACCGGCCTGTCCGGCTGGCTCCGTAGAATTGCAGGGTGCCCCGGATGCGGTCGTCCTCGCCGCGGCCCATGGCGATGGTCTTGTACTTGGAGTTGCTGGCCTTGCTGGTCTGCTGCCGGAGCTCCAGTGCCCGGCGCACGTCGCTGGGCAGGTCACCCTCGAGGGCTTCCTCCACTACGTCTTTCCCCAGCCCGGTGAGGTGCACACCCCGGTTTTCCAGCCAGCCGAGCAGCTGCACCCGGCTTCCGGGATTCGCCAGACCGGTCAGGGTCTTGAGTTCGGCTTTGAGCGGGAGGGTGCTTTTCTCGAGGATGTCCTGCGCAGCATCCACCAGCTCCATATCCACCGCCACGCCCCGGGCGTTCATTTCCACGTCCTCGCGCCATTGCTGCATGATGTTCTCCGGCACCGGCCACGGGGCCAGCTTGCGGTCGTTGGCCCGCTCTGCGATCACGTCCATGCCGTTGTATTTGCAGAACAGTTTCCACTTGGCGGGGTCGTGGAGGGGCAGATTGCGGGTGCGCCCGCCGTTTGTCTTGGTGGGCTTGCAGGGCACGCAGAAGTACTTGATCAGGGCCTTGCCCTCCTTCAGCTTGAGCGCGTCCTCCGGCTGCTTCAGGGCCGCGCCGAGGGCGCCCAGCTGGGCGGGAAGGCCGCAGTACAGCGCGTGCACCATGCTGCACTCCCACTGCTGGAGCCAGAGCACCCGCTGTTCCCAGCTCAGGCCCATTGCTTCGGACAGGCACCACCACTCGAACGCAGCATTGTGTGCCCGTTTGGTGTAGCTGTCATCCAGCAGCCACGGCAGCTGCTCCCGCAGGAAGTGCTTCGTATCCGGCCATGTGGTCAGGTCGATTACTGTTGGATCGTTATCTGCCAGAGCGTAGCCCAACAGAAGAACTTGGAATTCCGGGTCTTGCGCGTACCGGTAGGCGCCCACTGTCTTGATGTCCTGCGGCGAGTAGGTCTCGATATCCACCGTGATGATCGGTTTCACGGGAACCTCCTTTCCTGATAAAAGACCGGAGGCTCTTTGCGGGAGCCTCCGGCGTGTGGGTACTTAGTCCAGGAAGCTGTCGTCGTCCTCGTCCAGGGTCTCGAAGCCGTCCAGGTTGTTGCCGCCGCTCAGGCGCTCGCCGTCGCGTACCTTGCGGATGGTCTCAAGGCCTGCGCCGATGCCGCGGTTGCCGCTGGCGCTGTAGGAGAAGAAACCCACCTTGACCTGGGCGTAGCAGCCGCTGTACACCTCATCCTGATCCAGGATCTCGGCGCACTGGCGGTCAACGATCAGCGGGCGGCGCTTCTCGCTGGAGTTGGCGTTCATGAACCAACAGCCCGCGTAGTTCTCGTCGTCCTTTTCCTCGTCACCGTCACGCAGGGGTTCCTTCAGCTTCGGGGGCAGCTTGCCGCCCCACTTGGCGAGGGATGCCGGGTCCTTCTTGACCGCTTCAATTGCGGCCTTGATCTTGGACAGAGTCTCGGTGTCCTTCTTGGAAATCAGCAGGCAGCAGCTGTACTTGGGGTCGCCGGTGCCGTTGACCTGCTTCGGCTCCCAGATGTTGGCATAAGACAGGCGGCAGGGGATAATCACTTCATTTGCGTTCATAGTTCAGTCCTCCATGGGCTCGAAGCCCTCTAAACGGTTGTAGGCAGGGCGCGGGTCGCTGGCTGCGGCCAGCTTGGGTGCGCCGGGTGCCCGGGTGATAAAGGCCGACATGGTCTCGGCAAACTTCTTTTTGCCGATCATCTTTTCGGCGGCGGTCAGGGAAATGGGGGTGCGGGTGTACAGCATGGCTTCGTCGATGCCGTTTCGTTCCATTTGCTGGAATGCGGCGTCCTGATCCGTCCATTTACGGGTGCTGCGGCCCTGCACCAGTTTCCAGCCGGGCAGGCTGCGCCCCTCCATCAGGGCCTGCTGAGCGTAGTCCTCCAGCTCACGGGCGTAGGCGGCCAGCCCTTCCAGCTTTTGCAACCATTCGCCCAGCTCTTCATCAGAGAGTGTAGCGGGCTCCGGGTAGGGCTCAAACCCGGCCAGAGGGCCGTACTTGTCCTTCCATGCCCGGCAGGCGGGGTGCGCCTTGCAGAAGCGGCAGTGCTCGCCGGTGGCAAACTCGCCCTCGCCCCGCCATGCCATCTCCGCTGCGGGCTGCAGCACCTCCCGTGCCCAGGTGAGCAGGTCGGCCAGCGGAAGCTCCCATGTCTGGGGTTCTTCCTGCATCCGGGGCTGCACGATGCTCATGCGTACCGTGTCAATCTCCTCGATGCCCTCAAACAGTGCGTAGGCACCGAGGGCGTAGTACATGAGCTGCGGGTTGCGCTCCGGGCTCACCGGCACGCCCTGCCCGTACTTGAAGTCGATGATGTGCAACAGTCCGCCGCCGATCATCAGGCAGTCGCAGGTGCCGAAGCCCTGCGGCACCCACCGGCTCACGTCCACCTCCTGCTCGATGAACACGCCGGGGCGGCAGGGGAAGCCGGCCCACAGCTCGTGGATGAAGCTGACGTACTGGTTGGCGGCTCTGCACATTTCTGGAGGAGTCTCGTCTTCGTAATCGCCGACGTATCCGCCGGTCATCAGCAGAGAGCCCCGGTGCAATAAATCCCAGCGTTCAAGGTTCACTTGCAGCCAGCTCTCGCACACCTCGTGGGCTCTGGTGCCCTCTGCGGTGTACTTGGTCTCTTCGTCCGGCAGGTTCTCGGTAGCTCTGGCACTGGGCGTACAGGCAATCCACCGGGCTGCGCTGGATGCACCCAGCAGGGCATGCTTAACCGGCGGCATTGCTGTCTACCTCATCTTTCAGCTTGTTCAGCTGTTCCCACACAGTGGTGTAGCTCTCAGGCGGCAGAGAGGAGATGCCTTTGGCGCCGGTGCTGGTGATGATCCTATGGCATTCCTTCCGCTTGCCCTGCTTCATGAGGGCCATGACGAGATCACGGATTTTGTTCTCCGTTGCGGGGTCTTTCTCCGGCTCAGATGAAGCAGTTGTAGCAGGGGTTTCGGTGGGAGCAGATTCGCCGCTGCCCGAAGGCGACGGCGCAGAGGTAGGTGCAGTGGAAGTGCCCGCAGGGTCGGGGTGGGCCGATTCGCTGGCTGTCGTCGTAGGGTTTGCGGTGTCCCCCGCAGCGGTCGCTGCGGCTTTCTGCACGGCCTTTTTCTGTTTGGCGGGTGCCGGAGTCTTGGGCTTGTCCGGCTGCGTCACAGGCTCACTCTGGGCCTGCTCCAGCGGGGATGTGTTCAGCTGATGCAATGCGGTCAGCAGATCTTCCGGCGTTTCGCCGTGGAGGTGAAGGTCAAAAGTCATCTTGATAAAGCTCCTTTCGTGGTGTATACTAAAAAGGTAAAGCGCTTATCTGGTGCGGTTTGGCCCGTCGGTGTTTCCCTCACCGGCGGGTTTTTTGTTTGCTTTGGCATCGCCCCACTTCTTGGCATACCAGGAGTACTTACCGCGCAGATATTGGTCATACGCGGTCTCGAGGTATACCGGAGAACTTGAACGGTGGTTGTACATGCGTTCAATAGAGCGGAGGGCTTCTCGGATTTCGTTAGCTGGCATGGCTTTGGCGATGTTGGCCTGACATTTGCGGAGAAGCTGATCCCGGTTGACTTCATCTAAGCCGGAAGCGAATACAGCAGCCTTTAGAAATGCAGTCCACACACCCGGCACATGCTGCTTAAGTGATTCGAACTGTTCAAGCCAGGACAGAATATCATCGCTTTGCTGCCGCTGGTCTTCGGTCAGAGAGAACAGCCCGGATGCAATTGTCTGGCTGCTTACGTTTTGGGAATGATTGCTAACAAAGAGAACCACCGATTCAGGGACGCCTGGGTGATCATGGAGCAAAGTAGCGAGACGCGTGTATCTCGCACATCCGGACTCCGCATACGATTGGATGTAATCCCGAGTGGTCCACTTCGTCTGTGTGCTGTTGAATACGATGCACTCCGTCATCCCAAGACCCGGCGATACGAGGTATTCAATCGGTCGGTTGAGGGCTTTCAGCGCTTCGAAGCGGGCCTGGCCATCGATGATCTCCATCTTTTCGTTGACAAGAATCGGGTTATCCAGCCAGCCGTATTCGCTGATGGACTTTTTCAGCTTGGCGACGCGAGCTGGTTCGACCGGGCGGTTTCCAGGCATTCGATGGAATGCGTCGTAGTCGGTGGTCAGCCGGGCTGCCGCGACTTGGGCGCCGGGATACTCGGTGTTCGCCATCTTGAGCATCCCTAGGGATATCGCATCCGCTATCTTTGCGGCGTTTTGGTCTGTCATAATACATACTCCTTTTTGAACTTTCGCTCGTTGACATCCTCAATCACAAAATCATACTTGTAGTTCTCCCATGTTCGGCTCCGGGAGACGGCAGTATAAAAACTGCCCATCTTCATCCCTAGGGCCTGGGATACTTGCTTTGCAGTACCGCAGGCGAGGATTTCCTCTGTTCTGCGGTTGTAGCAGGTGTACCGCTTCATGCGCCCCTGCGGCTGCTGTACTCCGGCAGGGCAGGGTATTCAGGGTTGCGGGCGTGGTTGCGCTTGATCTTGCCGTAGCGGCTCTTGCGGCGCTCCTGTGCGTCCTCAAGCGCGAAGCTCAGGCGGCCCAGGGCAATAGCTGCCAAGATCAGCACCATTGCGGTGACGAACTCGCCATCCGTGATGGACTGGCCGACCTGTGCTCCGCCCTCAATGCCGAGGGCGTAGATCAGGCCGACGCCGAAGCAGGCGGCTGCTGCCCACTGTAGGACAAAAGGTTTGATTTTCATTTGTGATTCCTCCTCAGTAAAGTTTGAATTCCTGATCCAGCAGGGTGTCCAGCCGGATCGTCTTGCCCCGGCCCTGGCCGCTCCAACCGTCCGGGTACTGCTGCGTGACCCGTTTCGGCGTGGTGCCCATCTGGGCAGCGGCCTGCGTGACGGTCAGCCGGATGCAGCCGGTGGTGGAGTAGATGGCGCGGTATGCGTCGTGCCAGGCTTCTGGGCGTTTCATGGTGGGTTACTCCTTCTTGGGGCCGATCAGCATCAGGCGAAGGGCTTCGCGGCCCTTGGGTGTTACCATCGTCTGGGTGCCGGTGACGCGCTTGCCATTCTTGTCATACTCCCGGAGCTGGAACAGCCCGTCGTTCATTGCGGGGTTGGGTATCAGCTTGCCGCAGGGGTTCCGGTACAGGTACTTGCGCTCGATCAGCCAGCGTGTGAAGGTCTGGCGCGGGATGCGCAGCTCGTCTGCGGTCTCCTGCAGGCCGGTCAGCTGGTTCGCGGCTACCTGCCGGTCGAAGTAATCCGCTTTCGGCTGCATGGCCTGATTGGCGGCGCTCAGTTTCGCGTTCTCTGCGGTGAGCTTTGCGTTCTTCTCGCGTTCGGCCTTGATCTGCTGGCAAAGCTGGATCACCGTGTCCGGGTTCAGGATCGCTTCCCGCAGCGCTGCGGGGGTCATGTAGTGGCCGCTCCTGCGGATGCTGGGCAGCACTTCGCTGGTGACCCAGTCGGTGAACTTCTCGGCGGTGGGGAGCTTCGAGCTGAACACCAGCCGGTAAAGGTCGGACTCCGGGATGAAGCTCATCTCGATGGTCTTGTCCGGCGCCTGCGGGTGAGGTGCGTCACGTTTCGTTACGCACCGGCAATGGTCGGCAACTGCCTTTCGCGGATTGGTGTATCCCAGCACCTGAGCCACATCCGTGGCGGCGAACAGCACCGCACCGTTGTTATCCTCCAGCGTCCGGATGGTACCGAACTCGGAGTTGTTGAAAATCTGAAGGTCAGCCATTGTTGTGTTCCTCCTGATTACGCTCCAGCAGGTAATCGATGGAGCAGTGGAACATCTCGGCCATCTTTTCCAATTTTGACTGAGGGATGTTCCCGTGAGCCATCCAGTTGTAAACGGTCTTTCGACTGACACCAAGGGCTTCTGCGAACTCACCGATTGTCAAGCCCTGCCGACTGCGCTCGGCGTTGATATTCGGGTATGGCATGTCTAAACTCTCCTTTCGTGGATTCCTTGTTACTCGTATCGGGTAACTGCGCTTATTGTATACCCAAAACGAGTAATTGTAAAGCGGAAGAATACCCAAACTGAATAACTCTTTTTTGTGGAAATTGCTCAGCCTGCCAGCGCAAAGTACACCAGCACCACAACGCCCAGAATGATGCGGTAAACGCCGAAAGCGGAGAAGGAGTGCTTCCGCACGTATTCCATCAACCCCCGGATGACCAGCAGGCTCACCACAAACGACACCACGCACCCCACGATCAGCACGCCGATCTCGGTGCCGGTGGCGGCGACGCCGCTGAGCAGGAACTTCAGCCCCTTGATGGCGGACGCCCCCAGCATGGTGGGGATGGCCATGAAGAAGGAGAACTCCGCACCGGCGCTGCGTCCCACGCCGATGAGAATCGCGCCCAGAATGGTGGAGCCGGAAC
>ERZ808246.641-NODE-641-length-28041-cov-3.509719_pt1 | contig 28041 bp, 20 predicted proteins | sample MGYA00521083_ERZ808246 | MGnify/ENA primary metagenome ERZ808246 (study PRJEB31516, sample SAMN03275577) | gut metagenome | biome: mammalia-associated habitat; material: feces | host: Papio cynocephalus | place: Kenya | collected 2012-07-07 ...
GGCAAGGTTGAATTGCCTCTTTTTCCTTACTTAAAAATAGTTGAATAAATATGAATGAAATCGAGTCTAAATTAAAAAGTGATGCTTTAAATTGCCTTGGTTGTGCTTCGCCGCGTTGCGAGCAGTTTTGCCACGGCCATTTGCCCCATAGAACTATATTGTCTTTAATAAAACAAGATAAATTTATAGAGGCATCGGAATTGCTTTATTCTTGTAATCCCTTTCCCGAATTGACTTTATCTTTATGCGATTGCGAATCAGGGGCTTATGGCCATTGCATCAAAAATAAACTCGGTAGCCCGATTGATACTAAAGGGATAGAGTCACTTCTATCAACTTATCCACTTAATTTAAAAACAAAGCCTTATAATGGGAAAAATGTATCTATAATTGGCGCTGGTCCAGCCGGGTGTTCATTAGGTTTTCACCTTGCTAAATTAGGATACGGGGTCACTATTTTTGATGAAAATGATTTTATAGGCGGTGCGATTTTATCTTATATTCCTAGATTTCGTTTTGACGAAAAGATTTTGAATTCTGTTTTCAACAAATTAAAAGCAGTGGGTGTTAAATTCGTTTTTTCTAAAAGAATCGAGAACGATGATTATCTAGCTCTTAAAAAGAAGAATGATTTTATATGTTTATGCTTAGGGACTAATTCATCAAGAAAGATTCCCTTTGAATCAAATTTAATTGAATATGGGTTATCGTTTTTAAAAAAGAATTGTCAAAAAGAACAACTAAGCTTTCCTAAAAACAAAGTATTTTGTGTTTATGGCGGAGGGAATGTGGCTTTTGATTGCGCTAATCTTTTATTGAACAATGGTTATAAAGTTAACTTGCTATATAGAAGGGATTTTTCCTCTCTTCCTGCTAATAAAAAGGAAATTGAGCATGCCTTAAGTAAAGGCATAGGTTTTGCCTTCACTTCCGTTATTAATGATATAGAAATTTCCAATGAACGTTTACTTATACATACATTGAAAACTCAATTAGGTGAAAAAATAAACGGTAGGGCTAGTTTTGTTAATACTTCGATAAAAGGCGATGATATTGTTTGTGATAATTTAATAGTTTGCATCGGTCAAAAGCCTTGCCAATTTGATTTCTTGCCACTTGATCTGGAAAGAAAAATAGATGAAAAAACTTATCTTTGCGGTGATTTACTATATGGCAGCAAAACAATAGGCGACGCTATTTTTGATGGTCTGCAACTTGCTTCCATTATAGATAATAATAACGGTATTTAGTCTAAATTATTTTGATTTCCTACTTATTCTTATTTTTATTCTTTCTTATAATGAAGGAGGGATTTTTATGAGCGTTATTATGGAAGCTAAAAACCTTGGCAAAGTTTTTGGTCAAGGAGAGAACAAAGTCGAGGCACTCAAAGGCTTAAATTTTTCTATTTCGAAAGGTGAATTGACAATTATTTTGGGCCCTAGTGGAGCCGGAAAATCCACTTTACTTAATTTAATCGGTGGTATGGATAGTCCTAGCTATGGCTCCTTGATAATCAATGGAATGAATTTAGCTGATTTTAACAAGAAGCAATTGACTGAGTATAGGCGCTCCTTAATAGGCTTTGTTTTTCAATTTTATAACTTAATGCCAAATTTAACCGCTAAAGAAAATGTCGAGCTTGCCACTGAGCTAAAAAAAGATGCTTTGTCTGTAGACGATACATTGAAATCGGTTGGCCTAGAGAAACGAAAAAATAATTTTCCTTCTCAATTATCCGGAGGAGAGCAACAAAGGGTATCGGTTGCTAGAGCCATTGCAAAAAATCCAGAAATCATTCTTTGCGATGAACCGACTGGAGCCTTGGATTATGAAACTGGCAAAGAAATTTTAAAATTGCTTAGTGACTGCGCTAGAAAAAAAGGGAAAACGGTAGTCATTGTTACTCATAATAGCGCCTTAAAGGAAATGGGTGATCATTTGATTAGAGTCAAAAATGGTCAAATAGTTTTGGATGAGCATAACGAGAATCCAAAAGACATTAAGGAGATTGAGTGGTAATGTCTAGCTTTGCTAAAACCATTATTAGAACTTTCTTCTCCAACAAAGGCAGATTTTTAGCAAATTTTATCATTTGCTTTTTAGCTGTTGGAATTTCTTCTGGCTTAGCTTCTTTGCCTTCTTTTTTTGGTAATGGCTATCAAAATAATTTTTCAACAAATACAGTAGACGTGACGTTAAAAAGCAAGAGTAGCGAAGGCTTTTCTTCTTCTCAAATTGAAAGAATAAAAAACTATCAGCAAGTAAAAGAAATCAATCCATTTTTTTCTTATGATACAAAACAAAACGATGAATACTATAGACTATATTTCCTCTCTTTTAGCAATAAATCTTCAAAACTTGGTTTGCCTACTTTGATTAGTGGCTCAGACTCGCTTTTTTATATGGGCGAATGTTATTCGCTAGAGAATTCTTTGAATAGAAAAATAATAAATATAGGTGATTTTATAAAAATTGATGATTTCCCTGTCTTTGAAAAAGGAATAGAAGTAACAGGGATTGTAAAAAGTGATTTATACACTTCCGTAGCTAAGGAAAGGGCCTTTATAGAAGGAGAAAAGGAAGAATACGTTTCAGCTATTCTTTATTTTGATTTGGATAAGATTCCAACTAAATTCATTACAAGCGATATCTACATTAGGCTAAACATCGACCACGATTATTTTTCTAAAGCCTATAAAAATGATGTTGCCGAATTTAAAAATAAGCTTCTTTCTGAGTTTGGTGAAGAAAATGTTACGGTTTTGACGATGGAAGAAAATGCCGGTTATAAGCTATTTGAAACCTATAATGATAAAGTTAGAAAAATTTCTTACGTATTCCCTTTTTTGTTTGTTGGAATTTGTGCTTTGATTAATTTAATTACGGTTTCTAGATTAATGAAAGATGAACGAAAGGAAATTGGCTGTTATTTTTCTTTGGGCATAAGTAGGAGAAAAATTATTTTTAAATTTACTTTATTTTCTTTTCTTTCCGTTGGCTTAGGCTGCTTGGCAGGCTATTTGATTGGAACGCCCATATTGCCGTTTGTAGTAGAAGATGCCTATAAAAGCATTTTTAATTTTGGTGCTTTTAAAGCAACTTTAATTAACGCGCTTGGGATGGCAATTGGCTTTGGAATTACCTTGCTTTCCATTTTGATTACTATATATATTTCCACTTTATATTTAAAAGAAGAACCAAGCAATTTATTAAAAGAGATTTCGCCAAAGCCAGGAAAAAAGATTTTATTAGAGAAAATAAATTGGCTATGGAACAAGATATCGTTCTCTTGGAAATCTAGTTTTAGAAACATATTTAGACAAAAGAAAAACCTAGTTTTGACAATGCTTTCAATTTTCCTTTCTACGGGTTTATTGCTTTTGGGCTTCGGATTAAATGATGCTAGTATTGCAATGAAAAACGATGAACTCTTTGCAAATGTTGCTTCTTCTATGGGATTAATTTCTGCCGTAATAGTCTTATTTGCCATTGCTATAGCCATTACTGTTGTTTATTCTCTTGCAAATATGAATATAGAAGATAGAAAAAGGGAATTGGCTACTTTAAAAGTCTTGGGGTATAGGGATTATGAGTGTTCTTTTTATTGCTTTAGGGAATTGATATTTGTTTGTATGCTTGGTGCTGTTTTGTCTTTGCCTTTTTCTGTTTTAGTATTGGGCTGGTTATTCTCTTTCTTAGGCTTTGGAACTATAGGCGATATCCAGTGGTATTCTTACCTTGCTTCCATCCTTCTTGTTTTTGTTTCCGTTACAATCGTCAATTTGCTTTTATTTCCAAAGATTAAGCTGATTGATATGAATGGTTCATTGAAATCCATTGATTGATTTACCAATTTACCTATTTAATATAAATGCCAATTCTAAAAAACTTGATTATAATTATTTTGAAGCATTTGGAGGAAATAAAAAATGTCTTATCGCTTCTGCTTAAACCCTGTTAGCTATCATGGCTATAACGCTATCGAAAATATTGCCACTGAAGCTAAATCTCATCATTTTAAAAAGGCTTTGGTTGTCACTGATGAATCACTAGTGAAGTTTCATGTTGTTGACCACGTTTTAAAAGTTTTAGACAATGCAAACCTTGCATATGAAGTCTTTGACCAAGTAAAGCCAAATCCAACCATTAAGAATGTTCAAGATGGTGTCGAAGCTTTCAAAAAGGCTGGTGCTGATTACATCATTGCCGTTGGCGGTGGCTCCTCAATGGATACCGCTAAAGGAATTGGTATTATTATTGCCAATCCCGAATATGCTGATGTAAGGTCACTAGAAGGTGCTATTTCTTCTCCTAACCCAGCCGTTCCAACAATTGCCGTTCCAACTACCGCTGGTACTGCTGCTGAAGTTACCATCAATTATGTTATTACCGATGAAGAAAAGCATCGTAAATTTGTTTGTGTTGACCCTCATGATCTTCCCATTATTGCCGTTGTTGATCCTTTGATGATGGAAACTATGCCAGCTAAGCTAACTGCCGCTACCGGCATGGATGCTTTAACTCATGCTATCGAAGGCTATATCACTAAAGGCGCTTGGGAACTTTCCGATATGTTCCATATCGAAGCTATCCGTATTATTTCCCATAACATTGAATCTGCCGTTAGAAATGAAAAGAAGGGCAGAGAAGAGATGGCTCTTGGGCAATATGTTGCCGGTATGGGATTTTCTAATGTTGGTTTAGGTATGGTCCATTCCATGGCTCACCCATTAAGTGCATTCTATGATACCCCACACGGAGTTGCTTGCTCTATCTTATTGCCAACTGGTATGAGATTTAACGCTCCTTATTCTGGCGAAAAGTATCGCGAAATAGCTAGAGCTATGGGTGTTAAAGGCGTTGATTCAATGAGCCAAGAAGAATATAGGGAAGCTGCAATTGATGCGGTTCAAAAGCTTTCTATCGCCGTTGGCATTCCAGCTAACTTAAAAGGCATTGTCAAGGAAGAAGACTTATCATTCCTTGCCGACTCTGCCATGGCTGATGCTTGCATGCCAGGCAACCCAGCCCCAATTACTAAAGAAGACGTCATTGCCCTTTATAAGAGTTTGATGTAATTCTTACATTTTTGAAAAAATTACCATCATTAGGCATTTTAAGTTCTAGTGGTGGTTTTTCTTTTTGAAAATATTAGCACTCAAACCTTGCGAGTGCTAAAAAAATGATTATATTATAGTTAGTCTTTGTGCAAGACTTGAAAGGAGAACGATTATGAATATGCAAGAACAAGGTCCAATAGATTATGCTTCTGATCCAAATGTCCTTGAAAGATTTGGCAGGAATGTCAATGATGCTGTTAGGGATGGCAAATTAGATCCTGTTATTGGCAGGGATGATGAAATAAGAAAAGTAGTTCAAGTTTTGTCTAGAAAAACGAAAAACAATGTTATCTTATTGGGTGAGCCTGGTGTAGGTAAAACCGCCATTGTTGAAGGATTAGCCGAACGTATTGTTAAAAACGACGTGCCAGCTTCTTTGCAAGGGAAAGAAGTCTATGAACTAGATATGGGTTCTCTTGTTGCCGGTGCTAAATATAGAGGTGAATTCGAAGAAAGATTAAAAGCCGTTTTGAACAAGATAAAAGAATCAAATGGCAAGATAATTCTTTTCATTGATGAAATTCATCTTATTGTTGGGGCTGGTAAAAGCGATGGTGCTTTGGATGCTTCGAACATGCTTAAACCAATGCTTGCAAGAGGGGAAATTGATTGTATTGGTGCGACTACCTTAAATGAATATAGGGAATATATTGAAAAAGATAGGGCACTTGAGCGTCGATTCCAACCTGTTATGGTGGGCGAACCAACTGTAGCTGACACCATATCGATTTTACGTGGCTTAAAGGAGAGGTTTGAATCTTTCCATGGCGTTAGGATTACCGATGGAGCATTAGTTGCGGCTGCTACTTTGTCAAATAGGTACATAACTAATAGATTCTTGCCTGATAAGGCTATTGATTTGCTTGATGAAGCCTGTGCTTCCATTAAAGTAGAAATTGAATCAATGCCAACCGAACTAGATGAAGTGAATAGAAAGATTCGCCAGCTAGAAATCGAAAAAGTGGCTTTGGAAAAAGAAAAAGATGATTCTTCTAAAGCAAGGTTAGCCTCTTTAAACGACGAGCTTAGCAAATATAAAGTCCAATTCGATTCTCTATCTAAAAAATGGAAAGAGGAAAAAGAAGGCATAAGTGAAGCTAAAGAAATCAAAAAGCAACTTGAAAAAGCAAAATTTGATTTAGGCGTTAAATTTTCTAATGGGGATTACCAAGAAGCCTCTAAACTTCAATACCAAATAATTCCAGCTCTAGAGGAGAAATTAACTTCTTTAACTAGGGAAGGGTCATCGGAAAGATTGGTCAATGAAATAGTCGATGAAGAAGAGATCTCAAAAATTGTATCTCGCATGACTGGCATTCCAACTTCTAGAATAGAAAAAGGTGACAGGGAAAAAGTCTTAGACTTAAAAAATGTCTTGTCAAAAAGAGTAATTGGACAAGATAATGCGATTACCCTTGTTTATAACGCCATACTTCGTCAAAGAGCTGGCATAAAGAATCCGAATAGGCCGATTGGTTCATTTTTATTCCTTGGTCCAACTGGTGTGGGAAAAACCGAAGTATCTAAAGCTTTGGCCGAAGCCCTCTTCGATGATGAAAACGACATAATACGTATTGATATGTCGGAATATATGGAACGTTATAGCGTTTCACGTTTGATTGGTGCCCCACCGGGATATGTAGGGTATGAAGAAGGTGGACAATTAACCGAAAAAGTAAGAAGAAGCCCATATTCCATTGTTTTATTCGATGAAATCGAAAAAGCAAACCCAGAAGTGTTTAATTTGTTACTTCAAGTCCTAGATGAAGGAAGGCTTACCGATTCTCAAGGTAGACTCGTTGATTTTAAGAATACCGTAATAATTATGACTTCAAATTTGGGTTCCGATTATATTCTTGATGGGCATAAAGAAATGGTGGGAAAATTGCTCCACGCTACCTTTAAGCCAGAATTCTTGAATAGAATTGATGAAATTGTTTATTTTGATCCTCTTAACAAGGAAACCCAGCGTTTGATTGTTAAGAAAATGCTTGATGAACTTTCTTCTAGATTAAAGGAACAATATTATTCTGTTTCCTTTGATGAAAGTATCGTTAAGTATGTGCTAGATTCTGCCTTTGACGCTCAATTTGGCGCTAGACCATTAAAACGCTTTATCCAAGATCAAATAGAAACATATTTAGCTTCTAAAATTGTCGAAGGCAACTTATCAACTAAGAAGTCTTATAAATTATCTTATAAATCGTTATTGATGACCATCTTTTATTTTTACTTTTTTTAGATTTAAAAAATATTTATTATTTGGTGAAGTTTTAAATGAAGTAGTTGGCAATAGAATCTTTGCTTCTAATAAGGGGTTTAAAATACTATTTAAGAAAGAAGATTTGCTTTTATATGGGGTTAGGTTTTGAATTTCTTCTCTTGTTTTTGGGCTTTTTAAGCAGAAAGAGAGAATTGCTTCATCATAATCCCTATTTCCTTTGTTAAGCTTTGGATAAATAAATTCCATATTTCCTGCTTCGATTTTATTATTGCTTGGTAAAAGTTTTATGGAAAAGGAAGAACAATCAATTTTTATTGAATTTTCGTTTATAGAAGAATAAAGATTATCAAAATCTAGAAATCCACATTTTTCCATTATTTTATAAATTGGGTTATTGATATTAAATAGACCTTCTTTTAAAGAACTTATTTCTTTTTCAAAATCATTATCTAATGTGAAATATAGGTAATCATCTTCTTCTTTTAATGCAATGGAAAAGACTTTCTTATTAGAAATATTAGATAAAAGAAAGGCAAGAATGTTTTCTATTTTTCTATTTAAGCTATCATCAAGTTTGCTTTGATATTTTGCTTTAATTTGCTTCAAACAATTTTTAAATATATCTAGTAAATTTCCATTTTGAATTTTGGTAAAGTATTCAGAGGAGTTTAAATTCTCGTATATAAAAATCAAAGATAGATCGTTTCTTTCTTCGGAAAACAAAGATAAGCCATAGGAAATATAGTTATCTCCGTTTATTAAATTATCTTTTTTTAACGTATCGATATCGAAATTCCATTTATTTTTATCAAAATACGATGATAAAGTAGAAAAATCGTAGGGATTAAATTTAATAGGGACTATTTGATTAAAAAAGCATTTATTCCATTTCTCTTTTTTAATCTGTTCGCTTTCTAGTTCGCTTAATTTTATATATTTATTATTCTCTTTTTTATAGAGATAATACCCATCTACTTCTTTACATAATGTAAGGTTATAAGAAGGAAAGATACTGATAATTAATTTTTCGCTTTCTTGCTTATCCCTAACAAATTTTATTATGGGCATTTGATTAAGATTTTCTTTTGCCTCTTCTAAAAATTTAGCCATTACTTCTTTTTCATTTAATAGAGAAGAAATTATATAAATAACTCCTCCATTATTATTTGAAAGAATCGATATTTCTTTCCAAATAGAAGAATGCTCAATATTATCGAAATCAATTAAAGCAATTTCTTCTTCGCCAATTTTTCTTAATCCTTCATTAACCATTTAATTAATTTCCTAACTATTAATAATAATTTATAATGTATGAAAATTAAAGAATAAATTAAAATCAGTACGGCTGTTCTTTGAATAAAAAATAGGTAATGAACGATATAATTTATATTCTATAATATTAACTGTACTTCTGTATGAATATTACTTAATAATGTACATTTTCACATTTGTTGTTTAAAAATTGCCTAATATTGATTAACATTTCTTTATGATTAATAAAGAATTATTGGCTAAGGCTTATCCTAGCCGTCCTAGAAAGATATTTATCCCTTTTGCATTTTTGTTTTTTCTTATTTTACTATTTGCATCTTTCCTTATTTTCCTTTTTCCTAATATTCCTAGTTTAATAGAAATTGCCGATTCGTTTGGCGAAATAATTCCTCCAGGATCTAAAGAATCTATTTCTTTTTCCTTATTTTTATCTACTTATATTTGTCCGGTTTGTTGTGTTGCCTCTTCTTGCCTAGTAGGTATTTTGACTTTAGCTTTAGCTACAAGAAAATGGTGGTATCACATATTTAATGTTTTTATAGTTCTTGGAATTGTTTTCTTGGCAGTTGGAACTATTTGTAACTTATTTTTATTAAGCTATATTCCGGAAGATTTTCATTCTCTAATCCCGCTTGTTTGTTCTATATCTACTTATGTTTGCTTGGGATCTTCTTTTCTTTCTTTATTGTTTTGTTTTTTTGATAATCATTTGCCTTTAAGAAAATATAAGCCTATTTACAAACGCTTAAAATTTTTAATAAAAAGCACAGATGAAAAGTCAAAAAAGAAAGAATTGAAAAAGAAGTTTAATTATTACTTTAAAAAGAAGAAGTTTGATGATTTATTGTTGCTTCTTTTTAGCAATGAATTTGCTATCGATTCAAATAAGACCTTATCTAAAGATGCTTATGAATTTATTAAAAAAGACATTATAAGTATGCTATCTAAGCTAAAAGAGAAAGAACTAGATGTACTATATTCTAAGCAGATGGATTTTGCCATAAGAAAGGAAAGGCAAACTCTCCTTGATTCAATAAATGGTAAAACCGATAAGCCAAATAATAACGAAATAAAGAATGAAATTCCTCCTCTTGATGAAGCTAAAATAGTAGAAGAACCTATAGTTAGCAAAAAAATGCTAAAAAAGGCAAAAAAAGCCGAATTAAAGGCTTTAAAGAAAACGGAAAAGGAAAAGAAAAAGCAAAATAAAAAGGAAGCCATTTGATTCGGCTTCCTTTTGCTTATTTAAGTAACTCCTCTAATTTATCAACTAATTCTTCCATTCTTCTAACAACGGATAGATATGGTTCTTTTTTCGTTAAATCAACATTTGCCTCTTTTACTTGTTCAACAGGATATTCAGATCCACCTGATTTAAGTAATTTTATATAGTTAGAGAACGCTTCGGGCTCTTTGTTTTTAACTCTTTCATAAATTAGCATGGAAGAGGTAAAACTTGTCGCATATTGATAGACATAAAATGGCGTGTAGAAAAGATGAGGTATATAAGCCCAAACAAATGTTTTATATTTTTCTTCTTCTATGTCTATGCCGTAATAAAGATTATAAAGTTCTTTCATTTTATTGCATAAAACTTCATAGTTTATTGGTTCTCCTTTTTCTGCCAATAAGCTTATTTCATACTCATATTGGCCAAATAAGGTTTGACGATAGAAAGTAGAAACGATTTCATCGATTGATTTTTGCAATAGATAGATTTTGTCTTCTTTTGTTAAAGAATCATCTTTTAATAAATAATCCAATAAATTATGTTCGTTAAAAGTAGAAGCTATCTCCGCTACAAAAATAGTATAGTCTTGCTTTAAGGTTGGTTGAGCTTCTTCGCTATATAAAGTATGGATGGAATGTCCTGATTCATGAGCCAAAGTGAAACAATCGCTAAGCTCGCTATTCCAATTTAACAAGATGAACGGGTGGAAATCATAACCGCCATTGGAATAGGCCCCTGTTCTTTTTCCCTTTTTTGCCTCGACATCAACAAAGCCATCTTTTAATACTTCATGGGCTTTGTTTTGGAAATCCAAAGGCAAATCCTTAATTGAGTCAAAGAAGAGTTCTTTTCCCTCTTCATAACTATATTTTTTGCTTGTGGAGGCAAGTTGCAAAAACCTATCGTAGGAACGATGTTTTTTTAATCCTAATGCTTTTCTTCTTAATTCATAATATTTTTTAAGTGGAGCAGTGTTAGAAGAAACTACTTCAATTAGGTTTTTAAATACTTCCTCTGGTATTTTTGAATTAACCAAATGGCTTTGCAATATTGATTTATAGCCCCTAGCTTTCATTGTTGATAGCTGGTCTTGCAAAACTAGATTATATATTTCTCCATAAGTTGACTTATGATCGAAATAATATTGGTATAAAGCTTCAAATATTGCTTGTCTATCTTCTTCGCATTCGCTTTTTTCAATTAGACTCGACCAATTTGACATGCTTACTTCGACTTCTTCGCCACTTTTTAGCTTGGCTTTTTTGTTTTGCCTATCCGCGACAGTCAATTGGCTATATAGATTTCCGCCTTCCCCGCTTAAGGAATTAAAGCAACTTAGCAAGGCTTCTTTCTCTTTGCTTAAAACATATTCGCTTTGGTCAAAAAGCTTTCTAAACGAGAAGGAAAATTCCTCAAACTCCTTGTTGTTTTTAATAAAGTTTTCTAAATATTCTTTTCCTAGCGACAAAAGTTCTGGCGATTCGAAACTAGTTGATGAAGATAAATCATTAACGGCAAGTTCTACTTTGGCGAGGTTTGAAGAATTTTTAACATTTGTTTTGTCTAAATCGCTAGCCATTTCGGCATAGAAATATAGTCTAGCCAAATCAACGTTTGATTTCTTTTCTAGACGAAGGAATTTTTTCAATTTTTCTTCATCGTTTAGTTTTCCTTTATATGTAATGAACTCATCTTTGTATTTTTTAAAATTTTCCAAGGCTTTATCAAAGTCTTCTTGGCTTTTGAAAAAGTAAGTTAGGTCCCAATTTTTATTAGACATTATTTAATCCTTTCATTTGCAAATAAATTATGATTATTTCTTTAAAAAAAGACAACTTTATAGGCTTTAAATTCCTTTATTGTTGTTAAAATAAGTGCATTATGAATAAATTCTCATTCTTTTTACTCTCTTTACTTCTTCTATCTGCTTGTTCAGACTCTTCTTCTAAGTTAGAAGTAGTTTCTAGCGATGAAATTATTGAAGAATCTTCTTCTTTGCAAGAAAGTAGTAGTTCTTCTAGTTTATCTTCTAGTCTAGAAAGCGATTCTTCTTATTCTTTTATTGAGGAGTCTAGTGAAGAAAAGCAATCCTATTATTTAGAAATTGTTCCTTCTTCTATTAAAGTTACTAAATCTGGCAGTTTACTTACTAATTATGATTTTGATGTAGAAGATTCGCTTCATAGGACTTTTTCTTTTCATGGAGAAGAAATTAAAAGGGGCGAAGGTTCTAATGAAGGCTTTATACAATGCCGGGCCAATAAAGAAGATGGAAGATCGGTTTCATTTATTGCTTCTAAAGACAAATTGTATGGCGATGTCTCTTTTATTCAAGCTGATAAGGGAGAATATACAGGAACCCCATCTTTTTTTATGGGAGAAGATTTAAATAACTTGTCTAAGATTGAACCCAAGATAGAAAACGTTGACTCTACAATTAAATATAGTTTTGGAATAGATGGGTATTTTAGGTTTAAGAATTTATCTAAATATGCAATATATTTCTCGCTTCTTTCTTTTGATTTTTAATCAAAAATAGAATTCATTAAGACTTCATCCAGCAAGGAATATTCACTTTTTGTTTCATTTATATCTTGCTTCCAAAGCAAAAGGTTTAAAGCTAATTTTTCTTTATCGTTTGCATCGTTTTTGTTTTCTATATAAATGGAAGCCGCATTAAATAAGATTCTACTTATTTGTTCGATGCCGTATTCTTTTTTATAATCGATATTATATATTTCCAATACTCTTTCTAAGTTTAGCAAAAAGACATTTAAGCTATTCTTTTCTAGTTTCCATTTTACGTTTTTAAAAAGCATATCAATAGACTTTAAAGCTTTTTTGATGCCTTTTTTTGTTAACATCGACATATGTTTATTTGCTATTTCCATCATGGCTTTATTGGATTTGAATGTATATCTATAGCCTTTATTGTTGCCTAATAATTTGCTCGCGTCTAAATAGCCTATTTGTATGTTGCTTTCTATATCTTCTTTTTTAAAAGAAAGCATCTTGCCTACAACTCTAGATGGCCTAATTAAGGTAACGTTAGGCAAAGAAAAATATTCTTGCTTTTGGGCAGTGGGGAAGGAGTCTAGATAGATTGCCATTACTTTATCTGCCCCTAGATTAAAACAAAAATCAATTGGCAAATTGTTTTTCCATCCTCCATCAACATATTTTTCTTTTCCGATTTTATAGATTGGAAAAGCCGGGAAACAACTTGCTGATGCAAGAAGATAATCTACTGCCTTGTTTCTATTTAAATCATTCAATAGAATATCGACTTCGCTTAAACTTGGATATTTGCAGGTCACTATTCCTACTTTTGTATTTATTTTGCTAAAGTCTATTGGTCCTATTGCTTCTTTTACTAGCTTTTTAAAAGGAGCAATGTCGACTCCGAAATTTTTAAAGTAACTTTTAACTACTTTTTGGAATTTGCTTTTTGGATTTAAAGAAAAGTGCTTTAAAAAATTTTCATCTATATCAAAGCCATCCTTAAATATTTTTTCTGCTGAAATGTTTCTCCATAATTCACTAGCCAAATCATAATTATTAGAAGCAAACATAGCTCCATTAAGAGCCCCAATAGATGTGCCTGTGACTATATCGAAATCAATTTTTTCTTCTTTTAAAAACTTATAGACGCCCAATTCATAGGCTCCATAAGCACCGCCTCCGCATAAAGCCAACCCTAATTTCATATAGGCTTAGTATAGCATTACTAGCTTCTTCTTTTAATGTTTTTGGCTAGTATAAAGATAACTTGCAATGGCAAGCCAACAAACATGATGTACCAAATTGATTCTGGCGGATCCTTAAAGAATTGAAATTGGCAAACAAATGAAATCAATAAAGTCCACATGAAAGCAGAAAACAAAATCAAAACCCAAAGGCCGTCGTGATAAAAGAAGTGGTCTTCAACCGCAAGTAAGAAAAAGGTACAGGGAACCATCCATATAAAAACGGACCAACAAGGATCGGAGGTAGACCCAATGGGAATAAAATAAGAAGAAAAGAAGACGCACATGGCAACAATTATGGCAACCATTACAGTCATGCCCATGATTATCGGTCTATTGGGATCGGCTTTTTCTTCTTTTGATTTAATGGCTTCTTTTGTTTCTTCTTCGCTTTTTTCCGAAACCAGATAATCTAAACTAACCCCATAAAAAGAGCAAAAATCCATTAATATATCGACAGAAGGCAAGGCGTAACCAAGTTCCCATTTGCTTATGGATTTGTCACTATAATGGATTAGGGCTGCTAATTCATTTTGCGTTAATCCTTTTGCCTTTCTTAAATTGGCTAGGTTTTTACCGACTATCGTGGCTAGATTTTCCATGGCAAAATATTAAGGTATCGAAGAAAATAAATCAAATTTAAGTTATTAGTAGTGGTTTGTAACGCCTGTATAACTAGTTAGGTTATTGGCTTGATTTCCTAATTGGTTATAGTAGGAGACTACTGCTTTTTCTTCTTGCTTTACGCTTGTACGTTTCCATGCAGTGACGACTTTTACTTTGTTAGAATCTGACCAAGCATTTATATATTTTCCAGTTTCAACGTTTTTTAAAGATGCATTAAACTTTGCCCTAATGTTCAATATGTTTAAAGATAATTCGCCGTTTGCGCTGCTTAAAGTCTTGTTCCCATTGGTCAATGTTTTCCCGCCTAAAGTTATGTTAAGTTCATTCAGTTTGTCACTGCCCGATAATTTTTCCATATCTAAAGAAAGAGTGAATTCGGGCTCTTCTAAAGCGTTTTGCTTTGAATTATTAAAGGAATAACTCTTTAGTATGTCTTCTGCATGCTTAGCGGTAGATACCTTATCGTTTTTTGTTATGCTTTCCATCATGGAGTCGGTTAGGCCAAATAAGTTCCCCAATATATAGCCTAGTGGATTTTCAGAGAACAAATCGCCTGTAAACTTTCCCTCATAAAGTTTATTGCTTAACTTTCCGTCGTCCCATCTTTGATAATAGACCAAGCCCTTATCGTTTTCTCCTGATACGTGGTAGTAAAAATTGATATATCTAGTTCCGGGAGTAATGCCAGGAGCGTTTACTAAAACAATCATATCCATGCTCATCACACCTAATACTTTTACTTCTGCCCCTTGCAAGCTAATGTAAAAATCAAAGGATATATCTACCGTTAAAAACGACACGCTTCCACTTAGATGATAAGTCGAAGTGTAATCGTTATCTTTATCGCTTCCTAGCGTTGCTGAGGAAAGTAAAAACTCAAGCATTGTCTTAACTGATGAATAATCAGAAAATTGGTTTTTGTCTTGTCCTTTGAAATTGGAAGAAAGCTCATCATCGCTAACTTTTGTATCAACATTACTTATTTCAATTTTTACTATCTTTTTATTATTGCCGCCGAAATTAAATGTTGAGTCGATACCAATATAATTTATCGTTCCATATTTTTCTATCTGGTTTCCTTCTTCATCTTGAACTAATTCTTTTTTGTCAAACCCGACTCTAATCGTTAAGTCTTCCGTATTTAAAAGAACATCTTTTTTTATTACGAAAACATCCTCATTTTCGCTTACTTTGGCCCCGCCTTGGTCTTTTAAGATTGATGTAGCTACTAGTTCAAGGTATTTTCCGTCTTGTAAAAGTTTGATCAATCCAACATTTGAAACGATTGAAAATAAATTTGTTAGGCGTTCAAAACGAGGGTCTGTTGATTCTAGCAAAGAGGAGACGGTATTTATGATTCCATTTAATGAATGAATGGAAAAAGCGGCTTTGATTCCATTTTTATTGCTTGGATCAATTCGTTTCGTTGCTTTTCCGTCATTACTATTCGGATCGATCCTATTTTTAGAATTATATTCAACTAGCATCGCGTTAGTAGAAGTAGACAAAGCGGAAGTCAAATCATTTTCGTTTTCTTTTTCTTTGCCTTCTACATCTATTTTAAGTTGGTGATCGTTTATATATTCGGCTTTTCTATCGGTTATATTCAATATGCCAGAACCTTTTGCCTCCGTTAAATCAAAAGCAAAGCTGGCGTCAAAAGTAAACCCTTGTTCCAATCTTCCATAAGTTTCTTTGATATGGGTTGAAGCGTAATCGCTTGTATAGATGCTACTTGTATTTTCATCAAGGACATAACCTTTTACATTCATTTTGCTTCTTCTTGAGTTATCGAAATTCAAAAAGGAATTCGCAACGCTTTCTAAATGATATAAAGGCACGTAGTTTTCTTTATTTTCTAAAGTCCCTAAAACAAAACCATCTAAATAAAGAGTTCCTTCTAAGGTGAACGAGGCAAACTTGGCTTTATTAAAATCGATTTGAAGAAGAGCAAGCGAATTTATGGATCTAGAAAAGGATAAAGATAATGTTCCGGCGTTTTCGCTTCCGCTAATTTTAGATAGGTCTAATACTATATCTATTTGATTATTGCTCGATTTTAATGATTGTATAAAAGGCAAGATTTCATCGTATTGATTGTTTTTTATACCAATCATTATTGGCGAATTTATTACGGCATCCATGGCTTCTTTTATGGCAGATAGGGATGTTAATAAACCGCTAGAAGAAGAATCTATTTCTTGATTTGAATCGTTGCTTGAAAAAATATTTTTAATATTAGTGATTAAATTATCTAAAGTAATTTTGCTAGTTTTCGCACATAAGATGTTATTAAAGTTTATATAGATGTCGTTATTTTCTTTCAAGGCTGCTATTTGCTGCGATTTGCCATTGCATTCAAATAATGCTTTGGCGAACATGTCATTTAGCATATTTCCTGAAAAATCTATGTCGGCATTTAATGTTAGGTAGGCTTCTTCATTTATTTCATCGCGTTTAAAAGTAGTGGACGTCCCCAGTATTTCTTTTTCGAAATGGGTCAATTTAAGTTTTTCATTTTTTGTCGAAATGGAAAATTTCTTTTTATTTGCAATCAAAGCAATATCTTTTATTAAGTCTAGTGAATCTTCTAGTTTTAAATATTCGTTTGGGTTTGCCGGGGCATTTATCGAAACGTTTTCATTTGTCAAACTGCTTTTAATTTTTAATGAAACTTTTTCGTTTATCGAATATTCGTTTTCCGTATAACCTTCATATGGCAAATCAAAACCAGAAAAACATCCATCTTCGTCGCTTTTTAAGCCAATGGGTATATTCTTTTCGCCAAGAGGCAAATTCCAATGGTAATAGGAAGAGTCAACCATTTTTATGTTGTCTAGGGATTCTAAAATTGAATCAGTAGAAATGCTAGTTCCTTCACTTGGCAAGCCGATAGAATTATCTAATTCTAAAATAGACATTATTTCGTCAAGGACATATGATAATTTTCCATATTTGTAATAATAGATTCCGCCAGTACTTGTATCTACTTGGCTTTTGTTGTTCTCGCCCTTTATTTCTTCGCTAGCAATATTGATTTTGTATTTAAAGGAAGTTGAACTAGGGTTATCTAGATTTTCTAAATCCAAGTATACCCATTCATCAATGCTAGAAATTATAGCTTCTCTTTTCTTCCCCCTATAATTTATTGGCATGTCCAAGGAAATATTTAATCCTTGTATTGAAAAGGTTTTTAATTGGGCTTTCAATTCGGCGTTATCAAAATAGGCTTTGTTATCTAAACCGCCAAAATTCAAATAACCTGTATCGATAGATAAACTAATTCCGTTTATTAATGAATTAAGAAATGATTTTTTTAATTTATCTTTTGCTTCAACGTTATCTTCGCTTGAAATAATACTAGAGCTAGTATTCTCTTCTTCTGAACTTGAAGGATATTTTTCTACTTGGCATGAAGAAAAAAGCAAAGAGGATAGGACCAAAAATGGCACTATCCCCCTTTTTTTGATTATTTGAGAAAAAGTATTTCTCTTCATGCTTTTTAAATTGCTCCTAGCTTATCTTTTGTGGCGAGTAATAATTCCCAGAAATCAATCCTTCCCCGACATATATTGTAGAATAATTTTCGTTTTTGTGTCCTGGCTGATTGGCGAATTCGTTCTTTTCTTCATTAAAATATTGATTAAATGTTGATCCGTTATTCGCCCAATCATCGGTATAAGCACCATTTTCACTAACGTTGGTTAATTTTGCATTTAATCTAAAGGAACAAATTTTTAATTCGCCTTTTAACGCTAATCCCGCTTCTATTTTTAAACCTGTTAAAGCTTTAAATATATTTCCATTAGTATTAGCTATGTCTTGGCAAATTAAGTTTATGTTCGCGCATCCAAGGAAGCTCATGTTCAACGCGGCACCTAAATCTATGGTTAAGCCATGATTATAAGTTAGCCTTTTGTTTTGCTTAGCCTCATCTTCGAATGCGATCGAAGAAGTACATTGATATGATTTTAATATATCTTCGACATGGATTGCTTTTTTACTTGTTGTCTTTTCTTGCCCGGTTTGAGTAGAAGTGCTTGTTTCTCCTTCGAAGAAAGATTCATTGACACCAAGTAGATATTTTAAAAGCCATCCACCCATATCGTTAAAGAAGCTTTCGCCTGAAATAGTAACTGAATCTATTACGTTTCTTAATCTTCCATAAGTTGAATCCCTGCTCATCATAACGATTCCCTTTGGATTGAACCCATCGGCGTAATAGAAGAATTTGACGTCTCTGGAACCAGTATTTTCAAAATCACGGAAATAAGGCATTCCTTCCGGTGCGTTGATTCCTTTTATTGCAGGAATGTTATTTAATTCAGCCCAAAGCATTGTTTGAGCCCCTTTAACTTTGGCGTGTAAAGAAATATTTAAAGCAGTGAAGGAATACTTGCCTAACACTATATCTAACGATGCGTTAAACCCGAATGTCGATGTATTGAAGTTATTATACGCTCCAAGCATTGTAGTGCCGGCGGCATAATCGATTAGGTTGAATAAAGGGTTATAATCTACGATTTTGCTTTCATCGACATTTTTTAACAGGCCGATTGATGAGGCGTCTACATCAAAGCTATCCAATGAAATTGATATTCTTATATCTTTATTTTCATCTCCGACTATAACATCCATGGATTTAAACCCGGCATTTCTATTTGCTTCTACTGGAGTGTCATATTTTGTTATAAGAGTTATTTCCTTATCCAATCCCAATGAAGATCCGGTGAGAACAATTTTGCTTTCGTTTGAAGAAAGAGTAGCTTCTTTAATTAGCTTAGTATTCAATAAATCAAAATAATTGCCGTTAGATATGCTAGATAGCAGTGAAGAAGAAGAATCATTGCTAAAGCAAGTCAACAATCTTGAGAATCTATCATCTTTTTCTTCGTTTTCATTAGTAATATTGAAGGTATTTATTAAATTTTTAACGGTTCCAAATATGGCATCTGTAGATATTTTCCCATAGACGCCATCGGCATTTTGATATCCATTTTCAATTGAGGAAGTAGGGTTAGAGGTATAGGTATCGTTAACTACTTCATTTTTAGAAGAATAAAGGAATTTGAATGTGTTTATGCCATTATTAGTTTCATTGGGATTGACGTCGAGCTTAATTAGGTGATTATTCAAATAATCTTTGTTATGTTCAACTCCATTGATCTGAGCTGAAAGTTCGTTGTTATTTAAAGCAATCTTTCCATCGAATTTAAATCCGGTTTTGTTTAATCCAGTAACGTCATTTGTAGTTTTGCTTAGTATCTGACCGTTTAAACTTAAAGTGGCTTTTTTAGAAGAAACAAAATCATTTACTTGTTCGGATATCCCCTTTAAATGAGACATTTCTTGATATGAATCAATATTATCTAAAGTGGGGACGACATAGTCTTCCGTTGATAAGGATCCGTTTAAGGTGAAGGAGGAAAGCTTAATCGAATCAAAAGTAATGTCTAATAATGCTTTTCTATTATCGTTTCCGTCTAGAGTAAGCCTTATTTTGCCTTCAATGCCAGCTTGAGTTAAATCTAATCCGACGATTATTTTGTTGTCTTCATTTTGCAGATATTCAAGCATGTCTAAAGCCCAATCGTATTTACCTTGATTTATCCCATTGGCAACTCCGTTATCTTGAATGGCTTTTGTAGCGATGAAGGAAGTATCAAAGATGGCGGAAAGCTCTTCTAATGATGCACTGCCCCCATCCATTTTTCCTATTGCTTGTTTTATATTGGAAACAACTGCATCGATTGTAACCATGTTTGTTTTGGCTTTTAAAGAATCGTTGAGTCCTAAATAGATGTCTTTTGTATCGCCATTTTTAATTAAGGCCCCCATTAGTTTTTGCGAAGGGTCTTCTTTTATGCTTGTTATTTCGCCGTTTTCTTTTTTAAATTGCCCGATTTCTAGGCTGGCTTTTAAATTTTTAAAATCATATTTAGAAGCATCTAAATCGGCGTGCAAATCAATGTATGCTTTTTCTTTTGTTCCGTTTTTCTTTAAGGTTTCGGTAGTAGCTTCTTTTTCTTGACTAGAATGCTCTAATTCTAGATTTAGATTTAAACCAGTTTGAGGAACTGCGACCAAACTAGCTACTTCTTTAAATAAGGAAAGAGAATCATCTAGTTTTCTATAAGTGTTTTTCTCGAAACGTGGTTTGCTCCAATCAATGGTAGTTTCTGATCCGTTTCCAACGTTGACTACTGCTGAAAGTTGAATTTGCATTTGAGTCGATTCGTCAAGGACATAAGGAGATTGTTCTCCATTTTCTTTTCTTGCAGGAAAATCGATTAAATTTAAATTGTAGTCGCTATCTGCACCTAAGCCAATTTCTAAAGTGGTTTCTCCTAATGGCAATGATAAAGTGAAGTATTTATTGCCATTATAGGTAGATTCCTTCATTTCGTTTAAAGCGTTTAACATGGCATCGGTATCTAGCGAAGAAGAACTAGAATCACCGCCTTGAATTAACGAACCGATGGAAGGAATCGATAATCCATTTAGACCGCTATCATCGGCGGTAAGGATATTCATTATTTCTTCAATCACAAAGCTGAGCTTGCCATAGTTATAAAATACTGTTCCGCCAGTTTCTTGATCAATGTCTGGGTTTTCTGCGTTTGGATAGTCGTATGATTTTAAATTGACTGTATAACGGAAATTATATTTTGGATAATTGCTATCGCTAGTACTTTCATCATCATTTTTTATGTCAAAATAAACATCATCATTTATTTTGTCTAGGCCTAACGAACGTGTCTTACCATTATAGTTAATTGGGGCATCTACTTTTAAATTAATGCCTTTGATGATTTGTTTTGTATCGATATTAGAGAGCGATAAATCGATATCGGCGTTATTGAAAGTCAATAAATTGTTTTTATTTATTTGGAATTCGCCTTTTGTAACATTTAAGCATATCCCTTCCCCTGTTACGGCATTGATTAAAGAGTTTAGGATTTTGCTACTTTCCGTTTGGGCAACATCTTCTCCGCCGTTATCTTCGTTGCCGTCGATAGTGGTTGAGTTATTCGTTAACTCTTTTGTGGGCATTAGCATATAAGTTGTCCCGGCGGCAATACCAAAAAATGCAAGTCCGGTCAAACTTGTAGAGATGGCCTTTCTTATTCTTATGGCAGTTTTTTCAACACCTTTTAAATTTCTTTTAAAATTGTCCATTTTTAATCTCCCTATCTTTAGTATTCGATTTTCTCAGTCAACTTTGGTATTTCGTATTCTTTATCTGTATAGTAAGTAGTAGTCATTTTTCCATCGCATTTTGGCGCCATGACTCCAAGATTGGCTTCATAGCTTTCTATATTTGTAAATGATTTCAAGTTCAACGAGAAATCAAGATTGAATGTAAGATGGCAATAATAGAATTTAGGGTAGCCTACCAAATTTGAGATTGTTTTCATTTGCTTTTTGTATTCTTCAATCCCGGGCATAAATGTCTTTTGGTCTTTTGTTTCCGTAGCCATTTCAATTTCTACTCTATATCCGGTTTCATTTTTATAAATCCCAGTTTTTTCTAGTCCTGAAATCGTATTTTCATCATTGCTAATTGTTTTTGGCGAAACTATGTATATTAGTGGGTCAGAGACTTTCCTTCCCATCATTTTGGCATAGTCATCATTAGAGTAGTCTTTCTTCTTATGTGCGGCGTAATTTTGATCGGCACCCCAATAAGTCGAGGTAACATCCCCTTGCTGATACATTCGATTATAAATTTGTACAATAGTACTAAATGAATTGGATTCTTCAAAGAACTCTTTATTGTTTTTTATGGTGCAGGTTTGGATTTTCTGAGTTATTCCACTTGAATACGAAGAGCCAATTCCAATTGTTTTAGCATTGTCTAATTCTTCAAATTTCGCATAAGCTAAATTGACCATCTGGTCTGGTGTCAAGGCACTTTCTAGCGGCTTATTCTTGGCCAGTGCATCTTCATATGTCTTTTTGGCGATTTGCAATTCCCCTTTGGTATATTTATATCCGCTTGTAGATAAAACTGTATTGTCAACCGTCTTGTTATTTATTGCATAAGAGGCTCCTGCCCCTATTCCAAGAGCAATAGAAAACAGGGCTAAACAACCAAGCTTAGCAAATTTGTTTCCTGAAATTTTTTCCTTGACTATTTTTAAATTTATCATAGATAATTCGCCTTTTTAGGCAATGCCATTTTAGTTGATACTTTGTCAATGTCACTCTACTTAAGACTTTCTTAAATATAGAAAGGCATTCTCTAAATCGTAGAATTGAAAAAATATTGATTAAATCTATGAAAAATCAATCCTGAAAAGCAAAAAGTAGAATTAATTTTATTGAAAAATATTTATATTGTTTTAATTACTAGGTTCAAAAAAAGAATGAATGTCCGTTATTTTTTTTCTAGTAGAATTAAATAATGTTCTTCATCTTCTTCCTCTATTAATACGTTGAAAAAGTCTTCATAAAAAGCGGATTCTTCTTTTACCGGCTTTAAAAAACGAGATACTTTTAAGGCGTGAACTTTATGATGAGAATCGAGTTCTTTTCTGCTTAATGAATGAATTATTGCTACACGTCCCTTATCTTTTAATGTATCGACTAGTTTTTCTTTGAATTTTCCTAAATCTAAAAAATGAGGATAGGAATTATATATGATAATCCAATCGAATTTTTTGCCTTGATAATCATAATAATCAATTGGCAAAAACATAGCCACGTCCTTATTATATTTGGATTTAGCTATCTCTATCATTTTAGAAGAAATATCGATGGCGGTTATTTGTTTTTTTGTTATATTAAAAAGAATTTTTGTTATAGTTCCTGTTCCGCACGCTAAATCTAAAACGTCATCCCCCTTTTTTATTTCTAGTCTATTTAACAATGATAAAATAGATTTTTTATTTGCATTTTGTTCTTTGTCCCAACTTGGGGCTAATTTATCGAAAAATTCTTTTACAACGTTATTTGACGTATTCATTTAAAAAATCCTCTAAAGGCATGTTTATTTTTCTAAATCCGCCTAGCATCTGATCGGAAATATCATCATCTCTATTCGGGTTATCATAAAAAGGCGTTCCCAAAAACATGTTTGTTATTTCATTTGCCTTTTCTTTTATGTCTATATCTTTGTATCTTTCCGGAAAGGAAACCATTCCAGCGTTATATGCATCGCAATAAGCAATCTCGAGGTTTGTATAATAGGAGTTATAAGGCATTTGAAGATAGACTTCTTCTTTTTTTATTGCTTCTATGCTATTGAAAATTTCTCTTTTTTCCTTATTTGCATAGTCGTTTTTAAATAAGCCCAATCCACCTGCATCGAGGATTATTTTATCCGGGCTTTTATTAACTAAATATTCTAAATTCACGGACTTTTGATAACCTTCTAGCCCTAAATCGTCAAGATAATTTCTAACTCCGGCGGCATTAAATACATTATATCCTGCCGTCGATGATTCAAATGATTTAAGCCCATAGTTAGCTTGACACCCTAAATAAATGCTTGGTTTATCTTCCTTGGATATGCCGCTGCTTCTAATTCTTAAATCTTCTTCAATGCCTTTTATATAATCGATTAGTTTTTTGGCTCTAGTTTCCTTGCCTAAAGCCTTGCCAAGCAATGATAAAGATTTCTTTATATTCTCATCAAAGGCTTCATTATTACCGTAAGAAAGAGTTAATACGGGTACGTTTAATGTAGATGATAGTTCATCCATTCCTGCTTTATCTTGGCTATATAAAGAGATAATTAAATCTGGATCGCAATTGATTATGGCTTCTTTTTCGACTACTTGCGATTTAGGCCCGCCCATGCCACAGCTTGGCAAATTATCCCAAAAGGAGTGGTTAATTATTTTATAAGGCCTTAAAGCTAAGGAATTATTAACAAAACCAAATTTATTTGAATTATCTCCTTCGACATCGACTCTTTCTACTCCAGATAAAAGCGATAAATCTCCTATATAGGAATATAGTCTTAAAGCCCCGGCTCCAATGCAGACTATTCTTTTTATTTTATTAGGAACAAATGTGACATTTCTTCCAACCATATCTACTAATGTAATAGCGTTTTCTTCTTGCGTTGAATTACCTTTTCCGCAAGATAAAAGCAAGAATGGTAATAGTAAAATAATTCCTTTTTTCATTACATGTCTCCTTTGTTTTTGGCTAAATAGATTTCTCCATCGATATTTTTTATTTCAATATTAGTTCCAAAAATATTGTTTATATTTTCTTTGCTTAATATGGTTTTATCTCCTGCTATATGGATATTTTTCCCTCCTAGTAAAAAGAATTTATCGCCAAAAGAAGAGGCAAGAGAAATATCATGCATAGCTATTAAAAACGTAATTTTTTTATTTTTAGAGAGATTTTTAATTAATTCTATTAATTCAAAAGAAGATTTTATGTCCAAGGAAGAAGTGGGTTCATCCATTAATAGTAAATTGGCTTGGGTTGCTAAAGATCTAGCAATGGCAACTTTTTGCTTCTCTCCTCCTGAAAGTTCACTTGTGTATTTATATGATAGTTTTTCTATATCGACTTCTTTTAGGCATGTCTTAACAATTTCTTCGTCTTTTTGACTATTGAAGAAAAAACTATTTGGTAGCCTTCCTAACATTACTTCATCTTTTACTAATCTAGATGGGATGTCTATTTGCTGGGGCAAGTAACTAATTTTTTTTGCCAAGGCGTTTCTAGATAAAGAAAAAATATTTTCGTTTTCTATTAAGATATCCCCTGATGTTGGCTTTATTAGATTGGCTATTAGTTTTAGCAAAGTGGATTTTCCTATTCCATTTTTTCCTAATAAAATTCCTATTTCTCCTTTTTCTAAGGAAAAGGAAACATTGTCTAAAACTATTTCTTTTTTCTTCCCGTAAGAAAAACTTAAATCTTTGACTTCTAGTATCATTTTGCCTTGCCTCGAGAAGTCAGGAGTATATAGATAAATATAGGTGCCCCTATTAAGGAAGTTAAAGCTCCAACCGGTAGATTAACTCCTTTTATCGCGACTCTAGAAATTGTGTCTAAAATCAGTAGGGCAGAAGCTCCTATTAAACTAGATAACGGAAGAGACTTAGTCGCATCATCTCCTATAAATCTAGAAACTATTTGGGGTATTACTAAGCCTATAAAGCCTATTATTCCAACAAAAGAAACCGATACGGCACAGATTAAAGAAGATAAAAATAAAGAAATGAATCTTAATAAATTTGTCTTTATTCCTAAGCTTTTTGCAACTTCTTCTCCTTCCATTAAAGCATTTATTCTTCTTGAAAGGAAAAACAAAACGATAGAACTTGGAATAATGGTTGTGGCCATTATGATTAATTGGATATAGCTAGGCCTACTTAAATCGCCAAAAGTCCAGTAAACGACATTGGCAACATTGTTATCGCTAGAAAAGTATTGGACTAAAGAGGTTAAGGAAGTAAACAATCCGCCTAAGGCAATCCCACATAAAGCTATTGTGCTAGGGGAAAAATTATTGAATTTTGTTAAGCATAGAACTAGCAGCACGCATATTAGCGACATTAGAAAGCTTAAAGAACTCACTAAATAGGGATTATTGATAGATAGAGTCGAATTAGAAGAAAACTGCCCACTTGAAAAACAAACTAAAGCCAAGGTAGCCCCAAAAGTCGCAGCCTCAGATACTCCTAATGTAGAAGGGGAAGCCATTTTGTTATTTAAAGAAAATTGCATGACCGCTCCAGATATAGATAATCCCATCCCAACAATTATTGAGGCCAAAGCCCTTCTTAATCTAATGTTGCCAACTATTATGTTGGCCTTGTTGCTCCCGCTTCCGAATAACCCTTTTATCATGTCAATTAGTTCGAGGTTATTTGTATCAAGAAATAAAGCCAAACAAAAAGAAGTAAATAGAACAATAAATAGTAGAATAAGTACAAAAAAATAATTGAATTTTATTTTTTTCTTCTTTCTTTCTAAAATTGCATCTTCAAAATTCGACATATGACTTTCGTATGATATTGATTTTTTTAATAAAAGCAAACAAATATGCTAAATTTGTTTTTAAAATAACATACATATTATAATTTATGTTCGATAACTTTTAAATTAATAGACATTGTGTTATTATTTTTTTATGGATAAAAGAGAAGAAAAAACACTGCGTTCTGTATATGAATCCTTTTCTATTTTGCTTAAAGAAAAAGGGTATGGAAAAATAAGTGCCAAGGATTTAATAGAAAAGGCTAACATTTCCAGAAGTACTTTCTATGCCCATTTCAAATCAATAAAGGATGTGCTCTCTTCTTTTTGCGATTCTATTTTTTCCCACGTTTTTTCTCTTTCTTGCAAAAAAGAAACCGGTCATGATTTTTCTTCCTCTAGAGTTCTATCTCCAACTAGGTATATTACGCATATTTTTTATCATTTTTATGAAGATAGGGACTTGATTTCATCGATTTTAAACTCCGAAGGTTCATATGTTTTTATCGATGAATTAAAAGTAAAACTATCTTCTTTTATGGATGATTTAATTGATGAAGGCTATGTTAATTATGAAAATGTTCCCTCAAAACTAGTTTCTATTGTTTTAACTGAGTCTTTTGCTTCTATTTTATCGCATTGGGTAAAAATGGGTTGTATTGCCACGCCTGAACAAATGTGCGGCTATTTTGTTTCGTTATATTTTTCTACCATTAGATAATTGACATATTTGTATTTTCGTATTGTTAATTTTGTTGGCTTATTTTTTTCATACACACACGCGCGAAAAAGTATTATTATTTGTTCGAAAGGAATGCTATGGAAACGATTAAAGTCTTGAAAGTCAAGCAAAGCGTTTTAGCAAACAATGATTCCAGGGCCGCTTCGGTAAGGAAAGAATTATTGGAAAAAAAGATTTTTTTCATTAATTTGATGTCTTCTCCTGGGTCTGGGAAAACCACTTTGCTTATCAATCTATTAAATAGATTAAAGGATAAACTCCGTATTGGGGTTATGGAAGCGGATATGGATGCTAAAGTCGATGCCGAGACTATCTCTTGCAAGACTGGAGTTAGAACAATCCAATTAAATACGTGCGGAGAATGCCATCTTGACGCAAAGATGACTAGCGAAGGTTTGTCTTCTTTAGGGGAAAACGATTTGGATTTAATCATTTTAGAGAATATTGGCAACCTAGTTTGTCCTGCCGAATTTGATACGGGCGCCAATATGAATTTGGTTATTTTATCTATCCCGGAAGGTGATGATAAACCAATTAAGTATCCTTTAATGTTTAAAGTTGGAGATGCCTTTATCTTTACAAAAATAGACACTTTGCCTTTTTTTGATTTCGATATTAAAAAGGCCAAGGAATCAATTTTAAAAGTAAATCCAAAAGCATCTTTCTTCCCTGTTTCAGCTAAAACCGGAGAAGGAATGGATGAACTAGCTTCTTATATTTATGAAAAAGTTATTTCTTATAAAGAAAATGCTTAATTTATTTTAAAAGGAAATGAATATGGACAAAAAAAGAAATGCCGAATACCTTAATAAGAATGCCAAGGTATTGCCGGAGCAAAGAAATGCCGAAGATTATTACAAAAACGGGCCAAGAAAAGGAAAGGAATTAAATAAGCCGCACCGTCCCCTTATTTTAAAGGCCGCTCGTCACATCCAAGACTTGCCGGGTGTAATTGTTGGCTATGCCGATCCTGAATACAAAGCCCTTGAATGTTGCATGACCGATGATGAAGCTAGGCTCATCATGAAGATGAAGCTTCTTAAGCATTATACTGCCGAAGAATTGGCCAAATTAATCAAGTGGCCTTTGGATAAAGTTATTAGGGTTGCCGATCATATGGCCGA
>ERZ808246.642-NODE-642-length-28028-cov-9.252422_pt1 | contig 28028 bp, 21 predicted proteins | sample MGYA00521083_ERZ808246 | MGnify/ENA primary metagenome ERZ808246 (study PRJEB31516, sample SAMN03275577) | gut metagenome | biome: mammalia-associated habitat; material: feces | host: Papio cynocephalus | place: Kenya | collected 2012-07-07 ...
GTCTGAACCTGGCCCTGACCCTGAAGCAGGGCGGCAACCTGCTGCTGCTCGACGAGCCCACGAACGATCTTGATGTGGAGACCCTGGAGTCCCTGGAGAACGCGCTGCTGCAGTTCCCGGGCTGCGCCGTGGTCATCTCCCACGACCGTTGGTTCCTCGACCGCGTGGCCACGCATATCCTCGCGTGGGAGGGCGATGACGAGAACCCGGCCAAGTGGTATTGGTTCGAGGGCAACTTCCAGGCCTATCAGGAGAACAAGGTCGCGCGTCTGGGCGAGGATGCGGCGCGTCCGCACCGTCTGCACAAGAAGCTGGTGCGCGGCTGATTCGCAGCCGATGGTTCCGGGCGGTCGATTCGCTCGGCTTTCAGCGAAATCGAATGGCGGCTCTTCCGTTTCGGAAGGCCGCCATTCGGCGTATGAGGCGGCAAGCGCATGCCCGGCAGATCGTCCGGCAGGCACACCGGAACCGTCTCGAAACGGCCGTCCCGTATGGGAACGTCACGCCGCAGCCGGAGGCTTCTTCGCGCCGTTCCCCGTAACACCGCCACAACATATGCGTCCGGCGGCGTGTAACACGTGCGGTATAGAGTGGCAGCATCGAAAGTCCAATCGAACCAACGTCGAATCGAGAGATACCATGACCCAAGAGACCCTCACCCCATTGGAGCACATAGTGAAGGTTCTGGCTCTCGGCACCCCGTCCGAATATCGCGATCACACGTATATCAACGGCGAAAGCATGTACTTCCCCACCGGTCGCGTGTACGGCGGCCAGGTCATCGCACAGTCGCTGATGGCCGCGGCCAAGACCGTGACGCCTTCCCGCCTGCCGCATTCCATCCACGGCTATTTCGTCGCCCCCGGTGATATCCGCCAGGATCTGCTGTTCGATGTGGAGAAGCTGCGTGACGGCCGTTCCTTCTCCGCCCGCAGGGTGAACGTGACGCAGGCCGACGGTTCCATTCTGACCGCGATCGCCAGCTTCCAGGAGGCCGGGCAGACCGGCGTGGAGTTCGCCGATCCGATGCCGGAGAACGTGCCCGATCCGGAAGGTCTGACCAGCGCCAAGCAGCTGATGGCCCCGTATTCCGACAAGTCGCCGTTCGCACGGTTCTATGCGCAGCAGTCGCCGTTCGATATCCGCCATGTCACGCCGACCGTGATGCTCAAGCCCGACAAGGCCTCCGCCGAAGCCGACTCCGGCAAGCAGATGGTATGGATGCGCAGTGATGGCGAGGTGGATGTGCCGCAGACCATGCATCGTGCGCTGCTGGCCTTGGGATGCGATCAGGTGATGATGGAGCCGGTGCTGCGCCGCGCCGGCCTGAGCATCGCCACGCCGGGCATCTCGTACGCGTCGATCGACCATTCGATGTGGTGGTACCGTGACGTGGACATCAACCAGTGGCATCTGTATGTGCAGGATACGCCGACGGCGGCGCACGGGCGCGGCCTGTGCGAGGCGAAGGTGTATTCGCAGGATGGCGAGCTGGTCGCCGTGATCTGCCAGGAGGCCATGCTGCGCGTGCCGCAGCACTGATCGGCGGACTTCCGATTCCTATTTCAAACGCCGGGGGGACACCCGTCAATGCCTGTGACGGGTGTCCCCTCGGCGTTTCACAAGACGTTCCACAAGACGTTCCATAAGGTGCGTCGTCCGTGCCCGCATGCCTCATATCGCCGTACCGCAGACGCTGTGGCGCAGCCGGCGGCGCAACCGGCGGCGCAACCGACCGGCTTTTGGCCTGATCAGCGTGTGGTCTTCGCCGCGGCACCGGCAAGGCCGCCCTGGCGCTGCTGCTCCTTCATCTTGGGGTTCTCCGGCCCTTCGGTGGGAGGCAGCTGGCACAGCCACTCCCCCACGAACCCGATCACCATATCCGCCAGGCACACGGCGGCGGTCACCGCGCATTGCAGCACCGCCTGCTCGTAGAACGAGCCCTCGATATGGGTGATGGTGGGGATGATCTGCCCGCCGTACCAGCCGGCGAGCGCCGCACCGGCCAGGATCATCGCCTTGCACAGCACAAGCGTGTTGAAGGCCACCGACGGGTTCACGAAGGTCTTGGGGCGTTTCTTCGGATCCGTGGCGGCGTACTGGTGCACGTTGATGGCCAGCACCAGCGCGATCACGCCGATCACGCCCAGCACCACGGGCACGAACCATGGCGTGCCGATGAGCGTCGTGCCCGAGCTTTCGCCCAGCACGGCAACGCCCGCTCCGGCTCCCAGTCCAAGCACCAGCGCGATGGCCGCATGCCACCATGGCGTCCTACGCACGTTCATTCTCAGGGCTCCTTCCCGTTGTCGCTTCGCCGCCCGTCACTGCGCGCCGGCTCCGAGGATCCAGGCGTCGGTGAGCATGCCCACGCGCCCGGCATCCTGGGCCATGGCCAGCAGGAACGACACCGGATCGTTACCCAGCGTGGCGTTGGGATCCATGTCCATCCATGGGGCGAGTACGGCCGCACGCTTGCCGGCCGAGGGCCATGGCACGCGGCAGTCCGGTTCGTCGGATGTGACGCCGTGCATGTCGACCAGATCGAGGTCGACCTCTTTGTCGTGCATGGATTCGATGGTGCCCAAGGCCTTGATGAGTTCGCGCGGCCCGAGTTTGGTGAGGATCTGGATGACGGCGCTCATGGAGTCAGGGCCGTCGAGATTGCTGACATGGTAGAGCGGCGAGATGCCTTCGACCTGATTGCCGGGAATGCCGTCGATGGCGACGATGGCCTCGCGGAACAGGTTCTCCGCATTGGGGTCGGCGGATTCGAGCGAGATGACGGCGGGCCTGGTCTGCATGCCGTCCGCATCCGCATCGCCGCGACGCGTGCCGCCAGGCGTGGTGCGCGCCTCGGATTGGACGGCTCTGCGGCTGTCGGCGGCATGCCGCGGAGTGCGTCCCGACTGCCAGGACTGCCGGCGTTCCGGTTTGCCGTCGTCGGCCCCATGCCTGCCGTGCGGGCCGTTCGTGCCGGTCAGCCAGTCGGAGGCCATCAATTCGACGGGCGGCTCGTCGGATTCGCCCATCAGTCCTTCGGCGAGTTCGATCACCGGGCCGCCATGCACGCCCGGCAGATCGGCCTGCGGATCGAGCGCGGCCCATGGCACCAGCACGAAGGCGCGCTGCCATGCGCGCGGGTGAGGCAGGGTGAGCGCCGTATCGTCCGATTCGATGCCGTCGAAGTCGATGATGTCCAGGTCGAGCGTGCGGTCGGACCAATGCGTTTCGCGGGTGCGACCATGGTCGTGCTCGATGCGCTGCAGGCTTTCGAGAAGATCATGCGCGCTCAGGGTGGTGGAGGCTTCCACCACGGCGTTCAGGAAGTCCGGCGTGCCGTCGGCCATGCCCCACGCGGCGGTGCGGTACAACGGGGACACCCCGGTGACCTGCGTGCCGGCGAGCCCGTCGATGCGGCGGACGGCGTCGCGCAATGTGCCGGCCACGTCGCCCTGGTTGCCGCCGAGCGCGATGACGGCATGATGGGTTTTCCCATGGCGACCGCCGTGCTGCCTGCGTTGACTAAGTTCCGCCTCGACTCCGGCATCCGTCCCGTCCTGCGCCGTGCACGTCCTGCTGATGCTGACGGCCACGTCGTCGAACGGCACGGTGATGGGCGCGTGCGGCTTGTGCACGGTCACGTCCACCTGCCGGATGGGCGGTATGGCCAGCAGCCTGTCCGCGATGCGCTGCGCGAGATGTTCGATCAGGTCGGCGTGCTCGCCTTCGATGACGGCGACGATCTCCTTGGCGGCACGGCCGTAGTCGACGGTGTCGTTCAGGTCGTCGCTCGCCCCGGCCGCTTCAAGGTCGAGATACAGCGTGGCGTCCACGACGAACGGCTGCGCGCGCTCATGCTCGAAGTCGAGCACGCCGTGCGTTCCGTTGGCGCGTACACCGGTAAGAACGATGCGATCCATAGATGTGATGTCCTTCCCCATTCGCTAGGCGCATGCCATACCGACTGCGCCTGATCCATATGAAACCGTGTCCGCGGTGAATCGTGTTCACCGATTCAAGTAGGCGTGCCAGGCATCCCCCACGGCGACGGCGGCCCGAGACCGCGCCACATCGTGCACACGCACGGCCCACGCGCCGTGTTCGGCGCATAGCGCGGAAATCGCGGCGGTGGCGTTGTCCCGGTCGTCCATATCGGCATGTTCGAAGCCGGCGTCGGCGAGCAGGGACGAGACGAAACGCTTGCGCGACTGGCCGATGAGCACGGGGTAGCCGGTGGCGGTGAAATGCTCCAGCCCCGCCAGCAGCGGCAGGTTGTGCTCCACGCCGGGCTTGGAGAAGCCCAGTCCAGGGTCGATGATGATGCGCTCCGGGTCGACGCCGGCCTCGATCACCGCATCCACCTGCCGCATAAGCTCGTCCTTCACGTCGGCGAGCACGCCATGCTCGTAGTGCGAGGTGTCGGCGTCCGGTGTGGAGCCGTGCGAGCCGGCCAGCCATCCACGCCAATGCTGCACGATGTACAGGCAATCGTGGTCGGCGACGACCCGTGGCAGGTCCTTGTCCAACGTGCCGCCGGATACGTCGTTGATGATCTGCGCGCCGAGTTCCAGCGCGCCGGCGGCCACGCTCGCCCGCGTGGTGTCGATGGACAGCACCGCCCCCTGCCCGATCAGCGCCCCGACCGCGCCACAGACGCGCGCCAGCTCGTCCTCCTCGGATACGCGCTTGGCGCCGGGTCTGGTGGATTCCGCGCCGATATCGATGATGTCCGCGCCGGCGGCCAGCATGGCGCGGCCGTGTTCCGCCGCCTTGCCGGGCTCCAGCCACAGGCCGCCGTCGGAGAACGAATCCTCGGTGATGTTCAGCACGCCCATGACCAGCGTGTGCCCGGCGTTGCGGATTGATTGCAGATCGGTCATCGCTTCCTTCCTGAATCCCTGAACGGGTGTCGGCTGTAAGCCCCCGAACCTAATAAGGCGGCCCCGTGCCGGCAGTCTCTGCTGCGCCGGCGACGGGGCCCCGGAACGTTAGTGGTTGAGGATGAGGCTCATCGCCTCGGCTCGCGTGGCGGGGTTGCGCAGCAGCCCCCTCACCGCGGACGTCACCGTTCGCGCCTCGGATTTCTTGATGCCGCGCATCGACATGCACAGGTGTTCGCATTCGGTGACCACGATCACGCCGCGCGCCCCCGCATAATCCACCAAGGCGTCGGCGATCTGCTGGGTCAGCCGTTCCTGCACCTGCGGGCGCCTGGCGTACACCTCGACCAGCCGTGCCAGCTTGCTCAATCCCATCACGCCGTTCCTCGCGGGAATGTACCCCACGTGAGCCACGCCATGGAAGGGCAGCAGGTGATGCTCGCACACCGAATACAGCTCGATGTCCTTGACCAGCACCAACTCGTCGGTGTCCACGTCGAAATGCTTCTCCAGCACGTCGGCCGGCGAGGCGCTGAGCCCGGAGAATATCTCCTTGCATGCGCGCGCGATGCGGTCCGGGGTTTCGAGCAGTCCCCCGCGCTCCGGATCCTCGCCTATGGATTGCAGGAACAGGCGTACGGCCCGGCGCACGCCCTCCTCGTCGTATGTTCCGCGGGCAATGCCCGTGCCTTGCGCCTGTTCCGCCATGCCGTCAGTGCTCCTCGGTCTTCATGCCAACGGATTTCTTCAGCGATTCGGGGATCTCCACCGGGGGCTTGTCCGAATCGGGGCGGTGCTCGTTGGACAGCCACACCTCGCGCTTCGGCGCCTTCTTGATGGGGGCGAAGATCTCGGCCAGCTCCTTCTCGTTCAGGGTCTCCTTCACGAGCAGCTGGCGGACGAGCTCGTCGAGGATGTCCCTGTTCTCGTTGATGATCGTCCACGCCTCGGTGTGCGCGGTCTCCACCAGCTTGAGCACTTCCTCGTCGATGGTCTCGGCGGTGCGCTCGGAGTACTTGTGCGGCGCGAGTCCGCCCATATCGCTCTGATCGTCGTCCTCGGTCCACTTGATGGCGCCCAAGCGGTCGGAGAAACCGTATTCGCCGACCATGGTGCGGGCGATGTTCGTGGCCTTTTCGATGTCGTTGGAGGCACCGGTGGTCGGATCGTGGAACACGATCTCCTCGGCGGTGCGGCCTCCCATGGCATAGGCCATCTGGTCGAGCAGCTGGTTGCGGGACTGGGAATACCGGTCGGAGGTAGGCATGACCGCGGTGTAGCCGAGCGCGCGGCCACGCGGCAGGATCGTCACCTTGGTCACCGGGTCGGTGTCGTTGAGCGCCGCCGCGACCAGGGCATGGCCGCCCTCATGGTATGCGGTGTTGCGCAGCTCCTCCAGCGCCATGCCCTTCGACTGCTTCTTCGGGCCGGCCTGCACGCGGTCGATGGCCTCGTCGATGGCCCTGTTGTCGATGAGCTGGGCGCCGGCGCGTGCGCACAGCAGCGCGGCCTCGTTGAGCACGTTGGCCAGGTCGGCGCCGGTGAACCCGGGCGTACGCACGGCGACCATGTGCAGATCCACGTCGGGCACGAACGGCTTGCCCTTGGCATGCACCTTCAGGATCGCCTCGCGGCCTTCCAGATCGGGGGCCGCGACGCCCACCTGGCGGTCGAAACGACCGGGGCGCAGCAGTGCCGGGTCGAGCACGTCGGGACGGTTGGTCGCGGCGATGATGATGAGGTTGGTGTCGTTGTCGAAACCGTCCATCTCGACCAGCAGCTGGTTCAGCGTCTGCTCACGCTCGTCGTGGCCGCCGCCCATGCCGGAGCCACGCTTGCGGCCGACTGCGTCGATCTCGTCGATGAAGATGATGGCCGGGGCGTTCTTCTTCGCCTCGTCGAACAGGTCGCGCACACGGGAGGCGCCCAGGCCGACGAACATCTCCACGAAGTCGGAGCCTGCCATCGAATAGAACGGCACCCCGGCCTCGCCTGCGATCGCTCGCGCCAGCAGCGTCTTACCGGTGCCCGGAGGGCCGTACAGCAGCACGCCGCGCGGAATGCGCGCGCCCAGCGCCTTGTACTTGGAGGGGTCCTTCAGGAAGTCCTTGATCTCCTCGACCTCGGCCAGGGCCTCGTCCTCGCCGGCCACGTCGGAGAACTTGGTGGTCGGGGTCTGCCCTTCGAGCAGCTTGCCGTTGTTCTTCTTGCCGCTCATGCCGAGCATGTTGCCGGCGCCCATACGGCTCATCAGGAACCATGCGAAGGCGAAGAAGATGATGAACGGCAGGATCGACTGGATCAGGTAGGTCATCATGCTGCTGGATTCGATGTCGGCGCTCCAGCCCTTGGACGGATCCGCCTTCTCCACGGCCTTGACGACATCCTGTCCCTGCGCGAACGTGTAGTAGAACTGCACGCTCTTGCCGTAGTTGTGCATCTTGCCGGTGTTGGCGTCGCGCTTGGTGAAGTCGTTGTTCAGCTGCAGCGTGACCTTCTGCTTGTTGTCCACGATCTTGGCGTAGTTCACCTGACCGTCCTTCAGCAGGTCCAGACCGTCCTTGGTGTCGATGGTCTGGGTGCCCATGCCGGCGAACATCTGGAACATCGTGATGACGAGAACGACGATCACCGCGCCCCACAGCCACGGGGACTGCCAGAACGGCTTATTGCCCCCATTGCCCTGGTTCTGCTTGCTGCCCCCGCCGTTCTTGTTCCCGTTCTGGCGGAACGGGTTGTTGAAGGGGTTGCCGTTGTTGTTCGGCTGCCCCGGTCCCTGAGGAACACTCATGCTTGTTCTCCTTGATACACTTCGGGCTTCAGCACCGCGATGGAGTCGAGATTGCGGTATCGCTCGTCATAGTCAAGACCGAATCCGACGACGAACTCGTCGGGGATCTCCTTGCCCGGGTACTTCACGTCGACATCGACCTCGCGGCGGGATGGCTTCTCAAGCAACGCGAAAACCTCGACGGACGCGGCTCCGCGCCTCTTGAGCTCCTCGACAAGCCATGCCAGCGTGCGCCCCGAATCCACAATATCCTCAACGATGAGAATGTGCCGACCGCGAACATCGGTCGACAGGTCCTGACGGACGGTGATGGTGCCGGATGACGTGGTTCCTGAGCCGTAGCTCGACAGGCTCATGAAATCGAGCTGGCAGGGAATGGACATTGCCTGGGAAAACGCCGCCAAGGTGTTGATCGCGCCCTTCAGCACCGCGATGAGCAGCGGGTCCTTGCCCGCGTAGTCCTTGCTCGCCTGGGCCGCGGCCTTGGCGATGATGGCGTGGATTTCCTCTGAACTGATCAGTTCGTAGTCGATATCTTCTTGTACATCAGCGATTCGCATGGGCACTATATTGTCACAGGCGAATGACGTGTTTCTAGCCGTTGCCTGAAGGAAAGCTGGGAATCCGACGGCGCGTTTTACAGCTTGGCCAGGCCCGCCATGAACTCGTCGATGGCGTTGTTGGCGGCCAGTTCGTCGGACGAGTCGTTGACGATCACTGCGAACAGCAGCACTCCCCCGTGTTCGCGCGACACATTGCCTGCCAGCGCGCGCACGCCGCCCAGGCTTCCCGTCTTGACACGGGCGAGCCCCCTGATGCCCTCGTCGGCGGCCCTGTTCCTCGCGGTGCCGGTCAGCCCCGGCACGGAAAGCCCCTCGAGTTCGGCGGCGCCGGGGGTATCGGGTGCGACGATGGCCCGCTGCACGCCGAGCAAGGTGGGGATGCGCAGGCGGGTGCCGGCCGCAAGCCCCGAGCAACTGGTCAGACGAAGCCCCTGCGTAGGGATGCCCTGCTTGCGCAGCACCTGCGTGACCGCCTGGATGTCGGCGCTCATGGAGTTGCCCGTGCCGAGCTTCAACGCGGTGAGACGGGCGAACAGTTCGGCGAGCGTGTTGTCGGAATGGCGCAGCATGAACGCCATGATCTCGTTCAACGGCGCGGAGCTGACCGTGGCGATGCGAGCCGAATCGTCGGCGCCGCTGATGTCGGACGAGTCGGTGACGGTGATGCCCTGTGCGGAGAGCAGTTCCTTGAAGGTGTCCGCGGCATCGCTCGCCGTGGTGCGCGACAGCGTGGGATAGTCGGTGAACGCGTCGGGGTCGGCGGTCAGCCCGTACCTCATGCGCCCGCCGTCGACGGCCATGCTCGACAGCGGCGTGTACATCGCGTCGCCGTCGTTGTTCTGCTCCAGCGCCGAGGAGATATTGTCGTCGCCGAACAGCGTATCGTCCACTGCGAGCGCCACCTGGCCGATGCCGCGCTGCGCGAGCGCCTGGGCCGTGCGCTGGGCGAGCGTGGCCAGTCCGGCGCGGCCGTTGATATGGGACGGATCGTTCTGCCCGGCCCCGAGCAGCATATCGCCATGCCCCTGCAGCACGATGGTCGGCGTGGAATCCGTATGGGTCAGATAGATCTCGGTGTCCAGCGTGCCGCTCATCTCCAACGTGTTGGCGGCGGCGAACGCGGTGAGCGTCTTGACCGTGGAGGCCGGTTCGCGTTCCGTATCGAGATCGCGTTCGGCCACCACGGTGCCGTCCGCCGAGTCTATCGCCACGGAGGTGCCGTTCCCCACGCCCTGCGATCCGATCAGCGCGTCCACCAGCGCCTTGGCCTTCTTCTCGTCGATGGGCTTGGAACGGTCGGCCTTGCCCGCCACCGCGCCGGCGGCGACCGGCACGGGGACAGGGGTGTAGGTGCGCGTGGGCGCCGACTTGGCGGTCAGCATGCCGGGCGCCACGTCGTAGATGTCCGCGATGGTATAGCCGATGCAGACGGCCAGCGTGACCACCACGCTCACCGCGACCACGGCGATCCGATGATTCGGACGGACAGCAGCTCTACGCACGCATCTCACCTCTGGGCTTTCGGAATCCTTCGTCTACTGCTGCAGGGAGGCGAAGTCGTCGAGCGTCGCGAGGATCTTCGGCATCCGAGCATCCAACAGCTTACCGCCTAGCCATGAACCGACGACCAGCACGACCAGGCCGTCGATGAGCGAGACGAGCGTTATGACGCCCAGCGCCACGGGAGTGCCGATATTCGGCAGCAGGAACACCAGGAGTAGCGTCGGCAGCGCGCACACCGCGGAGATGACGATCTGGATGGCGGGAGACAGGATCTGCAAGGCGCCGCGACCCTGCGGGGCCGAGAACGGACGGTCGATCGGCGGCATCGGATACATCATGATGCAGGAGACCGTCTCGGCGACGCCCACGCAGCACAGGCCCACCGCCACGCTCGCCACGGTGAACGCCAGGCCGCGCATGGCGAGTTCCGGCGTCTTCCAGTACCCCGTGACCACGAACGTCACCATCGCAAGCACCAGCATGTACACGGTGATCATCACACCGTACACGCGTGCGCGTCCGACGCGTTCCTTCCAGCCCGGGATGCCGCTCATCGCGGCCATATAGAGTCCACGTCCGTCGCTGGCGAGCCCGTTGCCCTCATAGACCAGCGCGAACATCGGTCCGATGGCCAGCGCCTGCCACATCAATCCGGGCGCGCGGAAGGCGGCGAGCACCACCAGCAGCACGGGGACCGTCATCGGGAAGACCTGGCGGACGTCCTTGCCCAGATACAGGGCCAGGCGAGCGCTGACGGCACCGGAGACACCGTCCGGCATGAGACGGAACATATCGATCCGACGTTTCCCGGACCTGGCCTTTGTCCCGCTTGTGCCGGAAGCCAGGCGTTCCGTGCGCAGCTGCCATGTGCAGATCAGATAGCAGACGACCCATGTCGCCAGCAGGACGGCGATCCTGCCCGCGACGGCGAACCAGGCGCCGTCGATCACGTCGAACGGAATCTGGAACGTCGCCGCGAACGGCGTCCATGCCAGGACGGCGAACACCATGAGTGCGGCCTTGCTCTGCAGTATCAGAGAGGTGAACTGGTCTCCAAGGAAGCTGCTCAGCTGGCTGAACGCTATCACTATGACGGTAATCACCACATACAGGATGTTCTTGCCCTTTTTCGAAACGCTCACCGAGGACAGCAACGCCGTGAGGGTGCTGGTCATTGCGAATATCGTGACGACCGTCAGGGCGGCGCAGGCCACGCCGACGGCAGCCGCCGCGGGGCCGGAGGAACGGTAGGACAGCGCCAGCAGCGACAAGGCGACGAATATGGCGATGCTCGGGGTGCCGCTCAGCCTGGCCGCCAGCAGGCCGACGGTCAGCTTACCGTCCGAAATGCCGAACAGGGCGAATTTCGACGGGCTCAGCGTGGTTCCCTGCCCAAGACTCATGATCTGCGCCAGCAATGCGAACAAGGTCAGGAACGAACCGGCCATTATCATCGCCGAGCGGAACGCCTCCGAATCGGCGATGCCGACGGCATACCAGCCGAGTAGCCCGGCAATGGCGATGACGGCCACGCCGAACAGCAGGCCGAGGACAAGCGACACCAGGGCCCTGGGGTTCTTGCGCAGGGCCGAGGCCTGCATCGCCCAGCGCAGCCGCACGATCGAAACGATATCGCTCATCGGGCACCGCCGTCGAGCCACGAAAGATGGGCGGCGGAATGGCGTCCGCCGACCAGCTGCAGGAACCGGTCTTCCAGATCCTGGCCCGCAGCCACCTCCTCCACGGTTCCGCAGGCGCAGACCGCGCCGTTGCTCACCACGGCCACATGCGTGCACATGCGCTCCACCAGGGCCATGACGTGCGAGGAGATGATGACAGTGCCGCCGGTGGCGGCGTATTCGAGCAGAATGTCCTTCAGATTGGCGCTGGACACCGGGTCGACCGCCTCGAACGGCTCGTCGAGCACCAGGACGCGCGGGCTGTGGATCATGGCGGTGGCCAGGCAGATCTTCTTCGTCATGCCGGCAGAATAGTCGGCGACCATCACGTCCGCGGAACCCTGCAGGTCGAACGCCTTAAGCAGGTCGCGTGCGCGTGCGGAGGATTCCCTGCGCTTCATGCCGCGCAGCATGCCCGAATACACCAGCAGCTGGAAGCCGGTCAGCCGGTCGAAGATCTGACTGGAATCCGGCATCACACCGATCATGCGCTTGGCGGCGTTCACGTCGCTCCACACATCATGGCCGAGGATCATGGCGCTGCCCGCATCCGGCTGCAGCAGGCCGGTCAGCATGCGCAGCGTCGTGGTCTTGCCGGCGCCGTTCGGGCCGACCACGCCGTAGAAGGAGGAGACGGGGATATCAAGACTCAGGTTGTCCACCGCGACCTTGGCATCGAACCGCTTGACCAGACCGCGCATGGAGACGGCCATATGCGGGTCCGGCGCGGTGCCCTGCGCCGCGGAGACATGGGGAACTGCTGTGGTATTGCTCATGGCCCCTATGGTAGGTGCCGTAACGAATAAGACGGGGCGCTACGCGTGGCGGAGCGGAGCGGCGCTCGGGCCATTACAGGCCTTGCGTTTCGTCTCACGCCGCCCGCGTGCCTCAGCCCTTATGTTCGATGGGCTTCCACTGCACCTTGGAGAAGATGGCCTGGAAGGAGATCGGCACATAGCTGAGCATGTAGATCGGGAAGCTCAGCACGTAGGCGAACAGCTCCTTGTTCGTCGCGCCGATCTGTTTGCGCTCGGCGATGATCGTCAGGCCGGCGAGCGCCATCATGCCCAGAACGGCGAGCACGATGCCGCTGCCCCAGCCGCCGACCGCGCCCAGCTGGCTCTGCCAGGTGACGAATCCGCAGGCGGCGAAGATGATGCCCAGCGCCACGCGGATCACGCCGAGCATGGTGAACGGGCACAGCAGCAGCGTGAAGTCGACTGCGGAGAAGTCGCGTTCCTTGATGGCGCGCCGGATCAGCTGCGGACCGTAATAGCGGAACACCTGCAGGAAGCCCTTGCTCCAGCGCAGGCGCTGACGCCAGCTCTGCGCGAAGGTGATGGGCTGCTCGTCGTAGAGGATGGCGCTGCCGCAATAGCCGACGCGGTCGCCGTGCAGCACCGAGTCCATGGTGAATTCGAGATCCTCGGTGAGCAGATGGAACTTCCATCCCTTGTTGCGTTTCATGATCTCCTTGGAGAACATGAAACCGGTGCCGCCCACGTGGCAGCTGGAGCCGAACAGCATGCGGGAGTTGTTCAGGAACCTCGATTCGCGGATGAACCACAATGCGGAGCCGGACGAGACCCAGTTGTCGGCCAGGTTCACCGAATTGCGGTAGCTGGTCAGAATCTTGAAGCCGGACTGGAACGCCTTGTTCATCTCCTCGAAGTAGCGGCGGTCCAGCTTGTTGTCGGCATCGAATACGAAATAGGCGTCGTAGGTGTCGGACAGACCCGCGTCGATCATATGGTCGAGCAGATAGGTCAGCGCATAGCCTTTGCCGACCAGTTCCATATTATGGCGTTCGACCACATGGCATCCCATGTCGCGTACGACCCTGGCGGTGTCGTCGGTGCAGTTGTCGGCCACCACCCAGATGTCGATGAGCTCGGACGGATAGGTCTGCTCATGCAGGCAGGTGATGAGGTTGCCGATCACGTTCTCCTCGTTGCGTGCCGAGATGAGCACGGCGTACCGCTTGTCCATCGCGGCTTCGGGGAAGGTGACGGGCTTGGCGAACAGGGATGCCACGATGCACACGCCCTGGTAGATCATGCCGACCGCGCCCACGACGAACAGCAGCACATCGAGTACGGTGAGCAGAACCATCAGCGCCACCCCTTTCGCGGATTGGACGAGACATCGTCCGAAGGCGATTCGCCGTCCTTGTCTCGGTTCACGGGGCCGGAGTCCGATTCGTCGGCGGAGGCGTTCGCCTCGGTCCCCTTGAGCGCGGGCTTGCCGGAACGGCCGTCATGCATGGCGGCCTCCTTGAGCACTCCCTTCGGAATCGCCACGGTGGCGGAATCGTCCTCAAGCCCCTCACGCAGTTCCTCATCGGACATGGAGTAGAAGATCTCCTGCATCTGGCGCAGCTCGTCGTCCACATGCACCCGGTTCGCGGTGCTGGAGACGGCGCGCGGAATGGCATGGTTGATGGGCTGGATCACATGCTCGTTGAACGCCTCGCCGGCCTCGACCACCTTGGACTTCTTCTTTGGTGCGGGATCGTTCATCAATGGCGAATCCACCAGCTCGTACCGGCGGGTGCCGGCATGCACGATCACCTGGATGGACGCGGCGATGGGCAGTGCGAGGAACGCGCCGATCGCGCCGAACAGCGAGCCGAAGAACAGCACGGAGATGAACGCCACGGCCTCGTTGATATCCATGGTGCGCTGCGAGATCTTCGGCAGGAAGATGAAGTTCTCGATCTGCTGGTACACGGTGATGAACACGATGACCGCGATGCCCGCCACCAGACCGTTGTTCGCCCACGCGAACAATACCGGCGCCGCGCCACCCACGAAGGTGCCGACCATCGGGATGAACTGCGATACGATGCCGCTGAACAACGCCAGAGGCAGCCAGTACGGCACCTTCATGATCACCAGGAACACGGCCGTGAAGAAGGCGTTGAGCGCGGCGAGAATGGTACGGGAGAACAGGAAGGACGAGATCTGATCCTGCGCGACCGTCCAGACGGTGAGGATGCGACGCTGCGCGGACGGAGCGAACCACTGGCATACGGAACGACGCAGCTTCGGCCCGGCCGCGGAGATGTAGAACGTGACCATGATCACCGTGGTGACGTCGATGAACGCGGCGGATACGCCGGAAACGGTGTGCAGCGCCTGCCCCGCGAAATCGGAGACCCACGAGGACTGGATGTTCTTCAGGATCTCGGGGCCAAGATTGTCGATCTCCGGCAGCGTGAACGAGAACTGCTGGATGATCATCTGCCGCACCTGCTCGTACATGTCCGGCAAACCGGTGAACAACGCGATCACCTGCTGGATGAACATGTTGCCGAACAGCAGCAACAGCACGCATACGGCGACGATCACCACGGTGAACGACAACGCCGCCGCCATCCCGCGCTTCCAGCCATGGCTCACCAGAGCCCTGACCATCGGCTCGATGGCGAGCGCGAGGAACAGCGCGATGATGATGTCGTAGATCAGGTAGGCGACCAGCCCCCACGAACGCCAACAGTAAGCGAATATGACCACCGCTATGGCGATGTACAGCAAAGCCCTGCCGAACCATTCCGGCGGCCTGCGATCATCCCCCTTGGCCGGGAACAAAGCCCCCAGATCCCAGCGAAGCCCGTTCCTGGCGTCTTCCCCGCTTCCTTCACGCGCACCCGCGCGTTCGTCCATGCGTTCTTCCATGGCACCCCATTCTAGCGACGAGGGCTGTACCGCCCCCGGTTCAGCCCGTAGTGTACGCCCGGCTTCTTATTCTGGTAGGCATGCTGAATGTCTCGATTATCATCCCTGCGTGGAATGAAGAGGAACGCATCGCTGATTGCCTGACCAACACCATCCGCCAAACCGTCTGCCCGCATGAAATCCTGGTGGTGGACAACCGCAGTACCGACAGCACCTGCACCGTCGTGGAGGAATTCATGACGCAGCACCCGGAGGCACCGATCCGCCTGCTGCACCAGGACGAGGAGCAGGGCCTAATCCCCACCAGAAACTATGGGCTCGATGCCGCCACCGGGGACGTGCTCGGACGCATCGACGCGGACTGCATGCTCAAACCCGATTGGGTGGAGGTCGTATCCGGCATCTTCACCGAAGACGACGAAGCCATGGGCGCGACAGGCCCGGTGAGCTATTACGATATGCCCGCACGCAGGATCGCGCTGCGCGGCGACGACCACGTGCGGCGCCACTCCTACCGTGCCGACAACGGGCAGGTACTGCTGTTCGGCTCGAACATGGCGTTGCGCGCCACCGCATGGAAGCAGATCAGGAACGAGGTGTGCCGCGACAAGTCCGACGTGATGCACGAGGATGTGGACGTCTCGCTGCATCTGCTGGGCCGCGGCTTGAAGACCGTATACTCCAAGCGCATGGTGTGCGGCATCTCCGCACGGCGCATGTATACGTCGCCGAGCTCGTTCCACGCCTACATGAAACGGTTCCGCAACACCTTCGAGGCGCACCCGGAGCACTGGCGCACGCACAAGTCGGAGCACACGCTGTACATCATGTACCCGTGGCTGCACGTCCTGTACCCCATGTACCAGAAGCTGCTCGAAATGCGCGACATCAACCCAGCCGAACGCATGTGGTTCAGCATGCAGTCCGAGCTTGAAAGCAAGGACGACCTGCAGGACATGTGATCATAGCGCGGGAAAGCGCCTAGGAACATGCAAAGGCCGGGTCCTGCGAATCATGTGGTTCGCAGGACCCGGCCTTGTTCGTATGGGGCCGTCGAAGACGCCTCAGCGGCCCCATGCGCGGCTATGCACGATGGAACTATGCGCGGCGGGCCGTAACGGCGTCGGCCAGCGTATGCAGCAGCTGCTCGGTACGATCCCACGGAATGCACGAATCGGTGACCGACTGGCCATACACCAGCTGATCGAGCGGAGCCGGCTTCTGATGGCCGGCCACCAGGAAGCTCTCCATCATCACGCCGAGAATACCCTGCTCGCCCTCGGCCAGACGAGCCGCGATCTCCTCGACCACCGCGGCCTCGCGCACCTCGTCCTTGCCGCAATTGCCATGCGCGGCATCGATGACCAGACCATGCTCGCTCGGCCCTGAAGCCTTCGACCTACGCAATGCCTCCAACGCCTTCCTGACCGACTCGGCGTCATAGTTCGGACCGCTCGACGAACCGCGCAGCACCAGATGGCAATCCGGATTGCCCTTCGTCTCCGCGGAGATCACACGCCCATCCAGATTGATGGACAGGAAATGATGCTCGAACGCCGCCGCATAGCACGAATCCGCGGCGGCCTTGATGGAACCGTCGGTCGAATTCTTGAAGCCGACCGGCATCGACAGGCCGCTGGCCAGCTCACGATGCACCTGGCTCTCCGTATTGCGCGCACCGATGGCGCCCCAGCTGATCGCGTCGCAGATATACTGCGGGGTGATCGGGTCAAGCCACTCGGTGGCGATCGGCAGCCCAAGAGACAGCACGTCGGTCAGTACCTTGCGCGCCTCCCACATACCCTTGCGGATATTGAACTGGCCGTCAAGATCGGGATCGTTGATCAGACCCTTCCAGCCGATAGTGGTACGAGGCTTCTCGAAATACACGCGCATCACGATCAGCAGACGATCGTTCAGCTCGCGCTGCAACGCGGCAAGCCTCTCGGCATACTCGTGCGCGGCCTTGGGATCATGGATCGAACACGGACCCACAATGACCAGCAGGCGATCGTCCCCGCCACGCAGCACATCACGAATCTCCTGACGCGACCGCCGCACCAGCTCGCACATCTCCTCGGTAAGCGGAAGCTCACGCAGGAACGCACGAGGCGCGGGAATCGGGTCCAACTGGCGGATATTGACATCCACCGTCTCGGGAAAGACGGCCTGCTCCCCCAAACGACGCTCATCTTCGGAACTATCCGGACCGCGTAACGCTGCCATGCCGACTCTCCTTCCTCTCAATGCCTTACGGTGACTGCAATACCGACAATACAGGTTGAACGGTGCGGCACATGCGCACCGAATTCACCACAATAGTTCATCGGCCGCGCAATATACAACGGTCGACCGTCTACCGGAACGGATAGGGCGGATTCTGGTGGATGGAGCAACAGGAACGGCCCGTCTGCGGAAGGCAGACGGGCCGGTCAATGGGACGCTCGGAGCGCGAGCATACGTCGGGTCGATGCGGCGTAGCAGGTGTTTGGCTTATCCCCACCGGAGCTCGGCTACCGCCAGGTGTACGCGAGCGCGCGTGTCTGGTCGCCCCTTAAAAAGACAACATCACAGGTATTTGCCCCATGCCCACCGGAGCTCGGCTACCGCCTCGCTCCGGAGCGCTCGTGTCAGGTACCCCCAACAATGCAGCACCACAGACATGCAGCATATCCCACCTTCGCCTGGCTACCGCCAGGCTCAGGCGCGCTCGCACGACGCCCCACTGGGGCGTCGCCTATGCAAGCGCGCCCATCGGATCCCATGCGGGCAGGGAGATGGTGGGCTCGTTCAGGGCGGCCTGGTATTCGGCCGGCAGGAGCGCCTTCGGCACGGCCACCTCGTACACGTATTCGGTGAACCAGTCATCGCTCATCGTGAAGTAGCCCTTGTCCGCGATCTTGGCGCCCCAGGAATTCTCCACGCGCCAGCGGCGGGTGGAACCGTCCTCGGCCACATCCACACCGGCAAAGGCCATGGCGTGGTTCATGGCGGAATCGGCGAAACGCACGCGCTCTTCCTTGTCCAGATCGAAATCGAAGTCGTACAGCTTGCCGTACTCGAACAGATCCGTGGCCCATGCGCCGTTCTCGCGATCCATGAACGGATGGCAGTCGGCGCCGAACCACACCGGAATGCCCTCTTCGACCAGAATCTTCTTCACGCAGTCCTTCATGAACTGGTTCGGCACGTTCAGGTACTCGGTGGCGTCGCCGCCGGCCACATTGCCCAGATGCTCGATGGCGATCTTCCGGCCCTTCGGATGCTCGGAACGCGGATCGTCCACCAGGCACACGTAGCTTTCCAGATCGGCGGAGCCCACATACTTCTTCCAGAACTCCTGCGGGGTGATCTCGCCGTCGCGGTGGAACACGCCGTCCTTGTCGGTCCACTCCCAGTCGAAGGAGACCGGCGGCTCGCCCAGGTGGATGGTGAGGATGCGATGCCCCGCCGCGGTGGCGTCGGCGATGATCCGCTCCACATCGGCGTCCTTGGCGTACATGCGGGCCACCGCGGTGTGCAGCATATGACGCAGCTGCGTGTTCATCTCGCCGGTGTTCTTGGAGGATTCGGTCTCCGGGAACAGGTCCTTGGGCACGGCACCGTACTTCTTGTAGACGTTCATGGCCATGGTCCACTGGCCACCGTCGCCCATCACGTCCTGCAGCAGGTGCTGCATCAGGCGGGAGTCGGCGGGCTCACCGGCGGCGATCAGGGCGGCCACATCCTTCAGGAAGTAGTTGATGCGCTCCAGCTTGTCGTAGTACATGGCGTAGTTCTGGGAGAACTCGAACTCCTTGAGCCCCAGGTTCTTCTTGGCCACGAAACGCGCGACGTTCAGCGAGCTGAACAGCCAGCAGCGGCCGGAACGGTCCTGATGGGTGGCGTCGCCGTTGTCGATGACGGTGGAGAACCTGCGCTGCATCAGGCGGGCGCGGTCGTAGTTGCGAGCCACCTTGTCCACTCCGGCCGCGGTGACGGCGTTCATCGCCATACGATTGGCGGCGCTCGACTCGAACCCATCGCGCAGTCCTTCAAGGGCCTCGGCGCTCAACGGTGTGATCTGTGCCATATGAATGCTCCTTTACTCAAAACATCGCGGCACCCGGCCGTCGGGATCTCCCGGGCCGGATGCCGCAGAATCGCACATGGTGCTGTGATGCCCAGCCTACCATCACCGTTCCTGATTCCGCCGTTATGCCAGCGAGCCGCCCAGCTCCGGCGAATCGGCCGGCAACCCCAAGCCATGACAAAGGGCTCCGGCCAGATTCTCGCAGGATCCGGCCGGAGCCCTATTCGTCGACGAATGTCACTCCTGGCTGTCGCCGTTCGCTTCCGGCTGATCGCCCGTTTCGGCGGATTCGGCGCCGGCATTGGCCTCTTCGGCAGGTGCCGTCGTTTCGGTCTGCGCCGGTTCCTCCGACTGTTCCGGAGCGGCGGGGGCGGCAGGCGCCTGTGCCGCGGAACCGTTCGGGTCGTCGGCGAGGAATCCCGCGAACGCGTTGGAGAACATGGAACGGAGCTCGCCCACGCGCTGCGTGATCTGGGCCTCGCGCTGCTGCAGGCTGCTGATGCGCTCCTTGAGATCGCTGATCTCCTCCTGGGCGGCCTTGCGGCGTTCGTCGATCTGGCGTTCGACCTCGTCCTGCGCGTTCTTCAGCATCACATCGACCTTGGCGTCGGTGTCGGTGCGCTTGCGGGTGGCGTACTCGTCGGCTTCCTGGCGGGCGGTCTTGGCCTGGCTGATCAGCTCGTCGGCCTCCTTCTTGGCCGCGGTGCGGCGCTGCTCCAGGCTTTCCAGCAGTTCGCTCACCTTCTTGGTGGCTTCCTCCTGCTGTGCGGCGATGTCGCTGCGGATCTGCTCGACTTCGGCGCTGACCTGGCTCATGGTCTTGGTGCGGTGCACTTCGGCCTCATCGGTGATCTCCTGGGCCTTCGTGTTCGCCGCGTCGGTGATCTCGGCGGCCTTGCGCTGCGCGTCGGTGGTCATCTTGGCCACCTGCTCGCGCACGTCGGCGAGCTTCTTGTTCGCCTCGGCGAGCGCGGCCTCGATCTGGTCGTTGGCCTCGTTCTTCAGACGGGTCAGTTCCTCGTTGGTGTTCTTGCGCTGCGCGGCGATCTTCTGGACGGCATCGGCCTTCATCTCCGCAATCTCGCGCTCCTGGGTGGAACGTTCGGACGCCAGCTTCTTGGTCTGCTCCTCGCGGGCGTTGCGCAGTTCGATCTCGACGGTCTGGCGCTGTTCGGTGACGTTCTTCGTGGTTTCGGAACGCAGATGCTCGGCGTCTTCCTTGGCGGAACGGGTGGTGCTTTCGGCGTCGTTGTTGGCGCGGGTCAGAATGCTGTCCGCCTTGGCCTTGGCATCGTCGACGATGCGCTTGGCGTCGAGCTTGGCGTTGTTGATCAGGGTCTGCGCCTGCACCTGCGCGGCGGAACGGGTGGATGCCGCGTCGCTCTTGGCACGTTCGAGCAGTTCGGCGCTCGTCTGTTCGGCGGAGGACAGCATCTGCTGCGCGTTCGCGCCCAGCGAGGAGAAGCTGCTGCCGGACTTGTCCTGGCGGGACTTCTCCTGTTCGAGTTGCGCCTGCAGCTGAAGGATCATGTCGTCATTGGAGGCGATCTGCTCGCGCATGTCGGCCAACGTCTTCTGCGCCTGCGCGAAGGCCGCGTCCACCCTGTCCTTGTCGTATCCCCTCAATACAACCGGGAACTGTTCCATTCTCTGTTCCTTTCGCCGAAATTCCGTCGTGGCACATAATCCTACTCGACTTGTCCACGTAAAACACTACTGCATGTGCGGCCGTGAATCGGCGAGCGTCTTGGACTTTTCACACAGCCTCGACCGCGCGCGGGACGAAACGAACCGCAGGCAGGTATCAGGCGATGAGAATGCCCTCGCTGGAGGGGCGCATATAGTATTCCACGCTTTTGCGCACCACGTCGGCGCAGGCCTGCACCAGCTGCTCCAGCGGAAGCCCTCGCTGCGGGTGCGGCTCCTCGTTCACCATCGGCAGGCTTACGAATCCGGCCAGCACCTTCTCCTGCGACGAGGCCCAGTTCAGCAGGTTGTAGAACAGGGAATTGCATACGAACGTGCCCGCGTCGGAACTCAACGTGGCGGGGATGGAATCATGCGTGAAATCGCCCAGGATCGCACGCAACGGCAGGCGCGTCCAGTAGGCCGCGGGCCCGTTCGGGTCGATGGGCGCGAGACGTGGCGTGGTGTTGTCGATGTCCGGCTTGCTGGAATCCATGATGTTCGTGGCGCACCGTTCCAGCAGTATGCCACGGGCCGCACGCTTGAGGCCGGTGGCGATGACGATGTCCGGCTTCGCCGTTTCGATGGTCCGGTTCAGCAGCGGCCATGCCTTGGAGAAACTCACCGGAAGGCTCACCGTGCTGATGGTCAGCTCCACCCCGTCGAGTTCGCCGACGCCCCGCTGCGCGAGAAGCCTCGGCACCTCGTATGAGGGATTGACGTCGATGCCGTCGTAATGGTCGAAACCGGAAATCACCACGCTGAACTGCTGCATACGCCCAGTCTACCGTTCCTCAGCGGCCTACGGCCTCACGCAGGATGGCGTGCATCCGGGCGCGGGCCTCCTCTTTGGTGAGCTGGTGCGTGACGCTTGCCGCGATGCGTTCCGCGGTCGGCAGGTCGGCCATGGTGGTGACCTTCAGGTTCGTCTCGCTGCCGGACACGATGGCGACCGACTCGTCGGGCAGGTAGTCCACCACCACACGGGTGTCGTCGGTCGGGTGGAAATCGGGGTCGCCGGCGGCCAGTTCGTAGGCGTGGTTGATGGTTCCGAAACGGAAGGACTGCGGGGTCTGCGCGCGGAAGGTGTCGGCGCGGTCGGGCACCGATCCGATCACCTTGCGGTCGCCGGCATCATGCGTCAGCAGAATGGTGTCGGTCGAGGCGAACGCGACTGTCGCCGCGTTGAACTCGTCCAACGTGTCGATCGAATCGTCGATCGACTCCTGGGAGACGAACGGACGCACCGCGTCATGGATGAGGATCTTCGCGTTCTCGGGGATGCCGGCCTGCTTGAGCACGCTCAGCGCGGCCATGGTGCTGTCCGCGCGTTCGGCGCCGCCGTCGATCACCATGCGCACCTTCTCGTAGCGGGCCTCGTCGATCAGCCCCTCGACCGCGTCGCGCACCTTGGGGTTCACCACCACCACGATGTCGCTGACCCGGCTGTTGTGCTCGAAGGCCTCGATGCTCCAGCACACGATGGGCTTGTCCGCGATGCAGACCAGCTGCTTGGGGTTGTCGGGGTCGAAACGGGTGCCGAAACCGGCGGCCAGCACCACCGCCACCACGGGCGCGGTCTGCCTTTTCTTCTCTTCTTCTTGCATAGTCCTCCACCGTATGCCGTGCCATGCCGTGCCCATGGCCGCGATCGGTTGTTCTGCACGGAATCTTCGTCCGTCGCCGGAACACGTCCGGCAACGTCATTCACTGGCGCTGGATCAGCGCGAGCATGCGTCCCTCGTGGGTCTTGCCTGCGAGCGCGGCGCGACGATGCGAGTACCACATCGGGTTCTCCACCGTGCACATGCTGCGGTGGATCGCGTTGATGCGTTCGTCGAGGCTTGCCGGGCCCTCGCCGTCCGTGGCGCACAGCTCCGCCAGTTCGGCGTCCTCGCTCAGGTACTGCGTGGCGGCGTTGACGCGCGGCCTGGATTCGATGATGTTGTCGGCCACCACGCCCGCCTTGGAAAGTTCGCTCAGCGCCGCGGCCACGATGTTGATGCCGGTGCCGCCGAATCGGGTCAGGGAGAAGCTGCCGGGGAACTGCGCGTCGAAGGCGTCGGCGATCTCGTCGCCGGTCTCGTAGCAGTCGCCGCAGATGCGCGGTCCAAGCGTCGCGACGATGCGTTCCGGCACGGCGCCCTTCGTCTTCATCAGGTCCACGGCGGAACCGATCACGCCCTGCTGCAGTCCCTTGCGCCCGCAATGCGCGACGCCGATCACGCCGGCCTGCGGGTCGGCGAGCAGCACCGGAAGGCAGTCGGCTGCGAACACGCCCAGCGCCACGCCCTTGCGCGAGGTCACCTGGGCGTCGGCCTCGATCACGGTCATGCCCGCCGGGGCGTGCCCTTCGTCGTCCTGGGTGCCGGAGAAGTCGTAGCCGAACGGGGCGTTCCTGCCGAACACCTCGTCCATGTCCACGGCCTTGCCCGAATGCACCTGCGAGATGATGCTCAGCGGTGCCCCCACGGCTTCCGAAAGCGCGATGCGGTTCGACAGCACGGCTTCGGCGCTGTCGCCGCCCTTGCCGCCGAGATTGCAGTTGCCCCACTCCCCTGCGCTCAGGCCGCCGAGCCTTGTGGTGTAGGTGACGGTGATGCCCGGCGCGAGGACGATGGGGATGGTGACCGGGATCGGGCGTCCGGCCTTGTCTGTGGAGCTGATGGAGGATGAATCGAGGATCGCGTCGTCGTATTCGGTCATGGTGTGTTCCTTGGTTGGTGTGACGGTTGGTAAGACGGTTGGTGTGACGATTGGTGGGACGGGCGGCAGGCGTACAGCCGATGCCGTCTGGCCGGATCATTCGGCTTTCAGTGTGGCGTGCTTGGTGCGCGAGCGGATGGCGGTGTTGGCCGGCACCTCGTACGGGCATGGGATCGAGAACACGTGCGCGGGGTTGTTGATGGCGGCCACCGGAACACCGTCCGCGTCGCGCAGACCGGAGCCGGGAACGGTGTATGCCAGCGGCGGCTTGCCGGCGAGCAGGAATTCGACTTCCTGACCGGGTTCGATCTTGTTGCGGCTCATGATGGTGAGCCTGCCGCCCTCGCTCGGCGACCACGACAACGCCTCGCCGACCACCAGCCACGACCGGAAGTAGCCCGCACGGTCGGTGCGCTGCGTGACCTTCTGCTCCGGATAGTAGAAGCCTGTGGAATAGTCGCGGTGGGCCACCTTGTACGGCTCTTCCTTCAGCCAATCCGGCAGTTCGACATGCTTGGCCGGGCGCACCGCGGCATGATGCCATCCTTCCGGCAGGATCTCCACGGCGGTGTTCGATTTGCGGCGCGTGCTGCGCGCGTGGTAGCTCAGGCCGGTGTCATCGGCGTTGCCGATGTTTCCGGTGCGCGCCACGCCGACCTGCGGCGCCGTCTGGCCGTCCTCGACATCGGGCACGCCGGCGAAGGCCTTGTCCGCATTGCGTTCGATGGCATCCGGTGCCATGGCGTCGAAGTCCGGGTCGCCGGGGCGGATCACCCTGTCGTGGAAAGGCCTGAGCTCGTTGCCTTCAGCGTCCTCGAAACCGCGTTCGATCATGTACCGGTTCACCGCGGTCTTGTAGGCGTTGGTCATCGCGGCGATGTAGTACGCGCTTTTGGAACGCCCCTCGATCTTCAGGCTGGTCGCGCCCGAATCGATCAGATCGTCGATATGCTCCAGCATGTTCATATCCTGCGAGTTGAACAGGTAGGCGCCGTTCTCGGTCTGTTCGATGGGGAAATACTGGCCGGGTCGCTTTTCCTCCACGATCGAGTACTTCCAGCGGCACGGCTGCGCGCATTCGCCATGATTGCCGTCACGGCCCGTCAGGTAGTTGGAGAACAGGCAGCGGCCGGAGAACGCCATGCACATGGCACCGTGCACGAAGCATTCGATGTCCATGTCGTCCGGGATGCGGGCGCGGATGTCGCGCACGGCCTGCAGGTCCATTTCACGGGCGAGCACCACACGCCTGGCACCCAGCTCGTAGAAGGCGCAGGCGGCTCCGTAGTTGGTGACGCCGGCCTGCGTGCTCACATGCAATTCGAGTTCGGGGGCGACCTCACGCGCGGTCATCATCACGCCGAAGTCGCTGACGATCAGCGCGTCCACGCCGGTATCCTTCAGCTGGCCGAGATATTCGCGGATCGCCTCGACCTCGCTGTTGCGCGGCAGCACGTTGCAGGTCACGTACACGCGGGCACCTCGCTCATGCGCGTAGCGCGCGCCCTCCTCGAAATCCTCCAGACTCAGGTTCTTCGGCGCGCTGCGCATGCCGAAGGCCTTGCCGCCGCAGTACACGGCGTCCGCACCGTAGTCGACCGCGGTCTTCAGACCTCTCAGATTGCCCGCCGGGGCCAGTACTTCAGGCTTGTTTCTTGTTTGCACGGATATCCCTCTTACTCGTAAAAGACCATCTGACATTCTCGTAGATTCACGGGACAGGCTCGTGCGGGACGGACTCATGCGGCTTCGCGCACGATGGAGGCGAGCACGCGCACGGCGGCGGCGAATTCCTCGGGAGCGACGTAGGAATAGCTCAGGCGCAGCGAATTGTCGGCGGCGAAATCGTAGATGTCGCCCGGATTGAGCAGCACGCCCCGTTCGACCGCCAGCTGGAACAGACGTCCCATGCGCACCGGCCGGTCGAACGTCAGCCAGATATAGAACCCTCCCCGTGGCACGTTCCAATGGGCGCAGTCCCCCAGCTCCCGCTGCAGCGTGCGAACCGCCAGGTCTCTTCTCCGGCGCAGTTCGGCGTTCAGATCGGCCACATACCTGTCATACATGCCGTTGTCCAGAAAACGCGCGAGCACCCACTGGCTCAATACGCTCGCCCCGTAGTCCATCTGCATCTTCACATCCGCCAGCCGCTGCACGATCGGTTCCGCGGCCACTATCCAACCGATGCGCAACCCGGGTGCGAGGGCCTTGGAGGCGCTGCCGAGCGTGATTACCATGCCCGTCTCATCGAGCGCCTTGAGTGCAGGCGGCCTTTCGCCTTCGAAGTAGAGATCGCGGTAGGCGCAGTCCTCGATGATCGGCAGACGGTTGGCCATGCTCAGCTCGATGAGCTCGTGTCGGCGGGCGGCGCTCATCGTGATGCCGGTCGGATTATGGTTGGTCGGAATCGTATAGAGCACCGCGTGCCCCGCACCCTGATGCTGCGCCAGCATGCTCCGCAGCCGACGCACATCGACGCCTTCGCCGTCCATCGGCACGCCGCTCACATGCATGCCTGCCGATTGGAAGACCTGCAACGATTTGATGTAGCTCGGAGCCTCCGCATACACCGTGGTATCGGCCGGCAGCAGACTCACCGAGATGAGCTGAATCGCCTGCAACGCGCCGGAGGTGACCAGTATCTGCTCCGGCGTGCAGTCGATGCCCGTGGAGCGCATATGCCGGGCGATCGACTCGCGCAGTTGCGGCATCCCAGCCGGCGGCGGGTAGCTGAGCGAATCGATTTCGGCGGCTGCGCTGCCGAGCACCTGTTTCCACATGGCTCGGGGGAACAGTCTCGGGTCGAGTTCCCCGGTGCCGATGCGGGTGATGCCGGGTTCGAACTCGTACCGGTTGATGGCCTGGATGGTGGCGTTGTTGGCCTCGAAGAATCCGGAATCCACGTAGTCGGCCCAATCGGGGTCCCCCGTCAGCATCAGCGACCATGTGTTGCTCACGATTCTGGTGCCGGCACCACGCTTTCCCTCCACAATGCCGTAATCGGACAGTTCTGCGATGGCCTCGATGACGGTGGACCGGTTCACTCCGAACCATTCCGCCAACGCGCGTTGCGATGGCAGGCGCGAACCGATCGGCCAGTTGCCGCTCGCCACCTGTTCGCACATATAGTCGACGATCTGTTCCGTAATCGTCGACTTGGATCCCCTGCTCGGTTTCCAATCGATGTTCAGCGGTGCGATGCGTGCCATATTCTCCCCTGCGGTTGCGGATTCGTTGATGTTCGATGGTTGCGTTTGGCTGGCTCATATGCATTTTGGCTGGTTGCTCACCCAAGCGATATTTATAGGATAAGGCACTGAGCGGTCGATTTCCCGCGAAATCACTTGATTCATCGACCATTCGCCGTGTAATGAATAACCATATTTGGCTGGTTTGTTTCAGCCAACCAAATTCGATGGGAAGGAATCGGGCATCAGTATGGGAGCGTTTGCGCAGGGACTCACGTTGGGTTTGGCATACGTCGCGCCGATCGGCATGCAGAATCTGTTCGTCATCGACGCGGCATTGACCAAGCCGCGCCGGCGTGCGATGCTGACCGCATTCATCGTGCTGTGCTTCGACATATCGCTATCGCTGGCATGCTTCTTCGGCATCGGCAGGCTGATGCAGGAATACGAATGGATGCGTCTGGGCGTGCTCGCCTTGGGAGGCGTGGTGGTCATCTGCATCGGAGCGGGGCTGCTGTTTCCGCGCGGCGCATCGGCAAACGGCCGCGGCGATGCCCGGACGCCGCAATCAACGGCAGAACGGCATTCGTCCCGATCGCAAGCCACCGCCACCGCACGGCAGACGCGCGGCGGCGAACTGCTGCACACCATCCTCGCCGCATGCGCGGTGACCTGGTGCAACCCGCAGGGCATCATCGACGGCACGCTCATGCTCGGCGCGTTCAGCGTGACGCTCACCGTCTCGCAATCCGTACCGTTCATCACCGGGGTGGGTACGGCGTCGGCCTTGTGGTTCACCGGCCTGACGCTGCTGGTCTCCGGTTTCAGCCACAGGTTCAACGCAAAGGCCATCACCACATTGAACCGCGTATGCGGCGTTGTGGTGATGGCCTATGGCATCAAGCTGCTCGTCGACTTCGCGGGTGCGATCGTCTGAGCCGCGCGGCTTCCGTCAGCCGAGGAACGCGAGCTCCTCGGGGCTGAGCTCGAGCTCGTCCGCCTTGAGCGAGTCGAGAATGGTTTCGGGACGGTGCGCGCCGGGGATCACGAACATATGGTCGCCCTTGGCCAGCTCCCAGGCCAGCACCACGCGCTGGTAGCTCACGCCGTGCTTGGCGGCCACCTCGCGGAACGGATCGAACAGGTGCTCGTCGTACGGGTGACGGTAGCCGCCGAGCGGGCTCCAGCACACGAAGGCGAGCCTCTCCTTGGCGCAGTATTCCAAGGTGTCCTGGGTTTCCAGATGGATCGGGGAATACTGGTTCTGCACGGCCACGAGC
>ERZ808246.643-NODE-643-length-28019-cov-13.077206_pt1 | contig 28019 bp, 15 predicted proteins | sample MGYA00521083_ERZ808246 | MGnify/ENA primary metagenome ERZ808246 (study PRJEB31516, sample SAMN03275577) | gut metagenome | biome: mammalia-associated habitat; material: feces | host: Papio cynocephalus | place: Kenya | collected 2012-07-07 ...
CCAGAGCCTTCTGGGCCCACGGAGTCACTTCCTTGCCAATGCCATCGCCCGGAATGACGGCGATGGTGTACTTCTTTGCAGAATCACTCATAGCTCGCGACTCTAGTCAGCGATTCACCTATCGGACCAAAACAGCTCAGCAAATGGACAGCCCATCCTGTCGGAGCGCGACGGACCCACTCCCGCAACGCCGCCAATGCGCGCGTGGGCGCCGCGAACGATTGTTCCACGGCGGCCCACACACGCATGAATCATGTCAGGCTCAATCGCTCCAAGGAGTGGATTCCTTGGTGATCGATCCGAAGTCGGTGTTCGGGAACTTGCCTGGCTGCCGGACCACGGCTTCGAACATGGCCAGTCCGTTGAGTCCGGTGTCGGTGTCGGCGTACACGCCGGTCGTCGTTGCGGACCCCGTGCCGGAACCGGCCGTTGCGGACGGCGGCTTGACCACGGTTCCCGCCTTCGCCCACAGCGCGTACACCGTGCCGTCACGGTCAATCGGCATCAGCGATCTGCCGTCCTCGTCGAACGAGAGGACGCTTGTGGCGAACGCGTCGTTGCGGACGGTGCTCCATCCTTGGAATTCGTAGCCGTCGAGCACCGGCACGTTCGTCTGGTCCTTCGTCGGGGAGACCAGTGGATCGCCATCGTAAACCTTCTGGTCCGCATACAGTTCCCCGGCATTCTTTCCAGCTGGCGCGGCGCCGCCGTTGAGATCGAATGTGATGGTCCACTGGTGTGCGGTGCGCGCCCACTGGGCGTACAGCGTCACATCCGCGGTCACCGGCGTGCTAAAAACGTATGTGGCACCGCCGGTCGGCTCGACGCTCCATCCGGTGAGCCTGTACTCGTCGCGGACCGGCGCGGGATCCGGCGCCACGACTTGGCCGCCATCGTCCACGGTCTGCGCCGGAACGTCCGTTCCGCCTTGAGAGTCGAAGGTCACGGTCCAGGTCTTCACCCACTTGGCGTACAGGGTTAGATCATCGGTCACCGCGGAATCGGACGCATAGTCGTGCTGGCGCGCTGCGTCGGTGGTCCAGCCGACCAGGCGATAGCCGTCGCGAGTGGGTGCGGGGTCCGGAATCGTAAGCCGCTCACCGTCTTTGACGAATAGCGTCATGTTTTGCAGCGCGGTCGGCGGGTATTCCGCACCGTCGTTGAGATTCAGCGTCACGGTACGGTAGGCTTCGTCGACGTCCGACCATTTGGCGTACAGGGTCAGGTCGCCGGTCACCGGCGTGCCGAACCCGTACGGCTGGGTGCCGGCCGCATCGGTGGTCCAGCCGACGAACTTCTTGCCGTCAAGGGTCGGATCGTTCGGTTCCGCCACCGTCTGTCCATACTGCACGCTTGCCGAGGAGACGGATGTTCCACCGTTCGTATTGAACGTCACGGTGTACGTGTTCGGCGTCCACTGCGCGTACAACGTCACATCCGTGGTCACCGGCGTGCTGAAATCGTAAGCGGCGCCATCGGACTTGCTCGTGCTCCACCCCGCGAACGTATATCCTTCGCGGATCGGCGCGGCCGGCGTCGAGGCTATTTCGCCGTCGCCGACGAGCTGCGTGTCGATCGCGCTGCCGCCGGTCGTGTCGAATGTGACTTTGTGGGCTTCGGCCCACTGCGCGTACAGCGTCACCGGAGCGTTGACCGGAGTACCGAATGTGTACGGCGTGGTGCCAGCCGGGTCGGTGGTCCAGCGCACGAACCTGTAGCCGTCTTTCGTCGGCGCGTCCGGCTCGCTCGCCGTACCGCCCACTTTCACGGTCTGCGCGCCCACCGACGAGCCGCCTTGCGTGTCGAAGATTACGCCGGTCGCGGCCACCGGATGCGCGTATATGGTCGGGTCGCCGCTCAGAATCCAGAATTCCGCGGTGCCTTCGTCCGGATTGCCGGCCGGCACGTTGATCACGGATTCAGGAATCTGGCGGTCGTTGTCGTCGCAATCCTTGCCTGTCCATGACGAACCGCCGTTACGGATGATGAACCAGGGGTCGCGTACTCCCTTGCCGGTCTGCGACAGCTTGTATTCCGCCACTTCGCCGAAGTCATCGTGCCCGTTGAACGGCATGGCCACGCCGCTGGTGCTTTCCTTGTACCAGCTCCACAGATCCCAGCCTTTCCAAGTATCGGACTCCATATCGTAGTCCTGGTATCTGCCGTCGGCACGGTAATAGTGCAGTTTGATGGTCAGCGTTTTCGGATTCTTGATGTCGTTCGGCTGCGGCGTGGCGGCCGGAGACGCCTTCTCGGGAGACCTGTCGGAGGCGGTCTGCGGCTGGTTGCCGTCCACCCATGCCTCGATGGCGCCGTCAACGTACGCGTTGGCGAATTTGTCGAGTTTCCACGTGCCTGCCGAGTAGCTGTCCTCGGTTCCCGCGGATGCGTCCTCGGACGTTTCGCCATCGACGATGCGGAATCTCACCTGGCTGTGCGCGCCGTCCACATAACCTTGCGCGATCTTGCCGAAACCGTTGCCGGCCGCACCGAACGGAAGATACGCGGGCTTCGTCTGATCGTCCGTCCACACCTGCACGCCGGCGGCGTGCTTGCCGACGGAATCGGTCGGTTTGAAGTTGATGGTCACCTTGGTCTGGCCGGCATGCTGGCTGGCGTAGGTGCGCGCGTATGGCACGCCACGATTCACGATGCCGTCGCATACGTTGACCATGGTGTCGCCAACCTGCGACTGGTACCACCCATTACCGTCCGGACGGTCCGTATCCGTGCCATCGGTGAAGTAGAACTTCGCCGCCGCGAGATTCGCGCCTTCCGGCAGATCGGCGCCGTACCAGCCATGCGCATCGGTGGAATCCGCGGTATCCACGGCATTCATCGTTATCCGCTGTTCCGTGCCGTCGGCCTTCTGATAGTGCAGTTCCGGCACGGCGGCATCATCCTGCTTTGGCTTGTAATACACGGTCAACGTCTTGTCGCCGATCAGCGTGCTGTTCGGCGAATCACTGTATTGCGGCTCATACTGCCCCTTGCCGGAATCACTTTCCGCCACGGCACCTTGATACAGTGCGATCGCGCTGCGCTTGCCGATAGTGGTTTTGACGTGTCCGCCGGACACCGTCACCGTCTTAGAACAGTCGCGTGACGCGTACACGTCGCAGTACTTTCCATCGGGCAGCGTTGTCGTGTAATCCACGTCATGATCCTGCAGGGTGTTGTTGATGGCCATGAAGCCTTCCGCCGTCGAGGAACCGTCGGCGGCCCTGTCGAATGCGATGTTGTTGTCGCCACGTTCCTGCCAATTCGTCACCTTCGTGCCGTTGACGGCGTTGTGGAAACGGATCATGCCTCGGATCGACGTCCAACGCTGCTGGCAGTTCCAGTCGCCGTACGTCATCTGCGTCGGATCCTTCGACGTGGCGCACGCCTCATTCATGTCCACGTACGGCACTTTGGTGTCGGACGTGTCCTTCACGCCATCGTCGTATTGCGTGGATTTGTCGAAGTAGTAGTCGGACAGAATCTTCGGATGGCCGTAGTCGTACCCGAGCATGAACGCGTTCGCGAGCTCATAGCGGGCACCGGACGTGGGGCTCAGCGTTTCGGAACCGCGAGCGCTGTCCCAGTTCGCCACGAACACCGTGGCGTCGTCGGAACGTTTCAGTAAATCGGAGGTAATGTATTTCAGGTCGGTGATGGAGCCGTTGAAGTCCTTGAGCAGAGAATACGCGTAGGAGAATTGGGTCACTTCGCCGTTCTTCTCGTACCGTTCGGGAGCGAACTTGCTTGATTCGCCCTGATGGTAGATCACTTCCTGCGACCACGGGAACGACTGGCCGTTGATGCCGGCCTTGTCCATGAATTTGCGTTTGATGGCCGCGATGTCGTCCGGATCCATATGCTTGGCGGAATCGATGCGGAAGCCACGCACGCCATCCTGCCACAACCGGTTCAGGTAATCGGCCTGCATGTTCTGCACGCGTCCGTTGCCCGTATTGATGTCCCACATGGTAGACAGCCTGCAGTTCCACACCTCGTCGGCGTTGGTGTAGTCGGAGATGTTGTCGGAGACGTTGGACTTGCAGGTGTGGAAGTCCCCGCTCGGCAGACCGTACTGGTGGTTGTTGCCGCTTTCCTGGTACTGATAGAGGCCTTGCGTGCCGCCTTCCGCGTATGGATCCATGCTCGGATAGCGCCCGTAGGATCCGTTGTATGCGGTGCCGTCCACGCCATACTGGTCGTCCACCCAAGACACGTCATGGCCTGTGGTGTGGTTGAGCACCACGTCGGCTATCACGTCCACGCCGGCCGCGTTGCACTGTTTGATCATGCTTTTCAGCTCGTCCTCAGTGCCGAAGCGCGAGTTGAGCTTGTAACTGACCGGCTGGTAGACGGTCCACCATTGCGTGCCTTGCACGGATTCCTGCGGTGGGGAGATCTGCACGTATTTCACGCCTTCCGGCCCGTATGTGTTCGTGCATTCCTCGGCCACGGTCTTCCAATTCTGTTGGAATGCAATCACCGTCACGTCGGTGGCTGCCGGCTGTGTGGCGTATGCGACGGCTTGCGAGCCAAGTCCCGCGCAGGAAAGCGCCAGTCCGATCGCAGCGGCCGTGATGCGGCGTGCAATGTGGTGCACATGCTGGTTCATCGTCAGTTCCTTTCCTTACGACGCAGCGCCATGACCAGGCACAGCGTGCCGACGAGCAGCGCGATCAGTCCGGCCCGCATGTAGTTTCCGTCGCCTTCACCGCCGGTGGAGGGCAGTTTGACCGCCGTGTACTTGTTGGTCAGCTGATACTGCCATGATTCGTCGGTTGTGGTCGCGTCCGCCGTTGCGCCGCTTTGCGATTCCGCCACGGCTTTGCCTCCGGTGAGCGAGACCGGTTTGTAGCCGTCCACGGCCTCCTCGGTCACGGAATAATGGATCTCCTTGCCCTTGTAGTATTTGGGCAGGTTCTTGAACGTGTAGGTCCATTCGTTGGAAGTGGCGTTCGTCGCGCCTGAATCGGACGATTCGCCCGTTCCGGAGGATTTCGTACTACCGGCTACGGCGTTTTTGTCAGTAAGCACCGCGCAGCTGACCCCTACCGGATTCTTGGCGTTCGTATCCGTCGGAGCCGAGCACATGCTGTTGTTCTGCGGCACCGGCCATCCTGGCAACGGCTCGTTGGCCTTGTCGTTCCAGATGCTGGACAGCACCCAGATGGTCAGGCTTGTCGGTCTGCCGTTATCGCTGTCGGCATTGTCGTCCCATTGCTTGGTGACGCTCAGCGTGGTCGTTTCCGGCGTGTGGGTGTTCGTCACTTGGAAGTCCTTCTCCTTGTCGGTGGAGGAATCCGTCGGCTTGAGCACGCATCCCTTGCCCCCGGTCCCAGCGGCGTCGGTCCCGTCCGCGGCGCATCCGCTTGTCGTGTAGCCGTCCACGTTCTCCTCGGTGACGGTGTATGCGTACGGCTTGCCGTAGATGTTCAGTTTGGGCAGTCCTTCGAAGACCCAGGACTGTCGGTCGCCGGACACGTTCACATCCTGCACGATCATCTGTTCGGTTTTGTCTTCGAAACCTTGGTTCAGGTCAGTCGGATCCTTCGGCTGCTCACTGGTGCCCCACACGTGGAAGGTGAGCTTCTGCGGCCGCTTGCCGTCGTTGTCGGAGCTGTCGTTCCAGGTTTTGGTCACCTTGGCGCTGATGGCGTCCGGTTCACGCACGTTCAATACTGTGTATTCGGCACCGTCCTGGTACGGTCGCTTGGTGATCGACACTCGGTAGGAGCCGTCCTTGAGCGCTTGCGTGGTTTCCTCGTCCACGGTGTAGTTGTAGCGTTCGCCGTTCTCGTCGTATCGGGGTAGATCGGTCCACGTATGAGTCCACGAACTGGAATCGCCCACCTCGACCGTGTACCGCTTGTCGATCAGCTCCTTGGCATTGCGCAGCAGATGGAAGGTGACTGTCGTCGGACGACCCGAATAGTTCGAGTCGGACCAGACTTTGCGCACACGCACCATGGTGGTGGCGATGCGGTCCTCCACACGTATGGTGCGGTCGCTTTGCAGCACGCCGTCGATGTACACTTGGCTTCCGCTTACGGTGAATTTGAGCGGTTTGACCGTCTCGTATCCGGTCGGGGCCTTGGTTTCGGCAAGCGTGTAGACGCCGTCCTCGAGCATGAACTGCTTCGGCGTCCCACCGCTGGTCCATATGATCGGGTCGATGGCTTTGCCTTCGAATGTGCTGCCGGTCAGGTTGAATTCGGCTCCGGCGAGTTCGGCTCCGCCGCCTACTGCGGTTTTGGAGAAGAAGATGCCGTTGGTGTCAGGCTTATCCACCATGGTGAGCGTCCCATCCGTCTGGGTCTTGCCATCCACGGTGATCGCGCCGTTGATGTCGACGCTGAACGTGATGTCATCGGCCTTCGTATAGCCTGCCGGCGGATTGGTCTCGGACAGCGTGTAGGTGCCCGGCTGCAGATCGAGTTGCTGCGATTGCCCCTGCTTGGTGGTCCATGTGATCGCATTGACGGATTTGCCGTCAAGCGTGCGTCCTGTGACGCTCATGCTTGCGCCCGCGATGTTGGTGATGCCGTCCGTCAGGCTGTTCTTGGCGATGGTGACACGATGCGGTTGGTACGCGTCGACCATAGTGATCAGACTGTCGGCCGCGACGACGTAGCTGCCGTCGGACTGCCGTATCCGGACCTGCAACTTGCCGTCGTCGCCGGTGCCCACACGGAAGACGATGTCATCGGCCTTCGTGTACCCCGCAGGAGCCTTGGTTTCCGTCAGCGTGTAGGTGCCCGGCTCCAGTGTGAAGCTCTGCTGGCTGCCGTCGGAAGTCCACGTCTGGGCGGCGAAGGTTTTCGTCGTATCGTCCAGCGTTCCGGTGAGCCTCATCGTCGCGCCGGCGAGTTCTTGCCCGCCAAGGCTCTGCTTGGAGAACCACACCTTCTCGTTGTTGGGATGGTGGGTGTTGGTCAGGGTGATGTCGTGGTCCTTGTCCACGCCGCCCGTGGTGACGGTGTAGCCGGACGGCACATCCTCCTGCACGCCATAGGTGATTTTCATGCCGTTCTCGTAGACGGGCAGATTGGTGAACGCGTTGGCGTTGCTCCAGTTATTGGCTGCGTTCAACGTGGCTGACCGATCGGTTTTCACACCATTTTTCATCAGATGCACGGTGATGGCGTCCGGCCGGCTTCCGTCCTGGTTATCGGCGTCGTTCCACATCTTGCTCACGCCGAGGCTGGTGGTTTCCGGCGTATGCGTGTTGGTGCAGGTCATGGTCATGCCGCTGCCGTCGACCATGGAGGCCGGATCCGTGCACTGCGCCGTGTATCCGTCGATCGTGGTGGCTTCCACGGCTTTGTATTCGGCCTGTTTGCCGTCCACCATGACCGGCAGGTCGAACCAATATGCGGCGGAATCGCCGGCGTTGACGTTGACGTCGCGGCTCTGGCCGTCCACCTTCGTATAGCCGGCTTCCCCCGCAAGCTTGCGGTACAGGTCGAAGGTCACGGTGCGGCGCTTGCCGTCTTGGTCGTTGTTGTCGTTCCATACCTTGTTCACAGTGAGATTTGTGGTCTTCGGCGCGTCCAAGGCCTGCACTTGGCCGGTGCCGTTCTTGTCGGTCACGTTATGGCCGTTGACCGTCACGACGCCGTCGGCGCCCACGGTGATGGTGATCGGATTCATGGTCTGGTATCCGTCAGGGGCTGCGGTTTCCTCCAGTCGGTAGCGTCCAGGCAGCAGTTCGAATTCCTGTTTCCCGGTGTCGCCGGTGGTCCAGGTCAGTGCGGTGCCGGTGTCGTCTTTGCTGACGTCCCGCATTGACGCAGTCCAATTCGACCAGGCTTCCGGCGCTTCGGACGATCCCCATTTGGATAGCTTCAACGAGGCGCCAGCCACCGGAACGTTGACGTCGGCCGCATCCAATTTGGTGATGCTGACCTTGGTCTTCTTCTTGTGGTTGTTGTTGACGTACCACAGGTAGTTGCCCAGTGTGGCGTTGTTGGCCACGGCCACGGTCAGGGAGCCCGAACCGCCCTTATCGTCGGCAATGATCAGATTGTCGTATTTGCCATCGTAGGTTTTCGAATCAGTGCTTCGCGCATCATTGCCGGGGAAGACCACATACAACGGCTTGGCTTTCTCATACGCGCTGTCGTCGGACGCGGTGCCGGCTTTTTCTCCTGGGGCCACGAGTTCCGTGACTTTGTAGATGCGGTCCGCGTTCAGCTGCACTTGGCTGGAGTAGCCGGTCGTGCCCGTGGCAAGGTTGCTCATCACGGTCTTGCCCACAGTGCCGGAGCAGGTCTTCTTGCCCGCGGTTTCGTTTTCCGCGTTGCACTTGGCCAGGTCCACGCTCACTTCCTGCACTTCGAACATCGCGTTGGCGCCCGGCCGGCCGGTATCGCCATCGATGTACTTGTAGATCTGCAGGGTGTTGCTGTCGAACGTCATGCCGCCTTGGGCCGTTTTCACCGTTCCGGTGACAGTGGAGGCATCGCTGCCCTTGCTTGCATCCACACCTTCGAGCACGATCTCGTTGCGGCCCACAGCCCCCTGGATAGTCTCTCCGGCTTTGAGCTGCACGGTCGCCTTGTACGTGATGGTAACGGCCCGCTTGTCCGGAATGGAGAAGACCAGTTTCTTGGAATTCGGCTCGTATGACCATGTTGCGCCATTGATCTGCTTTCCTGAGGCGGAGTCGGCGATGAGGATGCTGTCCATGCGCAGATCGAGCGCACTGCCCAACGTATCGGTCAGAGTCAGGGCCTTGCCGTTGTTCAGCGTCTGTGCGCCCGGATTGATCTTCACCGTGTAGTTGACGTTCGGCGCCGTGGACTCGTTGTACGTTCCCTGTTTGCTCACAAGTTTCGGCGTTTCCATTTTGAGCGTGTAGGACTGGTCCGTCTGGTCCTCGCCGTCCACGCTGATATGCGCGTGATTGACGTATTTCTGATACCCTTCCTGCGCCTTCAACGCGTCGATGCGCGTGTCGTAGACGATCTGCAGGCCTTCTGCGGTGGTGGCCTGTTTAAATGCGGCCGTGCCCGGCGATATGGTGAACGTCACCGTGCCGTCGCCGTTGTCTTTTGCCGACACACCACTCAATGTGGCGGTTTTGGCATTGGGACTCACCGCTTTTACGGAGCTGGGAACGAACATGGTGTTCGCAGGCAATGAATCGCCGATCGTCACCGATTGGGCCTTCTCCGGCAGATCGTGCACGGTCAGCAGCCAGCGTAGCACTCCGGCCGCGTTGGCGGTCTGGCCGTATCCGTATTCGTCCCAATACTGGTTCACAGCCGTTTTCTGCAGATTGTCGCCCTGATGGGTGTGGCTTGCCGTTGCCGTCTTATGTTTCGATTCGGCGGTGTTGTACACCGTTTCGGCGGTCACACCGTCCTTGACGGTGGACTGGTAGGCCACGTACACGGTCTGATTGGCGTCGAGATGCGTGAATGTGATGGTGAAGCCATGGTCCGTGGCTGTAATCGAATACGCGCTGGCATCGATGCGCTGCGTCATCGCCTCGTCCGCATACACGGCGATGCTGTTTTGCACCAGGCTCTGCTGGAATCCGGCGGATGAGCCATCCCCTTTCTGATCGAGGGTGTCCGTGAGATCCACCTTGTCCATCGCGGTCAATGCGGTCAGCGAGGTCACCCATGTGAGGTTCTTGCTTTCGGAGCCCGGGGAGGTGCATTTCTTGCCGAGTCTCACTGCGTCCTTGCCGACGTCCGCTGTGCCGGTGGCGCTTTTGCCGGGGTGGCCTTTCGGCGTGACCGTCACATCGTTGGTGTAGGTCTTATGCTCGCCGCTGTCGGCATTGGGCGCGTTCGTCACTTCGGTGGTGTAGGCGATGGCGAAGGAGTCGAAGCCGGTTGGCAACGTATATGTGCCGTTCACCAGATCCTTCCAGGAAACCTTGATGGACCACTGGTGGTTGTATGGATCGCTTTCGAATGCGCCCGGAGCATCCGTGGGGCACTGCGTCTTCCAATCATTGGCTTTTTTGCAGGTCAGCGTCACATCGCCGGATGGCGTTTTCAATCCGTTGCCCAGTGCGTCCTTGATGCTGGCTCCGGAAATGTCAGTGTCGGTGCCGTTGGTGATGGTGATGGTCCATTGGATGCCCGAAACGTCCTTTTTGTTGTTCGGGTCGCCCGGTTGCGGGTCGGACTTTGCTATCGTCGTTTGGGTACCGCCTTTGGTCACCGACCAGTCTTTGTAGGTGACCCAGATGGCGTTTTCGGTCTTTTTGTGGTCCGTGTTGTCGTTGCTGTGGTATTCCACGGAGTTCTTCAGTCCGGGCACCTGTGAGCAGTCGCCCGCCTGCTTGCAGGCCGCCACGAGCGTGGCACGGTCGGCGGTCACGGTGTAGCGCACATACAGCGTTTCGCCGTCCGTCATGGATCCTATCGTGGCGTTGAACCCGGCATTGCCTGCCGCCGGCGTGGCGCTCCACGTCCCGTCATACGGCTGCTGGCAATCCGCGTCGGTGAAGATATGGATGCTGTCCGGATCAAACTTCATCAGCTCACCCATGGTGTCGTTCAATCGCACGTTCTGGTTGGTGCCAACGGAATCGACCTTGATGACGAATTCCCACTTCGAGGGATCCGAAGTGGAGATGGCCGCGGATTTGGAGGCGTTCACTTCATGCTTCGGATTCACCTTCAACGTCACGTCGCCGTAGCCTGGATATGAGAACGTCTTGTCTCCGCCGTTGTTGCCGCCGGTTTTGTCGGAGTCGATGGAGCCTTTGACCGTCACGTACGCGGTGACGTTCGACCCCGCATCCTCTCCACGGGTGTACGTGGCCACCATACGATTGCCGTTAATCACATAATGGCCGACCACGTCGCCCGATCCGTTGATGATGTCGTACTGCTGCCCGGATTGGAAGGTCAGATTCTCAGGCAGATCGTAGACGAAGGTATCACCCGATTTGACGGTGACGTTGTTCGGCACATTCCAATGCAGCTGCATGTTGATTCCATCGCCGTAATCGACGGTGGTGCCGGAGATGAACGGCTTTTCCTGACCGCCGGACACGATGGTCAGCTTGGAGGAATCCTTGTCCACCCAGCCGAGCTCGCCGATGTTGTATTCCGCGGCCTGCGCATGAACGGGCCCGATCAGTACGCACGCCAGCATGGTCGCCAATGTCACCAGCATGGCGGCAAACGTTTTCATATAGCGCCTTGACATCGACTCCTTGCGCCTATGCATAATCCCTCGCTTCACGATTAAGCACAATCTAGGGTGGCGACAGTCACTACCTTGCCCCAGCTGCCGCCATCCTCCACGATGGCACGTTGTCACGACGTCAACATCGACAAATGAAACAGTGATTTTTTGTCATTTTGCAGTGATGAAACGCCGAGAAACGTTGCATAAAACGTTTGACACCGGGGTGACCCCGATGACGGGGGTCCACGAAACGCCGAAGGGCGTTTGCAGGGCGTTATGAAAATTTTCTGAAACACGGAACCGTTATTACAAACGTTTGCAACAACGGTTCCGCCAAACGTCATCCATACCCAAAGGCTCAGCTGGCGAAGGGCTCAGCTGGTGATGCCCATCACCGACAGGCACCATGCGTTCTCGTACGAGACTTCCTCCCACTGCTTGTACCGTCCGGACGTGCCCCCATGGCCGGCCTCCACCTCGATTTTCGCCACGGCGTCCACACCGGCATGCTGCAGCCGGGCCAGCCATTTCATCGGCTCCACATACAGCACACGCGTGTCATTCATCGATGTGGTGATGAAAATTTTCGGGAAAACGGCGGTTCTTTCGTCATTTTCACTATCCGGCGCATTCTCGTACGGCGTGTACGACTTCATGTACGCGTACACGTCCGCGTTGTGCAGCGGATCGCCCCACTCGTCCCATTCGGTGACGGTCAGCGGCAGCGACGGGTCGAGAATCGAGGTCAGCGCATCCACGAACGGCACGTCCGCCTCCACGCCCGCATAGCATTCCGGGGCCATGTTGGCGACCGCGCCCATGAGCAGGCCACCCGCGGAGCCGCCGTTCGCCACCGTGCGGCGGGGCGAAGCCAATCCGGCCTGTTGCAATGCGCGTGTGGCGTCGATGAAGTCCTCGAACGAATGCTTCTTGTTGAGCAGATGCCCCTGCTCGTACCAGGCGCGGCCCATCTCGCCGCCGCCGCGGATGTGCGGCACGGCGTAGAGCACGCCGCGGTCGAGCATGCTGATGCGTGACACCGCGAATCCCGGGTCGGAACTGATCTCGTACGCGCCGTAGCCGGTGATGAACATGGCGGAACCGCAGGTGGGCACATCGCGCCGCCATACCAGCGAGACGGGGATGCGTTCGCCGTCGCGCGCGGTGACCCACACCCGGCGTTCCATGTAGTCGCGCGGATCGAAACCGCCCAGCACGGTGGCGCGCTTGAGCAGACGGTCCTCGCCGGTGGCCGGATCGTAGTCGTGCAGTTCGCCGGGGCGCGTGTAGCTGGCGAACGAGTAGCGCATGCGCGGCGCGTCATACGAGGGGTTGCCGCCCACACCGATCGAATACAGGCGGCGCGTCTCCCCCGGCATGCGGTCGGCGGTGGCGCCGTCCGACGACGTCATCGCCCGACGCGAGACACCATGCACGGCCGATCCTTGGCCCTGCGCCGCGGCGACCGCGTCCAGCTTGCCCCAGATCTCGGCGCGTTCCTCGTTGATCTCGTCCACGGATTCGTCGACGTCCCAATCGTCCTCCAACGCATGCGGCACCAGCTCGGTGAACCGCCACGGCCGGCCGGCCAGGAAATCCTCGGCGGCGGCGCGCTTCGTCATCACCGCGATATGCGGCAGGCTTTCCGCACGGTATTGCAATGCGACGAAATGCCGATGGATCGAGATGCCTTCGATACCCAGGCCATGCGCGCCCTGCAGAATGGCGGGATTGCAGGGATTCGAATACGGGGTGCCGATCGGCATGGAGGAGGCGCCGGGCTCCACATCGTCGCCATGCTCGCAGCCGTAAGGCGATCCGACCGCCACGCGCACGCCTTCGCCCAGCCGGTATGGCGGTTCGTGCGTCCGCATGTCGATCACATCGATCTCGAAATTCGGATTCAACGCGTTGTGGTAGACCACGGCGAGCGGAATATCCTCGCCATGCTCCCCCGCGCCCTCGAAGCAGGCGAAGCTCACGTCGTATTCCACGTCGGTTTCGCGCGGAATGAACGCCTGGAACGACCCCTCCGGGGTGTCCACCGGCAGCATCAGCACCTCGGTGGTGGTTTTCGACCCGGTGCCGATCACGATGTTCCGCTCGTCGAAGGACAGGCCGATGCCCACCCAGAAGCGTTCGTCCGCCTCGCGGTAGACCTCCACGTCATCCGCGACGGGGATGCCGACATGGTGACGCATCACCGCGTATGGACGCCACGCGTCGTCCAGCAGCACGTAGAACACCCATTGCGCGTCAGGCGTGAAGCAGGCGCCGCCGATGCCGTCGAGCCGTTCCGGCAGCTCCTCGCCGGTCTCGAGATCGCGGATGCGGAAATCGTAGCGCTCGTCGCCGCTCGTATCGGTGCCATACAGCATCCAGCGGCCGTCCTTGGAGATGTCCATGCCGCCGATGCGGAAGAAATCGTGGCCTTGCGCTTCGGCGTTCGTGTCGAACACCACCTGTTCGCCGTCGAGCGGCACACCGGCTTCCACCGTCGGCGGATCCCAATCGTCCGCGCCGCGGATCGGCACACGGCACTGCACGGCATACTGCTCGCCCTGCTTGGTGCGGGTGAAGTACCAGTAGCCGTCCATGCGCGTCGGCACGGACATGTCGGTCTCCTGCACATGCGATTTGAATTCCTCGAACAGTGTCTGCCGCAGCGTCTTGAGCGGTGCCATGCGCTGCTCGCAGTAGCGGTTCTGCGCCGCAACATAGTCGCGCACGTCCGGCGATTCCTTGTCGCGCAGCCATTCGTATTGGTCGATGAAGGTGTCGCCGTGGAAGACGCGTTCCTTCGGCACCCGCTTCGCCGCCGGAACCGCCAGCCCGTTCTGGCTTGATTCCGACGGGTTGTGCATTCCCCGAAATTCACTCATGCACGCGATTATACCGTCGCGCGCCGCCCGACTTTCCGCCGGCGGCGCACCGCCGGAGCGTCGGCCGGCCGTGGAGTGCGGCGACACGGCACGCGGCGATCCGGGCCGCCTGCCCGTTACTTGTTCTTGTCGTCCGTGCTCTGGGTGGCGCGCAGATACGGCAGCATGGTTTTCATGATGTTCGATCCGGTCGTCCCCGTGAACACCGGCACGTCGGTGACCGGCATCGGCTGCGTGTTCGCGCGGCCGGCGACGGAACCGATGTTGCCCGCCACCTCACGCGGCGACAGCTGGCGGATGCAGATCGCCAGCACGCGGCCCGGATAGCGGCGTGCGATGGTGGCGTACGTGGTCGGATCCTTCTGCCCGTCGTCGCCGATGAGGATGAACTTCATATCCGGAAAGTCGGCCATGAGCTGTTCGGCGTATTCCAGCTTGTGCTGCACGCCGGACGGGACGAACGTCTTCGGCCGCGGGTCGAGGTCGCGCAATAGCAGCGGCCCTTCCGGGAAACCGTGGTTCGCGATGAAATGGCGGATCGAGCTTTCCACGTTCCATGGCGACGTGGACAGGTAGAAGAACGGCGCGTCCGGGAACATGTCCGCGATACGGTTGAACAGCAGGTTCATGCCGGCCACCGGCATCTTCTTCTCGGGATTGAGCAGCAGCAGATTGTAGGCCGCCTTCATGAGGCTGGGCGCCTGCGTGACCATGATGGTGTCGTCCACGTCGGAGATCACGCCGACCTTGGTGCCGCTGGGGATGGTGAACAGCCTTGCGCCGACCGGCTTGCGGCTGCGCACTTTGTACGACACGTCGTGCACGCCCGGTTCGAGCGAATGCTCGGCCACGAGATCGAGGTATCCGGCATCGTCGGAAGCCACGAATTCGCTGGAGACGTCCTTGTTCTGCCCCACCGCGTCGTACACTTCCAGCACGCCGACCTGCACGGTCTCCAGGGGCACGCCGTCGATGGCGATCCGCACCTTGGTATGTGGCGACGGCACCGTCAGCATGGCGCGGATGCCACGCGTCAGACGGCCGGCCTGCCGTTTGAACGGTCCGTACACGGTGCGGCAGATCAGGCGGGAGTAGTGTTCGGTGCCGTAGCCGACGTATGGTTCCACGCGCGGGTACCAGTCGAGTCCGCGCACCAACGCGGTCGAGAATTTCACCCAGACGCCGAACGTTCTGGTGACGATTCGGCGGAACAGCCTGACCAGCGGCGGTTTGACCTCGATCCGCTCATGCTTGGAGGCGGCGTCGAAGGTGGTGACCACCTTGCGCGCCGGGATCGGCATGGTAGGCATGTCGTCGGTGTTCGGACCGGTCTGGCCATCGCGACCGGTCCGATCCGAGGATTCCGCGGCATGCTGCGGCAACGGCTGTATTTCGCTCATATCCCCAATATAGAGGCGGCAAGCGAAGAATACGTGTCCTCCACACGAAAATCAGGGAATTTTCAGGGACTTCCCATCGGACGTTTCGCGGAGGGGCGGGTCACTTCGCCACGATCTTGGCGTATTCGTCGGCGGTGAGCAGATCCGGCTCGTCCTCGTCGAGTTCGATCTTGAAGATCCAGCCTTCGCCGTAGGGGTCGCCGGTCACGATGCTTGGATCGTCAGCGGCTTCGTTGTTCACGTAGCGGATCGTGCCGGCCACCGGGCTGACCAGTGCCGTGACGGCTTTGGAGGATTCGAATTCCGCCACTTCGTCGCCGGCCTGCACCTGGGCGCCCACTTCGGGCAGGTCGATGTACACGAGTTCGCCGAACTGTTCGGTGGCGTATTCGGTGACGCCCACCATGGCCGGTTCGACGGAGGGATCCACCCACACGTGCTCGTCGGAATATTCGAGATGCTCGGGCACGTCGAGGTTCAGCTTGTTGTCGTTGTCTTCGCTCATGCCGCCCATTGTACGGCATACGAGGGTACGCCCCGCTGGCCGCCGTCCGACGGGCATACGAAATCCGGGCCGATCGGAATCGATATCCGATCGGCCCGGTCGTGTGGGGCCCGCGCTGAAATCAGGGGATCAGCGCACCGGTCCGGACGGCATATCGCCGACCACTTGGACGATGGTACCTTCCGGGCAGTTGTCGTAGATCCACTGGGAATCGGCTTCGTACATGTTCACGCAGCCGTGGGAACCGTAGTGCGCCGGATCGCCATGGGCTATGCCGTAGTTGTTCCAGCTCGCCGTGTGGAAGCCTTCGCCGCCGTAGAAGTAGCTCACCCACTTCACGCCCTTGGACAGGTACCGCGATCCGTCGTCGTTCAGACCGGTCATATCCTGGACCTTGTATTTGAGATAGATGGTGAAGGTGCCCAGATCGGTCTCGTGCTTGCCCGTGGTGCCGGTGCAGACCGGGAAGGTCTTGACGGCCTGGTTGTTGTGGTACACGGTGGCGGTCTGCGCGGAGCGGTCCACCACGATGCGGTATTCGCTCTTCTTCTGCACGGTCTTGAAGTTCTCGACGTCGCCGTCCACCGGGATGGTGGCGCCCTGGCCGTTCTTCAGCGCCTCTTCGATCTTCGGCGCCAACGCGTCCACGTTCTTGACCTTCACACCGTTCACGCCTTTGACCATGGTGGCCAGCACGGTGCCGTTGTCGTCGACGGCGTCCTCTTGGTCGACCGCATCCTGGTTGAGCTGCGCCGGCACCTGCTGCTGCACGAAGGCGGCGATGGCGTTGTCGTCATACGACAGCGACAGCGTGCCCTTCTCGAGATCGGCATCCGACTTCAGCCAGGAGGCCACCGTGTCGGCCGGAATCTGGAAGGTCTTGCCTTGCCCGTTGTCCAGGATAATCGGCGCGTTCAGCCGCGCGTTCGCTTGGTCGGCGATGGTCTGCGCCTCGTCAAGCGAGATCGGGACGTCGATGGTCTCGTACGAAATCGTCACGTTGCTGGTATGTCCCGGATCCTTGACGGCTTTGGAGACCGCGCTGATCACCTTGTTCATCTGCGGCGATCTGCCGCCGTGGCCCTCCACCGCGACGAAAGCGTGCGCGTTGGCGTCGTACGTGGCCGTGGACGGCACCGCCTGGTCGTCTTCCTGAACGAATTTGTTGGTGATGAACGTCCTCAGGGTCGGCTTGTCGGTCTTCGCCTCGAGCGGCACGCTCGTCTTGTCGAACGGGTTGACCTCGTTCACGTATCCGAGCACGTCACGCGAGTCATGCTTGGCCGACAACAGCCGCGAAACCGTTTTGTCGACGTCGACGCTCACACCGAAGTCGGACAGGCTTCCGGAGCAGGAGACGCCGTCGCCGTCCTTGACCGTCACCTTGGTGCGCTCCACCACGGAGTTCACCGTGCTCTTCAGCTGATCGGCGCTCTGGCCGGCCACACTGGAACCGCCGAAGGTCACGCCCGGCGCGGCCTTGTCCTGGAAATACCAGCGGGCGGTGAAGAATCCCGCGATTGCGGCGACCACCAGCACGGCGAGCACGATTCCCGTGATGATCAACGGCAGTTTGCTCTTCTTGGCCACAGTGGCCTTCAACTCGACCGGTTCGATTGGCATGACGGGCTCGGCATTCGCCGGCTGGAACGATTGGTCCGCCGCCAATGGCAGCGGCGGCATAGCGACTGTAGTGGCCCCGGCATCCGACGGCTCCGCCGCATCGGACACGTCGGCAAGATCGAATACGTCGCCGAATCCCTCCTGCTGAGATTGTCCATCGGGGTTCTCCCCTTGCGAAGGAATGCCGGCAAAGTTTCCATCCGTCACATTCCGTCCACGTTCGTCAGACATGTAGTAGTTCCTTATTCACTCTCTGTGCAGCGCATACGGAACAAATAATACGCAGGCGAATGACCAAAGAGGGATGCCGACGATTCCCGTCGGCTACGGCAGGTCGTGGCCGAGCCACTCCTCGATCATGTACCGCGCGATCGTGGCTTTGCCCGGAACCTCCATACGCCCCGAAATCAGCTCGTTCATGTATTCGTCGCGCGTCACCCACCTCGCCTGGAGCGTCTCCTCGCCATCCACGCGCACGTCGGTGGTGACCGCCACCCCCTTGAACGCCATCATGAGCGATGCGGGGAACGGCCATGGCTGCGATCCGAGATATCTGAGCTCGCCGACTTCGATGCCGACCTCCTCCTTGGCCTCGCGCCTGCACGCATGTTCCAGGTTCTCGCCGGCCTCCACGAATCCGGCCGACACCGAGTACAGGCCGGTGTTGCCCCAGGCGCTGTTGTGCTGCAGCAGCAGACGGTCGTCATGGTCCACGATGGCCGTGATCACGGCGGGCTCCACGCGCGGGAACAGCAGGCGTCTGTCGTCCGCCTCGCTGGTGCAGCGCTGCGCCCATCCGCCGAGCGCCGGTTCGACGGGGGCTCCGCAGGTCGGGCAATGGCGCTGCCGGGCGTGCCATACGCCCAGGGAGATGGCGGATGTGGCCTGGCCCGCCTCACGCGCGCTGGCGTGCGGCGCGAAGGCGCGCAGGTCGATCCAGTCGAATCGGGTGGCGGCGCTTTCCAGCAGCGATTTCGTGGGGGTGTTCTGCGCCGGCGCTTCGGCGAATGCGTCGTCCGCCCCGCCGCTCGCCATCGTCGTCGATCCGCCCGCGGCCTCCACGCGCGTCACATCCACGGCGACGACGTGTTCGTTACGCCGGCCGCCGTACGATCCGAGGAACATGGCGAGGGCCGTCGGATGCGACTGCAGTTCCGAGACGACGTACGCCCCGGGCAGCTGGGCAAGGCGCATCTTCACGTTGGCGTAGTCGGCGATCGCCCCTTGGCCGTGGGGCACCGCCACTTTGCCGTCCTTGACGAGGATGACCTTCGTGGCCGGCTCCGACAGCACCTTGGCGAACAGGTCGGGTTCGCCGCGGCGCGACACCTCGTAATCGATGTCCCCCTGCGCGAGCGGCAGGAACGGCAATGTCTGCGTCAACGCCAATGGCGAGAACACGCTCATGGTAGCTTCCCTCTTTCGTCTTTATATATGAAATATATATTTTGAATAGATAAGATATATATCTCGTATATAAGTCTTATATAGTTTTTATATATCACACGGTCGTCGACATGCTATCCGACGCGCTTCACCAGATCCAATAGGGCGTCGGCCACCTGGTCGGGATGTTCGTACGCGCTGAAGTGGCCGCAGTCCGCGATCACCGTCATCGCCACATCGGACTTCGCCATCGCGTCGGCCACCGGCGTCATCACCGCCGGCGGGCTGGACGGATCCTTGTCTCCGCAGATCACGGCGGTCGGCACCATGATCCCCGGCAGCACGTCGTTCAGGTCGGGACGTCCCGCGGCCATGCGCTCACGCCAGGCGATGCCATCCGCCGGCTGCTCGTTGATCCAAGTCTCGAATTGCCTGCAGTATGCTTCCGAGCGCTTCACCGTGGAATCGGCGTCGGACGGCACCGCGAATCCCATCACCGGCTCATGCGTGCCGGTCGTCTCGCAATCCTCGGCGATGGCGACGCGCTTCAGCCGCATGTCCGCGGAATCGGCGTCCCCCTTCGTGTCGCACAAGGCCAACGCGGCCACGGCCTGCGGATGCAGGCGTTGGATGTCGAGGATCAGGTAGCCGCCCATCGACAGGCCCACCCAGATCGCCCGCTCGTATCCGGCGGCGTGCAGCATGTCCACGTATGCGTCCGCCATGCGGTCAAGCCCGTACGGGAACGCGCCGTCCGCATCCTTGCCGCCGCTGTCCTCGTCGGACGGGATGGGTCCCTCGCCCGCGCCGGGCATGTCCGGGGCCCAGATCGCAAAAGGTTTCACGCCTTGTTTCACAGCCTTGCGCTCCAACGCCTCCGCGCATGCGTCCCACATACGGTGGTCCACCGGGAACCCGTGCACAAGCACCACCGGCGTGCCTTCGCCGTCGCAATAGACGGTGTTCTTCAATTCGATTGCCATGTCCGCTCCTCCTGCGATTCCCTTGCTTGCCTACTTGCCGGTCCAGGCGAGCGCCTGGCGCACGATCGTGCCGTAGCCGTTGCTCATCTGCCCGACGAACGTGTCGAGGATGTCGCTGTTGGGGTCCACCCATTCCACGTCGAGCGTCTCGTCCTGCGGCTTGCAGTCACCTGCGATCGGCACCACATAGCACAGCGCGATCGCATGCTGGCGTGGATCGTAGTAGTCCGACAGGCCCGGTGTGGGGAAGAATTCGGCCACGGTGAACGGCTGCAGGCTGATCGGCAGTTGCGGCAACGCGATGTCGCCGAGGTCTTTGGCGATGTTGCGCGCCACCGCTTCGCGGAGTGATTCGTGGTAGAGCACGCGTCCCGCGATGAGCGTGCGTTCGATGCTGCCGTCGTCGCTGACACGCAGCAGCGAGCCGACCTGCGATACGCGGCCGAGGTCGTCGATGCGCACCGGCACCACCACTACGTAGGGGATTGGTATCTGCCGCCGCATGTGGTTGATTTCGTCGGATGGCAGCCATCCGGGCGGGTTGCCCATTCCGCGGATGAAATCCTCCGGCGTAATGTCGTCGAATTCACCGCGATGGCGGTTGGCATCGAAATCGCCCTCGTCGGGCACCTCATCATTCATCACTGGCATGGTTCCATTATCACGCATGGTGGGCGCGTTACGCGAACGGTGGATTCTTCCCATAGCGCAATCCGCCGGGGGCCTGTGCGCGTGGGGCGCGCGGCATTATACTGTGTGCGTATTGTGTGCCACAGCATAGTGCCATCGGCGTTTTCGTTTTGCGGTCTGCTGGTTTCGGTTCGTATAGGGTAAGGAGCATATATGGCGACGCATGCGGTGTCCTCGCAGGATTTCAATCAGGTCGTGGAGTCCAACGATCTCGTGTTTGTGGATTTCTGGGCCACGTGGTGCGGTCCGTGCCGTGCGTTCGGTCCGACGTTCGAGAAGGCGAGCGAGGCGAATCCGGACGTGTATTTCGCGAAGGTGGATATCGACCAGAATCCGGATCTGGCTTCCGCGGCCAAGGTGCAGGCGGTGCCGACGCTGATGGTCATCAAGAACCAGCAGGTCGTCTTCCAGCAGGCGGGCGCGTTGCGCGCTTCCGATCTGGACGATCTGATCGGGCAGGCCAGGGCGTTGGATATGTCCAAGGCGTCTGGCGATTCCGCGGAATGACGGCGACCGGCGCATGTTACGGACGAGTTCCGCGGCGTGCGCTAAACTACAGGTAGTCGCGCATTTTCCGGCGGAACCCCTTTGTGGTCGTGTGCGCTGCGTTGTTCGCAGAGAATCCGCCGAGGCACTGTAAGCGATGTAGGAGCACAATGGCAAGCCATAAAAAACACGCCCAACCAACTACTTTTGCTCTGCCGAGCAAATCCCAGCTGGTGAAGATTGTCGCAACGGTCGCGGCAGTGGGTTTGTTGGCCACCGGCGGCGTCGTGTCGCATAATCTTTACGCCACCGCGGAGAAGACTCCGGCCAAGCAGGCCACCGCGTTCTCCGTCACCGACAGCAATGAGGCCTCCCGTGGCAACGCCCGTGAGGCGCTTCAGGGAGACACCTCGTACGTCACCGTGAAGATCAACGGCAAGTCGCGTGTGGTTCCGGGCACCAATTTCACCGATGTGAAGTCCGTGCTCGACGCCGGAGACATCACCCTTGATCCGGAGGACACCGTCTCTCCGTCGTTGACCACGAAGGTCAACGAAAGCACCGTCATCACTATCGAGCGTGCGGGAGCCTCGGTCGAGGTGACCGACACGGCCATCGGATTCAACACCATCAAGAAGGAGACCTCCAGCCTGCCGAAGGGCCAGGAGAAGGTCGAGACCGAAGGCGCGAACGGCGTGATGGAGACCACGAACCTCGTCACCAAGTCCGGCAGCAAGGTCGTGTCCTCCAATATGATCAGCTCGTTCGTGAAGACGGCCCCGACCGACAAGGTGATTCTCGTCGGCACCGGCTCCACGTCCACACCGTCCACCGCGGCCTCCTCGATCGGCACCACCGTGCCGGCCGGCGAGATGCAGCAGTGGGCCCATGATTATCTGCTCTCCAGCGGCTATTCCGAAGCGGATTTCACCGCGACCGTGTACATCATCAGCCACGAATCCGGCTGGAACGTTTCCGCCACGAACCCGAGCTCCGGCGCATACGGCCTGCCGCAGGCGCTGCCGGGCAGCAAGATGGTGAGCGCCGGCGCCGACTGGGCCACCAACTACCAGACGCAGCTCAAGTGGTTCTGGGGCTATTGCGCGCAGCGTTACGGCTCCATCCAGGGCGCCTACAGCTACTGGCTCGCCAACCACTGCTACTGATGTAAGCACAGAGCGCATTAGGCGCGTATATGGAAAAGCCCCGTTGTTATACGGGGCTTTTCCATATGTGATGATCGTCCGTCAGGCGCCGACGACTTCGGCGTTCTCGGTGACGCTTTCCTTCTTGCGCGGGCTCTTGTGGTGGGAGCCGACCTTCGGACCGCGCTTGCCGACGGTGCCGCTCTTGGCGGTCTCCACGTCGAACACGATCACCCGCTCGTCCGAATAGTACTGACCGTCCAACGCGTAGAACGCGATCTTGCTGGGATCGTCCAGTTCGGGGAAGTCGAAGAACTTCTGCGTGGCGACGAGCAGGTCGACGTTGCGCAGCGTCACCGCGGACGGCTCTCCCGGCTTCTTGGTGGCGAAGCGCAGTGCGCAATCCTCCTTCTCGCCGCATGCGGTGATCGCGAATTTCTTCTCGTTGTAGTTCACCAGCACCTTGACGTACTTCGGATACCCCAGCAGCGTGCTGACGTTCTTGGAGAACCGCACGGATTCAAGCATGACCGTCATGGTCAGCTTGCCACCAACACTTTCACCGACTTCTTGAAAACCACTCAGAACGGACATGCATATCCTTCCCGCACAATGAAAAATAACTACCGGAAAATACTGTACATCATTTTGTAATTTATGACGAATCGGCGCTACACTCCCCCTAAGGGAATATGCCGGCAATTACCTTCACGGGATCAGGAAGTCTTTCACCGTCAACGAACATGCATAATTCCGCATACGACGGCATGGAATCGATGCCCCGCCATGAGTGTGCGGGAGTATCAGTAGTTGTACGTCACCTCATTGGTCATCTTGCCGCACGGCGTCTGGTCGAGCTTCAGATCGGACGTGGCCTTGTCGGACACCGTCACGTCGAACTCGTACGTCACGCTTTTGCCTGGAGCGATATACGCCATACTGGAGTTCAACGACTTGCCATCCATGGTGGCGTCACGTTGGTCGTTCACCTCGCCGGTTGTGGTAATGGCGCCGCGAGACCCTCCGGCGGGCGCGTAGATCAGCACACGCTGCGCGGACGTTCCCGCCGGGGCGACCGGCGAACCGTTCACGCCCTTTTGCACGCCACCGAGGATGTAGCTCGTGCAGGTGGCCATCTCCGCGGCGGTCAGACGGTTGGTCAGCGTGTATTTCACGTGGTACGTCTTGCTGCCGGTCTTTGTCACTTCGCTGGTGCGGTCGATGTACCATCCCATCTTCGACGGGTTCTGTTCGCTGATGTAGATGCCCACTTCCGGATCGGTTTCGCTTTCGGGCGCGTTCTTGGCAAATCCGGCGCCCTGGAAGTACTTGGCCTCATCCTCATGGAACGTGTAGGCGTAGAAATGGCGGTTTTCCGCCAGATCGCCGATGCTTTGCGCCACTTTCAGCATCTTGTCCACGGTCATGTTGCCGAAAGCGCCGTCCATCACGGTTTTGGCGATGTATTCGAAATACCCGTCCTGCTGTTCCACAGGAACGTCCTTGTAGATGGTGTTGAGCATGTATTCGGCAGTGTTCTCGCCGGTGAGCACGGTGCCATCGGCCAGCGTCACCGGTCCGTTGATCTCCACCATCTTCTGGATGAACACCGGGTCGATGGAGATCATGCCGTCGATATCGCACGCGTACGGGGAACGCTGCCATGCGGCCTTCAGCATCTCCGCGTTACGTGAGACGTCCGGCACCGCGAACGTGTCTCGCACGTCGAATGAGAATCCCAACGGCTTGTCGAACACCGCGTGCTCCTCGCTGGTGCCGTTGTTGCCGTTGACGAATTCGCCGTTCGGATGGAAATCCCCGACCGTGATCTTGCCGTTGTCCGCGGTCATGGTGCCGAGCGATCCGACCAGACCGCCGCCGGAACGCTGCTCGGATGTGGTCTGGGCCGCGAGCAGGTATGTGCGCGCGCCATTCTGGCCGAGGAACGACGGCAGCATATGCGTAGCGTTGCTCACCTGCTTCACGAGATCGGCGATGGTGTCGAACTGCTGTTTGCCTTGCAGGTAGGCGTTCCGCACCATGCCGATGTTCGGTTCGGCCAAGCTGTTGTATTTGCTGCTCTGCCGCTGCACCTGCCGGTTGAGCTTGTCGAAGCTCCCTTGCGTGTCGGCGATCGGCTGCAGGTTCAGCTGCCCGTCCTCGCCGGAGAGATTGGCGTTGGCGAGCTGCTGCACCGCGCTGGTCAATGATGGCAGCGTCTGCTGGGCAAGATCGTCCACGATCTCCGTCATGCCCTGCACCGTGGCGATATCGCTGCCGACGAACGGCATTTTCGCTGCCACGTTCCACAACGCGCCATGTGCGATGCTTCTAGCCTGCACCGTCTCCTGCTGGGCCTGCTTGATGGCGCTTTGTGAGGCCGCTGCGTCCTTGAGCTTGGACGAGTCGCTGATGACGGACAGCGAGGAGATGGCCTGCGATTCGTGCGCCTTGACTTCCTTCGCCTGCTTGAGCAGCTGCACGCCGAACACCGCTGCGATCGCGGCCAGGACGATGAGTACCGCCAGTACGATCAGCGTCACGTTCCGTGCCGTATGCTTTTGCGTAATCCGTGCCGCATGGGCCTGTTGATGCCGAGCCATGCCCCTCCTTGCTTGTCTTCATCCGGGCCGTTTCCGCCCAAACAACCTACTGGGCACGGCACTATCAGCCGCGCCCAGTAGCGTCATGCCATATCTCAGGCTCAGTGGTCACTCTTCCGGAGTCTCGGAAGGAGTGTCAGTTCCACTACCGGAACCACTGCCGGAGCCGGATCCACCACCGGACTCGCTGCCGGAGCTTCCGCCACCGGTTTCGGAACTGGATCCACTGCCGGATCCACCGCTGGAGCCGGAGCCTCCGGAGCTCGAGCCTCCACTGACCCCGGAACCACCGGATCCACCACCGGACTCACTGCCGGATCCACCACCGGATCCGGAGCCACCGGCTCCTCCACCAGTGGAACCACCACTACCGTTCAACCTACCAGTGCCATACTGTGGCCACTGATAATAGTTGCTATTGCCGTAACGATTGGTCGTCGTACCGTTCGTGGTGCCGTTGTTGGTGTTGGACTGGGCATTGGCGGCCGACAATGCGTCGATCGATTCGTTCACCGAATCGGAATTCGAGGAAATCGACTTCGTGGCGTTCTGCATGGCAGTGATGTCGGTGCTCTTGCCGTCGAGCAGCTTCTGCGCGTCGGCGATCGCCTGGGAAAGCGCATCGCGGGTGGACTCGTCGGCCACCATGCCCGCGGAATCTTCAAGCAGTGTCTGCGCGTCGGCAATGGCCTTCTGCAATGCGGTGCGCGCGTTGTTCACCTTCAGCGTCTGCTGGCTCTTCTTCACCGCCTGCGCAGCGTCGGCAACGGCAGTGGCCTGCTTCTTCATGGCGCTGATCTGCTTGCTCATATCGCGGGCATGGGAACGCAGCACGGATTCGGAAAGCAGCACCGAGCATCCGCCGATATCGCCATATTTCTTGGCTTTTTCCACGGTCTGGTTCAGAGCAGTCAGCGTAGTCGCATCGGCAACCTGGCCGGCCGTAAGCGCCTGCGCGCTTGCCGCCTGTTGGATCGCCTTGTCCAGCGACTCGCTGGTCTTGGTGTACTTGTTCCGGGCTTTCTCGCATACCGAAACGGCAGCCGTCTTCTCCCGGGACGCAAGTTTGGTGCGTGCCACGACAATGCCGGCAATGATTATGGCCACCGCCGCCACCGCGGCGACAATACCCAGCACCGTTTTCTTGGTCCGCGAAGGCTGCGGGGTCTGCTTGGGTTGAGTTGGGACGATCTTCAGCGGATCATGTTCCGGATCTTCTTTGGCGAGCTCTTCCAAGTCGGTTATGGCGTCTGGAGCGCCAATGACCTGGGTGGCTTCCGCATCGGGATTGTCTTCGGTCGGCGTGAGCAATGGCAGGGAGGTCGTCTCCTGCACGACCGTCGGCGCATCCGCACCGGCATCCGAGGATGCGGTCTGCGCGTCGGGCATTGCCGTGGTCAGGGGCATCGTCTGCGTCAGTGCGGACGATGTGACGGTACGCGGTTCCGCCGAAGGCGTATCGGAGGAACCGTGTTCGCCCGCCGAATCGACGGGCTGCAGTTTGGGGAAGGTGAGTGGGGGGATATCCCAACTGGTATCCACCACATCCCGGGATATGTCGGTCAGGATACCCTCCACTGGCTGGGAATCGTTGTTCTCAGTTGCCATACCACCCTCATTCCATGGAGAAGGGGACCGTCAGTGCCTCTTCTTCCCTTTTGCGCGATGATTGCTGCGCGGCGCACCGTCTTCATAATAGTAGTAATAGTTGGAGTGCGCGTTGGTCTTCTTCGGATCTGCACGATTGAAGATGAAGCCGAGCACTGGCACCTGGGCCACGGCAAGCGTATCGGCCGCCTCCTGCAGGGTCTTCTTCTCGCACACGTCACGGCTGACGACCAGCAGCAGACCCTTGGCCCAACGTCCGAACACGGCGCCATCGTTGGACACGCTCAGCGGAGCGGTGTCGATGATGACGTAGTCGTACTGGGTCAGCGCCTGTTCCACCATGAGCTTCATGGTTTCGGAGTTCAGTAGCACGCCGGCGTTCGCGGGCCTCTTGCCGCCGGGCAGGATGTGCAGATTCGGCTTCCAATAGCTCTGTACGACGTCCTTCGGGCTCATCTGGCCGGACAGCACATGCGCCAGGCCGGCGGCGCCTTCGATGCCGAGATGGTGGGCCACGGACGGATGGCGAAGATCGGCGTCGATAAGCAGCACCTTGGCTCCATCCTCCGCAAGTGCCACCGCGGTATTGATGGACATGGTGGTCTTGCCTTCGGATGGCTGCGCGGAGGTGAGGACGATCAGCTGGCCCACGCCTTCGGTGCGGTCGGTCTGCAGGAATTCGATATTCGTATGGATACGGCGGAATTCCTCGGCGATGGCGCCATTAGGCTGGCTCACCAGCACCGGACGCTTGTCTTCCAGCGAAGCGTCCACAGGAACGGAGCCAAGGGAGGACGCTTTGACGACGCCTCGCACGTCGGACGGCTCTTCGACCCTGGTGTTGAGCAGGTCCTTGATCAGCGCGGCGAACACGCCCACGATCAGGCCAAGCACCACGCCCACGGCCAGATACAGGGCGGTCTTCGGAGACGACTTGGTCAACGGGGTGCGCGCCTTCTGCACAATGGAGACTTTCACCGGAGACGTGTCGCCGGTGTACAGATCGCCCTCGATCACCGTTTTCAGCGACTTCGCCACGGCGTTGGCGATGTCGGCGGCCTGCTTCGGATCACCATCCACCACGGCGATGTTCACGAACGCGGTGTTGGTCGGATTGGTGACGGTAATCTGGCCGGCGAGATCGTCGACGGTCTCATCCAAGCCAAGATCGTTGATGACCGGCTTGAGTACCTTCTCGGTGGTGGCCAGCGTCGGATACGAGGTGATCTGGTTAGAGATGTAGGTACCGCCGGTGGACTGCTGGCTGATGCTTTCCCCATCCTGGGAAGCGTTATAGGTGGCCATGGTCTGGGCCGTCGCCGTATACTTCGGCGGCGCCAGGAACGTATACGCGCTCACACCCGCAACCACAATTACGAAAGCGATAATCATGGTGAGCAAGTGCTTGCGAATGATTTTCAGCAGATCCATGAGGGTGATGCCGTCATCCGCTTCCTCAACTACCCCCGGGGAAGCGACGGAATGCTGAACATTAGTGCTCTCTGCAGAAGCCACTGAATTCTCCATCTCACTCTTTTACTACACAGCTTC
>ERZ808246.645-NODE-645-length-27895-cov-5.183513_pt1 | contig 27895 bp, 14 predicted proteins | sample MGYA00521083_ERZ808246 | MGnify/ENA primary metagenome ERZ808246 (study PRJEB31516, sample SAMN03275577) | gut metagenome | biome: mammalia-associated habitat; material: feces | host: Papio cynocephalus | place: Kenya | collected 2012-07-07 ...
AGGCTCTGCTGTATCTGGGGATAACTATATCCACGGAATTATGCAGGTACGCCAATAGTTTTTATATTTTATAACTATGAATTACATATGCTTTGATGAACTAGCTGTTTGAAAAGATAGCGACATAGGTAGAGATTGCAAATGTCATGATGATGATGATTCTATAGTTTGAATCATGTGAGGATATATAATAGCAAAAAAGGACTTGCAAGCCGCAAGTCCTTTTTTGCTATAGATAGGAGTTCGTTTATCTCATTATATATTGTTTAGCTGCCATAAATGCTTTGGCACCTGCTAAATCATCTGCATCCATCTTTAATAGGGTCACATTGGTCAAATAGTTTGCTTGTCCTGCAGGGTCAGAAGTTGGCTCATTTGTTGTATAAAGCAGAAAAGAAATACCAATGATGTCTAAACTTCCAATCTTTCCTGTCAATGGGGCATATACAATGTCACCATTTTCATCTTGCATGACATCAAACTTAAAATTGCCAATGATGTCTGTTGATAGATAAGGATAACTATCAGAGGCAATGAACGACGAATAAACATAATAGGTGTTCAGGTATGAACCGATAGCTTGGAGATTTGATATTTTTAAAGTCAAAGTCTCGTCATCAAACTCTATGCCGTATGAGTAATTGATATCTGGCAAAGAGAGATAGTACAAGTTTTTCCATTCAAAGATTCTTGCTCGATACATCTCTACCTGATTTTTTTGATTGTATCCCATCAGTACATAGTCCTCTCCGAGGAAATTGTCTTCAAAACTTCCTTGCAAGATTTCTATAGTTTTCTTGAATTGGTCTGTACCAAATGTGATAATTCCTTTGCGTACGTTGTCAGTGTTGTTTTCTGCAACGTTCATTCGGATACTGTCCCCGTCAATAGTCGGTGTAACCCATTCAGGAGTACTGAATATTTGAAATCCTTCATTGTTGACAACACCTTTAGCATATTCGCCTCCTTTGTTTGAAGCCACGATATTACCATCGCTGTAAGAGAATACCAAACCTTGTTGTGATACGTTGACTACTGTGGAGTCTGTCTCGGAAGCCTTGATGACTATAGTGGTATTTCGGGATTCTCTTGATTTGTTTGCTCCTGCAGCGAAACTAACAGTTTTCCCCTCTGTAGTTACTGATAACCAACTGTCGTTTGAATATGCTTTTGAGATGTCTTTGTTGACGGTTATTGTTTGGGCGTCACCAGCAGCCTTTAAATCTGTTTCTGCTGATACCACTTGGATGCCATTGCTGTTTGGATTGATTTCACCTTCTCCATCATTGCAGGATGATAGAAATAGTGCTGCAATAGCTATGACATATGATAATGTTATCTTTTTCATAATTCTCAAATGTTTTTATTCTTCTACTTTTGTAAGCCCTTGTAGGTAGCTGTACATGAAATAAACTTGAATTTGTCCAGAGGAATTGGTAACCAAATTGCCACTACTGCTTACAGGCAGTACAACCAAAGTTGTAGCATTAGGATCTTCCCCTTCAATCTTGTATTTATTATTATCAGAATCGTATGAAATATTGAAGCCGGTTGCGCTAAAATAGCTGTCATTTGTCAGAGTACATACTAACAAGTAAGGATATTGACCTGTAGGGTCTGCAATAGCCTGATATGGAATATATATATTTCCAGTTAAAGGACTAAAGGAAGCTTCCAAGTCAAATCCTATTTTGCTGCCACTCTTGGTTACATAATTGATAGTGGCAGTCAGTGTGGATTCTGACTTTTGATTGATGAGTGTAGTGTTTTCTGAGAAGGTAAGAGGGAACGTTTCGATTTCATCGCTTTCTCCTTCTTCTTGTGCTTTCTTCTTTATGTATGAAACTTCCCAATCACCATAATATGTGTTAATCTTCTTATAACCTGGAAGTTCATAACTCATACAAATCACACTGCCATCTTGGGAAGTCAATGATTGGCTTTGTGTATTCCAATTAAGGTTTTTTACTTTCTTTCCTGCTATAATCATAGAGTCTTTGAACTCAATGCCTTCCTCTGTGGTGGTATATGCGGTTGTAGTTGTGTTATTTCCTAACACACCAATATAAGCACGTCGACTGGCAGGGTCAAAATAAATACCTTCAGGATTGTCACTGTTCTCTACGTAAAAATAATTCATGGAATGGAAAATGTTCTGCATCTTGTCTATGCAACTTTTCCAATCCTTGTTGGCATCCATACGAGTCAATACCATTTTGTTGCCCCATTTTCTTCCTTTGACAAAGATAGAATCTTGTGTAGCACGCATGATAACAAACTCATAGTCGCCTTGTTCACCAGTAACATCGTCTTGATATGGCTGTGCCAAATAATGCATAATGGTATTGTGAGTATTGAATGTCAAAACAGGACCTTCTCCTCTTATCACATCATAGCTTGATTCTGTTACCATATCGCTTGGTGCAATATCTGAGGAAACATATGCTTTCCCATTGACGAACTTCATAAACATAGTATAGCCACCACGATTATAGTTCTCTCCTGTGTAATAGCGCATTTCCCAGCCATTGGTAGCACTTTCTAGTAAAGCTCTGTCTGCATCAACAGCTTCTTGGATTCTTTGTGCTGCTGACTTGTTGAAAATCTCATCATCGTCTTTTTGACATGACTGTAATGAGAATAATGTCATAAGAGCGATAATGGTATATAAAAATTTCTTCATAATAATTCTAATTTAAATGTTCCAAATCGAGTGTTTTCATCTCTGACGCACGACGTTGGATGATGTCTCTTAATTGATCAATGTCCAACCCCCAAGATTCTTCCATGTATTTACGGATAATTTCCAGTTTCTGATTGATGATGGCTGCCCCTTCGGTTCCTGCAGTTGTCAAATCTGCTTCCCATTCACTTTTAGAAGAAGTGATGTATGTGGACATCGTTTCAGCAAAATCATCATCAGGTTGGCTCATGGCGTATTTTGTGATGAATCCTTTTTGTTGTGCATATGTTACCGAGTATAAATACCAGTCATTACTTCTGTAATCTCCTTCCGAAATCAACTTGAAGTTTGTATCGTAAGGTATTTTTTGATGTAGGATGTGAGTGAACTCATGGTGCATCGTATGGAAGTAATACTCATTGAGACGATGATAGTAAGCATCGGTCTGAATGCGGCTTTCATCAATGTCATTAATCTTGTACAAGGTAACTTTCAAACCACCTTCTGCAGTTCCGACAGTCTCTGTATTGTTGCTGTTGTAAGCAGAAGAACCTATGAAATGGATGATTCTTGGTCCATTTGCTTTGACAAAGTTTTGACCTACTGCTTCATTGTAAGCATCAAACCAAAGATATTTCATGAGAATAGCGATTTTGGCAGACTTGCTGGAGTCGGCAGGAACCAACTGGTAAGTCATGTCAGATTCTATATCCTCCATTTTATATTTTACATCTATGTTATAGGTGGATGTATAGTTCTTTTGCAACCATAAATCAAAAGCGTCTCGCTGTGGTGATGTCGTAGGGAAAATGGTCTCAGATGAAATCTTGTCATCATCTGAGCACGAAACCATTCCCATGGTTAGCAAGAATAATGCTATATATATTGCTTTTTTCATATTTGTGATTCCCTTTCTTTATTTGTTTCTTGGATTTGGAGTCATTCCTGCGGTGATAGCATCCTGTGGTATTTGGATGGCTCTACGAGGATCGTCTTTAGTCAACGTGTCAGTAACAGCCTCAACTTGTTGATTCATGTTGATGCGGCGACGGTAAATTTCAATACCATATCGCTTGACATCTTGCATACGTAATCCTTCATGAATTGTGATGAGGCGTCTCAACTGAAGAATACATTGGAGAAGTGGCTCTTCTGTTTCTACATCAATTGTAAAGTTTGTGTTAAATTTCTTCTTAGGTGTTGGATTCGTAGGAGTATAATAGCTGATACCATTATAGAATTCCTTGATGCCGTCAAGAGTTAGTTGAACGCCATTTTTTGTAAACTTAGATAATTCTGTGTTTACATCAGCCAAAGCTTTGTCATATTGTTTGAGTAAAGCGTATGCTTCTGCTCTGACCATCAAGGTTTCATCCATATTAAAAGGTACAAACTCTGTGTGTAGGTAACCTGAGCCAGTTTGTTCGTTGACATATTCTATCAAGGCAGGAATTTTGCGCAGAATATGACGAGCAATGGCATCGTTAGTGAAAACTTGGTATCCCATGACAGTGTTGCAGTTTCCCCAAGGACCGTCAGCTTCCAAGGTTTCAGTTTCAGAGACAAGTCTTCCATGTGTATATTTGTCTCCATATCCATATGCGCCACATACCATTCCCCAATCCGAATATACAGACTGCAGCAATATATTAGCATTGTTGGTAGAACTAATATAAGCATTTGGTTGAACATTGTCATTGGCAGAGAGGGCATTCCATGTTTGCCAGTCGCGAAGATTGGATGAAGGATTGTTTCCTAACACTAAACTTGCGTATTTGATGGCTTCGTCGTATTTCTGATAATAAAGGAAGAAACGAGCAGCAAAGGCATAGGCTGCATTCTTTGTAAAATGAAATTTAGGATGGTCGTAAGTGTTAGTGACCAAAGACATTCCTTTCAGCAAATCTTCCTCGATTTTAGTGTAAGTGTCAGATAATGTGCCGCGCTCGTGGTGTTCTCCTACGTGTTCATCTACCTTTTCTGGATAACTAATGCCTAAATTTTGGTCTGCAGTAGTCTTGTCGTATGCATTGCAGAACACGTTGGTGAGTGTGAAGGCAGCATATGCTCTACAGAGCAATGCTTCTCCTAATTGTGCAGAATAGTCTGACTGGTTAGGCTGTTTTTTGATGAATTCAATAGCTAAATTGGCAGAAGATATTGCTTTGTTTTCTTTTTGCCAGATATTATTTATGCCGTCATTTGCTGTAGCATCGATATCATCCCAGCTGTATGCTTGTATCTGAAAGCGGTCAGCCGCACCATACGAGGTGTTTCTGTACTCGTCTGTATTGTCGGAATACATTTCTAGAAGATATGCTGGATAGATGTCTGGATAGGCACTTACAAGCAATGAAGCTACATCATCCTTGTTGCTTAAGTTCATACGGTTGTCGGGAGATTTTTCTAAGAAATCGTTACATGAAACCAAACTTACGAAACTTAAGGAGAGTAAGCTTATTTTTATATATTTATTTATAGTATTCATATTTTTTCATATTTAGAATCCTGCTTTTACAGTTAAAGTGAATTGTCTTGGAAGTGGGGCTGATACACCACCTGCACGGAAGAACTCTGGGTCTTGCCCGTTCAATTTCTTGTCTGCATAGAGCAAGAACAAATCTGTGCCTTGCAGTTTCAAAGATAAACTTTTCAGTGCAGTATGTGTAAACCACATAGAAGGGAAATCGTATGACAAGGAAATCTCCTTCATTCTGATGAAATCACCTTTTGCGACACGAACGTCGGAATAGTTATATGCATTGTAACCTAATTCCAACTGAGTGTTGTCGTGGTACTGTCTGTAAGTCAAGATAGTAGGTACATTTGTTAATTTCTCCTCTCCACCTAATCTGTAACGATTCTTGAATTCCTTGGTCATAGAACTTAAATCATTATATTGAGCGGAGAATATAGGATCCAAACGAACTACATTTCCAAATGAATATGTCATGAATATATTCAGGCGGAATCCTTTATAGGCAAAGATATTGCCAAAAGAACCTGTATAGGTCGGATCTGTAGGACCTTCGTACTTCAAATAACCATTATTGGTGCGTTCTTGAAAATTTAAGTCGGTTGAGGTAATCTCGCCTTTTTCATTGAGGAAAGTTGGATAGCCATTTTCGTCCAATCCCATGAATGGTATTGAGAACAAAGCTCTTACTGGATAGCCTTTCTTGGCAAAACCATTGCCTTGGATATAATCCATGGTGGAAGCTTGTGTCATCAAATCTGTTACCTCATTGACTGCATGTGAATAAATCAAATTGGTGGTCCAAGAGAAATCTTTGGTTTGGATGTTTTTAGTCGTAATACTCAATTCTTCACCGTGTGATTTCATAGATGCGATATTCGTGTATTCTATATTGTCTCCACGTCCTACAGCCTCAGTTATTTTTGCACCAATCAGGTCGTAGTTGTTACGCTTATAAACATCAAATGTTACATTGATTCGGTTGTTGATAAAACCTGCGTCGATGCCAAAGTTGAACTCATGTTTCTTTTCGTATGTTAAGTCTTTGTTGGCAAAATCTACCGCCTTGATACCACTTTCTTTATCGCTAGTGAAAGGGCGATATACATTGTATGCTCTTAAAATATGAGTAGAGTTGGTTATGTCGGCAGGACCTCTGTCGGCAGTCAAACTGTATGATGCTTTCAAGGTCAGGTGTGACAACACTGAACGTAGTTGAGAGAAGAATTTCTCTTCATGTACGTTCCAACTACCTGAAATATTCCAAGTAGGGAGCCATTTGGCATCGCTTTTTTGACCAAATTGGTTGGTTCCCTCGTAACGGATGGTTCCATTGAGATTGTATTTTCCTTTGTACGAGTAGGTGGCATTACCAAAGAATGCGGCACTGCGATAGTTGGTGTTGCTCAAGCCATAATAAGAATCGCCTTCTTCCAAGCCTTTTTTGAAGAATTGATATACGTAAGATGCCAATTCTCCCTTGGTATATTGCAAACCTGCGCCATTAAACCAAGTTTGGTTGCGCTCAATGCTGTTTGCTTCCATTCCGCCAAATACATTGACTATATGGATTTTGTTGAATGTGTGGTTGTAATTAGCAGTCAGTCTAATGTCGTAACTTGTCATTCGATTGTCTGTTCTTTGATACAAACCACCTTGTGGTAATACAGATATTGGCAAGGCGTATGGGTCATCTGGGTCTTTGTAAAGAAATGAGTTGTTATCTCTTATTTGAGAGTTCTTCATCGAACGATAAGCCTGCGCCTGATTAGAATTATCCGTCACATTGTGTTCTTGTGTTGTGCTTGCATATTTGATTGCACCCAACGCAGAAAGTTCCAAATCATGGATGGGACTGTATTTTACTTCCATTTGGAATTTTGTATCCACTACATTCAAATCAATGTAGTTGTTGTTCAACTCATTGAAAATGTTGAATGGTGCATAGTTTGCTACATAATATGTATAAGGATCCAATGCTCTGGAAGAATTCAATGCGTATGAGAATGGATTAATGTCAAATTGGCGACTAACCTGACCTGATGCAACATCTACATCTTGGCTCATTGTTCCAGGGGCTTTCTGCTTACGGTAGGATGCTGAACCAATGATATTGACAGAGAGATTGTCAAGAATATGATGCGTAACATTGAAATTACCGGTATATCTATTAACTTTGCTGTCTTTATACCATCCTGGATCTAACATAGCACTCATAGAGGCATAATAGTTAGATTTCATGGTACCACCACTTAAACTGACAGAGTGGTTTTGCATGATTCCGTTTGAAAAAAGGCGGTTAAACCAGTTGGTGTTTCTTTGCTCTGCGCTCTGCAGGTAAGCATTTTGTGCTTCTTGTGTGTTCGCTAGTTCAAACTGACCAGTTGTTGGATTAAATGTATCGATAAGTTCATACATCTTACCATATACACCGTAGTTCTTGCTGTTGAGTACGGTGGATAAGTTCAGCCATCCTTTGTCTTTCAACTCTTGGTAGATACCCATTTGCTCTTGAGAGTTAAGGATGTTAAAGTTGCTGTAGCTTGGTTTCAAACGAGTTGTAAATTCTCCAGAGTAGTTAATGTGTGCTTGTCCTGCACGTCCTTTCTTTGTGGTGACGACAATCACACCTGCCATAGCTCTGGCACCATAGATAGAAGTGGCAGAACCATCCTTCAGAATTTGGAAACTTTCAATATCGTCGGAGTTAAGACCAGCAATCGCTGAAGAAACCAATGTCTCTGCATCACCTGATGAAAGGGCATCAGCACTAATATCGGTTACGTCTTCCATGATGACTCCATCAACCACCCATAGAGGTTTGGAACTACCATAAATGGAAGTTGCGCCACGAACACGAATCTTAGGGGCTGTACCGAATGTACCAGAGACGTTCTGAACGGAAACGCCGGCAGAACGACCTTCCAATGAACGACTGATATCAGCCATACCACTAATCATAGTTTCATCGGCTTTCAATTGGTCTGTTGCACCAGTAAAGGTACGGCGATCCATCTTTGACATACCAGTGACAACGACCTCGTTCAGTGTTGTGTTGGATTTCAGGGATATTGTCATGCCGTCTTTGGGCACCAAGGTTTGAGCTTCCATGCCAATGTAGTTGACTTTGATTTTTCCACCTACTGGAACTTCGATGGTAAACTTGCCGTCAATGTCGGTGACAGCAACATTCTTGCTGTTGGGTACGGAAATGGTAGCTCCTATGGCAGGTTCTCCATCTTCCTGAAGGATTACTGTACCCGTAACCTTTCGGCTCTGAGCAGAGATTGTTCCTAATAGAAGAAACAATCCTGCCAATAAGCACATGAGTCTTTTTTCCATAAATTCTTTTTTATATATTCACAAAGTAGTAATTATTTCTTGATAACTTTAAAAGTCTTGCCATTTGCTTGGCGAACAATATACACTCCTTGATGATGAGGTTCGTTTATTTTCTGACCATTGAGATTGTAGAGAGAAACTTTACCAACTTCTTGGGTGTTGTTAATCTTCTCTATAGATGTAGTTTCGCCAACGGAAGTCATGCCAGATTCACCACGAGTGTAGAGAGCTGTAATCTGATACTTGCTGTCTTTATTACCCATGTCATCTGTGTAAGTTGTTGCATTAGCGTCAAGAGTGGCAATTTTCTCTCCATCACGATATACATTGTAGCCCAAGAACTCTCCGTCCCCAACAGTGTAGGTGATGTCATCTATCTGAATCATAAACAGGTCATTTGCCGTATAATTAATAGCAAAATACTTGGCTCCTTCTGGTAAGTCGCACGTTACCTCTGTCCAATCAGCAGTTGTTGTTCCGTATTTGACCTCTTCTCCACTGCCTGCAGTGGTGAAATCCTTAGGGTCATTGCCTGATGTGGAGTAGTAAACGCTATATGGCTCCTTGAAATTTGAGGCTGGGCCTTGTACCCAAAATTTGATGGTTTGTGCTTGACCTGTCAAAATAGGCGAAATCAACCAGTCGTCAGCAGCTACATCCATGTCTTCTGCAGGTGCAAAAGCTGCTAAGCATTGGTCACCTGAGTGAGCCGTAATGTAAGTATAACCAGTAACTCCTGCAATGGATGGAGTTGTCTTCTTTGTATTGAATACAATATAGGCGTATGCTTCCTCGGCGTTAGGAAATTCAATTCGTCCGATACCACTCTCTGACAATGCAGTGGTTACAGGAATTGCTGTAGTCCAGGCATCATCTCCATCATACACTTTCCAAGGACCGATGTTGTTGATGATGAAAGGCTCATAGCTTTCAAAGTCATCGATGATGGTCTCTGTTTTGTAAGCTGGTTTGGTCCATGTGAGATTCACCCCACTTTCACTTGATTGGCTTTTCAGGTTTGTAGCCTTGGTGAGTGTTGGCTGTGATAATTGCAAAGTGGTGATGTCGCTCAGGTTGTTCGCTTCAAACTCATCTCCATCATAAATGATTTTAGCTTGAAGCTTGCAGGCATCAATACCTACCTTTGGCGCAAATTTCAAATATGTTGTAGTGTTCTTTTGAGCTTTTAATTTTGTCTTGAAGGTCTTGGAGGCAATTTCTTCCTCGTCAGCATATAGCTTTACGGTAAAGTTCTTGGCCTCTTCTGTTCCATAGTTGTATATTCTGGCTGTGGCAGTATTGTTTTCTCCTCCAATGGCTTTTGTAGGCGCATTCAATTTAATAGCAAGGTCTTTGTTGTAAGCGTCACCCACAGACACATTGTCTATATAGATTTCTTGAACTCCATGGTTCTTGCATCTGAATTTTATATATATATAAGGTGTGTCTTTGTACTTGCTTAAGTCTATAGTGACGGTATTCCAACCTGTAAAAGTCATGTCCGAAGGTTGAAGATGCTTCACCTCTTCTGCTTCCGCCTTGCCAGGCTGGACGACCTCTACATAGATGTCGCCAGGATATGAACCTGTTGCGGTGTTTTTTAATGTGAATTGATAGCTAAATCTTAACTTTGGCGTTGTGGTGCCTTTTAGGGAGATTTTTCCTGTGTTAAGGCTTTCTTCCGTGTCTTCACTTGTTACAAAACCTTGGCAACCACCGTCTTCATCTTGTGATTTGCTTGTCCTCAATTTGAAAGTAGAGAAAATTTCTGTTGTCTCTGTCCACCAATAGTAAGGAGTCGTTCCGTCCGAGAAACTATCTCTGAATGGAGAGTCGTATGCCTTTCCTACAACCAAAGATGGCATGTTGTAAGTTTTGCAACTACTTTCTCCTGCATCGCTAACTGCAGTGACGGCAAAAGTCCATGTTTGTTGCTCGCCATCAAAGTTGTTGTCAAGTGAATAAGAATTTCCTTTTAGGTTGGAAGCCAATAATGTCTTTTTATATTGATTGTCGATGGAATATATATTGTATGTAACCTTGTTGGCATCAAAATAATGTCCATTCTTACCTGTTGTAGGGGCTTCCCATGTGAGGTCAATTTTATAGCCGTTGTCGATAGCTTTGGCTGTTTCTACTTCGTTAGGTGTATCAATGCCTACATAAGTGGAAGCCGCTGTGTCCAGCCCCTCGCCGTATTTGTTGAAAACGGTTACGGTGTAAGTATTGTCCTTGATTCTTGCCTCCTCGTCTGTTATTTGGTAAGCCTTTCCTTTTTCGGGGGAGCTGATTGTTGCAACAATTTTACCATCATCCCTTGTTACGACAATCTTAGACAAATCTTCAAGAGCAGTGCCTCCAAGATTCGTATTAGGTGTCGTAAATTTTATGTTTGCTTTTAATATGCCATCTTCTGCAGGGGTGACAGTTAAATTATTGACTTGGTTTGGAACTCCTGCCTTATATTTCTTCTCAATAATAACATCATCAAAATATTGGCGGCCATATTCTCTTCCTTGTTTTTTTTCTTCTGCCTTTCCTAAACTGGAGGCATGAAATGCAATCTTGTATTTGCCTGTTTCTGTAACATTGATTATTCTTCTGACAGGTATAAGGGTGTTGCTCTTAGGTACTTCAATGTCTGAGTTTATTTTTGTGTATGTATCAGGATTGTTTCCTTTTCCGTAAGAGATTTGTAGAAACTCGTATAACTCAGAGTGGGTTGCTCCTCTTACCTTATAAGTCAACTCATAGACCCAACCACCTTCCAACTCCAATTCTGGTGTGATAAGCCAGTCACTAATAGGGGCTTCGTTGGTTGTGTATTCATTACAAGCAGCTCCTTCGTCAAGAAACCATTTTTTACCATCGCCATCCTCATCCATGTTGAGCATAGTGTTAAATGCACTTTCATCATCAAATGTTTGCTTGTAGATGACTTGAGAGAATCCCTCTGTAGGTATCAACGCTATTGTTGTCGAGAACAAAAACGTAGTAAGTAATCTTCTCTTTTCTTTCATAAACTTACAAAAAATTAGTTAATAATGGGCGCAAAATTACAAATTGTTTTTGAATTTGCAAAATAATGGGCAAAATATTTGAAGTATATGTATATAAATTAGACAAATTGTTTGCGATTTTGTGAAAATACAATAGTTTTGTCTTATGTGTCTGCCAAAAATAATTATTTTTGTGATAAAATATAAGATTTTTAAGTAAAACCCTTTTAAATTCATTTTTTATTGCTATATTTGCCACCGAAAATGAATGCGATGTTCATTTTGGTTGTGAATTCTTATTTAAAAAATGGAAAATATTAACATTTAAATTTTTAGCTTATGAGAAAGATTACTCTTTTTTTGTTTAGCTTGCTCACATTGTTGACAAGTGTAACAGTAGCTAATGCACAGGAAACGAAATCGCCTTATAAGGTGGATTTCAATTCTGCTATAGCTACGGATGATCATGCTTTTTTGGTCGATGTTGGTTGGGAGCATGTTGTGGGAAGTGTTATGAATTCCGCCGGCTATGATAAATATGTTCCTTATACTTATAATTCAGAGGGAGGTCATGATAGTGGCTTCTTGAATGTAGGTAATCAACTTATAACTGTTGGAGGAGATTATGATCCAGAATATGCGAATGATTATTTGATAACACCTGCCATAACAGGGGCATCTTCTATTTTTGTTAAAAAAACAAAGACTTATGAAGATTTCATCTATATTTATAAGATGAAGAAAGCTAATGGCAAGTATGTTGTGGATGGATCTCCTATTTATTCTTCAAAAGCTGATGAAGATTTTGGCGCGGCAACAGATTGGTATGAGGTTGATATTCCAGAGGTTGATAATGTTCGCTTGGGTATTTATGCTTCCAATGTTGGACTTGATGATTTTGAGGCAGAAAGCGCAAAAATTGAGCTGAAAAAAGAAATGGCTATCACTGCTTCTTCCTCAATAGGTACTTATACCAATGCGGATGCTGATGGCAATTATAATTTCGATTTTAAAGTTACGGTTAAAAATACTGGTGGCACAACTTTGAATCCTGGTGATGCGGGTTATCAAGTAGATATAAAAAATGCAGCTGGGAAAGTTGTAAAAACGATTCCTATAGACAAAGCTTTGGCAGCTGGTGAAAGCTATACAATTTCAGTAAGTGTGACATTGAATATGTCAGAATACCCAGATGCTTCTTACTATTATGCATACGAGGGGATTAGTGAAACAAAGACAACTATCGCGAAGGTAACTCCTGTTGCATATAACCCTATTATGAAGGTGATTTATGGAAGCAAGGAAGTTGCAGATGACTTTATTCTGAACTTTGGAAGTGTAAAAGCTGCAAAAACAGAAGAAGTTACAATATCTAATGATGGTGGAAAAGAATTGGCTATTTCTAAACTTGCAGTTTCTGAAGGCTTTACGGTAGATGCTACGGCTCCATTGACAGTGCAACCTCATGAGAGTGCAAAGGTTAAGGTGACGATGGATGTTGCTGCTGTAGGTGCTAAAACAGGTACATTGGAGATTGTTTCTGACGGTGGAAACCAAAACATAGCATTGAAAGGTATTGTTATAGATGCCAATACTTGGTACGAAGATTTTGAAGGGGGCAAATTGCCTGCAGGTATGGTGCTTGTTGGCAAGGAAAGTGTTTGGTCTGTAGTAGAACGGCCATCTAGTACGCAAACTGCTGATAATAAAAAAGCATTGAAAGCGTATGATTATTCAACTAAGGCTACTGTAGTTTCTCCTTTGTTGGAAGTTAAAGAAGGGGAAACTTTATCTATAGATATGGCACGGTTGGATTCTTCGACAGGTAATTTAGTTGTAAAGTATTCTACAAATAGGGAAGATTGGACAACAATTAAGGAGTTTGCACTTAATGACTTTTCTGCTGATAAGGCTGGCTATTATTCCTATAAGTTTGCTCCTGTGACAATTGAAGGCATTCCTTCTGGAAAATATTATATCGGCTTTGAAAGTAATGGGTGCTATATTGATAATATTGCAGGCTTTAAACTTGCAGATGTGGCGCACGATTGGAAATTGGTATCAGTGAATATTAGTGGAAGAAGTGAGGTTAATTCTGCGTTGGGTGTATCTGCTGCATTACAGAATAACAATGTGAAGGCCGAAGAGAAAGACAGTTATACTGCTACCCTTTATGTTGGAGGTAAAGCTGTGGCGAAGGCAACGGCTTTAGAAATTGCTGGAGGCGAAACTCAGATATTTAATTTCTCATATACCCCTCATGTTGCAGGTACAGTCAAGGCATACGTTGAATTTGCAGCTGGAGATTATAAAGTTGCGTCTAAGGAATTTGATATTACTGTAAATGAAGAACTTGCGACAGGAGAAGCTCAAGCTGGAACTCCTGATAGTAGAAATTCAAGTGCACCTGTAGCAACTTATTATTGCGATAGCGAGGCGAAGTTGTTATATCCAGTTTCCAAATTAGTTTCTTTGTCAAAGGGTGACAAAATTTCAAAGGTGTCATTCAAAGGATATGTTGAAAGTAATGTGACAAAGCATTTGAAAGTTTGGATAGCCAATGTTGATGCAGAAAGTCTAGAAACTCCATCTTCTACTCTCCCTACGGATGGTATGACTTTAGTTTATGATGGTGACTATTCTTTCAAAAAAACAGGTAAATCCACCGATCCTTTGACTGATGACGCTGCGATATTGGAAATAGATTTTACGGAGCCTTTAGTATATGAAGGAAAGGGTATTGCAATAGCGATATCTTCATCATCTTCTACCTATGCTAAGAGTTATTTCCAAGTTGTAAAAGAAAATGAGAAAGAGCATTTGGCTTATTATAGAAAGGCTGATTCTGGTTTGTCATCCAAATCGTTTTATTCAACAGCGCTCCCTGTAGCTTATTTCTCTTTGTTGAAAGACCCAATGAGTGTTGAAGGTACAGTGAAAGACTCTGAGACAGGAAATAACATCGCTGATGCCGAGGTTAAATTTGTTTCGGGTGATGTGGAATATTATGGTAAAACAGATGAAAATGGGCATTTTTCTATTAATGTGATTAAGTCTAATTTGGCTTATAAGGCTGAAGTCTCAGCAGAGGGTTATGCAACTCTTAACGATACAGATGTTGACTTGACTACAGAAAATAACTTCAAGTTGGTTAGCAATACCCCAACTGGTATCAGTGAAGTTGTAACTTCTGAAGCTACTGCTAATGCCAAAGTTTACAATGTACAAGGTATCTTGGTTAGCAAGAGCGGCTTGGTTGGTTTGAAGCCTGGCTTGTATATTGTTAATGGCAAGAAAGTAATCAAAAAGTGATTGAAAGCTTTAGATTAAGCTTTAATCTCTCTCGATAATGTTTCGGGGTATGGTGGCTTGTTGATGAGTAGCCATACCCCCTTTTACTTTTTTAAATATCGATTGGCTTATGGATTCTTTATATCTATTCCTACAAAAACAAAATAGGCAAAGCTATGTCGCTTTGTTGGTATTCTTGTTGCTCTTACAGGTAAGTGTAGATTCTTTTGCTCAAAATTTGTTGAGTAAAAAATATAATCAAATTCGAGTTGATGATGTTTTGCAAGGGAGAATTCTTGATTTTGATTTACAAAATCAATATGGTAAAGGTTGTGTGTGGAATTTGACAGATGCCAAAATTACAAATAAACAGTATCGTGTTTCATTTGTTCAGCGAAAGGATTCTGTAAATCCTATTGGGGTGTTGTGTAAGTCAACCAAATATTATTTCTCAGAATTAACTCAAGATACCGTATTTTTAGTTGGATTGGAGAATAATCTTCGTAATTGTTCTTTATTTAAGAAGCTGCCTGTGCTTTGTTTCCCTTTTTGTTATAGTGATAGCATCAGCAGTTTCTTTTATGGTTGTGGCAAATATTGTGACAAGTTGAATTTGGAGGTCTTTGGGAAAAACATGATGAAAGCTGATGCTGAGGGCTCTTTGATTTTACCTAACGGTACCTCACTTAGTCATGTGCTTCAATTACATACTAAAACTTATATGTCCATTAGAAAATCCCCATTGGATAGTCTTGTGGTGTTAAATCATAGTATTTCTGATGATAGCATAGCTTATTATATGAATCAAGACAGTTCTATGGTATGTTATGATGTAATAACCTTATATGCCCAAGGTTTTAGGTATCCTATATTGCGTAAAGAAACTTCAAGAAATTTGGAATGGAAGGATGGAAAAAATATTTGCGAAGTAGTATTCTTTGATCCTGCAGAGCAGAATTTAATGGCTTGGGATGAGGACAATAAAGAGATTCGACAGTCCTTGTTCCATGAGCAAATAGAAGCTAAAGAACAAGCATCTTCCATTTCTTATAGGGCTGCACTTAGAAAGGAAAAATCAAGTATTGAGATTGAATATTCTATGAATAAGAATGGCTCTGTAAGTTTCTTGCTGTCGGATATTGGAGGCATTGTGTATCGTCGAAAAACTCAAAACGTGGCAATGGATGAGAGGCAAACTATAGAATTGAATTATGGTGGGCTTCCGATTCAAGGGCAGCTCATCCTTTATATAGTCGTGGATGGTGAACGTTGGGTAGAGAAGTTTAATATTAATTGAAAGGAGGATAGATATGCTAAAGTTTCGATTATATATCTTCTTGCTATTGGCGTTTTTTCTTTGTCATAGTGTTAGAGCCATGCAAATAGCCATAGATACTGTCAAAGCAGTTCCCGAATATACCTTGGAGGATGGCAAGGCACAGTCTGTGTCTTTTGCCTATTATAGTACAGGCTTGATGTGTTCCAACCGTTGTGTCCTCATCCTCCCAACGTCAATGGAACTGACCATCGAGGTAACGGACAGTGTGATGAGCAGCACGGAAATCATCGGCATGTTCAACTATAGTATGGAATTAACTTGCCTCTCCAAAAGCCTATCTCCCGTGACAAAGGGCAAGAAACTCACCTGCAAGACCTATTACGCTGGCAGGTATGAGTTGAGGTATGCGCCAAGGTCATCCGCCTCCACGCAATCAGACTTCGGCAAGATAGACATAGGCGGTGGACTTTCGCCAGCGACTCGCTATCAAGTCACGCTTAGAGTTACAGGAACGGAAATACCAGTGCAAAGCACTTATCCAGAGATAGTGCCAGCATCAACGGATGACTATGTGAGGCTGGACTTGCCAAGCGGCAAGAATGCCGTCGGCAAGTTTACTTCAACAAGCGATGACGGCAGCCAAGGCATCAAGGAAATCACCTTCTATGACGACTTCGGGCGTGACGAGGCACATGCTAAGGTCGGTTTTGTCTCGAAAAACGAGAACTTGTTGGATTTCCAGGAGTATGACGGTTGGGGACGCAAGGGACGTTCTTGGTTGCCTGCCCCATGCCCTACCAAGGAGGATGTGTTGCTTCCTATAGAGGATGTCAAAAGTGCAGCTATGTCCTATTACCATGACTCCGAGCCTTACTCTTACGATGTCTATGAGTCAACCCCCGAGAGCAAGGTTGTGGAAACTTATGGTCCAGGCAAGGACTGGCACCAAAATAAGAAGTCTGTCTTCACCAGTTATTTCACGAATGTCGAGGGCAATGACAGCCTAAGTTGCTTCCTGTTGTCAGCCTCTGTTGAAGACAAGAATGTCACCGTCAAGGTAATGGGGGAATGCCCCACAGGTACTTATTCCGTGACTCGCACGGAAGACGAGGATGGACGTTCCGTCCTTGAGTTTCGTGACATGTATGACAGACTTGTGCTGAGCCGACGCATGGTGAGGGAAAACAAATATACGGAAAAGTATGACACCTATTATATATACAGGGACAAGGACAGGGTAGCGGCAATCCTTCCGCCTGCCCTCTCGGACGAGCTTTCGCTTACTCAATCCTTGGACAAGGCATTCATAGACAAGTACGCTTATTGCTATGAATACGATGTCATGGGCAGGCAAATAGCCAAGAAACTTCCTGGAGCGGATTGGGTAACGATGTATTATGACAAGGCTGACCGTTTAATTCTTGTCCAGAATGGTGAATTTCGCAGACGGCATTCCTTTGGATTTACCATCTATGACATCTTCGGACGTGAGTGCCTGAAAGGAAGTTGCTCGGAATATAGCCTGAGTAAGTTCAAGAACGACTACGTAACCTGCCGTTATACTGGCAACAGCGCAGACTATTACGGCTATGCCATCTCAGGCTTGAATGTCTCACCGACAGGAATAACCTCCGTGGATTACTACGACCAGTATTATTTTCTGTATGACAACATGTTTCCATCGACATTCAGTTATCTGTATAGCGTGGAGAAAGGCTATGCGGAGAAGTCCGATGTGGCAAAGACTTCCCATACAGGACAGATTCGCATGCGCCTTGGCGATGACGGATTGATGTGTTCCTCTTTCTATTACGATGTTTTGGGTAGGTTGGCTCAGTCTCATGGCTTGAACCACCTCGGCAACTATGACCACACTTTCTATAGCTATAATTTCGCAGGACAGCCCCTTTCGGTGAAGACTCGCTATGATGGTAACCAAAGGGAGGTGCATGATTATGTCTATGACCATGCTAGTCGCTTGCTTTCCGATGACCTAAGCCTCAATGGCGCAGCTTCTGTGAACCTCAGTAGCTATGGCTATGATGGTTTGGGGCGCATGTACGCCAAGTACCACATGGACAATGACGAGCTGACGATGAAGTGGTCGTATAACATTCGCTCATGGATGGACTATATGTGTGGTTCCTTGTTCGATGAGACGCTCACTTACAATGAAGCAGGTAATTATTCAGGTAACATCAGCAGAATGTCATGGGGAATACCAAGAGAAGGGAAAACTTACAACTATGATTTCTTCTATGACGGTCTGTCTCGATTGCAGGAGGCGATATTTTCTGGCAGGGATGATTTCTCGGCACGATACTTCTATGACAAGATGGGCAATGTGAAGCACATAGCACGTTGGGGCTTGCAAGATGACGGTGAATATTCCGAGATAGATTATTTGATGATGGACTATGACGGAAACCTGCTGGTTCGTACGACGGATGTGGTAGAAGGTCCTTATTACAAGGGTGCTTACCATTTTGTCGATGGAGCGAACGAGATGGTGGAGTATGCCTATGACTTGAACGGCAACATGACGAAGGACATGAACAAGGGCATAGATACCATCCGCTATAGTTTCCTAAACCAACCCATGTTAATCAAGTTCAAGACGGATGAGGACGCTTTGTCTGATACACCTCTCCGCATACTCTATGATTATGATAGCGATGGCAAGAAGTTGATGTCAAATTATCCAAATGACAATCTGCGAATAGATTATGTTGGGAATCGTGTCTATGAGAATGGCAAACTGAAACAACTGTTGTTCGATGGTGGTTATGTCGCTTTTGAAGATGGTGCTCCTTATTATTATTTCTATATCCAAGACCACCTTGGCAACAATCGTGTCCTCGCCTATTGGAAGGGTGATATAGAGCAGGTGAACCATTACTATCCTTATGGTGGCTTGATGGGAATGAGCAATGGCGACGAAATTCAGCGTTACAAATATAATGGCAAGGAACTCGACCGGATGCACGGTTTGGATTGGTATGACTATGGGGCGAGAATGTATGATGCCGCCTTGACAAGATGGACGGCTATGGATCCATTGTGTGAGAAATGTCCTTGGGCTACTCCGTATGGGTATTGCTTGAATAATCCGATAAAATATGTTGATTTACAGGGAAAAAGACCATCTTGGTATGAAGCAGCTTTGATAGCAAAACATGTTTATGGTGATGCTGTGAATTTGAGAGGAGGGTGGAAGTTGTATGGTGATATTGTTAAGAGAAAAAATGGTATGCAATTTGGAATTTATTATCGCCAATTGCCCAAAGGAAAAATGGATTACGTCCTTGCTTTTGCAGGTACAAACGATATGGAAGATCTTGGGTTGGATATTAGGCAAGCTTTAGGAAGTATGGATATTTCTCAGTATGGTAATGCAAAAGAATTTGGAGAAAAATTTGCAAATGCTTATAGTGATGGGGAACGTACTTTTGTTGGCCATTCTTTGGGAGGAGGATTGGCAGCTATGGCTTCTTTGTCAACAGAAGTACCTGCGATAACATTTAATCCGGCAGCATTGAATGATAAAACTAAAAAAATTTTAGATGTAGACAAAAACAAGAATAATCAAATTTTAAATGTGGTTGTTCGGGGAGAACTTGTGGATAAAATTCAAAAGGAACTTGGACTATCTCTTGAAGGATTTACAAAGACGATTTCTGATGATAAAACAGAAGATATGTCTTCGTTTCGCAAACATTCTATAGATACTGTACTTGAAATCTTAAAGTAAAATGAAAAAAGTGTGGCTATATACGATAATTATGGCATTAACAATGTGTTGGTGTTTCATTCTTTATTATTTAATAGGGGTGAGAGGAAGCAAATTTCTTTGGCTTTTTTATTATGTGCTATATAATATGTTCTTTATTTTTGTAGATTGCATATTTGTGTTTCTTTGGGATGTCATATCTTCGTATAGATGGTTGAAAGGCAGATGTATGGTTCTTATGAAAATTATGTTTCAAATAGTGTCTGTATTGTTTTATTGCTTAATGTTTTGGTCCTATGATGATGAATATTGTGCATTTCTTTTTGCGGTCATTCCTTTTGTTGTCCCAAAACTTATGACTTTGAAAAAGTAAAAGTTTAGTAGAATAGGTAGAAATATAAAACGCTAAGATATGAAGAAGTATGTATTGCAAATGATATTCTTGTTGGTGCCACTTTATTCTTGGTGTCAGCTTAATCCTGTGTGGAATGTGCAGACTCCCGAGGTGGCAAGTTTGGGACAATATGGCAAGATACCTGTTGGCAAATACACAGGTGTGACAGACATAGACGTTCCCATTTATACCTTGAAGGTAGGAAACATGTCATTTCCCCTATCCTTTAGCTATCATTTGGCTTCGTTAAGACCAAATACCCCTGGTGGATGTCTTGGACTTGGCTGGAACTTGATGGCTGGTGGCTATATCACAAGAACTGTGCATGGATGCTATGATGAAAAATGCGATGTCGATGGGAATGAGATAGGCTATTACGGTCATTCCAACAAGCTGAAGGATATTGACAGTCTGGAGTTTGCAAAGGAGACGGATAGTTTGGTGGTATCAGGTGATGATTATAAAAAGTGTCATGAGTTAAGCGCCGACGAGTTCTCCTTCCAGTTCTTCGGCTATTCTGGTAACTTCTATTTCAACGAAGACCGAGGTTGGACTGTAGTCTCTGACCAAGACATCAAAGTAGAGTTTGATGAGAAAACAGGTTTTATGGATTTGAACGAGGTCAGGAAGCGAATAAATACATCCCTATGGAGCAGACAGGGTTCCAACAATCGTTTCTTTTGTAAGTTTACCTTGGTAACCCCAGATGGCACTCGCTATGAGTTTGGTGGCTTGGATGCCATCGAGTTCAGTGTATCTTATTATGGGCGTAATGATGACGACTTGATTCCTACAACTTGGAGGTTAAGTAAGATAGTAACACCAGAAAAACGTGAGATTACTTTTTCTTACGATGCGTTAGCCATTCAATGTGACTTGCGGTATGTTCCTCAAAAACGTTATATGGACATCTCTACCAAAGAATTTGAGATGGCAAACACTGGCTTGGGACGTGCCAACTTCACTGGCTTTCTGTTGTTTCCTACTTACTTGAAAAAGATAGAGACACCGAATGACACCTTGGATTTCGTATATTATCGGGATGTAGGCTATCCACATCGCTTCTATTCTGGTGCCCTTTGTTGGGAAGACAAAAATGCAGAGAGGAGGGACTTCTTTTATACAAACGTAGTTACGGCACCTTCTCTGCAATTTGGTGTCTTTCTTGGGTATGTTACGTCTGTCTCAGACGTAAGGTCATATTTGAAAAACTACTTGTTGCATTGTATCCGTGTTAGAAATGGCATGGCAAGCCGAACCTATTACTTTGGTTATTCTTATGCTTCCCGACTATTGCTCTCACAATTTACAGTCAGAAAAGGTCACCCTGCATTAATAGAGAATATTGTGAATAACCCTGATAGAGGTGAATTCTTGGCTAATTATATTGTGCCACCAGTAAATGAGGAGGATGCCGTACCAACCTATCGATTTGAGTATAATACGAGTGTAGCAATGCCTGATGATTATGTTTTGCCGATGGTTGACTCCTGGGGCTATTATGTTGGTAAGAATGTGGATATTTCAGAACAACCGAACTTTGATTTGGTTTATCCTAACTTACAAGCAACAAAAGCTTTAACTCTGTCTAAAATGATATATCCGACAGGGGGAAGCACGGAATTTGAATATGAAAGTCATGATTATTCCAAGATTGTGTCTTTAGACCGATTGACCTTGATTTCTGAGAGGGGATCTGCAGGTGGCTTGCGATTGAAAGAAATCAGAAATAAAAAGCGAAATGGTATCATAGACAATATCAAACGATATTACTACTCTTTTGACAAAAGTAAGGGTGCGATAAGCAGTGGAGTAATGAACCATCGCATGGTATTTCATGAAAATTATATCTTTGGCAAAGAAGGTAATCATGTGACACTTTGTTCTGCAGCAGGTTTCTCCGCTCCTGTTACGAATCTCAACACCCCAGATGTAGGCTATTCTTGTGTAATAGAGGAAACCTTGGACTCATTAAACAATTCTTTGGGATATGTCAAGTCCTATTATTCTAATTTTGACCAAGGCGTAGATGGTAAAATGCACTTAGACAGCACTCCATTCTTATCACTGGTTGATGGGATAAATCCATCCTCTCCATTTAGTAGCAATGCTGGTGAGCGTGGAAAACTGTTGCGCGAGGAAATATGTGACAAGTGGGGAACTGTCAAGAAACGAACGGACTACAGTTATACAAGAGTCGTTGACAAAACGATGAAGACAGCAGAGCAACGTATTTTTACCCCTTTGTTTACAAAACAAGGGCTGCCGACTCATGCTTGTATTGGTTGGCTCTATGATACACAACTATATAGTTGGATGTCGACCAAGATAGAGGAGACAACTTATTTTAAGGACAAGCATTCCTTGAAGAAATCCCAAACTATAGAATATGATGATTTCAGACAGCAAACAAAGAGCGTGGATAGGATTGGTGACATGATAGGACGGTCAACCACTTTCCAATATCCATATCATTTCAACGAATATTCTTGGTTGGCGCAGAAACACTTCATTAATTTGCCTGTCCGACAATGTGTCAAGGAAAATGGTTTCTCGGAAACAAGTATTAACGACTATGAGTGGTTTAATAATGTTCCTTATGTATCAAAGAATAGAATTTCCTATGGCGATAATGAGGCGGAGAAGATAAACTATGAGGTGTTGAAGGTTGACAGTCATGGCAATCCCTTGGAGATTTTGAAAGATGGAATGCACATGGTTCTTGTATGGGATGAGAAAGGACAGCTTTTGCAAGGAAAGTTGGAAAACTTGTCCATCTCGGAATTGCAGAATGTGCTGGGCAAGAAATATTATCAGATTGTTGATGTGGAGCAGGCACGCAGCTTGTTTCCCTTTGCTCACATAACGATTTACAAATACAACGATGCCAACTTGTTGGAATCTGCGAGTAAGCCAGATGGTACAACAGATTACTACAAATATGATTTCTTGGGTCGTTTGCGTGAAATCTATTATTTTGAAACAATAAATGGTAAAAGCGTAAAACGAATCAAGGAACGTTATGATTATCAGATGTTTGACAATTCACCAAAAAAAGAATAGTATGAGGTTATTGCGATTGTACATAGTTTTATTAATGTTGCTCTGTATCATCCATGAGGTTAGAGCCATGCAAATCGCCATAGACACGGTCAAGGCAGTTCCCGAATATACTTTGGAGGATGGCAAGGCTCAGTCCGTGATTTTTACCTATTACAGTACAGGTCTGATGTGCTCCAACCGTTGTGTCCTCATTCTTTCAACGGCAATGGAACTGACCATCGAGGTGACGGACAGTGTGATGAGCAGCACGGAAATCATCGGTACGTCCAACTATAGCATGGAATTAACCTGTCTTTCCAAGAGCCAGTCACCTGTGACAAAGGGAAAGAATTTCACGTGCAAGACCTATTACGCAGGCAGGTATGAGTTGATTTATGCCCCAAGGTCGTCCGCCTCCACGCAATCGGACTTCGGTAAGATAGACATAGGCGGTGGATTTCCCAATACGACTCGCTATCAGGTCACGCTTAGAGTCACTGGGACGGAGATACCTACGCAAAGCTCCTATTCCGAGATACAGCCTGCGTCAACGGATGGCTATAGGAGACTTGGGTTGCCAGGCGGCACGAACGCCGTCGGCAAGTTCACGCCAACAAGCGAGGACGGCAGCCAAGGCATCAAGGAAATCACCTTCTATGACGACTTTGGGCGTGACGAGGCGCATGCGAAGGTCGGGTTCGTCTCGAAAAACGAGAACCTGTTGGATTATCAGGAGTATGACGGCTGGGGGCGCAAGTGGCGTTCTTGGCAGTCTGTCCCATGCCCGGCCAAAGAAGACGCGTTGCTTCCTATGGAGGATTTCAAGAGTACTGCTATGTCCTATTACCGCGATTCCGAGCCTTATTCGTACGAGGTTTATGAGCCAACTCCCGATGGCAAGGTTACAGAAAGTTACGGACCAGGCAAGGACTGGCATGCAAGCAAGCGGTCGGTCTTCTCTAGTTATTACACGAATGTCGAGGGCAATGACAGCCTAGGTTGCTTCCTGTTGTCAGCTTCTGTTGAAAACCTGGATGTCACCATCAAGGTAGATGGGGAATGCCCCACGGGCACTTATTTCGTGACTCGCACGGAAGACGAGGACGGTCGCGCAGTTTTTGAATTCAAGGACATGTATGACCGTCTGGTATTAAGTCGACGGATGGATAAGCAAGATAATACAACGGAAAGATATGACACCTATTATGCATATAGGGACAAGGACAGAATTGCGGCAATCCTGCCTCCAGCCCTCTCGGATGAGCTCTCACTTGCCCAATCCTTGGAGAAGGCATCCATAGAGAAGTACGCCTATTGCTATGAGTATGATGCCATGGGCAGGCAGATTGCCAAGAAACTTCCTGGGGCGGATTGGATAACGATGTGCTATGACAAGGCGGACCGCCTGGTTCTCGTCCAGGATGGTGAACGTCGCAGAAGGCATTCCTTTAGGTTTACCATCTATGACATCTTTGGCCGTGAGTGCCTGAAAGGAACTTGCTCGGAGTATAGCCTAGGTAAGTTCAAGGACGATTACGTCACCTGCCGCTATACAGGAAACAATGCGGAGTATTACGGATATGCCTTCTCTGGCTTGAACGTGTCTCCTGCAGGGATAACCTCCGTGGATTACTACGACCAGTATTATTACCTGTATGATGGAATGTTCCCATCGACATTCAGTTATCTGTATGGAGCAGAGAAAGGCTATGCGGAGAAGTCTGAAGTGTCGAAGACATTCCATACGGGACAGGTTCGCATGCGCCTTGGTGACGATGGTCAGATGTGTTCCTCGTTCTATTACGATGCCTTGGGTAGGTTGGCTCAGTCACATGTATTGAACCACTTAGGAAACTATGACCACACTTACTATAGTTATAACTTCGCGGGTCAGCCCCTTTCGGTGAAGACACACTATGATGGCAACCAAAGGGAGGTGCATGACTATGCCTATGACCATGCCGGTCGCTTGCTTTCCGACAATCTAAGTCTTAATGGCGCAGTTTCTGTTAATCTCAGCAGCTATGGTTATGATGGTTTGGGGCGCATGTACGCCAAGTATCACATGGACAATGACGAGTTGACAATGAAATGTTCATACAACATTCGCTCTTGGGTCACAGAAATGTGCGGTCCCTTGTTCGAGGAGACACTCACTTATAATGAAGCAGGCTCCCAACTCAGTTGTTATTCGGGTAACATTAGTAGGATGTCATGGCGAACCCCTATAGAAAGGGATGCTTATATCTATGATTTCTTCTATGACGGACTGTCCCGATTGCAGGAGGCAATATCTCCAGGTGGAGATAGGCTTTCTACAAGATACTTCTATGACAAGATGGGCAATGTGAAGCATATCTTACGTGAAGGTTTGCAAGACGACGATGAATATTCTGAGATAGATTATTTGACAATGGAATATGACGGAAACCATCTGGTTCGTGCAACGGACGAGGTAGAAGGTCCTTACTACAAGGATGCCTTCCACTTTGTCGATGACGCCGACGAGCAGGTGGAATATGCCTATGACTTGAATGGAAATATGACAAAGGACATGAACAAAGGCATAGACACCATCCGCTATAGTTCTCTAAACCAACCTATGTCAATCAAGTTCAGGGCAGATGCGGACGCATTGTCCGTTACACCCCTCCGCATACTCTATGATTATGACAGTGATGGTAAGAAGTTGATGTCCTATTATCCGAATGACGATCTGCGAATAGATTACGTTGGAAATCGTGTCTATGAGAACGGCAAGCTGAAGCAACTGCTGTTTGATGGCGGCTATGTCGCTTTTGAGGATGGTCTTCCTTATTATTATTTCTATATCCAAGACCACCTTGGAAATAATCGTGTAGTAGCATATTGGAAGGGGGCAATAGAGCAGGTGAATCATTATTATCCTTATGGAGGCTTGATGGGGACAAGTAAAGTTAATGAATTTCAACGTTACAAATATAATGGCAAGGAACTAGACCGTATGCACGGCTTGGACTGGTATGACTATGGGGCGAGAATGTATGATGCCGCCTTGACGAGGTGGACGGCAATGGATCCATTGTGTGAGAAATATCCTTGGGCTACTCCGTATGGGTATTGTGAAGGGAATCCGATGAGGTATATTGATAAAGATGGAAAAGAGAAAATAGATGCACTTCCACCATACGATCGAAAGACTAAAGGTTTACGATCCGAAATAGAGGCTTTTAGAGATGAGCCAGGTATAATAAACATTTGGGGACATGGAAATGATAGGGGAAATTCGATAGAATTAAACGAGACTGCTGTCAATAATGCTATTGGTTTTAAAGACTTTTTAGATAAAAATAGTTTGGTTTGGCAAGCTAGAGATGGTGATGCTCCTATAACCATAGTTTTGCATGCTTGTTCTGCTGCAAGTTTGGCAAAAGAAATATCTAAAGATAAAAGATTTAAAAATGTGACAATAGTAGGACCTACAGAGCCAATTACGGTGTTGTATGGAGCAGAAAGTAAGAAATTCTCAACTTCCTTTTTAGACAATAATGGGATTTGGGTGAGTTACAAAGATGGAAAAAGTATAAAGGGACAGGAATATGGTAAATATGACCACCCCGGTTCCGTTATACCTAAAATTGAAACAAATTTGATTAAAATATTAATTTCAAATACAGGCATACAATGGAAAGAAAAATGATTTTTGTGTTCTCAATTTTTATTGGAGTCTTCTTTGTTGTGTTTCTGACTGATGTAAAGGATAAAATGACAGAAAATGCTGCTAGTGAAGAAGATACTTTAGTAGTAATTTCCTGTTGTAGTAAAATGGATTCTGCTACACTTCGTTTAGAACAGGATTCTGTTGTGAGATTTGGTAATAAATTCTGTTGCGAAGATTTGTATTACTATTATATGCTTTTTGATTGTGGACAATATGATAATGCTTTTTATTCTATGGTAATGGTGAATAAATATAATGATGTATATTCCTATAGCCGTGTTTTTCGGTTGGAAGACGAATTGGCAGAAAAAATTAATATAAGCGGATTTATGGGACAAATGATAAATTATTATTTAGTTCAAGGTGCAAAGTTAGGAGACATAAACTCATGTTATCAATTGGTACATTTTTATGAAGAAGGCATTCTTTTTCCGAAAAATAAGAAAAAGGCTTTGTATTATGAGAAAAAAAAAGATAAAATAGACGAGATAAAATGGATAAAGTAAGTAAATTATATTTAGGTGTGTTAGGAGTGATAATAGGATTGTTTATGGGTGGTATCTACCAAGCCTTTCCTAGATTTGTTTGGAAGAATCCGAAAAGTCATGTCGCAAAGGCATCAATCGATACCATTAAGATTAAGCATAATATAGTCTTTGAAAAGAGTATGAGTGATTACAAGAAACTCAAAGCTCTTTATGGCGGTCGGTTACGTAAGGAAGATGTCTTTTATGCACTGATTATGAATGAGTATTACGACAATGATACCATTTATTCTGATTTGCGTCATGCTTTGGTTGAAATCTACAACTTGCCTCCCAAGGATTCTCTTAGCCTTCATTGGATTAAAGTTCTGGATGAAACGCACATGAAAAGAAAATAAAATAGGAAAAATATTTATTATGGGTCACCTGCAAAAGTGTGTGGATTGATATACTAAACCTGTTGTCGTTTCGTTC